>Ga0206829_10240_pt1 | contig 18398 bp, 14 predicted proteins | sample Alteio_BWOrgCont_75_FD_152862 | JGI IMG/M metagenome (GOLD analysis project Ga0206829, IMG submission 152862) | Enriched cells from forest soil in Barre Woods Harvard Forest LTER site, Petersham, Massachusetts, United States -... | ecosystem: Environmental > Terrestrial > Soil > Temperate forest >... | reverse complement strand
GCGATCGTCAGTTATGCCTTTCAACATGGGCTACCGGCACTGTCGCCCCCAGACTTTCTCTTCCGCGGCCTAAGCCTGCATGGATTCTGGCTCATCAATTGGTTGCGCAACGCGCCGCGCACAGAAATCCAGGAGGTTTATCAAAAGCTGGGCGACCTTGTAGCTGATGGATTGCTCTCCGCAGCCGTGGAGGACGTGTATCCGCTTGAGCAGTTCAAAGAAGCGTTCGAGCAATCTTTGAAATCGAATCGCACAGGAAAGATCCTGTTCAAACTTGGCACGCCCCGGTAAGAAAGAAGAATCCCGCGAAATGCCGCTGACGCCCTGGCGCAACCTGGGAGTTCAGACTCAGGTTCTGTCCGGATGCAGGTCCAGTTACTCTCTGACACCAAAGTAACTGTTCAGATAGCCGCTGTGAAGTTCTTGAACAGCAACCCGTTTTACCGTCACATCGAAAGTTTGACTATTTCGCATGATCGTCAACGTCACCGGCGCTCCGGGTTGCCCCACCGTTACATGGTTGTTCTTGTTTCCATCCACTGCTATAACGATATCGCCTGGTTCGAGCAGTCCTTCGATCGGGCTGCCCGGGTGAATGCGACGGACCCTATGACCAAACACTGACTCCTTATAGCCCAGGATTCCGACAGTCCTTACCGATTGCGCTATTGAGCATTGCAGCAATAGCGCGCATCCAAGTTCGACGATCATTCAAATTCCTCCCAGCGTATTCGCCAGTCACAATGAATGCGGACCGGCCGAAGTCAGCACGGAACTTTCAGTCTGGCTGCTTCGGTTACTTTTTCCAAGCGCTGACCAGCGTTGCGCCAACCCAAAACACCTCCGCCGAGACTGAAGGCCTTATAGCCGCGAGATTGTAAGTAGTCCGCATATCGTGCTGTTTTTTCACCTACGGGACATATGAGAAGAATCGACTTATCTCTTGGGAATGGGTCCGATGAATCAACCATTGTTTCGAACAACTCCAGCGGGATGTTGATCGCTCCAGGCAACGTCGCCATCCTGTAAGCAAGATTGCCACGCACGTCGACGATCAACGGGTCGTTCTCAGCTATCCACGCCTGCGCACCATCGATAGGAACGACAACGCTGTCATTGATTGTCGCTGGTTTAAACGCTTGCAGTGACCCTGGTTTTGCCTCTCTTCCAAATAACTGAGGTCGTCTTTGACGAATGTAGTCCATGTACCATTCAAGTCGATCGCAAACTATGAAGACGGCCGTCTTACGTTCGGTCAGCTGAGCATCGACTTTACGTAGATATTGAAGAGCGCCGAGATAGCTGGCTCCACTGGTCGGACCACAAAGAATTCCGGACTTCCGTACAAGCTCCATCATGGCGTCCACTGATTCACCGGAGTCTACGTGGACAAAATCCGTGTAATTATCTTTCTCGAATAAGCCTGATTCCCACATTTGCTCCAGACTACGAACGCCAGGAAGAAAATCATTCTTGGTCGCGAAAATGCCGACCGCAACCAGATCCGTGTTACCTTCGTCTCTGAGTCGTTTGGCCACACCCAGAGTGGAGCCACTGGTTCCCAAACCACCGAAGAAGTAATGCACGCGGCCCAGGTCATCTGCGATCTCTTTGCCGGTGGTTCGATAGTGCACATCAGGGTTTTTTGGATTGGTGAACTGCGAAGGGAAGAAAACCTTGTCTGGCTCTTCCTTTACCATCTTTGCGATTAAATATTGCGGATCATTTGGATCGTTAGGGTCAAAGCATTCACTTCCTCCCATGATCTCCTCAATCTCCGCCCCCAGCAACATGACGATCTCTTTGACCACTTCCACCTTGGCCAACGCGGTTACCAGCTTCGTGCCCACACCGTAGGTGCCTGCAATCGCTTGCAGAGCTTTGGCGGTATTACCGCTGGAATTTTCAAAAATCGTTTGTCCTTTGCTTTTGATCTGCTCAATGTCGTCTTCTATCATCGCCCAGGCGATGCGGTCTTTCACAGAACCAAAAGGGTTCATCATCTCGAGTTTTGCGTACAGGTCTATATTCTTTAGACCATGTATCTCCGGTGAGATCTTCAAAAGCGGGGTGTTGCCGATAAGATCTGTGATTCGTTCGTACTTCATGCCTTTATCCCCATTTCCAAGGTTACTGGATTGTATAAATCATCGACGAACCAGCGGAATGATCCGTTCGCTGTTTCAACGACGGCCACCTTTTCGGCTATACGCTGCCTCAAGACCGGCGTTTCGGAGAAATCCATCTGATAGGCCGCGGTATTAATAAAGGCGACTGCATCACCGGTGTCTGGAATGAACTCGGGGAAGGTTTTGTGATACTGAATCATGTCATGAGACAAACACAGATTACCTACGTACAGAACACCGTCGTCCGCAGGCTGCCTCCGTTTGTTTTCCCGATACAGCACAACAGGATCGGTCATAAGCTGAAGCTGATTCGAGTTCAGATTACTTCGATTCATGTCCAACGCCACTAGCTGGTGTCCCATCATCGACTTTTTGGCCAAATTAACGTGGGCTAGTGTGATACCACATTGATCGACCATAGCCCTTCCTGGCTCTACCCAAAGTTCGATCATGTTTTCGGAAAGTATTCTCGCGGTCGAATATCCATCAAAGGCGGCCAGAGGGCTGTCGATAATGGCGGCCAGATCTTCGTGTCCGGAGGTCTGGTGATAGTGCTCAAGGAAAGTGGGCGCCCCCTTCAACACTCCATCCTCACGGCGAAAACCAAGACCGGAATCGTTCCAGCTGAGCGAAGGCCTAGTACCCAAAACTGAGGCTTTCAGCTCTTCAATGTAAGCATTCCACTCGTTCTGGTCGGCGGCGTAACGAAGGACGTAGCCACCACCGATATTGAGAGCTTTTGGCGTCAGTCCACACTTTATACTCTCGAATGTCAGTTGCAATGTCGCTTCGATTGCCGCCGGCCGGCGATTGTAATCGCCGGCATAGAAGTTGAAGGAGAATCCCTGGAAATCTAATGCATCCTGATGTTCAAGCAGATAGTCGATAATTGCCGGTGCTTCCTTAATCGGAAAGCCCAGGATGCCGTCTTGGGCGGTGAATTTGATCGGTCCGGAGTCGAAGCCGTTCAGGCGCACGAGAATTCGTGTTTTCCTGCCCGGAGCATAGTTTCTCATCGCCGTGAGCTGTTGAAGCTCAGTATAATTGTCTACGGCGATGATAATGCCCTGCTGAACACCCAGAGCCAGATAGTCCATATTCTTTGGTCCGGTGGCTTCGATCCGGGAAGGATCGAAACCGGCGGCGAGCGCCACTTTCAACTCACCCTCGGAAGACACATCCAGACCGACTTTGGTTAAGGAGGCCTGTCGCTTCAACGAAAGCGACTTGTTCGGCTTTGATGTATAGAATATTCGGCCCTGCAACTGGCGCTCCGATAAGACTCGCTCAAATTGGCCGATCGTTTCCAGGATGTGTCTTGGGAACATGACGTTGAGCGGCGATCCAAACCCATCCAGCAAAGAAAAGACTAAATCCCTTTGAGCGAGGAACCGTTTGACGGCAGGATGCATGACCGGTGTTACCCGGGGCTGAGAGCGGTCCGCACCAATAGACGATGTGGTACCTGCAGCAATCTGCTCTTTCTGCTTAACAACTGTGGTCATGCCAATACTCCTACTTCTTCATGCATGCGAAAGTTCGAATCCAACTGATTCTGTAGATCTCCGTAACCGAGCTGAACCCATTTCTTGGTGTTCAATTTCTTGTGCAATTGATGCAACATTGCGAGACGCTCAGCGGCAGTGATCGAAGGTGCACTGGACTTGGCTTCGATCGCCTCCATAGCGGTCAGCAAATCGGAATTAAGAAGCTCTTCAGTAACGATCTGTCCCAGCTGACGAGCCCTCTTAAGCGCTGGAATGACCGGGACAACCGCTAACGGTTGCTTTCCGATACCTGTGGTGATGAACTCCACGTCGTTGTCATCCTCAACTTTGTTGGCAATGAGATGCACGAGCGAGTCAACCCCAGCTTCACGTGCCAGGTCGAGATACAGCTTGCAAACTGCCACCGATTCTGGTGTAGGTTCCACTATCAGATTAATGGCGTCAAATTGAAGATGCAGCGAATAAGCGAAAGCGTCAGTTCCTGCCACCATGTCGCTGACAACCGTGAATTCACGATTGGTCCTCGTGTGCGAAAGAACGTTTTCTGCCACGAACAGGTTCACGTGATAGCAAGATTGTCCAATGCCATCTGCTTCATATGTGCCGACGGTCAATAGGTTTACGAGCGGCTGGTTCGAGACGCGCACTGCATATGGTGCCAGAGCCTCTTCCGCGGCGGACTCAATGAGATTCGATCCCGTAGCTGGTGGGGTAGTCGGCAGGAACTTGCTCACATCGTCTATTCGCTGATTCGTACCCTTCAGATGTTGCCGGATAGCATCAGCAGCCTGAGGACTCGAAATATACGCGCTCTCTGACACTCGCACGCCCAGTAAACCCGCCAAACTCATGTTCAGATCGGCGTCTATTGCCAGAATGCTCCGTTGTCTGCGCTTCTGAAGATAACGAATAAACAGCGACGTCAACGTGCTCTTACCGGAACCACCTTTTCCAACAAATGCAATTTTCACCTTATGAGACCTCCTGAAGTTCTCTTATACCTGCCACCGCAGCAACAATCTGCTCTGCTGCGTTGCCCATCTCTTCTACCGTTGTTAGACGGCCAAATGAAATTCGAACTGTTTCCCTCGAAGGCTGCGCTCCGGCAACAGCCTGGATGACGTGTGAGAGCTTGGCACCATTTCTGGTGCAGGCTGCTCCAATCCCTATAGCCAAACCCGGCAGAGCCATGACGAGAGTCTCACTATCGATGCCCGGGAAACGGATAGTAAGTATCCCGGGTACGTTGCCGTGCGGCTCGCAGTGACCGTAAACAACTGGGTTGAGCCTGCGAATGCGCGCCATGAAGGACACGCGCATGCTCTGTAGCCGAGCTCGGTCATCATCATCAACCAGGGAGCACGCCGCTCCAAAGCCGGCGCAAAGCGCAACAGGCAAAGAACCGGATCGCAAACCGTGCTCGTGTCCACCACCGGCAAGCAATGGCTCAAGCAGCGTGCTTTTCTCCGTCCTGACATACAAACAGCCGATTCCTTGAGGCCCGTAGATTTTATGCGCGGAGAAGCTTGCAAAATCAACTGCTACTGAGTCCACTAAGAATGGGATCTTTCCCAGGGCTTGTGCGGCGTCGCAATGGAACAGGATGTTGCGTTCCTTGAGGACTTCGGCGATTTTAGCCAGCGGCTGGATCGTGCCCAGCTCGTTGTTAACAGCTTGAACGCATACAAGTCCCGTGCGTGCGTCGATTGCTCGCTCGATCATGTCCGCAGTTATCATCCCGCAAGGTCGTGGAAGCAATCTGACAATCTCGAATCCGAGTGCTTCTAGCTGAGCCAATGGTTTGAGAACGCTGTGGTGTTCAACTTCTGTCGTAACGATGCGTGTCTTACCAACAGCTTTGAGGTGACTTACTAAACCTTTGATCGCCAGGTTGTTGGATTCGGTAGCCCCTGACGTAAATACGATTTCGCTCGGACTGGCGCCTATCATCGTGGCGACTTGTTCGCGCGCCTTGCGCACAATCAGATCTGCGGCAGCTCCGAAGGGATGATGCGTGGACTGAGCATTGCCGGTAATGTCCTTTGCCATTATCGAATACATTAGATCTAGGACACGGCGATCTAACGGCGTGGTTGCTGCATAGTCTAGATAGATGCAATCAGCTGAGCGTCTATCGTGGCTTGCAAAGATATCTGTGGGTAGCGCCATGGGGCTTGACATGACGGCCATAAATCACCGTTCTACTCCTGAACCTTGTCTCTGACCGGCTTTCTTTTCGAGACCAGTCTCGTTTCCACACGGGTCTACAATAGCACAGGAATTGGAAATGAAAACCATTTTCAATTTTATTAACGGCAGATTCACATTGCAGGCCATCTATATATTAGGAGCTCGCCACCACCACCACAGACACAAAGCCAACCCATTACCCCGGGGAACGGAGTGGCTGAGAGTTTGTCACACCGGCAAGCAAGAAATGCGAGATTTTGGCATTCGTTGGGTATGTTCCTGCCGGAGCGTGACCTTGGCGCCTTCCGCCATGGGGCTGCAAGAAAGCCGCGGCCTTGAATCATCCAAATTGTCTAACGAGGGCACGGGCGTGCAAAAGAACTTCGTTCGAACTTTATTGTTGGGTATCATTCTCCTGCTCCCATCACCTGCTTTGCATGGCGCCACTCCATCTGATATCAGCCCGGAGAAGGTCGACGTCGAGATGTGCCATCTATTAGATCACTTGCACGACGTCGGAAGCAAGTTGTCTGACGAAGATGGCGATGATGAAGCACTGGGCAAGGCTAATAATTCATTGCGGTCATACATCATGCAGGCGGCCAGAGATCCAAAATTGTTGTCTGCGCCTTTGCAGCGCGTCACAGATCTAGGAATGCATGTAGCCACATCACCAGACAAAATGCTGCGCATCTATTCTTGGGATAGACAAACAGGTGGGTCAATGCACTTTTTTGCTTCCATCGCACAGCTTCATCGAGGCAACGAACTCCAGTGCCGAGTGATTGATCTGTCGCCAAATAAGGAAGGTGATTGCGGAGAGTTCTGCAAGGAGATCAAAGTCGTTCACACTCTTGATGGCAAGACTGTCTATTTAATTCAGGCTTACTCGATCCTTTCGACCATGTCTCGCGCCACCGCCATCGAAGCGTACTTGGTCAACAACGGCACCTTTACTAAAGCCCCCATCTTCCAAAATCGAAAGAAATGCTTCTCGGAAATTGGCTGCGACACCTCCGATACCGTAGAATTTCCCGTTATCAAAATACAGGACCGAAACAAAATGTTGTTAGTTCCGTTGATTGACAAGAACGGACATCAGACTGGCAAGTATTTGGTATACAAGTTCAATGGCTACAAGTTCGTCTTTCAGCCACATAGAACCTGAGGCCAAGTTATCGTCACTCTCCGTCGTAGCGGCTGCGCGGATAAGTTGCGGGTCTATACATTGGCCGATCGATGCGAACTGTGTCTAGTGGTGGCACTCTGTTGGATGCAACTGCTTCATGTAGTCCTGATAGTGTGGAGAATCAGGAGTTTGAAAGCCAAATTCTCCAGTGGATGTGCCTGTCAAATAGCTGGTCAGGCGGCCATTCCTATCAAACTGCGCCTCGTACACAAACTTGTCTTTAGGATTGGGAAAGTCAATCTGGGCGTATATCACTGTTTGCTTTGCCACGATAGGACTGTCGCCCTTCCAGTCAAAGTCAACTTTAATGAACTGCAGGGTTCCTGCCGAGTCAATGATGCCTTGTCCGTAATACTCGATGCGTTTGCCATCCTTATATCTGTCCCCGTTTATCCGTGAGATTGTCGTCGGGTCATGCGGATCGCCGCCAAGAGGGACCACAGCAAAGATGTGATCTGGAACTCTGGGATGGTAGAGAAAGTAGGTGTCAGACTCTTGATTTTTGATGGAGGCATCGCTTATTTTCCTGATTTTGCTATCGTGGTCGTCCAGAAAGTTTAGCCATTCACTCATCAGGGGTGGTGGCACTTGCTCTGGGGTTGGGCAAGCCGGCATTTCGTCCGAAGTTGCGCCAGGCTTTATCTCCACCATACCCTTACTCTCCAATACCGGTTAGACCGTACGGGAAATCAAGCGTATAGGCAATACGTAATTCGCCGAATGCGGTTGCGTGTTTGCCCCACTGTTGCATTGACCTCCAAGTTATCTCCTGGTTTTCATCAAGATCATGCATCGCTGCGAGAAAGTCCTGATTTCAAGGCACCCAAGCCCTGTTCTGTGCGCCGGCAAACGAGACCGGAGACTTCCCCTGGAGAAACATCGGGGAACCTCTTAGGGCCGCAAACTCAGGTTCCCTTTGCCCGGATTCTTGAAAAGAATGTCGAAAGTGGAATAAGGATATAGCGAGGGTATTTTCTCTCGGTGAGGCTCTTGGTTAGATCAATGACGATGGGAAGCAACGAAACGGGAACATGGTCGATACACCGTCACATAGCCAATTCGTGCTCGCGATGGCTGACTGCAGTATTGCTGCTATTCGTATGCGGTGCCTTCTGTTGTTCGGTGGCGGCTGTTGAACAGTTCCCGATAAATTCGACGGCGTCATTCTCCACTCTCAGGAAAGATGATCTCGAACATGCTGCAGGCGAGCTGGATACAGAAATTGCTTCCCTGGCAGCGGATGGCCGAATTCACACCCCCGCCTATTGCGATGCCCTGGAAAGGCGGGGCACGATTTCTATGCTTCAAGGCCAGCTCGGCTCGGCTGAGGCGGACATGCAACGGGCATTGGCCCTGGAGTCGAGCTTGCCAGAGAAACGAGATCTTGAGCTGTCCAGGGCAATTACCAATCTGAGCAAGTTGCTTTTCCTGAAAGGGGATACGGACGGTATAAGAAGTGTCATCGACAGGTACTTAAACAATTCATCCGCCGCTGCCCGCGCAGCTAGTCTAGATGCGAAGGCCAGGCTGTGCATAGAACAAGACGAACCTGACGAGGCCAGAGCGGCTCTCGACTCAGCAATGCAGCTGCAAGAGACTCTTGACAGTGAGCAACGTCAGCCGATCATGCCTGAGATTCTCAATACAGGAGCGATGTTGGCGCTGGCCGAAGGTGACAATGTAAGTGCTGAACGTTATGCCCAGTCCGGAATAGCCAATGCCAACAAAGCTGGTGATATTCTTTCGCGCACAGAGTCCCTCAATCTCCTGGCGCAGAGTTATGCCTGCTCCGGCAATCCTGCGGCCGCCGAGCAAGCGGCGCAGGAATCCTACAAGGAGCGCAGTGACCTTGTGGGCGACGACCATCCTCTGGTTGCAGAATGCTATTCGACCTCGGGATTGATTCAGTGGAGAGAGGAAAAGCCTGCTGCCGCACGCGATTTATTTGAGAAGAGTATGAGCATATGGCGTTCCGTCGGCAGCTCCAGGCATCCGTCTGTCGCTTGGAACGCCTTTGCCATTTGTATGGTTGATATTGATCTGCATCAAGTTGCGGAAGCGGCTGAGTACTACGAGAACGCCATCGCTATCGAAGAGACGATTCTCTATCGTGCTCAACCCCTCATTCTCGCTCAGCGGGAGCTGTTCGTGCAGCGTCTAGAAGACAATCATCTTTACGCTGATGCCATGAAATTCGGGTTCAACCACGTGCTGGACACTGGTCCGCAAAAGCGATTGAAACGCGGTCGCTTTGGCTTGTTCAGCGGTGTTTTGATACGCTGCGCCGATCTGGAGAGCAAGCATGCCGGAGAGGAGGTTGCCACCCAGTACAGCGGATCGGTACAGTTCATGGCGGGGTTAGGCTGGTTGGCTATCCTGGTAATTGGCATTGTGGTCTTGCAAGTCACCGTCATTCCTGAGCTGGTCAAAGACAAGCATGGAAAACTTACGCTCAAGTTTAAGAGAAAGAAAACCGATCCGCTTTCGAAGACTAGATATGGCGCCGATGGGAGACTCGGATTGAAGAGCGCGCCAAATGCCTCAGCCACGCACTGGACTCCTGGTGAAAACTTTGAAGAATCGCCGAGCGAATCAGGAGCGAAGCTGCAGGATGACCAGGAAAATGCTCAAGGATAAACTTACACACATGGCACCCCAAAGCAGAAAATGAAGGATCTGGTGGGTTTCCATTTTTTTGAAGGCATACGCCAGGAGCAAGGCGATGAGTATGCTGAGCAAGGCAGTGAGCACAACCCATCGCTGGCGAATGAGCAGCATTTGGAGAACATTGGTGCGCCCACGAAAGACGACCAGCGATCTATTGAAGTTATCGATCCAGGTTGAACTCGATGAATTCGCGCTGGCCTCCGACCCGTTCCAAAGGACGAGGCTGAAGGTAAGCCCGGTTTGATCGAGAAGCGGCTTACCGTCAGATGCACCGCCACGAATTAGAAACAACCTTTGTTTGTCAGGTCCATCGAGAGTGAGAGACAAAGCATGCAGCCCTCCCGGTTGGAGCTGAGACTCGTCGGTCCATGATGCGCCTCTCTCAATGCGCTGCATTTGCGTTCTGAAACTATCGCTCGAATCAAGTACGATGGATTGGATTGGCAACTCAACATCCTGGCCCAGATCGCTTGCGCTTTGCGGATAATCGCCATGCTCGACAAAATAGGCCTCTACCAGTTTTGCCACCGCCCTCATTCTGGCAAGTGTCGTGTCATCTGCTTCGCCCACCTCATAAAACACGGAGCCGTTGTCTCCGATCAGGGCGCCGGCTTCGTCTCGAAAGACAAAGTCTCTGTGAATGAAACCAGTAGTCATCAACCGGGGCAGCTCTCGAACGCTCCTCACAAGCAGGCACGGCAAAGAATGCCAGCCATGAAGCGAGGACAGTTCGGCAACGCCATGCGCTTCCAACCGCAGTCTAGCCGTGCCATCAGCTGATACGAAGTCGTCGCCGCTCGGAGAATGCGCCGCTTGATAGATGATCGGACTGTGATCGGTGAGAAGCGAATTTGCCTGATAACATCCGAGGATCGCGAACAACAGCATGGCGACAATCGCCACTGTCATGCCGACATCCATCGATCGTGTGTCAGGAGCCGGTGCCGACTGAGTCTGACGCAAAGAACGCGTGACTGCAATCCAATCGTTGGACTCAATCAAACCATCGACAGCACCACGCATGCGATCGAGGGTGCGAGGCGCTACGCTATCATCCCCTTCGGATATACGCTCCAACAGAGACTCGATCTGAAAAAGAACATCCATCACATGCGGATGATCTGCACCAAGAATTTGCTCAGCTATCTTGTGGAGTTTTCGATACTCTTCATAGGCGCGGCTGAATTCGCGTCGAGAGAAATGGATCGATGCCAGCTCGTGCAGGCAGGCGGCCTGTAAATATGAACTCTCAGGAATGCTTTCGGCTAACTCTAATGCTTCCAGGTAGCGCTGCTCGGCGAGCCGAATTTTTCCCTCGCCGGCACTCTCGTTTCCTTGCTCGAATAGTGCGTTGGCTCGATCGATGTTGCTGGATTGGTCAAGCATTAGGGAGCTGCAGCTGATGGGTTCGTCCGTAAAGATTATAACTGCTGCCTGCCTCGCAAGAACATCTTTCTAGCCCGGTCAGAAGACTGCGCTGGCACACGTTCGCTATTAACGAGCCCGCCGCGACAGGCGCACTTTGGTATCGTGCGCGCATGTCATGCGAATTTCTTGGGCGTGCTGTCGGTCCGTGCTTCTCTTTCGCCAGGCAATACCGTATTTCACCAACCCGGCTGCCACTACGATCAGGCAAAGATAGGCGGCCAGACCAGCATTGACATGTACGAATCTGACGAGAAGATAGGCTCCGCCTGCGGCTGTAGGTCCCAGGCAAAGCAAGGGCAGCAACTCATCGTAGCTCGCCCAATCCGAAACGGTCTCACCTGCTTTTTCCACAAGGCTCTTACGCGACTGTTTCCGTTCCTCCTTCTGGTCCGGTGCGAGGCCAACCGCAGCAATGGACACCTGAACGTCGCAGACAGACTGATTGCAGTGCCTGAGTGCATTTGCAGCTTGGTCGGCAGACACGGCACCGCTTTCGATTTGCTCCAGAAGGGCAAGAGCGGCAGAGAACGTGTGAACGTCGAGAACATCGGCTGCCAGAGCTGCTTTCGCCGGACTCAAGCGAAGCCGCCAATACTGTTCTACGGCCGCATTGATCGCCTCGACGGGCAAAATCTTCGCCGACAAGCACAAATTTAGAGCTCGCGTTTCTTTTGGCGTTTCTTCAAAAATGTGAAGCCCAGAGGCGACATCGCCGATACTTCTGTTTTGGGTAGCACAGATTCTCAAGACCTCCTCGCAATCCTTGGAAGACACAACGGCTCGGTTGACCAACTGTTGCAACGCCAAAGCCTGATTCACAACTTCGATGGGCACCAGTCCTTTCGCAACCATCTCTTCGCCAAGCTTTCTTCCTGATTGCAGCGCTGATTCGATAGCCGTCAACGCTTCGCGTTCACTGACGACGCGGCTCCGGCGCAGAAGCTCGCCCAGGCGCACGCACTCAGGTTTGGTATCGGTTTTGATTCGCGATAGTCTGATCGCTGATGTCACGGAAATTCGGCTTCGACGAACCTCCTTCAGAACTGCTACCGCCTGATCTCTAGTGACTGCTCCGTCTCTGATTAGAGCGGCCACAGTCAGCACTGAGTCGAGCATGTCGACTGTAACGGTTTGAGTGACTAGAAGAACCTGACCTATGAGAACGCCAGATCCAGAGCTCTTCTGCATAGCCTGCTGAAAGGTCTCGTCCGGGATCATGCCGCTGGCGACCAACAATCCACCCAAACTGCCATCATCAGACCTGGATGGATCGAGATTGTCCAGCTCCGACAGGGCCTCATTGAAGCTTATCTTTCGGCGTGTGGCCGTTCGCACGGCTGCCAGGGCTACTGATTCGCTCACAACGCCCTGACCGATGAGACTTTGAGCCAGCAGCGCTGCTTCCAGCTGGGTTTCGCTAATGTAACCCAAGCTCACGAACATCCGCCCGATTGGCTGTTTTGATTCCTGCGCCAGCTTCATGGCGTGATGCAAGTTCGGCGAGGTGATCGACCCCGTTTCTAGCAAAATCTGCCCGATCTTTGGCCTTGTGTGTACCTGTATTGTGGACAGTCTGTTATGAGAAGGCCTGTGTGATAGCCCCGCTCCCTGTCCCAGTGATTGTGCTAGTTCTGCCATTGCTCCGCCCTCAAGCTGTATACAGCCCATAATAGAAGGATGCGCCGCAGCCGTAAATTCGCCTTTGCGGTATAACGAAAACGTGTATTAAAGAGTCGAAAATGGCATGAATAGCTGCTGTACAATCCCCGATTGGCGACGCGGGAAATCCAAAAGAACCGCCGAAATTCGGCTATATGACTGTTGGAAAGCCCTATATAATGAATCGGGCTCGTTTGCATGGAGCGTTAGCGAAAACGTGTATGATTCGCCGGAAATGGGCATGGCATGCCGTTCTGAGTGATGCTTCGACCATTGGTAGGGGAAAGGTGCTGACGGCTCAGCCATCTCAGCTTAAGAGGACGGCTGAGCACGACAAATGGCTGAGCAGTTCATGATCCGTGAACTGATGAAGAGGTGCCCTCTGGGGGCTAACGTTTGGCCAGCTGTATTTCCAGGCGAAACTCCGAGCCCTGCCCCTCTTGCGAATTGATCGTCAGGGTGGCCGGATAGTGCATACGAATCAATTGACAGCGCTCGTGCAGGCTGTACAGCCCCATGCCTCCTTTGGCGCTGATCGGCGCTGTTTCATCTTGATTGAATCCTTTTCCGTTGTCGCGTACGGTTGTGATCAGGCTGTCGGGAGAACATTCAATGATTGCCTCCACTGCCGATGCTCCGGAATACTTCTCGGCATTATTCAAGCATTCCTGAACAATGCGGAAGATGTGCAGGCGAACCGATTCGGGCAGCTCCGGCACTTCTCCCTTCCAGACAAAATCGCATTTGATACCTGTACGTTGGTGCATGCGCTCGAGCAGATCAGCAAGGGTAGCCTTCAGTCCCAGATCCTGCAGTTGCCGCGAAGAGAAGTCGCAGCATACATCGCGCAGCTGAATGATTACGTGATCGACTATATCTGTTATTTCGGCGGTTGTTAGCTTTCTCTCTCCAGCGAGATAACGTTTGAGCATCACCAGATCGGCGATTATAGTGTCGTGCAGTTCCCTGGCGATATTAGTTTTGATCTCCTCGTGCTGATTGACGATTTTGAAAGCAAGATTCTCTTTCTCGCGTTCGAGTTGCCGCATGGCAGCCTGCAACTCTTTACCCGAAGAGACAGTTTCCTCCGCAGGCGGAGGCGAACCCTCCATTAGTCCCTGCAGCTCCGCCGGAGCGTTGTGCTGAGCTTCTTTCAAGGCATTCAGCGCTTGTTGCCAGGTAATCGTTCCCTGGTTGAACTGCCGTTGAATCTGAAGAGCGCTATCCAATAACTGCTGGCCGATCACGCCCGCCCTTACAAGTACGCCGCCGATCATCTTCTCATGAAGTACAGCCACCTCGACCGACGACAACAAGTCAACCTCGGTAATAACTCCAGCAGCGACAAGCAGCTCACCCAGCCGTGCGGTGGTGGGCACATCACGGGAGACTTCCTCCCCCGGCACGGAGCTCCGCATGGCAAGCGTGATCATTAGCAGGGATTGAGTTGCATCAATAGTCCTTTCCTTTAAGAGCTGCTGGCTGTTGAGAACAGCATGGGCTGCAGGTAAAGGCAACTCTTGCCTGAGGACGAGAACTCGGATCAGAGGAAGTCCGCTGGCGAATGAAATTTCCAAGGCTGAGTTGAGCTGGTCTTGTGTCAGGCATCCTGCTTGCAGCAGCACTTTGCCCAGATCTCTGATGCGCTGGTAATACTCTGCCCGCCAACCCAGCTTCTGCAGCGCGTCTTCCAGCTGTATTTTGTCGCCTTGCACCAGATTCAGTGCTGACACTGCTAGCTCCGCGGGCAAGAGCTGGTCATGAATCAGCGCTTGCGCCAAAATTGCGCTGCGGACAATGAGTGGGCTGACAACGCCGGTTTCCACCAGTACACGGCCAAGCGGCATGCCCGTTTTTTTGGCTACCGGAACCGCCTGGGCGATCTGTGCTTCGGTGGCTGCGCCAGATCGAATCAGCAGCTCCCCCATCTTCAGACTCGTGCTGCTTGCCGCCATTTTTCAGCCTAAGTCGAAATTACCGTATCCGTTCTGTACCGACCAGGCGATCAGTTGTTCTCTGTTTTGTAATCCCAGTTTCATCTGCAGGATCTCGCATTGTTTTCTGGCTGTGGCGACGGAAGTGCTGCGGGCGTCGCCGATTTCAGCGTATTTCATACCCTTGCCTAGCATGTGCAAGATTTCAGTCTCGGAAGGTGTTATGTTGCAAAATTCGCGAGTAAGATGCTGAGATACTATACCGGTGCGACCTTTCATTACTTGACGGACGGTGTCGGCAACCACGCTGAAGGGCTCCGATTTCGAAAGATACGCCGACACACCCAATGACAAAACCGCCTGGACATAGGCAAGCCGGGTTTCGACCGAGAAAAGAACAAGCTTTCGGTCAGGAAATCTCATCAATTCCTTGATCAGGGCTGTCGGATTGAAGTTTCCCGGCACGTGCAGGTCGGTGATGATCACCTCCGGCCGCTCTTTGTCGGCAAGCGCGATGCCTGCTTCCGCAGTTACGCAGCTGCCTACGATCTCAAAGTCCGGTTCGCGCGAGAGTCCACCGACCATCCCGTCAAGAGTGACAAAGTGGTCCTCGATTACCAGAATTCGCACTTTATCAGACAATATTTCGCTCACTCTGTCCGGAGCCTGAAACCATACAACCGTACTTCATCCTTCTACCCGATCGATACAACTTGCTATCCCTTGAGACCTGCTGGTCTTGAATCTTTGCGACGGATCGGTTTCATGAATCAGGCTAGTAAACTTTGCCTAGAGGTGCATTCACGTACGTGGATATTTGATCGTCAGGGCTGTACTTTGCGAAACTGGCATGCTGCTATCCTCCAAAGGATCTGCCGTTAGCTACCAAGCCTTGGTGCATTGCCCGGCCGACATTTTGTGATCAAAGATCATGACAATGATGTTCCTTCGGAATGGTATTACAATTGGACAGCCAGATTGACAGTACTCCTTGTTTGTAAACGGAAACAACATGACCGACAGCTCGAGAAACTTAGTCGTCACTCTGGATGAGCGAATGCTAAAGATGGCAGTCTATCGCTATTCGGATTTACGGACTGTCTTCATCGGTTGGTCGCACACGGCAGCCGACGACGTGAAAGGAGGTACACCAGCAGATGTGGCGAAACTGCTCGCTTGTGCAATCGCCGAATTCGGACCGAGTGTCTTGCGTTTTGACGGCGGGCTGATCTGGACCGCTGAAAAAGAAAAGATTGCGGAACTGTTTGGCGGCAAAGCCTGGAGCATGAATTCAGAAGTTGCCTTTCTGTATACCTCCAAACTATCTCCTGGTTCCAACCAAAACACGCTTCAGTCCATAGTCAATTCAATTCTCGTTGGTCGCAAGGATATCTTGCGCGCGATGCTCGAAAGTTCGTCAGCATCTGGAATTCTGACTCCTGGAGTAGATGGTGATTTCGCTCAATTTGCCTTCCTACACGACGCAGACCGGCAGCGGTTCGTACAAATTCTGGGCGACGTCTGTCAAACGATGTCGGTCGTCGTGCACACCGTTCCATTCGAACGATTCGAACTTATAGATTGGTACGCGCTGGCAAAAGGTCTATCCTGACCGCCCACTCCTGATGTTCAAGTCTCGTTTCTATAAATGAGATTGTCACAGAGAAATCACATCTCCGAACTAGAATCGGCTCACAAAACATGGACTACGCCGCGATGTCCTCCACAGGATCCGGAAAACAATTCCGGATGCGATCAGCACTCAGCCAAACGCTAGATAAACATTAAATAGCGTGCGGCAAACATCCGCTGTCCGGGCATATATTAATTGGCTATACGTTGAGGATTTATGTTCAAGGAACCAGAGAAGCTCCGATTGGACATTGAGCTCACGGAAGATTCGGAGAGTTCGAAGCCAATCGAGAAGGCTTCGCAGCCTGATGCCGCTAAATCCAAAACAGATTCGGGGGCTGAAGGTCATACTCCTCATCGATCGGCGTCGGCATCAGGTTCCTCTCAACAAGCGTCGTCACCACAGCCTACTCCAAACCGCAACAAACGAGCACAGTATGCTGGAGCTACGTGTGAAATTTGCGGCAAGCCAATTGCCGGTGACACTCCTAGAACAAATGTGACTCGGTACCTCGCGCAAGAAAGTCGCTGTCAGTGCCTCATAGCGGAGGTTGCACAACCGGAGGAGGATTCTGCAAAAGGAACCGCGAACCGCCGATCGGTTTCTACCGTGGACGCAGCGCAGATCAAAGCGATGCAGCAGAATCTTCCCGAGCGGTACCAAATGCTATCGCTGATCGGCACCGGGGGTATGGGCACTGTATTCAAAGTTCGCGATAAGGAGTTAGGTAAGAACTTCGCTGTAAAAATGCTGAAGCCCTCTTTGATCGATACAGAAAGTACTCGCCAGCGATTCGAGCGGGAAGCGGTTGCGGCAAGGGGACTGAGCCACCCTAACATCGTTTCGATCTACGACCACGGCATTGGTCAGAGCGGTGCACCATATTTGGTGATGGACTACATTGAGGGAATGACTCTCGAACAGCTCATCATGAAGGATTCATTCCTCAGCGTTCCCCGAGCTATCGACCTATTCGTGCAGATCTCCGAAGCTGTTGCTCACGCACATTCGAAAGGTGTCTTGCATCGAGACATAAAGCCGTCCAACATACTGGTTCAACGGAGCGAGCAGGGTGTCGAGTTAGCGAAACTCGTCGACTTCGGCATCGCCAAAACTATCGGTGATGAAACCGGACTTACAAAAACAGAAGACATCCTTGGCAGTCCCAAGTACATGTCGCCCGAGCAATGCGAGGGCAACAGGCTCGACGCCCGCTCTGATGCATATTCCTTCGGATGCGTCATGTACGAAGCACTTTGCGGACGCCCGCCCTTCGAGGGAAAGAATTCCGTCAAGATTATCCTCAAGCACATTAGAGAGAATGCTGAACCACTTTCGACCGCATGCCGCGATCAAAAGATTCCGGCGGATCTGGCGTACATAGTCGAACGCTGTTTAGCAAAGAATCCCGTAAAGCGATATCAAACCGTGGAGGAGCTGAAAGTCGATCTCGAGAAACTTCGCGATGGTACGCCATTGACAAGAGTTCCTAGCGCGTGTCCAGTGGTGGCGCCGGAAATCCAGACCCATCGAATCAAAGCAGCATCGGAAACCAAACAAAGCGCAACACCACAAAACAACCCACCCAAATACGAGCTGTTCAAACCATCCGGAGTGGTCGTTGCCGCCCTGATCAATCCGTTCGCCGGCTACATAGTTATGGCCATCAACTATCACAGAATGGGGAATCAAGCTGCAGCCGCCTTGGTAGTGCTCGCTGCAATTGTCGTTGGCGGCATCTGCACAGCTTTCTTTGCGGCGCTGCACATCGAAAACCTGTCTTCCGGGGGCCATTTGATTATTTATCTCATTAGCGGTGCCATAATGTGGCAACTAACTGACGCTCTGCAAGGCACAGCGCTCAACGAACACAAATCGCGCGGAGGACATCTAAGCTCCAACTGGGCCGCCGCCAGCATCGGATTACTGGGGTTGGTTTGTTCCATTGCATTAATCTTCCTGATAGCGAATCTATCCCATTACCCCCGACATTAGCATCGATAACATTTCGAGTTCAGCCGATTCTGGAACAACGCCGGGTTAGACTACCGGTCCTGCTGT
>Ga0206829_10238_pt1 | contig 18444 bp, 9 predicted proteins | sample Alteio_BWOrgCont_75_FD_152862 | JGI IMG/M metagenome (GOLD analysis project Ga0206829, IMG submission 152862) | Enriched cells from forest soil in Barre Woods Harvard Forest LTER site, Petersham, Massachusetts, United States -... | ecosystem: Environmental > Terrestrial > Soil > Temperate forest >... | reverse complement strand
GAACTTCTTTGTGCTTTCGCCCCCGATCACAGTCTTTGCCGTCAGGCCAGCGAGCGCAGCGATATCACGATAATCAGCGACAGCCGGGCCCGTTCTGGGCTCGACGCCGGGCCCGAGGTTGCCGGAAGACATTTGCAGTATGCCTAGGGCTCTCGTGGCATGCGGTGCGGCACCGGAGCCAAGAAGCAGGCGAAGAAGGCTGCGGCGAGAAAGAATCTTGGACATAGTCGATTATTGGGCCTTCGGAGATGTCGGAACTGTAACTTCCTGCGGCGCGGCAATGTTCAGCGAGGGAGCAAGGCCATCCACTTGCTCTGAGGAGGGCGGTCCAAGTGCGCCCTTTTTTTCTTGGGCCCGCTTCAGGTCCTGAAACCTGGCGTTCCATTCCTGCGCTTTTTGATTGTCCCCGCTTTGCATGTAGGTACGGGCCAGAAGATAGTACGGTTCTGTCATAGATGGATTCAACCGAATAGCTATCTCCAGCTCATGAATGGCATCGGGTAATTTGCCTGCTTTGGCGTACAGCTTGCCGAGTAAGTAGTGAGCGGATGGCGGTGGCGATGCCGCAGTAACTGCCTTCTCAGCAAAGGGAATAGCTCCCGTGATTTTGTTCTGTTTTTCAAGGGCCAGGGCAACGTCGTATGCGAAGAGGCCGTTCTCCGGCTCTAAGCGTAAAGCTTCCGAATAAGAGTCGCTGGCGCGAGGATAATCCCCAGCACGGAAATAACAAAAGCCGAGCACATTGTGAGCTAGAGCAATCTGGGGATCGAGCGCAATCGCCTGTTCGATGCTAGGAAGGGCGGCGGCGGTTCCGTGTACTGACGCTTGGGCCAGGCCTAGCACTAAAGTAGCTTGGGCACTCAACTTCGTGTGCTGTTGAGCATTTTGTAGAAGGACGAGTGCGGCGCTTACCTGATTGGTTTGCAGCTGCCATTTCGCGAGGGCCTCATATGAAGCGGATTGCCGAGGCATGAGCTGGATGGAGGTCTGAAGTTCTGCCGCTCCCTGCGTTTGAATTTCCGGCGAAGCGTCTTGCAACAACAATGCCCCAAGGTGGTAGTGGGCGAGCGCATCTTTGGGATCGGCCGCGACAGCGGTACGAAATGCGATCAAGGCACGTTCTGATTGATGCGAGGAAAGATAAGCGAGGCCGAGAAAGTAAGAAACTTGCGCGGATGGCTCTGCGACTGTCTGTAATATTTGGATCGCCGTATCGGGTTGACTCTCGCCGAGATACGCTTTGGCAAGCAAGACCTTGCCAGCAGTCGAGACAGAGGAGCTATCGTTGGCAGTGAGGATAGACGCGGCTTCCGGATAGGATCCGTTTTCGATGAGGTCAGAAGCGAGCAAGATCGCTGTAGCGGGGGCGAGGCTGGCCGGCTGAAGATTTGCGACCAATTGCTTCGCCTGGTCTTGTCTCGAGGTATGGAAGTAGCAATCGGCAAGACGAGCTGCAGCCGCCGCGTCAGAAGGCTGCTTTTCATGGACAACCTCGAAATGCTCGGAGGCCTCGGAATAGCGTCCTGCCTGAGAAAGCAGAACGGCAAGATTGTATTGCACCTCTAGAACAGACGGGCTAGTCTTTACCACTGCGGTAAGTTCACGAATGGCACCTGGGACGTCACCCATCTCGACCAACGTGTGCGCGTAATTGTAATGAGCCGAGAGCAGGGAAGGATCGAGACGTAGTGCAGACTCAAAGGATTTAGCCGCCTGGGCAAACTCGCTGAGCTGGTTTTGGGTGATGCCTAACCATGTGAACGTCTGTGCGGATTTCGGATTGAGCGTGCTGGCAGTTTCGAATTCCTTGAGAGCGCCCTGATAATCGCGGGTCCGCAGTAATGCAATTCCCTGGTTTACATGCGTTGAATCTGCATTTTCAACTTGCGCGTGGAGCGTAAACAGACAAAGGACCAGACAAACGCAATCAAACAGAACCGGGCCTCGCATTCTGTTTACAAGCCGTGTCGTTTTCCAATGACGTCCGGAGTGCATTATTAAGTCCGTAAATAGTCTTGGTCTGCCAACCTCGTTCCGCGGTAGTTCAATCAGAATTTCTTAAGTAGCAACTTCATTTCTCCGCCCTCGCGTAATTTGAGAAATCTATTGGTTGGAAGCTTGCGCCAGATATCGACGGTACCACTGGGCCAGTTGACCTGTAACAAATCTACAATGTGGGCTTCACCCAAGCCGAAATGGATGCGCAGGTCGTTCTGCGAGATATAACTGCCGCCGCTTCTGACTTCATCGATCTGCCGGAGACCATTCGCCTCGCAGAGAATGCGCGCGCCGATGCCACTACGGTTAGACTTAGTTCCCTCAAGCTTCAGGTTAATCCAACGATTATGATTTGCGGTTTCGCAACGCAAAAGTGAAGGAGCCGCGTTCTGATTGTTGATGAGGATATCAACGGAGCCATCATTGTTGAAATCCCCGAAGGCGCAGCCGCGCCCTGTGGATGGGGATGTGACCACTGGGCCAAATTCAGCGGATACATCTTCAAACTTCCCGTTGCCGAGATTACGATAAAGAACCCGGGGTTGACGGTAAGTGACATTGGCCTGGACGCGATCCAGTTCCGGATAGACGTGGCCGTTGACGTAGAAAATATCTGGCCTCCCGTCATTGTCCGGGTCGAAAAAGCCGCAACCCCATCCCACGAGATTCCCGTAGCGATGGACTCCGGCACTCTGACCGAGATCATTGAAGACGGCTTTGCCGGAATTGATGTAGAGGTTGGGAAACTCATCGGAAAAGTTCATCTTGAGGATGTCGAGACATCCTTTGCTGTCGACATCAGCAGCAGCGACACCCATGCCAGCCTGCTCCTGACCGTTTTCTCCATAAGCGACGCCGCGCAGTGCGCCTTCCTCGCGAAAAGTTCCATCGTGATTGTTCAGAAATAGAAGGCTGGGAGTCGTGTCACAGGATACGTAGATCTCCGGCCAGCCGTCGTTGTCGAAGTCGCCCGTGAGCACGCCGAGTCCGAAGCCGCCGACCGCGTCGTCGATTCCGGTTTTTGTGGTGACATCAGTGAAAGTCCCATCGCCATTGTTGTGGTAAAGGGAATTCTTTTCAACGATAAGCCCCCTTGGTCCACAATTGACCGCCATACCACGATAGACGCAATAGGGGTTACTGCCGGGATCGAGTGCGGTCCGGAGATCGAATTTGATGTAGTGGGTGACGAAAAGATCGAGATGGCCATCGCGATCATAATCGAGAAAGGCACAACCGGTGCTCCAGCGAAGGGGCGAGCCGGCGACACCAGCCCGGAGAGTGACATCAGTAAAAGTTCCATCACCATTGTTGTGATAGAGGACATCTTCGCCCCAGTAAGTTACGAATAGATCGTCGTAGCCGTCATTATCGTAATCGCCAATGCAAACACCTTGCCCCCAGCCTGAGCGCCCGAGCCCCGCGTGTGCCGTCACGTCCGTGAATGTGCCATCGCGGTTGTTGTGGAAGAGGCGATTGCTGGGAGCGTGGCCCGCAGGAAAGCCTTCGAGCCGGGAACCGTTGACGAGAAAGATATCGAGCCAGCCATCATTGTCGTAGTCAAAGAATGCCGCTCCAGAGCCTGTCGTTTCGAGGATATATTTCTTGCTGGTGTCTCCGCCGCAAACGTGCGAGAAGTCAATTCCCGCTTGACGCGTCACGTCAGTGAGGCGGTAATCCAGCATAGGCCGCGTGGAGACAGGCGACCGTATAGACGCTAATTTTGCTGTCCGCGCCACTGGCTCGCAGAGATGCGGAAAGATCAGTTCCGAACCGAGAAGCTTCAGAACTGATCTGCGATCCAATTTCATGCGTGTTGTTTCCGGGCGCTCGCCGACGCCATCACGAAGAACCGCATGTAGTTCAATTCGAGGTCTGCCTCATGCCTGCTTTTCCGGTGAGCAGGATATTCAGTTTGTTATTGAAATTGTTGTCATGGTCGTGTTGCAGTTGCTGAAAAAGCGAGAGCTCTTTACCCGCTTCGTCCATCTTGCCTTCGCTCCGATAAGCAACCATAAGTGCATAGTGCGCCTTTGGATTGCGGGGATCAAGTTGGACAGCAATTGCGGCTTCACGGCTTGAGTCCTGAGGATTGTGTTGTGCGATAAACATTTGCGCCAGCGCAATGTGCGGCTCCGCTAGGGCGGAGTCAAGAGCGACAGCGCGCTGCAGGTGTTGCGCTGCCTGCGCGTAGTCTTGGCGACGGCGAAAGATTTCACCGAGGGCGTACTCGGTGGCGGCCGACTCGGGATCGATCTCAAGTTCTTGCTGGAACTCAACCAGAGCCTTCGTCTCAGATTCAGCGTCGCCTTTCTGCACGAGAATTTGCCCCATGCGGAGATGGATGCCTGCGACGCGCGGGTTTTCTTTGAGAGCCAAGCTGTATTCTCGGATGGCCTGCTCGCCGTTATTTTGAGCCTCGTAAACTTCGCCTGCGAGTTGATGAACTCTATAAGACTCGGGATGCTTCTGGATAAGCTTGCTCGCAGTTTCGTTCCACAGACGCGAATAAAGACCGGCGAGTTTATAGAGAACGTCCGGATCATCAGGGTATTGCGTCTTTAACGGTTCGGCTAACTGAAGGGCTGCAGTCAGGTGTCCTGCCGCCAATTCACAATCAAGAGTTGACAGTCCGGCCAGGCGACGCAGTCGAGGGTCAGCCTGATCTTTCCACTGGCCTTCGAGTTTCGGCAAAACCTGAGTACATTGCCCAAGCTCGGCCTGGGTGAGCGCAAGAAAAAGCTGGATGCGAGGCTGCGCCGGATCCAATCCGAGGGCATTTTGAAGAGCTGCCGAGGCTTCGCTGAAATCCCCAGAGGCGTATAGCGCCACGCCGAGAGCAGAGGATGCCTCAACATTTCTTGGATCAATCGAAAGAATGGCACGGTATTCCCGCTCAGCGCGAGGCAGGTCATTGGCCTTTAGCGCGGCAGCAGCTGTATCCCGGTGCATTCGGATGGTAGCGTCGTTTGTTTGCGCGGCCACACTAATGGCGGCAAAGAGAAAAAGCCGTGATAACAAAGCGGTGCAAAACTTGGCGGACCTTACCACGTCGCAGGACCCTGGGAAATCATTATATTCACAGATGAACGCTTTAACCCTGTGCCAAGATAAGCTACAAAGGTCCGCCACGGAAAAGGAATGCGATAGAGGGTTTCTTCGGAAGCCCTCTATCGAAAACCTAGAATAAATACTTCAAAGCGAACTGAATGAATCGTGGATCGCGTGCTGAAGTGAGCTGGCCGAATGTACCGTCTCCAACGGTATTATCCGGGTTATAGAAATTGGGATGGTTAAATGTATTAAAGAGCTCAGCGCGAAATTCGATTTTGCCGAAACGATCACTGATTGGAAATTCTTTAAAGAACGAAGTGTCGAAATTCACTAGTCCTGGACCAGTGAGGAAATTGCGTCCAGTTATCCCAAAGGTGTTCGGAGCAGCATTTACGAATGCTGCGGTGTTGAAGTACTCGCGACGTGAGCGGTTTGGGATGCTCGGTGACTCGTTTGCCACCAGGTCGGCAGTGTCGTTCCCGATTCCGCGAGCGGCACGATCCTGGTTGCTGTTAATTGAGTAGGGTGCTCCCGTCTGAATGGTTGCGATCCCCTGAATGCTCCAGCCATTGATGACAGCCCTAGTGACTCCGTTAAATGCTTGCGTCTTCGGGATTTGCCAGATATACGAGGCCACGAAGCGATGCTTCACATTCATATCTGACGGTCCGTAGCTCTGTGAGAAGTTCTCAGGATTGCGCGGTCCGGTGCCGCCCTCCGCGCCATACGAAACGATATCGAGATATTTGGCGAAGACATAGGACGCGAGGAAGGTCAACCCGCGCTTCATACGACGATTAACAGTTAATTGCAGCGAGTTGAAGTTTGACCACGCAGCGGGGTCTTCCTCTTCGAAGTTTCCGTAGCATGGAATGCCGTTGCAGGTAACGTTGCTCAACCGCCGGCGGGTGCCGTCTGGCGCACCGAGAGCCGAAAGGTTAGCGCTGAGATTTTGTTCGGGGGTCAAGGCTGGATCAATGACATAGCTTGAGGCCAGGGCGTAGTTATATTCCCTTGAAATGTACAGGTGTGTTCCGTGATTGCCTATATACGAGGCAGACACGGTGTAGTCATCATGGAACTGTTGTTGAACCGTCAAGTTCCATTCCTGTGTGTAGCCGTTGTTGTAGTTAGGCGCGAGCACGTCCTCTGTTGAATATGTCGGCCAGAAGCCACCAAAGCTAGGACTGAAAGTTGCTCTCTGGTCAGGAGTACGCGGAATGATGAACGGATACGGGTTAACAAGGCCACTGTTGGTATAAACGTTGTCTCCTGAGAGGCTGGGCGCGTAATTGTTCGCCGGAGAACCGGGATTATTGACTGCGCTGTTAGCGTCAAAAGGTTGCGCAGTGGAGAAACGGTTGTACGCGATCAATCGTGACTGATCCCAGAAGAGGCCGTAGGAGGCGCTGACAGATGTCTTACCTGTTTTGCTCGGGTCCCAGTTGAGACCGATCCGCGGAGCCCAGTTTTTCCAGCGCGTGGGAATAAGCTGACGGGAGCATCCACTGTCCCCAGTACCTAAGGAACTTGAACCCAGAGGCGGTCCAGGAAAGAGGAGTCCAGGAGGCGCGGTCGGATAGTATGTCGACTGGGCCGTAAAAGTAGGATCCCAGCAAATCTGATCGTTAAGCTGGTCAACAGGCGGAAGAAACGGCTCCCACCGCAATCCGGCGTCGATGGTCACATTTGGAAGCACCTTGAAGTTATCGGCCGCGTAGACGTCGAAGGCGCCGTGGCGGAGTTGACTTTTGACCTCGGTCTGCAAGTCAAAAGAATTGGGAAGACCCAGCAGAAGGTCAGCAAGGGCGTTTCCGCTGAAGCTGCCATTGAAGCTGAAGTCGGGATCAGTGAAGTAGTCTTCGACGCGGTTGACGGATTCCTTTCGATAGTCACCACCGAAAGCCATGATGTGCTTGCCGTTGACCCAACTAATATAGTCCGTGTACTGCCAAGTCTGACGATTCTGAGTGAACGTGCCATCGCCGCCACCATTAATCGAACCGCTGACGTCCGCGTAAATCTCTGTGAACCCTTTCGTGCCTTGTGAGGCTGGGCCGCCGTAACTGGCCCATCCAAGATCTACAGACGGACCGCGTGTATGGGAGAGCCGCGTAAAGCCAAAAACGGCAGTATTGAGAAGATTCGGCGAAAAGGTGTGGGTGTAGTCGATAGCGACATTCTGATTCCGGAAGTTCTTATAGTGCGTGGCTTGCGGGAAGTTGTCGAAGCCAATTCCAGTCCCGCGGTCTTGATTGAAGAAATAGCGGCCGAAAAGAGAGTTCGATGGATTGAACGTGTGATCGACCCGAGTGACAAATTGATTCTGGTTATTATCGTCGAGGTTAGGAGCTGAAGGAGTCGCGAAGATATACGTGGGGACTCCGTTGCTCGTACCGTTCTGCCGCGGGAGCAGGGCCTTGATGAAGGCAACCGCGGTAGGGTCTAAGCGGTTGGCAGGGATGACGTTTCCAGGAAAAGGCGAGCCATTGGGATTGGCGACGGATACTGTGCGCGGATCAACCGGGCAAGTGATACCGACGTTTCCGCAGTCGCTGAAATCGGAATCCCCGCTTGCATTGACGTCAGGCCGCTCCTGGTCGGTCAGAACGGTGCCAGTTGTCGTTGTCGTATCTTTGCGTTGGCGCGTGCCCTGGTAATAGCCAAAGACAAAGGTCTTGTTCTTTTGGATCGGTCCCCCGATCGTGCCTCCGAACTGGTTCAGCTTAAAAGAGGGCTTGGGCGCGCCCGGAACGTCAAAAAAGTTATGTGCATTGAGCACGTCGTTGCGGAAAAACTCAAACAAGCCGCCATGCCATTGATTGGTACCGGCCTTGGTAGCCGCGTTGACAATCCCGCCCGAACTCCGGCCGTACTGCGCGGTGAAGTTGCTTGTCTGAATGTCGAACTCCTGGAGGGCATCCGGGGCTGGAAAAGTTGGGGCGACGGAGAGGTAGCTGTCGGTCATGTCGACGCCGTCGAGCAGATAGTAATTCGATCCAGGTCGGTTGCCGTTGACGACGACTCCCTCGTGCTGTCCCTGTCCGTGGGCAACATTATCGTTGTCATAGGACACTCCGGGCATTACATATTGCAATTGAAGGGAATCGCGGCCATTCAGGGGCAGATCGACAATTCTCTCTTCATCGACGACGTGGCTGATAGTTGCGTCCGTTAGATTAATCGTCGCTGCGGCACCGCTGACTTCGACCGTCTCACCGACAGCGCCGATCACGAGTGAGACTGGTACGGTAACGTTCTGGTCGACCTGAAGAATAATTCCCTTCTGTTCGAAGGTCCGGAAGCCATCCTTGGTGACGCGGACCGTATAGTTGCCAACCGGCAAGACGGGAAAGCTGAATTCACCCGAGTCGCCGCTTCTTGCCGTTCTAGTTTCGTTTGTTCCTTCATTGATAACGGAAACGCTCGCATCGGGCACGGCTGCGCCCGTGTTGTCGGCGACTGTGCCTACAATTTTTCCCGTCGGCCCGGCAGCATAGGCAAAGGGTGAGCTAAGGGGAAAGATAGCCATCAAGCCTAGAATCGTGAGCGCTTTCCCCAGAAGCGAACGGAATTGACTTCTCCACTGTGCATTCATCCGAACCTCCCTAGAATTGAGGGCTCGTTCGGCCGTCTGACTCAGTCTTCCAACGACAGCCATCCGGAGACCCGATCTACATTCTTCTGAGTAATCGTTTTCTGATGGTCTTGAACAACTTGTCTCTTTGCGGACATTACGCTAGACCACCAAAGACTTCTTTGTCAACAAAAAATCAATTTGCCGATTTGAGTGCTATAACGAGCAGTGCTTCCCGTCCATTTGCCAGTCAACATAGGATATAAGTGGGAATTGGAAATTCGCATAACCCAGTTTCAAAGGGGCTGGACTATGTTTCTTTAGCTCCGAGGGAGATATCCAAAAATGGTCTAGAATACGTTTTCCTGCGGTTATTATTTCCCGGTTTTTTGGAGCAACCCAGAGCATTTCATTTGATGGCTCGAGGAAGAATTTCAGCAAAGGAACAGAGATGAGCAACATTGATCGCAGAACATTCTTATTGGGAACTGGAGTGTTGGCCGTTGCTCCGGTGGTCACTGAATTAGACGCGCTTGCCGAAGGCTTGGCAGAGATAAAGCAACTGCCAGCGCCATCGCAACTTGTGACGCCTTTCGAGTGGAACGCCGCGGGCATCATCTTTTCTTTTGAATTTCTCGACAATCGGCTCCGGATCAAGTCGATATTGCCTGAGGGTGTCGCTGCCATGGAAGGACTTCCTGCGCCTACAAGCAGTTCAGGAGTGGAAACAGCGCTTCACTGTACGGGAGAAAATGCCGACGACCACCACGGGACGAAATTCACCGGCGGCATGCCTGGCGGGCGGCTGCTTTATTCCGGCAAGGAGGAGAGCGTTACTCCTACTGGAAAGCGGACGATACTGACTCAAATCGATCAAGTTCTGGGTCTCAAAGTTGAGTCTGTCTACGAATCTTTCCACGACATTCCAGTTCTACGTCGGTCCACGCGCGTCACAAATCTCGGGCAACGGGATGTGGGCATTGAATATTTGAGTTCAGCAATGCTTCACAACCTGTCTATGCCACGTGACTTCGAACAGGACTTGCTCGTGCATTTTGCCTACAACTCCTGGCAAACCGAAGGACAGTGGCATGCGCTCAAACCATCGCAGGCAGGCTTTCTCGACAACGGCAACTTCACCCTTTCCGCGGCTTCCTTTAGCAGTCTGGGAACCTGGTCAACACAGAAGTATCTGCCCATGGGCCTGATCGAGAATAGAAAACTCGGTGTGACCTGGTTCTGGCAGATCGAACACAACGGATCCTGGCATTGGGAGCTTTCCGACACTTCAGCAAAATCCGTATATGCCTATCTTGGTGGCCCTGATGCTCAGTACTCACAAGCGTGGAAGAACCTGAGGCCGGGAGCAACGTATGAAACGGTGCCTGTTGGACTCGGATGCGTTCGAGGTGGCGTAGAGGAGGCAATTGCGGCGCTCACTGAATATCGACGCGCCGCATGCATCCGCCCACACAGCGAGAATCGTAAATGCGCTGTCATCTTCAATGACTACATGAATTGCCTGGAAGGGGATCCGACCACGGACAAGGAACTGCCGCTGATCGACGCGGCGGCTGAAGCCGGCTGTGAATATTTCGTGATAGATGCTGGCTGGTATGCCGAGCTGAATGAGGATTGGTGGGGATCTGTAGGATTGTGGCAACCGTCCAAGACGCGCTGGACACCGGGCGGTCTGAAAAATGTACTCGATCGCATTCGCTCAAAGAGCATGGTACCGGGCTTGTGGCTCGAACCCGAAGTGATAGGAATCCAGTCGCCGTTGGCGAAAAAGCCTGATTCCTGGTTTTTCATCCGTCATGGCCGGAGGGTGATTGATCATTCGCGCTTTCTGCTGGATATGCGCAATCCGGAGGTACGTTCATATCTCGATTCTGTCGTTGACCGAATGGTCGGGGAGTATGGCGTCGGCTATATCAAGATGGACTATAATGTCGATGGTCTTGAAGGCTCTGAACTGCTTGCGGACAGTTTTGGCCAGGGCCTGCTTGAGATCAATCGCGCCCTGCTATCGTGGCACGACGGCATCTTGAATCGCCATCGAGATCTTGTGATTGAGAATTGCGGCAGCGGTGGCGGCCGCATGGAATATGCGATGCTTTCGCATTTGCAATTGCAATCCTCCAGCGATCAGGAGGACTACCGGAAGTATCCAGCCATAGTTGTAGGTGCTACGGCCGGCGTCGTACCGGAGCAACTTGCTACCTGGTCATATCCGAAAGTGAATGATGGCCCGGATGCCGCCAGCTTCAACATGGTGAATGCAATGCTTTGTCGCATTCACCAGAGTGGCGAGTTAGCAAAGATATCAGCTGACAGCATGGCTCAGGTGAAGACAGGAATCCACATCTACAAAGAAAACATTCGTCCACACATACCCGAATCGTCACCGTTTTATCCACTAGGTTTCACGGACATAACGGATAGCAAGTCACCGATCGCACTCGGTATGCGGTCGAAGGAACTCACGTTCGTTGCAGTTTGGAGGCTTGGAGGCGAAGAGATAGTACGCGTGCCGAAGCTCTCTGGGGACCTTCACATCCTTTACCCAACAGATCGTGGGATACGGGCAGAGCGGGAAGGCACTCGTTGGAATCTCATTTTCCCCAGGCCATACATGGCGTGCATCCTCTCCTCCTAGCAGAGGCCGCTGAACGACCGCTTAAAATGGCAAGACCTCCTTGCTGAATCTCAATATTGAGATACTGTTTACCTCTCGCTCAAAGCGTCTGAATGAAAGCCACATGGCCGTATAGTCGCCTTTCCACATGTGACCTACCCCGAAGCCGACCCGCTATCCATTTTCGTCAAATTACGTATGGGCTTGCGCCCATCACTCTGGATTGACCCCCTGCGTTTTCAAAAATGCCCGTCACTGCGGAGCAGACAAACGACGCTCTCTTCCCGACCTCGTTTGAAACCGCCAGCTAATAATAAGGAGAGCGATCTTAGAATAGGCTGGCGTCGGCCGTTTTTATTCTCCACATCCAACGCATTCCCATAGACTTGGCAACACGCTTTTTTCGCCAAAGTGACCGCAATACCAATGCGCGACCGCACCCGATGAGTGACATGTTATTCAAAATAAAGCATCTAGTCTAAACAAGCGAAAGCCATTGATTCTAAATGGTGGCCAGAGACGGGATCGAACCGCCGACGCCGGCCTTTTCAGGGCCGCGCTCTACCACTGAGCTATCTGGCCTTGGGAATTCCAAGGACGCCGCTCTTGCATCGGCAAGGGCCGCGTATAGGATGTCTGAGAAGAAGGTAGGCCAGAACCTGAGCGGCCCTGCAGGCGACAACCTGACGTCAAACAACCTCACCCAGTATAGCAAATCTCACCAGGCCAAGCGGACGGTCTGCCTTTGGTATCCCGCGCCGGAAGGAAAGACTATGTGCAGACTGCCCATGCTTGAACCACTCCCTTCATGCCCAACCGCCGCTCCTTCCGCGTGGATTGCCGAGCGCACTCCATTCACGCGCAGAGGCAAATCGTAAGAACTGCCACCTTGCGCTTCGAGTTCCAAAGTAAGCGAATGCGCGTCCGCGCTTTGACCCAAGACCTTAAGCTGCTCGGTGCGGGAGCCAGGCAGAGGCAGGTCGTGCGGAATCCCCACCTCTACTCCAGGCAGCGGAATACGAAGTTCCCGGTCTCGGTTCATAGTTTCGTGACCGCCTGATAGCTTCACGTCGTCTCCCGTCGCGCGCACAACCAGAACCGCGCCATCGCGTTTAAACTCCAGATCGACTGAGCGGGCTCCTACGGGAACATGTCGCAGCACCGCATGATCCCACTCAGCAGGAAGGTGCGGATCAACAGTAATGCTGTTCTGCAAAGCGTCTGTCGTAATGCCAAATAGTCCTCGAATCGCCGGCGTGAGCACCATCGCAGAAGACCAGAGCTGGTGCGTCGTGCTACGCCCGAACGGCGAAAAGTAGGCACCGGATAGCAGTTCCGTCACTGCGCCGAGGTCTTGTGCCCAAGTCAGGCCAGCATTCTGCATCAGATGGGCATAGCCGGAGAGTGAGCGCCCGGTGCGATATTCGGCAATTGAGGTCCAACCAGTAAAGAGCGGCCACACCGACCCTTGGTGATAGCTGATTGGATCATAGAAAACCTCGTGCTCTCCCAGATCGCGCAATCCCCAATCGGTTGAGAACTCATTCGAGGCCCAGCGCTTGAACATTTCACCCGATTGCTTCAGCGCGTAATGGCCATCCCACCAAGCAATCGACGGATAAATCGTGGCCGTCTTGTCCAGCGATCCATCGCCGTTGCGGCTGAAGGCATACATAGACGCCGCATATTCCTGCTCAATGGTATTTGCGATTTTCTGTGCCCGTGCCTCAGCAGCGTCGGCTTCATCCGCCTTGTTCATGATGTGGGCAAGGCGCGCGTAAGCACCGCTGGCCTGCTGATCAAGCGCCGCCAGATAAATCTCCTGGTGCGGCATGCCCGAGGGCCAGCTTTCTACCCAGCCTGTTCCCTGCGAATTGTCGTAGATGCCATCCCCATCCGTGTCGTGCGTGCGCTCAAACTGCCATGCCTTCTCGACCACATCCCAATGCTGCTGCAGAAATTCCTTGTCGCCGCTCTCATTGACGTAATCCTCCATCGCCATCAAAAAGAGAGGCGTCGAATCCGCGGCGGCATATTCATATGGCAGCTTCGCCCAATCCACTAGCTCCGCTGTCTGCGAATACTCGTGCATGATCTTGCCATCGTCGCGCTGCCGTTTGATCAGAAACTCCAGCGCCTGTCGCGTGAGGGCGAAGTCTCCGTAGCTGTTGACGGCATACAGTGTGTAGAGCGTGTCACGTCCAAAGAACCATCCAAATCCAGGACGATTTGAATCGCCCGAAGAGTAGAAGCCCGCAACCAGACCCACCTCGTCGTCATGCCGCGCGCGCAGCTGATCGATCGACAGCTCAGCCCACTGCATTGCTTGATTGAACCGCAGGTCCGGAGTACCTGCCACAAGTCGCTTGTCAAAGAAATGCGCGTAGTAGTCCGCCGTATTCGCATACAGCTGCGCTGCATTCTCGTTCAATCTTGCAAGCTGGGCCGCAAGCGCCGCGGGCTTGGCACTGTCGGTGTTGTTACCTACAGCCAGCAGCAGCGGAAAATATCTGTCCGCGTCGTGCTTCGGATCAAAATTCAGAATCAGCTGCGTCGGCCAGACCTTCGGACGCTCCTGGTAAGGAGCCAGAATCCCCGGCTGCGTGCCTGGCATGCCGATCGCCCCAGCTAGATCTTCTGAATCCGTGCTCAAGAGGTAGTAGCCGCCGTTTCCCGTCTTCACCCAATCAGGCGAGGGTGCGTTGTAATTTGCCGCCGGCCACATACGCTTCACTTCCGGCGTAAAGGAAAAGGTGAGCTTCAGCGGACGCACAGATTCGATCTTGAACAATGCCATCACTCCAGCGCCATTTGCATCGCAGGGCGTGGCAAACAGAATTTCGCGGACAGTAAAAGCTGCGTGTGAATAGGTGATGGTGGTGTGATCGGGCGCGACTTCGATCTCCGCCGCCTGCTCGTTCACATCGATGGGCACGTTGTAATCCGCAAGCTCCGCGTCGATATGAAAATGGCTGAGCAGTTTTACGGGGAAGACCCACGCCTCAAAACTACCGTCCTGCTGGCCCACGAATGTGCCGCATTCGCCCGCTACGGTAAAAGGTTTCAGCGTCTCCGCATGCTCGCGGATCGTAAGATCACTCGAAGCCAGGGGGAACTGCGGAATGGATCGAAGCGATGGTTGCGCCTGGCCATAGGCTTGGGCAACCGCAAGCAAAAAGATCATTGCCGCCAGAGCAAACCGATGCCATACACTTGTCGCACGCTGCTTTTGCATCTCTTCGCACCCAAGAGGACTATCGTAATGTCTCGCGCCCACTATCGTCAGCTGTTCGTGTTTCCGCTGCTGGTATTCTGCCTCTCGTTTCTGACGGTGCAAGCCTTCCACGCACAGGCCGCGCAGCCTGTACGCGAGCTCAATGCTGAAGCTCGCACCAACCACGCCTTCGAAGAAGCACGGAAGCAGGGCCCCGTCGCTCTCCGCGCCTTTTTCTACCAGATGCCGAAGGGTGCCGATCTGCACGTTCACCTCTCCGGAGCAGTCTACGCCGAGTCTTTCATTCGCGCCGCTGGTGAAGACGGACTGTGCGTCGATCCGGCAAAGCTGGCATTTGCAAAGCCTGTGTCTGCGGGCGTCTGCAACGCGGATTTTGTCCCCGCATCCAGCGTTCCCCAGAATCAGAAGCTCTACGACAATCTGATCGACTCCTTCTCCATGCGGACCTTCGTTCCCAAAACAGGCGAATCCGGGCACGATCATTTCTTCGATACCTTCGACAAATTCGGCGGCACCGACAAGCGCCACGTCAGCGAATGGATTGATGAAGTAGCGACCCGAGCCGCCGCGCAGAACGAACAGTATCTCGAATTGATGGAGACGCCCGATTTCAAGCCCGTCGCCGCTCTGGCAGTAAAGGTCGGCTTTCATCCAAATTTTGTTGAATATCGTGACCTGCTCTTGGCCCAGGGCTTTCGCGACTCCATTCCAACCATAAGCGCGTACTTCGATCGCATCGAGGCTGCGCGACGCGCACAGGAGCGCTGCGGTCAGCCGACGGCAACACCGGCGTGCACCGTACAAGTACGCTTCATCTATCAGGTACTGCGCGGCCTGCCGAAAGAAGTCGTCTTTGCCCAGATCCTGCTCGGCTTTGAACTGGCTTCGGTTGATCCGCGTGTCGTAGGTATTAACCTGGTGCAGCCGGAGGACTGCTACGTGTGCATGACCGACTATCGTTTGCACATGCAGATGATCGATGCCCTGCATGCGCTTTATCCGAAAGTCCACATCAGCCTGCACGCCGGCGAACTCGAACCGGGCATGGTGCCGCCCGAGGGCCTTACCTTTCACATCCGTTCCGCCGTAGAACAAGGCCATGCCGAACGCATTGGACACGGAGTTGACGCGATGTATGAAGACAAGCCCTACGACCTATTAAAAGAGATGGCGACAAAACATGTCATGGTCGAAGTCAATCTCACCAGCAACGACGTGATCCTCAACATCAAGGGCGACAGCCATCCCTTCATGCTCTATCGCAAATACGGCGTGCCTGTCGCTCTCTCCACCGACGACGAAGGCGTCTCCCGCATCGACCTGACGCACGAATATGTACGCGCCGCAGTTACATATCCTCTCACTTACCGCGACTTCAAGCAGATGGCACGCACCGGCATCGAGCACAGCTTCCTGCCCGGACCGAGTCTCTGGCAAACTTCCTCTCCGGAGAAGCTCGATCAGCCGGCATTGCCATGTCGCGGTCAGCTTGGTCGCGACACGCCCTCAGGAGCATGCGCAACGCTGATTCAATCCAGCGAAAAAGCGCAACAGGAGTGGGAGCTTGAACACAGGTTTCACATCTTTGAGGCACAATTCTAAGCAGTGCGTATCGTTCTCTCGACCTTCGGTACCTTTGGCGATGTAAACCCGCTGATCGCGCTCGCGCTTGAACTCAAAAGACGAGGCCATCGACCGGCGCTTGCCGTGCCCGAAATGTTCCGCGTCAAGATCGAACCGCTAGGCATCGACTTTTTTTCCGTCCGGCCCAATCAGGATCAGACCGACAAGCGCCTCGTCGCGCTGATCTACGACAAGAAGAAGGGAACGGAATACGGTTTGCGCGAATTTCTCTTCCCTGCGCTACGCCAGAGCTACGAAGACCTGCTCGCTGCCGTCGAGGCCGATGGCGGAGCTGACCTTCTCATGACCGGCGAATTGGCCTACGCCGGCCCAATCGTCGCGGAAAAAACCGGCATACCCTGGGCCTCCTATGTGCTGGCCCCGTTTTCCTTCTTTTCCGCCTACGATCCGCCGGTTCTGCCACCCTATCCAACTCTGGCCCGCGCACAAATTGTTGTCCCGAAGATTGGCCACGCCGTGACTCGCTTCGCACGCTTTGTGACCCGACGCTGGCCGCAGCCGGTCTACGAACTGCGCCGGGAATTAGGACTGGACCGCGGGGAAGATCCGATCTTCGACGCCAAACACTCCGAGCAACTCGTCCTGGCCCTATTCTCCCGCATGCTGGGCGAACCGCAGCCCGACTGGCCGACGAACACCGTGACTACAGGCTTCGTCTTCTATGATGGCGATGCGGGGAAGTCAGACCTCTCGCCGGAACTGGAACGCTTTCTCAACGCAGGGCCACCACCGTTGGTCTTTACCCTGGGCTCGGCAGCGGTCCTCGACGCGGGTGACTTCTATGAACAGAGCGCCGAGACGGCCCGCCTGCTGAATCTCCGCGCTCTACTTCTCGTCGGCAATGACCCGGAAAATACCCCGCGCGCTGCGCACTCAGAACACATCTGCATCGCAAAATACGCGCCCTACTCGAAGCTCTTTCCCCGCGCTTCGGTCATCGTGCACCAGGGGGGAGTCGGAACCACGGCCCAGGCCCTGCGCGCAGGCAAGCCGATGATCGTGATGCCCTATAGCCACGACCAGCCCGACAATGCGCGCCGCGTCCGCCGGCTTGGTGTGGCAAAGGTAGTGCAAAGAAAGAACTATACTGCCGAGCGAGCGGCGAGGATGGTCACCAGCCTATTAAGTAACCCGCGCTATGCGGAGCGCGCCATGGCCGTTCAGCGGGAGATGGCCGCCGAAGACGGCCTCAAAACGGCCTGCGACGCACTGGAAAAAATCACGCGCCGCTAACAATTCCTGTTCGCTGGCGTCCAAAAACACAGAAGGCAAGCCCCTGAGCTTGCCTTCTGTGGTCAAACGGTACTGTCTGCGTCTTAGAGCGGCTGAACGTCCGCTGCTTGCCAGCCCTTCGGCCCCTTAACGACGTTGAACTGGACGGCCTGACCTTCTTGCAAGCTCTTAAAGCCATTGGAGTTAATGGCAGAGTAGTGCACGAAGACATCTTCACCATTCTGGCGCGAGATGAAACCGAACCCCTTCGCGTCGTTAAACCACTTCACTGTTCCTTGTTCCATGTGATGCTGTTTCCTAATTTGAATTGCGCTGGAACAAACCGGAGCCACTACTGGCAAGTTCTTGCTGCTGGGCGAGGACTGCTCTTGCCCGTTCAGTTCTAACGCCTATCCAGTCTATCAGATTCGTCAGGTAACCCAAAAAATAGTTACCTGCCACCCTGCGGCTGAGTTAAAGGTAGGTTTTTCACGTCCGGCGGTACCCCACCCTGCAGATAAGTCTTGTACTGTGTATCGACGATACCCAGGTTGCGAGCCAACCCCAGCTTGGCCTGGTTGAACTGCCGGACGCTGTTCACATACTGCGACTGTGCCTGCGCGAGCGTCGATTGCGCCTGCACTACCGGCAGGTTGTCGTCGACTCCCGCCTGGAAGCGATCAGTAGACTGCTCGAGTGCCGTCGTGGACAGGTCCACGTTGCTCCGCGCTACTCGCACCAGATCCGCGGCGGTCTGCAGGTCGAGGAGGCTGTCGCGCAGCTGCTGGTCGATCTTGTTCCTCAGATCGCCCATTTGCGAGCGGTAATTTTCCAGCTGCGCCTCGGCCACGGCGTGGTCGCCGCGAAACTTCGCTTCCTGAAAGATGGGAACCTCGATGCTCCCCGTTGCTGCGAATACTCCGTGATACGGCCCGCCCGAAATCCCCTCGACCCCGTAATTTCCCTTGAAATTCAGCGTCGGAAAGCGCTCGTGCGTGGCCGCCTTGCGCTCCAGCTCCCCTACGCGAAGGTTCTGCAGAAGCGCCTGATAATCCTGCCGGTTGGCATAGGCTTCCCGCTTCGCGT
>Ga0206829_10237_pt1 | contig 18548 bp, 11 predicted proteins | sample Alteio_BWOrgCont_75_FD_152862 | JGI IMG/M metagenome (GOLD analysis project Ga0206829, IMG submission 152862) | Enriched cells from forest soil in Barre Woods Harvard Forest LTER site, Petersham, Massachusetts, United States -... | ecosystem: Environmental > Terrestrial > Soil > Temperate forest >... | reverse complement strand
TGGCCATGAAGGCCGGGGATGAAAATTGGGGCGGTTTCCGCAAAAAAGTTTGCGAGGATTTTGACAAAGCCCTCCAGGGTTCGGACGAAATTTGGCTGGAAATGGGAAATGAATACGACAAGTGGGAGCCGGAGTTTTTAGGTGAAGAAGAATTAACGGCCAGTCAGCGCAAAGCCAAGGTTCATCAGGCGGCGCTTCAATTTTATATTAATCTTTGGTCCCGGCGGCTCGCCAAGGAAGCCTCAATTCCTGCAGCTTTATCCAAATTGCCTGCCGAACAAATATTACGGTGTCTGCAAAAACACCAGGACATGATCGAAACGACCAATTTGGGCACGAAAATGATCATGGATCATTTGTTTTTAGAACTCAAAGAGGGTTTTAAAAAGGGTTCGGTAGATGACCGTTCTTTTATGGAACTTTCGGTCCAAATCTAGGCTTTGCTTACAAAAAAGGCCGAAAAATCCAAAGCCTTTGTCCGAAAATCAGTTTATTATCTGTGTCCGTCTATCGTTTATTTCTACTTAATCGCGGGAGCTTAAGATGTCTTCGGATAAAAAGACCTTCTACGTAACAACTCCTATTTATTATGTTAACGACATACCCCATATCGGCCACGCTTATTCCACTGTGGGCGCGGACGCTTTGGCCCGCTTTAAACGGATGGACGGTTATGACGTTTATTTCCTGACGGGAACGGACGAACACGGCCAAAAGATCGCTAAAACCGCTAAAGAAAAGGGTTTGGAACCGAAGCAGTTAGCTGATCAAGTGGTAGAGCGGTTTAAAGAAGCGTGGGCGCAGTTAGGCATTACCTATGACCGTTTTATCCGCACTACGGACGAAGATCACCGAAAAGCGGCCCAAACTTTTTTCAAAAAAGTCATGGATGCGGGCTTTATTTATAAAGCGGATTATGAAGGCTGGTACTGCCTCCCTGACGAAAAGTTTTTATTGGATTCGGAAGTGATTGATGGCAAATGTCCCGATTGCGGCCGTCCGGTCGAGCGTATCAAAGAAGAAAATTACTTTTTTGCCATGTCAAAGTTCCAGTCCCGGCTTGAAAAATATCTGTCCGACCACCCGGATTTTATCCAGCCGGACAGCCGTAAAAACGAGTTGATCAATAACTTCATCAAACCGGGTCTGGCGGATGTTTCCATCAGCCGTTCTTCGGTGAAGTGGGGCATTCCGGCTCCGGTCCCGGGCGAATCGACGATTTATGTTTGGTTTGACGCCCTGATCAATTACATTTCGGCCCTGGGTTGGCCGGACGGCGACAATTACAAAAAATACTGGCCGGCGGACGTTCATATTATCGGCAAGGACATTTTGCGCTTTCACGCTACCATCTGGCCGACGGCGTTAATGGCGGCGGGCCTGCCTTTGCCCAAAAGGGTTTTTGGGACCGGCTACATTAACATGAGCGGTGAAAAAATGTCGAAGAGCCTGGGGAATGTGGTGAATCCCATGGACATGATTGATAAGTATGGTCCGGACGCGCTTCGCTACTACCTTTTGCGGGAAGTGGTTTTTGGTTTGGACGGCAATTATACCCAGCAGATTTTTGAAAGCCGCTTTAACGGAGACTTGGCCAATGATTTGGGCAATTTGATCAGCCGTACTTTGACGATGGTCGAAAAGTATTTTGGCAGTGTTATTCCGGATTCGGTTAAAACTTTTGATTTGCAAATGCCCGACAAAACCGATGCAGATAAAATTCGAGAATTGATGGACAAATTGGCTTTCGATATCGCCCTTGATAATTATTGGAAGTACGTGAAAAGCGCGAATAAATACATTCAGGATTCGGCTCCTTGGAATTTAGCCAAGGATGAAACTAAAAAAGAAGAACTTCAAAAAGTGATTTTTACTTTAGTCGAAGTTTTACGCATAACCGCCATCCGTCTGTCGCCCTTTATGCCTTTTACAGCGCAAGCCGTTTGGCAGCAACTGGGTTTTGCCGATAAGGTGGAGGCTCACGCCTTCTCTGAAACTGAAAAATTAGGTTCCTATCAAAAGGGCCAAAAAGTACAGGTTGGTACGCCTTTGTTTCCCAGGATTGAAATCAAGAAAGAGACGAATGTCTCGGACGATATGCTGATTAACAAGGTACAAACAACGCTGAAGCGGAACATTGTTCAAAACGTCCAAAAAAGCCTGAATTTAAAACCGGATTGCGGCTGGCTAGCGACTTCGGGCAAGGAATATCAGGACCTGCTGGCAGTCGGTAAGTATGGTTTTTATGTCAGGACCGCGGATAAAAAGCGAATCATTATCGAAATCGAAAAGCAGAAATTGTTGGATTGCCACGACCAGGCAGGTTCAGACGGTCTGTCGAATGAATTATTCCAACAAGTTCAAACTTTACTGTTTCCCCAAAGTTAATCATGCTCATTGATACCCACTGTCATTTGGATGATGCGCGCCTCATCGGTGATGAGGAAGTGGTGCTTCAAAAAGCCCGTGAGATGGGCGTGGAAACTTTTGTGACCATCGGCACTGACGAGCAAACGTCTGCCGCCGCAGCTAAAATTGCGGCCCGGCATCCGGGTAAGATTTATCATACAGTCGGCGCCCATCCTTCGGATGTGGACCGTTTCGATGAAGACATCCTTAAAACTATTGAACGATTGGCTCGTGAAACTTCGCCCAAAGCCATTGGTGAAATCGGGTTGGACTATCACCATGCTTCGGATAAAAAGCGGCAATTTGAAGTTTTTGAAAGAATGATTGCGCTCGCGAGAGAACTATCACTGCCTATCGTGATTCACGACCGGGATTCCCATTACGATCTTCTCCGGATTCTGAGCGAAAGGGCAAAAGGTCTCAAAGTTCTGATGCATTGTTATTCCGCCGGACCCGATTATGTGGAACGGTTTATGGATTTGGGTTGCATCTTTTCAATCGCGGGGCCGGTGACTTTCAAAAATGGCCAGTCCATCCGCGACGCGGTGGTCAAAATTCCACTCGACCGTTTGGTGGTCGAGACGGATTCACCTTATTTAACGCCGGAACCACACCGAGGTAAAAGAAATGAACCCGGTTATGTCCGCTTTACAGCGGAAAGGGTTGCTCAGGTGAAAGGAATTTCTTTAGAAGAGTTAGCGGCAGCCACCACGCAAAACGCCAAGCGGTTTTTCAATATCTGATCTTAAGTCTTTAAGGACCAATAAAATGAAATCGAAACTCAATTGGGGCATTCTCTCCACCGGCAATATTGCCTCCAAATTCGCGCAAGGGGTTTTGGATTCCCGAACGGGTCAATTGGCCGCTGTGGCCAGCCGATCCCTGGCCTCTGCCAAAAAGTTTGCCCGACAGTTTAAAGTCCCCAAAGCTTATGGAAGTTATTCCGAAATTCTTAAAGACCCTAAAGTCGAAGCGGTTTATATCGGCACGCCCCATCCTTTTCACGCCCAATGGGCCATTGCCGCGGCCAAGGCGGGTAAGCATATCCTCTGTGAAAAACCCCTGGCCATGAATTCCGTGGAAGCTGAAAAAATAATTAAAGCCGTCAAACGCCATAAGGTTTTTCTCATGGAAGCTTTCATGTATCGCTGCCATCCCCAGACAGCCATGGTGGCTGAACTGATCCGGAAGGGAACCATCGGTAAGGTCCGCCATATCCAGGCTTCTTTTTGTCTTAACCGGCCTTATGAACCAAAGGGAAGACTTTTTAACCCGAAACTGGGCGGGGGCGCTATTTTGGATATCGGCTGTTATCCCGCTTCTTTTTCCCGGTTAGTGGCGGGCGCGGCCCAGGGCAAAACCTTTGTGGAACCGCTTCAAATCGAAGGCAGGGGACGGATCGGTTTGAGCGGTGTGGATGAATGGTCTGAGGCGACGTTGAAATTTTCAAGAGGTATCACCGCCGAACTGCTTTGTTCCGTGCGTTTCGCGGAAGAAACCAGAGCCAGGGTTTTAGGCACCAAAGGCTCCATCTTTATGACCAGGCCATGGAGGCCCGCGGACTCCGGCGTCTTTATTCAAAAAAATCAGGAAGAGAAACCGAAAGAAATCCGCATTAAAATTAATCGGGGTATTTACGCCTGGGAAGCGGACACAGTGGCGCACTGTATCCGCAGCGGCAAACTCGAATCGACCGCCATGTCATGGAATGACACGCTCGGCAATATGAAGCTTTTGGATGGCTGGTTTCGAGCCGTTAAAAAATCAGCGGGTTAAAACCTTTATTCCAGGGTCAACTGGCCCTGGAGCTCCATTTTCTGTGACGACGAACCCACCAGAATATTAAATACGCCTAGTTCGGCTTTCCAATCTTTCGAAGTCACGTCGTAATAGGATAAAGCCCGTTTATTCAACGAAATCGAAACGTGCTGGGTCTCGCCCGGTTTCAAATCCACCTTGGCGAAGCCCTTAAGTTCCTTTACCGGCCGGGGTACGGACGAATGAGAATCACCCACATAAACTTCCGCTACTTCCGTTCCCTCGCGGCTGCCCGTGTTGGTCAGGTCAAACGAAACCGTTACTGGATTATCACTCCTTGTGGTGTCGGGAGTGATGGTCAAATTGTCATATTTGAAAGTGGTGTAGGACAATCCATAACCAAAGGGGAACAGGGGTTTGACCTTTGATTGGTCAAAATGCCGGTAGCCCAAAAATACGCCTTCTTTATAGGCGATGTGATTGTTCGCGTCCGGTTTGTAACTGTTATAAACCGCGCTGTCTTCCCAACGCCTTTCGAAACTGACCGGCAGTTTGCCGGACGGATTCACGTCGCCGAATACAATTTGGGCCAAAGCGGTTCCGCCTTCTTGGCCGGGGTACCAGGCCTGAATCAACGCCGGGGTTTTGTCCACCCACTGGCTCATGTCGGTTCCGCCTCCCGAAGTGATAACCACGATGACGTTTTTATTATTGGCCAGCGCGGTTTTGATCAGCGCGTCCTGGTCCAAAGGCAGCTGGAAAGTGCGGTTGTAACCTTCACCCTCGTTGTTCGCGTCAAATCCCACGCAAACTACCACCGCATCCGCATTCGAAACCATTTTGGGGATGGCGGCATCAATAATCTGGTCGATGGGTTGAATACCCAGGGTCATCCGGCAAAAATCCACACAACCCGTAAACTCCGCTTTGACCGCGTAGTGTTTGCCCGCTTCCAGATTGGCCGTCTTGATAATCAAAGGCTCGCCCTTACCCTTGCGCTCGATGAAAAGTTTGTCATCCAGATAAATTTTTAATTCGTTTTCGCCAAACGCATCGCTCAAGAACCGGTATTTTCCGCCGGTTTTGGGGGTGAAATAACCGCTCCACCGACCCGAATAATTATCGCCTGCGCCTCCGGGCCAATGGTTGTTCCAGAACCAGGTAAAGTTCAGGTGGTTATTGGTTTGTTTCAGGGCCGGGTCTCCGCTTAAATCCGGCGTATTGAAGTATTCCGCGTTCAACCCGCGCTTGCCGCCTTCGGCATCGGTGGTGAACTGGGTATTGTCATATATCTCTGAAATAGGCGTGATCGCGCGATTGTATTGAACTGATACGGAATTTCCAGCCACGTCCGCCATGCCCTGCAAAAAGCTGATGGCATTAAAGGGCTTTACCTGGGCGCTGCCGCCGCCGTCCGGTACGGCGGGATAGGCGTCAGGGCCGATCACCGCGATGGTTTTGATTTTCGTCTTGTCGAGAGGCAGCAGGCCGCCTTCATTTTTCAAAAGCACCATGCCTCCCAGGGAGGATTGCAGGGCCAGCTTGCGTCCGTCCTGGCTATAGAGAGGCCAGGAGGAATCTGTTTGGTCCCTATCCAGCCAGCCAAAACGGATAGCGGTGCGCAGGATGCGAAGAACCTTGTCGTCCAGGGTCGTGATTGACACTTTGCCTGACTGGATCGCCGGGATAAGCGTATCGCGGTTCATCATCTTGCCGCTGGGCATTTCCAGATCCAATCCGGCGTTGGCAGCGGCAATGCCGTCATAAGTGGCGTCCCAGTCCGACATAATGATGCCGTCAAAACCCCATTCTTTCTTGGCAATCTGATTGTTGATAAGGTCGTTCTGGGTGGCATGCACCCCATTGATCAGGTTGTAGGAATTCATGATGGCTCCCACGTGAGCTTCTTTTACCGCCGCCTCAAAGGCAGGCAGATAGATTTCCCTCATGGTACGCTCGTCCATGTCTGAACTCGTGTTGTGGCGGTCTTCTTCGGTATTGTTGCCCATGTAATGTTTTACCGTTGAGCTCACGCCCTGTTCCTGCACACCCTTGATATAAGCCACCGTGATTCGTGAGGCAAGAAAAGGGTCTTCACCAAAGTATTCAAAATTACGGCCGTTCATCGGCGCCCGATAGATGTTCACTCCCGGGCCCAGCATGAAATGCACGCCCCGGGCCCTAGCGTCTTTGCCGATCATGGTTCCCACCTGTCCGGCTAGATTCGTATCCCAGGACGCGGCTAAACCGATACCCGCCGCGTAGGTGGTGGAAGGACCGTAGTTACGAACGCCGATAGGACCATCAGACATTTTGAAAGCGGGTAGCCCCAAACGGGGTACAGCCCTCACGTAAAAGCCGTTGTACCCGCCGATATAATCGACTTTTTCCTCGAGGGTCATTTTTTTGAGGATGACCTGAGCCCGGTCGTCTATTTGGGCCGGAGACGGCTGCTGCGCCCAGATGGGGCCGAGAGTTAAGCAACAAAGCAAAGTCATCCAAAGCGTTTTTTTCATGATCAATCCTTTTTGAAGTGTTTCAAACGGTGTTTATTGTAGCCTTCGGTTCATGGCGGAAGTAAGCATTTAAATAATCGTTACTTTTTGGGAAAAACTGCATTGACGCTCATTTTGAGAGGATAACGGCTGTGAATTTGATGTTGTTTTATCAGGAAGATTATCGGAAAAAGGGTCCAAATAATAAACTTCTCGACATTTCATGGGATTGGAACTAAATTTTACCAGCTGTAGATTTTTGCGATGAAATTTTGATATGCCGTAAGGGAGACGCTTTCGTTTCGCGTCCCAAAACTAAGTTTTTTATTTAAAAGGAGAAGCCATGGTTCAATACAAACGTGCCTATTGGTTATTTGCGGCTGTTTTGATGTTGTCAGCTGGAAAATTGTTAGCGGATAATCCGACTCCTGTCGCGGCATCCACCACACCCACACCGGCTGTCACCAAGTCGGCGAAACACAGCGCGGAATACGACGCTATGGTAGCGGCCAATGATCTGGCGACTGCCGGCAAAACCGATGAAGCCATCGCGGCTTATGAAAAGATCGGTGTGTTGAAGTCGAAAAAAATGGAAGCTTGGAGGCTTAATAACGAAGCCCACGCTTACCTGATGGCCGCCACGCCGGTTCCGGATAAGGCTGTTCCCCTGTTGGAAAAATCTGTGGCTACCGACGACGCGAATTATGTAGCTTGGAACAACCTGGGCAGCGCCTATGAGCTGACCGACCAATTGGACAAAGCGAAAGACGCTTACCAGAAATCGATCGATGCGGCTAAAGCCGCCGACGCCAGCTCAGCCAAAGCGGAGGGCAACCTTCAAGCCTTGCAGGCTAAACTGGACAAGAACGGCGACGACAAACCGGATGCGACGGGCAACAGCCCGGCGGCTTCGAAGTAAAAACGCTGTTTCTTATTTAGGTCAAAAAAGTTAAATAAAAAAGCCCCGTCCGATTTTTCGGGCGGGGCTTTTTTATTGTTCGGGTTGGCTTGGTTAGTTTTTATTTTTGGCTGGTGTGGGTTGAGGCACTGGTGTGCGCGCGGGCTTCGCTTTGGCTTTCGGTTTCGCCATTTTTTCCCCGGGAATGGAAATGCCCATCTGTGCCGCGGCGATTCCCATGGTACCTTTCATTGGAATGAAATAAACCGGGATATATTTTTTGGAATGGACCCGGCCCCGCCTGTCCATGCGGTACACATAGAGTACCTGGTTATGTTTGAAAGGCTGGCCGATGGGGATGATGATCCGTCCGCCGGGTTTCAACTGGCGAAAGAGCGGCGGCGGCACGAACTGGGCCACGCAGGTAAACATGATGATGTCGAACCCGCCTACTCCCGTCCAGCCGTAGTAGCCGTCCCCGACCCGGGTATGGATGTTGGTGTAACCCAGGGGTTTGAAAATGTGCGAAACGTCCTGACCCAGGGGTTTGATGATCTCAATCGAGTAGGCCTGGCTGACCAGATGTGAGAGCAGGGAAATATTGAAACCGCTGCCTGTTCCGACCTCCAACACCGTATCTTTAGATTTGGGATGGGCCAGTTGAGCCATATAAGCCTGCCCCTCGTAGTCGCTTAAGGCCGAGCCCCAGCCCAGGGCCCAGGTGCGGGGCGGATATTCATAAGCGGTTTTCGAAAAATCGTATCCGCCCTGATAGTCATAATGAAAGTACTCGCGGGGAATATCCTGAAATGCTTTCAGAATCCGGGGGTCGCCCCCGCCGAATTTGCGCCACAGGTAGCGGCGGATGTCCTTCATCATGGCGGGTTTGCGTTCCTGGACTTTGGCGAATTCCTGGGCTGTCAAGTGAGTGACCCGGCCGCTCTTCTTGAAAGCCTTGAGGAATTTTTTATAAGTCCAGTCCTGGCTTTTGGGCATCGGGGCCACTGATTGGGCTAAAGACCATGCGGGCAAAAGTAAAAGAGATAAGCCTAGAAAAAGGAATAAAAATTTGGATTTGTTCATGGCAGTTTCTCCGAATGGGATCGTATGTGAGAGGGGAAAGCCAGAAAAGCCAGCGCATAGAGGCACAGGCTCACCAGTATCAGCAGACGATAACCCTCGCCGATGGCTAAAAGGTTTGCCAGGGGTGTGGCCACCACCGAAAAGGCGCCGTTTAAAGCCCAGGCCCAGGGAATCAAGCTGCTTTCCCGGGGAAGACGGCTGAGTCCTAAGGGGAAGAAAAAGCCCATGGGAACTGAAGCCAGAGCGGTCCAGGCTCCCAGAAAAACACATTTGGCTACCAGCGGCCAGGCCAGCAGCGAGCCGAGAACCGGATCCATCAGACCCAGACTCAGGAGAAACCAGCCCAACAGGATCAGACCCGCGGGCCGCAGACCGTCCTTCGGGTGTTTCAGAAAACTTCCCGAAAGCCAGCTTCCCAGACCGGAAAAAACCAGCATGGCGCAGAGAACCAAGGAAAAGGCGATGGTGCGATCGCCCAAAAAGTAGGCGCCCTTTTCGATCAGCACAATTTCAATAAACAGAAAACCCAGACCCAGACAGGAAAAATAAACCAGAGTTTTTCCCAGTTGGGGCAAAGGCACCGCGCTGCGCGCCCGGCCCAGCAAAGGCAGAATCAATACCAGCAGGGCCCAGGGAACGGATTGCAGTAAAACCGCTAGGTTGATGAGGTAGCCGATTTCCTCCCGGGGAATCTGGGAAATGTTTCTGAGAATGTCCTTCAGCTTGGACGGGCGCAAAATGGAATAAAAAGACGGTTTGTCGCGGGTAGAGGGTTCCAGATTGAAAAGCTGTGCTTTCAGAAAGGCTGGGCCTTGATCGGAAAGAAGCTGAATGCTGTCGTTCATCAGGGAGTCGCTGCTTTCCTCCGGCGCGGCTACCTGGTCGTCTTCTCCGGTGGACCAGACGGTGGGGGGCAGATCGTTGAAAATTTCCATTTCGCCGGACGTGATACCCGGATAGTAGGAAATATCAAAAGACCGCAGATCGCAGAAAGATTTCAGCGCATCCAGCTGGTCGCCAGTCCAGGGTTCTTTGGATATCAACAGGCGCACGTTCCAGGCTGAGCGGTAAAGCACCAGGTGCGAGGCGGGGTTCGGAATGCCCAGGTTCTGCAGGGCTTCCTTGGCGGTTTCCAGCAATTTAAGCGCGTAGACCGTGAACTCGCGGGTGCTGACGGGTACGGACACGACACCGCCCTGATTCAAGGCCTGGTAATAGGTCTGAAAGGCTTCGCGGGTATAAGCGTATTTGTTGGCGTCCGCCTGTCCCAAAAATTCGGAAGACAGGTCGATGATGTCAAAACCCTTTTTCGATCCGGCCAAATAGGATTCGGGGTCCTGGCGCAATAATTGGACGGCGGGGTTTTTCAACCAGCGTTTTTCGTTTTCAAATAAGGGGCCCCGCATGAGCGTCACGATATTGGGATCGCTTTCGAGGGTTACTAATTCGGAAGCGTTATAGGCGAGGGACTCGCCGATGCGGAAACCGCCCCGGGTGCCGATCAACAGCGCGCGGCTTTTGGGCTTGAGAATATAGGGGAAAATATCCAGGCTGCCCTTGGCATAGGCCAGATCGGATTTTGGAATTTTTGGAAAGGAACTGATACGGTTTCCGTCCAGGTACAGGCCGTAGGCGGTAGGCGGGCCGCTGACCTTCAGCAGAACATAATTATTGGAAAGGTCAATGTCGAGGCGCTCGGTAAAATTTTCCAACAGCATGTAATCGCCGTAGGGAGAGTAAATCTTTTTCGCCACATTGGCGTCCGACACGTTCAGGGCCGGCGTGATCATCTTGTACTGACAAAAACGAGCGCGGTTGAAATGGGTGGCGGCGCCTTCGCTCAAGAGAAGAACCACAATAACGACTGCGGACCATTTCCAAGCTTTGCCCTCGAAACGGGCGCGATGCTGGGCGGCCAGCGAAGCCAGGGCCCACAGAGGAAACAGGGTTAAGAGCAGATAAAAGGGATTCACCCAGAACATCACCGCCAGCATGACCAGCGCCCCAAAGCCCGCTCCGATCAGATCGGCGGCATAGACCGCCCCGATCTTCTCGTTATTCAGCGCCAGAAAACTCAGGCTGATGTAAATGCCCGAGAGAAAAAAGACGGGAAAAAGAACGCCGTAATATTTGGCGATATTCTGAAACTGTTCCATCCAAAGATCCGGGTTCTGCAGTTCCAGAGGATTAAAGGGATTGAGGGTTGCCAGATAAAAACCAAGAAAGGCCAGGGGCGGCAGGAACAGAGGGATGAAAAAGAAAAAGCGGTTGGCCCGGCGGAAAAAAAAGTCCTTAAAGAGACTCAGAACCACCCCGCTGGCCGAATAGCCCGCCATAGCGATCGAAATGACCCAGTAGCCGTACTCGGACCAGCTGGCGATGGCGAAGTAGCGGGTGAGCATGATTTCAAAACCGATACTGGCCGCGGACACGAAGAAAAGAGCCCACATGAGCTGAACGTTCGGTTTGGAAAGGTCGTAGCGGCTTTGAGAATGTGAGGGCATTTGAAATCCTTTTACCACAGAGTTAGACCGGCAACCAATCCCTCATCTTGAATTTTCAAAATAGTTTCCTTTATTTTGTCGCGGACTTTCGGTGCGGCGATTCCGGCAGGCCGGGTGGGTAGAGAGCGGCTTTTTGGAGAAAATCCCTCAACGCGCTGTTGAAATGGTCCGCTTCATCCACAAACAGGGCATGGCCGGAGTTGTTGAAAAATTCCACATGGGCCTGGGGATCCACCTGGGTCAGGTAATTGGCCTGATAGGCGTATTTGGGGGTTACCGCGTAAAGCAGGGGCACTTGAAACATGACCTTTTGGCTGGGCTGCCACCGATCGCCCGGAAAGGGGCTGTTGAGCAGATTCAGTGCTATATCCTCAGGGGTCCGGACCGCGGCATTCACCAGGTCATGGATAAAATCCACCGGCGGGGGGTTCTTGAACAGGCTCCATATAAACCCACGGATGGCTTTGGGCCGGTCGGTTTTGAACTGGGTCAGGAAGCGTCCCTGTGGTCCGGCGGTCGTTGGGCCCGAAGCGGCGGCCAATACCGAATCCACCAGCACTGCGGCGTAAAGGCGGTCGGTGCCGAATTCATTCATATAAGCCAGCACCTGAAAGCCCCCGTGCGACCAGCCCACCAGCACCACCGAGGTGAGGTGAAGGTAGTCCAACAGTTCCTGAATGTCCTTGGCCTGCTGCACCGGTTCGTCGCCATTGGGGGTGATATCAGACTCACCCTGGGACCGGGGGTCTAAGGCCACTACATGATAAAAAGCGGAAAGCCCTTCCAGCTGGGGTTTAAAAATTTCGGCGGGCAGCAGCCAACCGGGAATGAGCAGGATAGTTAGACCCTTTCCCGCTTCTAAATAGTGGAGTTTTACATGGTCGCTGGTGGTGAAAGAACCGTCCTGAATCGGATATTGAGCGGACAAATTCAGCATCGGATGGGGTTTATAGACCAGGGTCGGTGTCTCTACAGGAGCGGGATTGTTGTTTCGTCCCAAAAGGTTATTCCAGGTTTGCGACAGCCGGTTGCCGAGTGAGACGGGCGAGGGCGCCGGCGAAGCTGATGGGGTTACTCTGGGGGGGGCAACCGTGAAAATCGCCGTAGGCGATAGTAAGGCGGTGGGTAATGGCGATGGCGCGGCAGTGATTACGGTGGTCGCAGTCGGCGTTTCGGGAAGGGGTGTCGGAGAAAAGGGAGCAGGTACAGGCGTGGAAGTCGGGGGAACCACGGCGGGCCGGGGCGTGGCTGTGAAGAGTGGCGGCGCGGCTTTCGTCGGAGCGGCTTGGGTTGAAGGGGCCTGAGCCGGAACAGTTTGTGCTGTTGCGGCGGCAGGTTTCGAACGCGGGATGATCCGCTGCATCCCTACAGGATAGAGGGAAGCTTCCCGCAAAAAATCTTTTAACGCGGCGTTGAAATGTTCCGGTTCGTCCACAAACAGGGCGTGGCCGGAATTATCAAACGTTTCCACCTTCGCCTGGGAATCAACTTGTTGGAGATAAGCGGCCTGTTTGGCGAATTTCGGGGTGATGGCATAGAGCAAAGGTATTTCGGAAAGGGTTTTCAGGCTGGGCTGCCAAACGTCTCCCGGCTGGGTATTGTCCAAAGTCGCCAGGGCGATATCGGTGGGGATGCGGGCCACCAACCCGTTTAATTTTTTATAAAACTCCAGCGGCTGTTCTTTTTTAAATAAACTCCAAACGTAACCTTTGTTCGCGTTTTCCCGGTCGCTGATGAAACGCTGTAAGAAGGGACTTCGCAGGCTGGGAGCGGGGCTCGAGGGAGCCGCTAAAGGGCTATCGACCAGCACCAGCGCGTAGAGTTTGCCGGTGCCGAATTGATCCACATAAGCCAGAGCATCGTAGGCGCCCAATGACCAGCCGATCAAAACAACTGAGTCCAGATGAAGCGCGGCCAGCAGTTCCTGAATGTCCTGCGACCGCCGCAGGGGATTGTTACCCGCCGTGACCATGTCGGATAAACCCTGGGACCGGGGGTCCAGTGCGATCACGTGATAGTTTTTGGAAAGTTCCTGAACCTGGGGTTCCCAAACATCCGCCGGCATCAGCCAGCCGGGAATGAACAGCAGAGCCTGGCCCTGACCGGCTTCGATATAGTGGAGCTTTACTTGGTCGCTGGTGGTGAAGAATTTTTCATTGGCGGTATTTTGCCCGAAAGCGGGAATAGAAAATATCGATAATAGGCAGATTATTTTGATGAATATTTTAAACCGGCTGAAGGACATGTTACTTATCCATTTTCGGTCTGTGATGGTTTGAAAACTGAACCCGGCTATTGTAGCGATTAATTAATGGAGGAGTGGCGATTAAGCGTTTTAAAAAGACTTCAAGTTGGTTTTTACCGGCTAATTTAGAAAACCAATGGGTTTTCCGGCCATTTGTGCCGGGGATACTTTCTCATCATTTCTTTACGAATCTGTGGATAGTGGTTCTTCCAAAAGCCTGACAAGTCGCTGGTGACCTGCAAGGGCTGTTGGCGGGGCGAGAGCAAATGCAAAACCACGGGTGTTTGGTTGGCGACAGTTGGCCCCTGTTTCATTCCGAAAAAATCTTGAATGCGGGACTGGGCCCAGGGAGGTTTGCCTTCGTCGTAATGCAAAGTTAGTTTTCGACCGCTGGGCAGGGCCGCCTGAGCCGGGGCCACGCGTTCTAAAAGGGATTGATCTTTCGGTGCCAGACGCGACCGTAAGGCGGTTACCAAGCCCGCCGAACGTAAATCTTCCAAACTGCGGCAGCCTTTACATAAACCCGCCAAGGTTTCTTCCACCATCGACGAATCTATTTTTGGAAAATCTTTGGTTTGTTCGCCGGCGAACCGAACACGATTTAAAAAGGCAGATAGCTCTTCGGAGTCACCATAAGCGGCGGGACCCGCGGCTAGAGCCTCTTTCAACAAAAGGGCTTCGGCATCGGGACCGAAATCCTTGGGAGCCAAAACTTTTTCTTCCAGAACCAGTTGGCCGTAACTTAACCGCTGAAAACCCTCGATACGCTGGGCCTTGGAGTTCCATTGAAAAGTCTGTTTTTCTTCCAAATCATCCATGAAGAGTTCTATTAACCAGTCTTCTTCAATGGCGCAGAAGGATCGTACTTTGGACTGGGTACGGATCTTGTCGCCTAGGCGAAGTTTAAAATCCTTGTCCAATTCCTGGGCTTCCAGGATGGCGAAGTAATCGTTTTCGTGGATGAGGGCGCTGTCTTTGGCAGTGGCAGTGCCTCCCTCGCAAAGGACGAGTTCTTTCGGATTCTCTTTTCGGGTTTGGGCGACGCGGTCGGGGAAGGCGGATAATAGGCCTTTGGCTAAAGTGGAAAAGTCGGGCGAGCCGACTTTTTTATCTAATCGATTGGGGCCGAGGTTCATGAGCCAGGTCAACTTTTCAGCCAGCTTTTCGGACTCATAACCGGGCTGGTATTTTCTTAACTCCTCCAACACATCCTCGCCTCCGGCTTTTTCCTCACTGATCAGGCAGGCCAAACGGCAGGCCCAGCGCAGGGTATTGGAATCATTGGGGTTGAGTTGTTCCACTTCAATCAAAAATTTGGCGAGCCGGGGAGAAACGGGAAGCTGTGCCATTCGGCGGCCCACGGGGGTTAGTCCGCCTTCTTTATCCAATGCGCCTAGACGTTTGAGTAAAAGTTGAGCGGCTTCCAAAGAACCGGGAGGAGGGGATAGGAACCAGGGGAATTGATTGAGGTTGGTTACGCCCAGACATTTTAAATCCAGCACACTGCGGGATAAATCTGCTCGCAGCAATTCGGGTAGGTCAAAGGCGGCGCGGTGGTCAAAGTCATATTGGGTATAAAGGCGCAGGCATATACCCTCCTGCAGACGCCCGGCGCGTCCGGCTCGCTGGGCGGAGGAAGCCTGGCTGGCGGGAATAGTGACAAGACTTTGAAGCCCGGACCAACTGGAAACACGGGATTGTCGGGTAAGGCCGGAGTCGATGACGGCGGTAACGCTCTGAACGGTGAGGGAGGTTTCGGCGACGTTGGTACTGAGGATAATTTTATTGCCCTGGGACGGGTTGAGCACCCGTTGCTGTTCCTCAACGGATAAACTCCCGTAGAGGGAATGAACTTCAACCGGTTCCTGCGCCAAAGCCTGGGCACAGCGCTTGATTTCATAAAGTCCCGGCAGAAAGACCAAAGTGGTTCCCTGGATTTTTCGGGAAGCCAGTTGACGCACAGCCGACTTTACTTTTAACGAAAGATCCAACTGTTCAGGAAAAGGCAAAAATTCTGTTTTGACGGGAAAAGTTCGTCCATCGCTTTTAAAAACGGGACAATTGGAAAGATAAGTGGAAAGAGATTCGGAGTCCAAAGTAGCGCTCATAACCAATAACCTTAAATCGGGCCGGAGGCCTTGTTGAAGACGGCGAAGCCAGGCCAGGCTTAAATCCAGCTCTAAACTGCGTTCATGAAACTCATCCAAAATAACCGCCGCGACCTGTTTAAATTCGGGGTCGGCTTGGGCCAGCGGCAATAACATTCCGTCCGTTAAAAATCGAAGGCGGGTTTGGGCCGTCACACATTTCTCAAACCGAAACTGATAACCCACTTGTTGGCCCGGTTTTTCACCCAGTTCCTCGGCTACTCGAAGGGCGGCAAGTTTGGCGGCCAGACGCCGGGGTTGCAGTACCCAGATTTCTTTACCCTTGGCGAAATCCGCGGCGAGTAAGGCGGGAGGGACACGGGTGGTTTTGCCAGCGCCGGGCTGAGCGACGACCACGGCGGCATTATTCTTTTCGAGGGTTTGAAGAATTTCAGGAATGAGGATGTCGATGGGTAAATCAGATTTCATGATCCGCTATTTTCCACATTTCAACCGAACTGTCCAAAGAACTTCTGGAGGGTGACCCATAAAAAAGCCCCCTTGAGGTTTATTTCAAGGAGGCCTTTAATTAAAAAAAGAAGTCGGCTTAGTTGCCGTTTTTAAGCTTGTTGACGAAAGCGGAAAGTCTGGCGTTGTTCGGATCCAACTGCAAGGCTTGTTGAAAGGCGTTGAGGGCTTGGTCTTTTTGACCCAGGTAATAATAGGCTGTTCCCAATCCCTGGTAGGCGCCCGCAGAGCTGGGGTTGGCGTTGACCGCGTTTTGATAATTTTGTACGGCTCCGTTGTAGTCTTTGGCCATCATGGATTGGTTACCTAATTGGATATAGTTGGTGCCGCCGGAGGAAAGCGCGGGTGTACCAGAAGCGCTGCCGGCCAAAACTTTGACGTCGCGGCTATAAACCGATACAAAGCCCGTAAAGATATTCAGGATGACGTCGATGAAGGATTGCTGGGTTTGAATGGTGTAATTATTTCGAATGCCCTTGTCCTGGGCCATTTTGCCGCCGTCCACGTTGTTAAGAGGCAGTAATCCCCAAAGAAGGAACCATTGACGGTCTTCAGCCACAGGTGCACCGTCCGGCGCGCCGCTGCCGATTGTATTATTCATGGTGTAACAGCCGGAAAGAGGAGCGAATAGAACGGTCAGACAGAGTAAAAAGAGAACAGCTTTTTTCATAAAGTACCTCTCGGTATAGATTTGAATCTTAAAAGTTGATTTTAGCACGTTGAAGTTTGTCTCCAGATGATTATGATCAATTAACGTGTGATTTGAGTAAATTGCGGCATTTAAAGGTTTTCTAGGTAAAATAAGGGCCTTATTTCAAAGGGGTTTTCATGATTCGGGAATGCTTACTCAAACTTTCTCAAAAACAACCGCTCTTAGAGTCGGAAGCTTATGGTGCGATGCTGGAAATTTTTGAAGGAAAAACCACGCCAGCCCAGATTGCCAGCTATGTTTCCTTTTTAAGTTATAAAGGCGAAACCGCCGAAGAAGTCATCGGCAGTGTGAAAGCCATGCGGGAAAAGATGGTCCGCATTAACGCCGAAGGGCTTTATGCCATTGATGTCTGCGGAACCGGCGGGGACCACCGGGGGACTTTTAACATTTCGACCACTGCGGCGCTTATTTTGGCGGGCGGCGGAGTGGTGGTAGCCAAACATGGCAACCGGGCGGCTTCCAGCCAGTGCGGTAGCGCGGAGGTTTTGGAGGCTCTGGGCGTGAAGATCGACCCCTCGACCCGAACGATTGAAAATTGTCTTCAGGAAGCCAAAATCGCGTTCCTATTCGCCCCGCATTTTCATCCCGCCATGAAAAATGTGGGTCCGATTCGTAAAGAACTGGGTATCCGCACTATTTTTAACTTCTTGGGACCTATGTGTAATCCCGCTTCGGTTAAACGGCAGGTTATCGGTGTTTCTGATTTAAGCAAAGTCGAGATTATCGCCGAAGCCTTGATTCGTTCGGGCAGCGAAAGGGTGATTACGCTGAACAGTCTGGATGGCCTGGATGAGGTTTCCTGCGCGGAACCGACCCAAATTAACGAGTGGTTTTTTGATGAGAAACAAAACTCTTACACGGTTTCACCGGTGGATTTTGGCTTTAAACGCCATGAGTTAAGCGAAATTTTAGGCAACGACGCCAAAACCAACGCGAAAATCCTCATGGGAATCTTGCAGGGTGAAAAAGGCGCCAAACGAGAAGCGGCGGTGATGAACGCGGCGGTTGGCTTTTATGTGGCGGGAAAATGTTCCGCCATCACCGAAGGGCGGCAATTGGCTGAAGAGTCGATTGATTCGGGCAACGCTTTGCAGGCGCTCAAAACCTTAGAAAAAGTTTCCAACTTATGAGTATTCTCCAGAAGATCGCGGCGACTAAAAAAGAAGAAATTTCTCTTTTGAAAAGGAATCGGGGACTTGTGTCCCTTAAACAAGGGGCCGAAGCCCAAAAGACGCCGTTGGATTTTAAAAAATCCATTCAACGGTCAGGAAAACTTTCTCTCGTCGCTGAACTGAAAAAGGCCAGTCCTTCCAAGGGTGTTTTGAGAGCTGATTTTCAAATAGAACCTTTAGCCAAAGCTTACGCGAAGGCGGGTGCCCAGGCCCTTTCGGTTTTAACCGATGTTCAGTATTTTCAGGGCGATCTTTCTTATTTGAAAAAGGCCCAGGCAGTTTCGGGTCTTCCGGTTTTGCGCAAAGATTTCATCATTGACGAGCATCAAGTTTATGAAGCCCGTGAAGCGGGCGCGGACGCTATTCTTTTAATTGTGGCGATGCTTTCGTTAGAGCAGTTAAAAGATTTACAGGCATTGGCCCAAAGTTTGGGGATGACCGTGCTGGTGGAAGTACATGACGGCCATGAGTTGGAAACGGCGCTTCGGGCGGACATTCAACTACTGGGGATTAATAATAGAAACCTGAACGATTTTGCGGTGACGCTTCAAACGTCGCTGGACCTGATTAAAAATTGTCCGGCGGGGTTGCCGGTCGTCAGTGAAAGCGGCATTTTTACCCGTGAAGACGCTTTACTTCTTAAAAATAACGGCGCTT
>Ga0206829_10235_pt2 | contig 18581 bp, 16 predicted proteins | sample Alteio_BWOrgCont_75_FD_152862 | JGI IMG/M metagenome (GOLD analysis project Ga0206829, IMG submission 152862) | Enriched cells from forest soil in Barre Woods Harvard Forest LTER site, Petersham, Massachusetts, United States -... | ecosystem: Environmental > Terrestrial > Soil > Temperate forest >... | reverse complement strand
TCGCCTGCATTAGTTTACCGAGCAACTGCAGGTTGTACACGATCTGTTCCGGAGCGAGCACATCCGGACGGCGCTCGCGCACGACCTCTTTGGTATCGCGCGGGGTTGCGATCGTTCGCCTGACTGTTTCTCCTGACGGCAGGAACAACATGGCTTCACCGGTGTCTTCCGAGAACATAAACGCTTCGCCCGGTTTGAGCGTAGCGGTGCCATGCTCTTCCAGATACTTCAATCTTACAGTCCACTCGTCGTCCGGTTGCGGTGCCGACTCCTCCGGCGGAGCCGATGCTTGAGAGTGTGTTATTGGTGCCAGCAGTCCGTTTGTCGCCGCGGCTATCTTCGGCATCTGGAACGTCGGCGCTTCGCTAGGCTCTGCCGGCTCGAATTTGAGCAACGACTGATTAGGGTGGAGCGGCTCGGGAGAGCTTGTTGGCGATGATTCGGGTGCACTGCCTGTAGTGGCACTCTCGGTCTGGGGCGGCGACACCGGCGGAGGCGGTTTAGGTGCTTCCTGCGATTTGGCCACTGCCGGTCTGGGCATTCTTTCCCCTGAAGGCTGTTCGGAGTTTGGCCGGCTGTTCGGTTTGACTTCGTACTCAGGGACGTCGGCTAGCATGTTGTGCAAACTCTGCAGCACCGACGGGGCTTTCGACAAAACCTGCTCCACCGGCGCCGGACCTTTGGGCCGATCGAGCCCTTTGGCAACTTCGGATTTGGCGGCCGGTGGCGCCGCCATTTGCAGTCCGAGCGAACGACCTAGCTCTGCCATCGCCTCTCCGACATTTCCCTGCTCCATTCTGATCTCGGCAAGCAGCAAGCGCGCTTCCCGATCGTCAGGTTTCACAGCAAGAGACTGTTCGAGGGCGGACTCGGCCAATTTGAGGAAATGCTTCTGCCGGAAGATCAGAGCCTGCTCGTAGAACGCCTTTACTATGCGCGGATTTTCCTGGGTCGTACGCAAGAACTCCACAAGGGCTGCGTTCAGATCACCTTTCTTCTTGAAATACTGCGCTTTCTCATAGTGAGTTCGTGGATACGCCGTCGCCGCTTTCTTTCGCAAAAGTGCCGTCGAGATATTCTCAGCCTTCGTGTTAGCCGTCCGAGGAACCGGTCGCACCGGATGCGGTGCCACCTGCATCGGCAGCGCTGTCATAGCCAAAGATTGTTTAACCGGTGCGCCCGACTCCGAAAAAGCCAACGGTGCCAAGCCACAGTTAACGATCAACGATAGGGTCGTGGCTGCCACCAGCTTGTTCATCGATTATCTCGTCTTCATGTGCCGGCGATCACAATCCCGTTAACTCATTACAAGCTTACGCGATGCTGATACATTTGCAAGGAATACCGTTTCAGCTTAGGGCTTGATAACAACCCTTTCCAGGCGCCGGACGAACTTAACCCAACTGGGCTCTTGCATCGATTTCAGCGGCCAGACCAGAATCGTCTTCATGCCGGCGCGTTGCCCGCCCCAGACGTCGGTCAAGGGACGATCGCCGACCACTGCGATTTCGTGTGGTTCTAACTGCCACATATCCCGCACTTTCTTGAACAGCCGCGTGCTAGGCTTGGCCGCTCGGTGCAATACCGGCATTTGCAGCACCTGTCTGACCTGTTCTATGTAAGGATCGTTCTTGTTGTTACTGACGACTGCCAGCTTGAATCTCTGCCGCGCTTCTTGCAACCAGCTTTCGCATTGGGGGTCCAGCTTGCCCGACCGGGGCGCCAAAAGTGTACTGTCGAGGTCGCAGATGAGCCCCTTGATGCCCTCGGCGGCGAGTACATCCAACTGTATGTCGGTTATATCACCATCAATAAGATACGTTGGTTTGAAAAGAACCATGGATTCAGGATACCAGTTGCGCTCAGGTTCCTATTGAATGGATTTTATCTATCCCCATGTAAACCCTGCCTCAGATGCTACCCGAGTGCTGGCACGAGCGAGTTAAAATGGCGTTCTCGGAGAACAAATGGCGAAAAGCATGGCGAAAACGGCTTCACGCGACAAAGTGCCTGCTCAATCAGCGGCAATTGATGCACAAAAGCAGCCGATCCTGCCCGTTCAACACGTGGCGATTATCATGGATGGCAATAGACGCTGGGCGGCGTCGCGTGGATTGCCCGGGCTTGTCGGTCACAAAGAGGGTGTTGGCAGCCTGAAGAAACTGGTTCGGCACGTCGGCGCCGCCGGTTTGAAGTACCTGACCGTGTACGCCTTTTCCAGCGAGAACTGGCAGCGCAGCAGAGATGAGGTCAATTATCTCTTCGATCTGTTTGTGAAGGTCTTGCACGATGAGCTTACCGAGCTGGCCCAGAACAACGTGCGACTCTCGTTCATCGGAAATTTAGAACAAGTACCACGCAAGTTGATCGGCAAGATCGATCACGCCGTGGAGTCGACCAGAAACAACACCGGGTTGTCGCTTCAGGTGGCGATCAACTACGGCTCGCGCAAAGAGCTTACCGAGGCAATGAAGAAGATCAGCCTTGATGTTCTCGCCGGGAAAATTCAGCCGAACCTGATCACTGAGGAACTGATCAACTCCTACCTGTATACGGGAACGCTTCCGGATCCGGAGCTATTGATCAGAACCGGCGGCGAAATGCGTTTGTCCAACTTCCTCCTCTGGCAATCCGCGTATACCGAACTGTATGTTACTGATGTTCTCTGGCCGGACTTCTCTCCCCTCGACTTCGATGTGGCCATCGCCGAGTTCAGAGCGCGAGAGCGCAGGTACGGCGGCGACTAGTGCTGTGTGTCCGGCACCTCATGTTGAATCGATAGGACAACAGCTTGTCACCTTCTATAGATCATCCGGACTGTTCGAAGCTTGACGTTGCTTCAATTCTTCGCGAGCCGAGATTGTTGGTCGCTGAAACTGTCGATTTGGTCCTTGCCCAATCGACTGAAAATGAATCTGCGGTTAGGCGGGAACTTGGATTAATCGGCACCATTGTGATGCTGGCACCAGGGCTTGGGCACTGCGTTCCCTTATCGTATTTGGAGCGATGCAGACAAACTGACCGGTGTGGTGAAGCATGGAGAGCCCTGGCGCTGATCATGTTGCACAGCGATAACGGTGCCGGGGTGAGCGAGTGGTTGCAGTCCAGATGGAAAGCGGGAGAAACTGATGATGCGACCGGAGCGCTGCTCCAGGATCTGTGTCAGTGGTTTCCAGAGCGTGTCGACAAAGGTGTCTTCTCCGCCATCGCCAGGCGCAGCAGATTCGCGCCGGAGATAATGGCCTGCTTGGAGAGCCTCGAGTATAGAGAGGGAGCGGAAGCTCACCCTGGTCGAGTAAGCGATATGCTTTCTTCGCTTCTCGGTCAAGGCGCACGCATCTTGGTTGTGCACAACATTGTCGACGGACAAGGCGACGAGATGATTCGATCGTACGCTTTGCTCCAGGCTCTGCTAGATGGCTTGCCCACTCTGGAAATTACTTTATTTACCCACCGTTGCTACCTCTACGATCACCCACGCGTGCGCGTTATTGCCATCTCCGAAACTGAGCGTTTCGCCAAGGCGCTGAAACAGGAGTGGCATGGCATCATCAATTTCTTCGAGCCATATCTTGACTCCAATACGTACAATCTTGCTGTGCAAAGTTTGGTGCAAAAACATGTAGATGCAAACATGCCACCATTTTTTTTATGGGCGAAGAAAGGGATGAACTACTTTGTCTTCGAAAAGGCCTGTTTGAACGGGCAAGAGTACGCCTCTACATTTGGTGTTTCCAAACGACTGCTGCCGCTCAACTATGAGGTGACAATGCGGCTCATCTCATGCCTGGGACTGCCGCTCAGAGTAGGGGAGGGCAAGCCGCAAGCGGGACCGATTCAAACAACGGTGAGCCGACCGGATCTTGTTAGAACCTGGGAAAATTTGAAAGAGAAAATTGGACGCGATCGAATCGCTATCATCAATATATTCGGTGGACAAAATCCGTCTAAGGGTTTTGTACCGATCAGTTTCGGTCGATTGGCGCAGATTCTGGAATGTTTAGTGGACGAGGGTTACGGTCTGGTTATAGTGCCTAACGGCGATGGCTGGGGCGGTGAGACAGCCATCGAAAGTGTTATTTCGCATTTGAAACCGGATGCCCGGCTGCATGCTGTCGCTGCTCCAGTTCTTACTAATGCGCAAGAGAACATGCGTCAGTTGAAATACTTTGTCGACTGGGGCGATACGGTTGTGACGATTGAAGGCTGGATGATGCACCTTGCGTACGCTCTCGGCAAGCCGTTTCGCCTTCTGTCCGCACCATACTCCTATTCCATGGAATGGTATCCGCATGCGCGAAGCGTAAATCAAGGACTATGGATTCCGCCAATCGATCGCCAGGTTCGGCTTGAACTTGCATTGCCGACATATTCCATAACAGAACTGAAACCGCAACCCGTTCACTATCCTGAAAAAGCGATGCTGAGAGCCGCATTCGACCTGTGGGCAACGCCTGGACACATCCCTGCCCATGAGGACGGTGCAGCTTGCAGGGGCGATGCCGTGCGTAGCCCTGACAAGATCGAAGAGGGAATAACTGAACTCGTCGTACCTTGTAGAGGCGATGCCATGCATCGCCCTGACGGACTAGTTGAAATTCTCAACTATTGGATGAGAAGTGACGACAAAGGCATACGCAGGTGGGTGGTGAACTGTCGCGGCAAGGTAGATCCGATTCGTTTTCAAAATAATTTGCTCGAAGCGCTTGGGGATTCCAGCCGCGTAGTGCGTGCAGGCGCCGCCAATGCTCTCCTCGCCTCGGAGCAAGACCTGACAGAGCTGCTGTCACCCGAGTGGAAAAACATTTTGCATGCGTATCAACTGGTCGGGGAGTATCGCTTTGTAGAAGCGCACGCTCTTGGAAGGGCTGCCTTGAATGCCCTGCAAGCATGCCTATCCGATGATGATGCCCAGGTTGTGCGCGATGCTACTGCGGTATTAGACTCATTCGTGTAAGGTCGATGTCTCCACTGCCACTCTTTCCTTAACGGAATCAATCCACTCAGATTCAAGCTCCTCCAGACTCTTCGACTCCAAACCATGGTTGACGTGGTCTTGCAGCTCCGGCAGTTTGAGCAGCTGTCTCAGCCGGCCATCGGTCCCATCGAGTACTCTCTGCCGGGTTCGCAACGCTCTCCATCGTTCGTTCGATATTTTGCGGCGTTCGCCGCCACTTGAATTGTCTCGCTGAGCCATTTCGGTGAGGAACGAACCGATTATTCGAGCTGAATTTGCCCAAGAAAACAGCTTCGCTCTTTCGAATCCGGCTTGAATCAACGGTTCGCGAACTGCTGGTGTTTGAATATCTATCAGCCGTTGGAGCATTCCTGTCACATCGCTGTCGCCGACCAACAGCGCTGCATCTCCAACGACCTCCGGTATCGATGCGTTGGAAGAAGTAATGACGGGGCATCCGCTTGCCATAGCCTCGACCAACGGCAGCCCGAAGCCTTCATACTTTGATGGATACAGGAGCGCCACGGCTCCGGCGTAGGCAGCATTCAGCTCCTGATCCGACACTTTGAGCAGATGAACTTCATTTCCAGCCACATGATTGCGAAGCTCGGGCTCAAGCTCCGGCTGGCCGCCGCAGCAGACAACCGAAAAACCCCTCTTGTTCGGCAGCTCGGAGAAGGCGCGGAAAAACAGAAGGCAGTTCTTGTAGCTTTCCCGCTTTCCGACACAAAGAAAGTAAGGCTTGGTAATACCGTACCGAGTCTTGAATGCCTCAACAGCTTCTGGGGAAGTTGGTTGAAAGGGCTTAGCTACGCCGTTATGAGCCAAACAAAGCGGCGCCGTTCTGGATGTTTGATATGCTGCGAAAAGATCATCAACGGTTCGACGGGAAATACATATGTAACCGTCGGCGTGGTATGTGACAAATCGCTTCTCCCGTGTCCATTGTTTCGGATCATTCTTCAAGAGTTCCGGAATCAAGTCGTGCACCATCGCTACCGACGGTGTTTCTAAAGGTGTACTGTAAAAGGTCGAGATGAAGAGATTGGCCTCGTATTGACGACAGATCTCCTCCAAAAGAAAACTTTCATTAGCGTCACAGTTGCCATCATAGGCGGGGACGAACACATAGTTGATGCCTGGAAACTTAGGAACCGATCCGTCCCTATCCAGAACGACAAGCGATTGTCCGAACGAAGTTCCCGACCATTCCTCGAGCAACGATGACCAGACCCGCGAGATGCCCGACATGTCGTGAAATTGGAAAAATATACCGTCTAGTACAATATGCGGAGAACAGTTTTGATCTGCCACTTACGAACCGCCTTCTTGGCGTCGGGCTTGACGACAAAGTCGTTCCAGCTGCGATGCGGTGCGCGGCCAGCTCAACTGGCTCAGCGCTCCTCTGGCAGAGTTCCTCGCTTGTATCGTACAGTCAATAACGGCGCGGATGGTCTTTCCCAACTGTTCGAGATCTGGTTCCCACCAATGTGCACCGGCGAACAGCTCGCCTGTCGCCGCGTCATCAGGCAGGTGAGCATCGACTGTGCGAACTGGAATGAGATGAGCAATGTCTTCATTCAAATAGTCGAGATAGGCGGAATGGCGCGGCGCAATTAACTGCAGTCCACTTACCCCGGCTTCAACCATGGCCAAATCGAATCCCTCGCCGCGAGACGCGCTTATGTAGTGAGTTGCCGACGCATAGAGCGCCGGCATATCTTGCGGTGCATAGGTCTCTCCGATCCAAGTGATTGGCGCCGCGTCACTCAAGTTTTTTCCGGCAGTGCGTTCGAGTTCGTTTATGCGCATCCAAAACCGCGAACGAGCTCCGGGTGAGTAGAAGCCAGGCTTGAGAATCAGCAGGGCATCATCGTCGGCGTTCGTGGCAAGAAGCCATGCCTGTAACAAGCCTAGAAGATTTTTTCTCTCGATCGCATCGCTGCAGTTCAAGAAGCGAACCCGGAACTGCGATGCTGCACGTCCGTCTGCTGAACAGATCTCGATCGGTGCTACGCCCGGAGTAAAGAGTGAGGAGTCGACTCCCAGTGGAACAACGTGAACTTTTTCGGAAGGAACACCGCTGTCGATCCAGGCTTGGCGGCAAGAGTTGGCTGGCACAACGATGGCATCGTGCTTCTTACCCAGTTCCACCCAGAGCCTGGGAATTCTATCGGCTTCGAACATTGTGTAGTTTACGACGGGCGCTGAGCTTGGTGTAACCTGATGAGGCATGCAAAAGTATACGTGGGCAGCTGCGGCAATCGGCCGATCGAACTGATCGAAAAACGAATCCTGCAACGAGGTAGGCAGTTTTGCCGGGCTCCACTGCGGCAGATCGTTCAGTTTGATCTCGACGCCGGCTGCATGCAACGCTCGCACAATCGATCTCGTGTGGTGATCGTGCCCAGTCATCCCTTTGTAGCTACCGGTAATCTCTAACGCAACCAACACATGTCTCCCAGGCAAAGTGCAGAATAGCATCAGCCGGCGCGGTTGACAAAACTTTAAGTCGGCAGATTGCATGAAATAGCTTGAATGCGTTGATAATTATCGAACCGATATCCGAACCGACTGGCGCAATGGTAACCCGGCACTTATTTGATTTGTAAGTTGAAAGGAGACCATGAAAACGGAGTTCAGGGCGTTCAGTTCGCACAGCTTGATCGATACCGGTCCTTCGGTATTGGCTGTGAAGCTAGGCTGAGATAATGGATGATCGCACGCCGACACGCTGGACGAACAAAGCCCTAATTGGGAAAGTTAGAGAAGCTAGCGATAGCGATTACCAGGTAGTCACCCTAGATGGATGCTTCTTCTGCCACGTCTACGATGAGATCGTGGGAGCTTGCATTGCTAATACCCGAACCTGGGAGTTTGGTGAGACTGAGTGGGTGAAAGCGACTGTGCGTTCGGGCGACATTGTCGTAGACGCTGGTGCAAACATAGGTTGGTACACGGTAGTAATGGCTCGGGCAGTCGGCAGCAGTGGTCTTGTGTTGGCGTTCGAGCCGGAACCGCGTAACTTTGCTCTGCTGACCAAGAATGTTGGATGGAACGGTTTTAGCGAGCGCTGTTTGCTGTCTCAGGTGGCTCTTTGGGAAGAAGAAAGGACCCTCAAGCTTGAGCTTTGTGGTTCCAATTTTGGCGATCATCGAGTTCGCATTGATGCCGGTCGGAACGATTCGGACCCAGGCCTATACGGCGAAAGCAAGAGAGTCGAGATAGTCGTGCCTGCCAAACCGCTCGACGCGATTATCTCGGAAACGCTCCCGGAAAAAAGTTCTATCCGCTTGTTAAAAGTAGATACACAGGGAAGCGAAGTGTCAATTCTGAGGGGAGCGGAAAGGGCGTTGGAACGCACTGAATATCTTTTCTGTGAGTATTGGCCTTACGGGCTTGCCCGAATGGGTCATAACGCGGACGACTTCGAATCGTGCCTAAAGGGCTACTTCAGTGAGTTTTGCAATTTCACGGTGGGAGAGCGCAAATTTCAGCCCATGGAAAAACTTCGAGACGATCTGTCGGTGTCGTCGCACACTACTGCCGGCGAATCAATGTACGTTTTCCGGAAGAGCGGGGTGGACGACTAAACCTTGCACCACTTCTAATTAGCGATCCCTAACGTCATTCTTTTTTTTCCTCTGGCGCTGTAGTTCCTAACATGCGGATATGACGCTTCAGTTCCGGACGCTCCAGAATTTGGTTCAGCCTGATTGAGTCCATGACGTCGTCTCTTGCATCCTGCCACAGCTGCCATTGATCGTAAAAGGGCTGATAGGCTCTGGGTCGCAAACGGCGAACTTCGTCCATCGAGTAGGTCCATGGTTTTCCCAGCGCCGTGAAGTGAACAACCGAAACCTCAGAGCAAGCCTCGTATGGGTTTGACCAAAAACATGGACGTTCAAGATCTTCCCATTCTGAGTTGAGAGAAAAACATGATTCAGGTAATGTGCGAATCTCATTCCCAAATTCCAGATTCACGATGTCCATGTCGTAAAGGCCTTTTTTCATTGCCGTGGGAAAATGCTTTTCGACTCGAGCCCAGCTCTCCAATGACGGATTCATCGTCATCAAGGCGGTTGTCCACAAAGGCTGCGGACGCCAGTACGCTGCCGGTGCGGCAATGTTCTCACACGGAACTTCGAAAAGGTAGTCGAGCGACTTCAGCGGTAGTGAGTCAGCGTCTATAAAGACCACGCGACGATAGTCGGTTTGCTGCAGCGCCCTCAGTTTGACAAAAGAGTGTCTGTAGGGCGATTTAGTCGAAGAGCAGTTGATTTTGGCAACAAGTTGAGTAATGATGCCCATCTGTCGCATTCTTTCCAGCAGGTGTTCCGGCAACGGCAAATGAAGAACGATCAGATCCACATCGCGTCTGATCCCTCGTTCTTTCAGGAGTCGGACAAAAACCAATGCCGCGATCGCATACTCAACGTCGGTGCAATACCAGACGTAGGCACATCGGCCCCTGTCATTCAGAACACTAGGATTCTCGGTCCAGTCTGATGTGGACATCGCGCTTTATGCTCGTCACAGATGGATAATTTTAGCGGTAAGCGGAACATAGATCAGCGGTTGGCGTGAATTATCTCCAGGTTGGGCAGACACCAACATTGCAAACCCATGTCAGAAGCTAGAATCCCGAGTCCCTCAGTTTCTACCTCTCCTTTACAATCAGGCATCATGATGTCATCTCTCGTGCGTACCTTAGGATTGCCGGCGCCGTAGAGAAACGGGGGAAACACAAGTCCATCGCGGTGGCAGTCTGCTCGAACCAGCAGCATCGTACCGCCAACCGTATCTATCTGGGCAATATCGCCCTCGCTGCGCAGATCGTGCATCACCAAACGCCCCCGGTCCCGCCAGGCGTTCAGATCGTATGTTTCGCCGCCGTACTCTTTGACGCAATGAGGCTGAAGGATGTCGCGTTGATACGACAAAAGCTTCTCGATGATATCGACAGGAAACTCGATCACGTCTGCATCCAACCACAGCACCCAGTCTTCGTCGTCGAGCGCATGAAAGAGAAGATGATTGCGGCTGCGGGCTAGGATGGACCGTCGTTCAAACTGAACCTTCGGGTCAGATCTGGAGGTGCCTTCCGGGAGTTGGAAACCAAAGTTTTTTTGCCAGACGTTGGTTCGACGGAACTGCAATGCACTATGGTTGCAGTATGTGCGAAAGATGTCGTAAGAACCGTCGCGGCTGTCGCTTTCGAGAATGCCCAGCGAAAGAAGATGTGGCGGATAGGTTAGGGTTCGCAGCCGACCAAAGTACGCCTCTGCGTCATGCCCGGCATCTTTGACCGGCGTCAAAATCAAAACCGTCGGCAAAGCTTCTTCCGATGGTGCCTGCGAAGTCAATGGTCACATCCGGAGGTGGTCGAACCAACCGGCTTAGCTAGCCGCAGCATCCAAAAGATGTTTCTCTTGGAATTCCTTAAGAAGCTGAGCGACGTCCTCAACTTTCGTTGGAACTTCAGCCTGCGAGCCGATGGTATCGGCGATCTGCTCGGCGCTGTTGCTGCCGTCACAGAACTCCCACACCAATCCGCCCAGCGGCGTCAGCGTGTGAACCCATTCCGACTTTTCGGAGTATACGAGCACATAGCCGTCGGGAAGAAGCCTGGTTATGAACTCCGGATTTCTCTTCGGCTTGATTAGCATCTCTGTTGTCACGGTGTGCATTCCTCTACTTTACAGCCTGAAGAGATTAGCATATGTCCGGGAAAACTGTTTTAGCCAATCGTGGGGCTATTGAACTTGAGCGAAAACGTTTTATTGCCGCCACTCTGCGCGGCGACTTTTTGCGGCGCTATGAATGAGTCGGCGATGGTTGGCACCAGGGCGAGTGCTCCAGCAAGGGAAGCTCGCTTGACCAACATTTGAATGAATTGGGCTCTAGTAAGAGATGGATCACAAGAGGACGCTGATTCCGTACGCTTTTCAATTTCGTTGCTCATCTGAATCTTCCCCGAAAGAGTGCCTTCCGTAGATGATACTACACGCGGAACAGGGGAGAAATATATAAGTAAGATCACCGAAACGTGGTAAGAATTCAAGATACAATTGCTGCCCGAGATCCCAGTGGAGCCCCTGGCGGACTGGACAGGTTGCTAGCCGGCTTATCAAGAGAAGTTCGACTGCGGCCAGGTGCATCGTCAATGGTGCGCGAAGTTATTTGATCATGTTCGGAGCGTCGTAATTGGTTTTAGCTAACACCGTGCCGACCGTAAGTGTCATTGTGCCCTCATTCAACAGCCCCTTTCTCAAGGAGACTGTTGATTCCGTATTGGCGCAGTCATTTCAGTCCTTCGAGGTGATTATCGTCGACTGCTCGACGGACAGTGAATGTTTGGGAGTTCTCGACGAGATCGCTCACTCGAAGGTGAAGATATTTCGGCGCCCAGAACAGCATTTTCCTGGCGACAACAGGAATTACGGTGTGGAACGAGCGTCGGGCGAATTCATGGTTTGCCTCGATGCCGACGATCTTATCGACCCTACTTTCTTGGAAGAGGCTTTGTTCGCAATTTGCTGCGTTGATTACGCAATGGTTGGCACGAGTGTTCACCTGTTCGGTGTGCTCAATAAAAAAGTCAAAATGTTCACGCACCCGACGGTAGAACAACTCTTGAAGATGGATGGTTTTGTCGTGACGAATCTGCACCGGGTGGATCTGTGGAACCGGTTGGGTGGACAAAAAGACACTGGACTTCGAGCGGACCACGTTCCTGAAGACTGGGATTTCATGTTGCGTGCCGTTGCCACTGGTGCCACTTTGTACAATCGGGGAACTTACGGCTTACATTACAGGAAGCACTACTCGAGCATTACTGCCCAACAAGACCTGATGGATTGGGATGATATGACTGCTCGCATGCGCGAGCGCTATCCTGAACTCTACGCCGGACTCGATACCGGTAAAGCACAGACGCCACCGACTATCGACGAAAACGGATGGAGGCGGCTGCTGACGAGCGGAAAGAGACGCGAAACTGCTGGACTAGTACTTTTGCCGGAACAAGTAAACGAATCTTTCATTGACGGTCTCAAGAAGTCGATCGCTGGCATCAGCGCACCGCCTGTGGTGATCTCGACTTGCGAAATGGACAGCTATCCGGCTGAGTTTCTAAGTTGGTTGAGGGAGCTCAAGTCAGAATTGTTCAGCCTGCCCGACTTTTTGGAACAGCGGCAACTTTGGCTTGAGTTCATTTCCTATCTGGGTGCAACTAGAAACATCCCCACGATATGGTACGGGCAGAATGCATTTTTCGTAGAGAATCTGGATGCAGTGTCAAAGACATTTCCCGATGCAGCGCTCAATTACATCTCTCGATACGCAGTACCTGCCCCTAGCAGCCGGACCAGGGAAGGGAGCATGGCATCGTGAGCACCTCTGTAGGAACGACACTCAACGCTCCAATTGCCAGTGTCGACAGTTGGACTCTTGAATCACAGATACTGCTGGACTGCGCCGCACCGGTTCCAGATGAGCAATCCGCAAATCGGTTGCAGGAGCTTCAAGACGAGGTTGTTGATTGGAACTTGCTGCTCAGATCCGCGGAATCGCATGGATTGATGCCGCTCGTTCATCACAATCTGAAGCGGTTTTGTTCGAAGTTCGTTCCGCCGACGTTTTTAGCGCAGCTGAAGGTGGAGTTTGTCCGGCAATCCAAGCTGTCTCTCGGCATGGTTGACGAGTTAAAGCTCGTGCTCGATCGTTTGAATGGCAAAGGTATTGCCGCGATTCCGTTCAAGGGTCCGCATCTGGCCCAGAAGTACTACGGCGACATACTGCTTCGCATTTTCAACGATCTCGACATACTCGTGCGAGAAGCGGATGTCGATGCAACCCAGAAGTGTTTGGAGGATATTGGTTACACTCGGAGCGATAGGCGCGAAGTGCAAGTGGAAAACAGATTGCTGGGAAGAGGTTCTTTCCGGAAACTTTGTTTTGAAGCCATGTATGAGAAAAGCGCATCCGAGGGGATGCATTACATTGATTTGCACTGGAGAGTTCTTCCTCCAGGTTTTCTTCCCATTTGTGAGACCGAATTTCACCGGCACGTTCAAGAGGAGATATTGTGGGAGCAGCAGATATCTTCTCTCGACGACGAAATGATGCTGATGCTGGTCATCCTTCATGGATGCAAACACGGATGGTCGCAGCTCAGCATGATCGTTGACACTGCGCAAATCATCAGGCACGCGGAGATTGATTGGGACTATATCTTTGAGTTTTCGGAGAAAATCGGCGCAAAGAACATGTTTATGTCAGGAGTCTTCCTGGCGCATCGATTGTTGCGAGTTGATTTGCCGAATGAAGTTGTCGACCGGATAAATAACTCGATCGTCTCCAAATCGTGCAATGAAATCATTCGGCAGTTTATGGTCGATCCCGATGCGCCTGCATGGGGCGAGCTAGAAGTTCTGCGGTTTCTGATTCAATTGAAAAATGGCTGGGTAAATCGTTTTGTCTTCGTCGTCCAAACCGGCATCCACATAATGCCTCGCACCCTGCGAAGATGTTTCTCCAATAATTAGCTGAAGGAAACCGGTGCTGGCCGGGACGTCAGTGCTGCGGCTTCGCGCGATCCGACTGCTTCTTCGATAGGGGCGGCGCACGGCGCCGCCCCTACAAGGCTTTGACGTCGAATAGAGAGTTGCTACGGGCCGAACAGTTTGGGAGCGAGCTTTTCCAATTGGGCGATAGTGTGGTGCTTTTTGAAATATTTGTGACCAGCTTTAGCTAGCGCAATTCGTTTGTCTGGGTTCTCGATTAACGAAATGCATTGATTGGCGAAAGCCTCGGCTGTGTCGCCGATGAGAATATCCCGCTCCGGCACTGATTTTAGGCCCTCGGCGCCGAGACTGGTGGAGACAACGGCGCGCTCGTGACTGAACGCTTCCAGAATCTTTATGCGGGTTCCGCCGGCTATCCTGATGGGAACGATACAAATATCACAGGCAGCATAGAGCGGCGTTGTATCCGGCACGGCTCCCACCAGTTTCACATTGGCGGGAAAGAGTTTCTTGTCCGATGTTCTCAGACCAGGTCCGACCACGTCCACCTCGACCGGCAGAGAGCCTTTCTGTTCTATCAGGGGCAGTACGTCTGAGCAGAAATAGCTGATTGCATCGCGATTCGGCTCATACCCGAAGGTTCCGACGTATAGTATTCGAATTTTGCCGTCAGGTTTTCTTTCTGGCTGTGGAGTATCTTTGGGATACACATTGGGCAATGTGAAAATCGGCACATCAGGGCAGGCCGCTCGAACAGATTTGGCTTCGATATCTGACGCGGCGAAAATTCTGCTGAAGCAAGGCAAATAGCGTCTTTCAAGAGTTCGGTATGCGGCCGGCGCAGTACCCTCGCTGGCACCAATAGCGGTGCCAGTGGTTTGAGTGAGTCTACTCCGTAATTTGGATTCGAGTTCGTCGATATCCAACCAAGTAGGAATCGCTTTCGTGATCTCCGGCGCTACGAATTGGCCGAGATAAAAACGAAAGACTATGATCAATTCCGGGGTGAGTTTTCGAATCGCATCTTCGATTCTGTATTGCCATCGTTCGTTATGACAGTTGATCTCCGGCGGAGGAACTATTTTGGCAAGTTGAAGATCTTGCTGCCATAGTGATGTAGGTTGTCCACCCTTTTGGCCTTCGCTGGGATTAGTGAGAATTTGCGACGATTTGCAAAGCGCTTCAATTTCCGGAGAAATCGCTTCCGTCGTCGGATAGATGGGTATGACAAGCAGATGTATCTCTGTCGCCCAGCTCGATAGCAGCTTTAGTGTCGCTGCCGCGCGCATGGCTAGCCCGTTTCCCGTAAAGGCGGGAACTGCTGGCGATAGGAACAAAACTGAGGGAGCCATTTGACCAATCCGACGAAACAAGACGATTAGATATTATCGCCCTATCCTAAGCAGTGTACGGTATTTCTATGCCTTATAAGAACTTGGATTCTTGCAAATATTGCGTCCTCATGACCTCGTTCTTCGCTTTAGCCGTGTCTCTGAACGTTCTCCCTATCACCCTTTTCAGCAATCCTTGTAAAGGTATATGGCAATCTCATTGTCTCCGTTCAGATATGATCTTCGCGTAATCGAAACGCTTAAGAGAATCTCTTCCATATGGAAACCCAAGATGCCTAACTGTCGGGCATTTACCAGGGGCTTTGACATTGGATTAACTCATGGGCACAAAATTTACCTCATGCTCGTCATTGGCGGAGAACCTACGACGAGGAAAATTTAAATGCTTAGCCGAATAATACCTACCATGTTCGTGTTGCTTACAGTTTCATCAGCGGCTTATGCTGATTCGGACGCTGCTATGCAGGCGACTACCGAAGCGCAAACACAATCGACGACCGGCGCTGTCACGGAGTCCGGAACCGCTGCGTCGACCGACCACACCAGCCAGGCCCAAACAAGTAGCACTACTGAGGCGACAAGAAAGAGCACGACTGAAGCCTCACACCACGCTGCGGCTCCGGTTGTTAAGACGACCAGCACGCATTATCACGTGCGTCAGAACTAGAGTTCGCTGTTCCAGCATTCCTTGCCGGACGAGGATACATCAAGTAATCTAGTCCGGCAGTAGCATTGACTACTGCTGCGGGTAACCGCCTTGTTGCGCACCTTGCTGCGGATATCCGCCTTGTTGAGGATAGCCACCCTGCTGGGGATATCCACCTTGCATCTGCGGAGGATAGCCACCCTGTTGCGGATAGCCACCCTGTTGCGGATAGCCGCCCTGCTGCGGATAGCCGCCCTGCTGCGGAGGATAGCCACTCTGCATCTGGGGTGGATAACCGGCAAAGCCGCCACCGAGTTGTGGTTGGGCTGCCGGAACGGCCATGGAGAGAGCTTGATCTAACTGCATCGGCAATGTGGTGCCGGCTAGTATTTTTACCTCTGTGCCTTTGCGGTAAGCAGCCGTGCCGGCGCCCAGGGCACCACCGGCGGCGCCACCGAATAGAGCGCCCATGCCGAATCCTGGTCCCATTCCATAACCTCTGGAGCTGCTGATCATTGCCCCCACAGCCCCGCCGAGCAGCGCACCCGAACCGGCGCCGACGCCCGTATTCAACAGTCCGTGTCCGACCCGCCCGGCGGTCGTACCGCCCACTGTTTTGACCTGGCTGTGATCGGAGATAGACACTTCGAGCGGAATTTTTCTACCATCCGGCGTCTGTAAAGTAAGGAATTTGAACCCGATGGTGCCATTGGATCCGAATTTGAAATGTTTTGCTGAAACCGCTTTTGTCACCTGCCCAATCAGCTTGCTGCCTGCAGGTATTACATCCATATCGTTTACTTGTATGGGCTCGTTGATCGTTGCTTGGATCTTGTCGCCCACGTGGCTCGATCCGGAATCGAGTGTTACATCAAGGCGTACTTGAAACTTGGTGCCGGCGGCTAACTGAACTACGTTGCCCTGCAGCATCGGATTTTGCCCGGGTGGTGGCATCGAATATCCTTGCCCCTGATAGTTGTTCGGCGCCACATTTGTTTGGGGCGGCGGCAGGGTAGACTGCGGCACGAACGCTGTTTGAGCCGCATCGGTCTGCGCCTGAGGCGCGGCCGATTCTAAATACTGTCCCGGGGGAGCATAGCCGCCGAATTGGCTGAAACCTTGTGGTGGCACAGACGGTGCCGCCACGGTGGCTGGTGGTGGTGCGACCACCTTGGGACGTTCCATTGCCGTTTGCGCTTCTTGCTCGGTTTCATTTATCGATTTATGAGTGACGAACTGATTGAGCTTGAACAGCATGGCAGCCGTATCTCCGCGCGTGCAAATCGCTCCTGGTTCGAGTAAATGTTCCTTCTTGTCCACGACGATGCCGGCGATCGTTGCTTGGGCAATTGCGCTTTTCGCCCATCCCTGTATTTTGCCCTTATCGTCGTATACGCTGAGCGCCTTGTCTATCTCAGCCTGGTCGGGCACGGGCGTATTGAGCGTTCTCGCTAATATCGAAATCACTTCCGCTTTCTGAATAAACTGATTTGGACGAAAACCATCGGAGAAGCCGGAAATGTAATTGTTCTGCCTGATAATCTCGACCGGCTTGTAGAACCAATCGCCTGGCTTCACATCGGGGAAACTGGGAGAGTCCGAAACCGGCTGATTGTCGAGCCCGAGAACCTTGACCAGCCAGTAAGCGAGCATGGCGCGCGTGACCGGTTGATCCGGGCGAAACTTGCCGTCAGGCTCAGCCCCGATGACGCCCTGATCGGAGAGCATGTTTACGTATTTTTCGCACCATACACTGCTCAGATCAACAAATCTGGCCGCATAGACCGCTGGAATGGAAAGAATGAAGATCGCCAACGTCAGCAGCGTAATCTTTTTGATCACTGACTGACGCATTGTTGCTCCAATAAGCCTGTTATACCAGCAAGTTATACCACTATAAAACTATAGAGTAACTAGGAAAAACCAGGTAAAAAGAGGTAGAGCGCCCCAGCCCTGGATGCTCCAGGGCATTGTGCCGGGATTCGGAACCAGGGGCTGGAGCCACTGGTAGGGGCGACGCTATGCGTCGCCCCTGGGCTAGAACCCAGTCCCTGGAGCAGGCGTCAACCTAGAATGCCCTGGGGCAAGCGGGCGGTCAGCTGACATCGCGTCAAAAATATTGATTGAAGTGACTTTCCGATAGCCTGGCGAGGCTTCACTACAAACCAATCAGATGAGGGCGTCGAGGCCTTTTTGGTCGACCAGACTTATTAGCTTCAATGCTACATTGTCCGGCTTCCTGGCTCCGGTCTCCCATTTTTGTAAGGACGACGGCGATGTGTTCATGTAGGCCGCAAAGACTTTCTGACTGGCGTTGCAACGCTCTCGAATAGCCTTTATTTGCTTAGGTGTGTACTTCGGCACCTTCGGGAGGCAAAGGGTATCGAACTCGCGCATTGTCGTCAGGCTGATGGCACCAGCATCAAATAGGTCTCTGGCTGTTTCATGAACAACTTCCGAGATACGATTCTTGGCTACAGAAGTGGCTGTGCGCTTGCGGGCCGATTTCTCGATACTCGTCGCCTTGTTGTGCTTCGTGTTCTTCGTACTTCTCATATTATGTCAGCTCCTGCAGTGCGCCAGTTTTAAGCGCTTTTTTGATCTCTTCATCCTTCATGATCAGTAGGGTTTTTGCCAATAGCTTTAACCCCTGAAGCTGCTGTCGACTGATGTTGTCCTCATCGTTCTTGACAAAAACGTAAACACAAAACACATTCGTCGCTGATGCTTTGTAGACCAATATGGTCCGGAGTCCACCACTTTTCCCCTTGCTGCCAACGGCAACTCGCTTCTTTATTAGATTGCCTCCCAATTGCGCGTCGATTAAGCCCTGTCGTACTTCCTCGATGGCCTCTTTCAAAGCCTCGTCAGTCAGGCCCTTTCGCGTGCCTGCTGAAAATCCTCGTCTTCAGAATGCTCATCATCCAACTATAGCACTATGTGCTACGGTTGTCAAAACCAGCCGCGCGTTCGATTCAAGCTGCGCCATCGCCCAATCGCTGCGCTGAACAAAAGGCATATCTTGTTCAGTAATGCTCGTGATGTCCGGCAACACGCAGAAGATGGAGGCAGCGTGAGAAAGATTGCTTTGATGGGCT
>Ga0206829_10236_pt1 | contig 18591 bp, 16 predicted proteins | sample Alteio_BWOrgCont_75_FD_152862 | JGI IMG/M metagenome (GOLD analysis project Ga0206829, IMG submission 152862) | Enriched cells from forest soil in Barre Woods Harvard Forest LTER site, Petersham, Massachusetts, United States -... | ecosystem: Environmental > Terrestrial > Soil > Temperate forest >... | reverse complement strand
CTTGATGCCGGCGCTGACGACTATCTAGCCAAGCCTTTTGTGGTTCCGGAACTGTCAGCTCGTCTGAAGGCGCTACTGAGAAGACCAGCTCGTTTGGTTTCAAATGTACTGGGAGCTGGTGACCTTATGCTTGATACTGTGAGCCTGGCTGTTAGCAAATCTGGTGTCGAACTACATTTGACCTCGAGAGAGTTTGCCCTGTTGGAGTTTTTTCTCCGGCATCCCAATCAGGTCTTTACGGTGGAAGATTTGCTTGCTCGCGCGTGGGAGTCAGAATCGGACGCGAGTCACCCGGCGGTTCGAATGTGTGTGATGCGCTTGCGAGATAAGATCAGTGACACTGCGGGTCGGAGCCATATACAGACAATTCAAGCGCAAGGATACAAGTTCAACACAAACCCAATCGAGTCTAATGCGAAAGACTAATACATGCGTGCGCTTATTCATGGAACAGTTTCAATTCTGTTCCTCTTTTACATTGCATGCTCAACTGTCGGTGCGTGTACGATTGGTTCTGGAATTGCAGCTAGGAGATTAAGCTCGTGGCGAGAATCTTGTTTGCAGAAGATGATGAGAATCTCTCTCAACTTGTTGTGCAGTTCTTGCAGGGAGCTCATCATGTTGTTGATACGGCGATGACAGGACAGGAAGCGACTGATAAGCTCGATTACATCACTTACGACGTTATCGTCCTGGACTGGAATCTGCCGATTAAAAACGGCATTGACGTGTTGCGGGAGTTCCAGAGTTCCGGCAAGTCAACGCCCGTGCTAATGGTAACGGCCAGGTCTACGGTTTCAGAGAAAGTGATTGGATTGGAGGAGGGCGCTACCGATTATTTGACAAAGCCATTTACGATGGAAGAGCTGGCAGCTCGTATCCGCGCCCTTTTAAGGCGTGCTCCACAGCCTCCGTCCAGCATTCTAAAAGTAGGTGACATTGAACTCGATCGAACCAGCTTTACAGCAAAGCGAGCTGGTGCAGAGATCAAGCTGGTCTCGAAGGAGTTCGATCTTCTCGAGTTTTTTCTCAGTCATCCCAATCAACCCTTCAGCGCGGAGGTTCTCCTCGAACGCGTGTGGCACTCTGAGTCGGACTCAACCACCGTGCGCATGTGCTTGATGAGTTTAAGAAAGAAACTTGGCAGCAGAGACGGAAGCCAGTACATAAAGACGGTGCGTGGCGTCGGCTATCTATTTTCACCGGCGGAAACCTAACTCGGCGTCCTCCTGCACGGTCAGAGTCGGCTCAACTTTTGGTCCAAACGTTGACCGGGCAGTGAATTGCTGCCCGGTCAAGCGCTGGATTAAGCTGTATGCAGACTCATTTTATAGATAGCCTGCCGTTACTCCGAATATGGGAGTGCTCGAATTGGGCGGAGTGCAGTACGAAGGTAAGCTCGGGTAAACCTTCACACTTTTTACGTTCAACTGCATGGTCGCTGGGGTGGAACCGTCGACGGCTGTATGCCAGTAAGACGCATTGCTGTTGGCCAGCGATAGACCGAGAATTATCTCCATTTGTTGCTGTGGTATTGGGCATTGCGCGCTGGTTAGCATCGCGAGTGGCTGACCGTTGAGATAATACGTGACCGATTGGCCTGGAATCCAGTAGGCTCCAATGAGGTTGTAACCGGCCGTGAGATCGACACCGGTATTGACCGTGCCACCAAACGTACCCGATGGTGTATGAAGATGACCGGCGAGATTGTTGTTGGGGTTAGGGCCGCCCAACATTCCACCTTCCTGTATGTCGAGCTCGAAGGTTTCGGTGCTGCCCTGTCCGCTCAACATCCAGAATCCCGGCCAAGCACCGTCACCGTTCGGTTGCTGCATGTTTACCTCGATGTACCCACCCTGGGGCTGGAACTTGCCGTACGATGAAATGGTGCCGGACGTGTATGGCCATGTGTAATTCGTACCATTCACGTTCAGCGACTGAGGTTGATTGACGGAAGTGATGGTTAGTCCGTTGTTGACGGAAACCTGGCTAGGAAGGTCATATTCGTCGTTATATGACGTCGGTAGACCGAGGGCGCAACCGCCGGCTCCGTTTCCGAACCAGGGATAGCCGCCTCCATTGTTATCAGTGATGAAGGTGTTCCAAGAGGCGCTGTTGAGAGTGGAACCGGTGAAGGTATCACTGAATGTAGGATTGGGACCGGGGTTAGGGTTAGGAGTAGGCGTCGGCGTAGGCGTTGGAGTCGGTGTCGGCGTGGGTGTCGGCGCAGGCGTAGGCGCAGGTGTCGGTGCTGGATTTGGCGTTGAGCTAGGTGCACTGGAACCCGGTGTGGCGAAAGCACCTATATTCGGTGGAATTGAAAACGCATTTCCCTGAAAATCTGAAGTTACCACACTGATTGACTGTCCGGCTCCGATGCAGGGTGAGCTGCTAGCGACGTCGTATCCAATCGGGCTGGCTGAGCCGGCGCTGTTCAATTGCGGATTGGCGAACACGTCGCTGCTGGAAGCGAATCCGCTCACGGTACCTCCGTACCAACTGTTGTTGCTCATCGTCCATCCGGAAGTTGTTCCGGATGCCAGAGTACCGGATGCCGATTGAAAGACGATGTTGTTCTCGAACACGTCGCCCGTGTTGCTGTCTTGGGCAATATTAATACTGGCAGACTGAGCGTTGCAGAAGGTATTGTTGGCAACGACCGAGTTCGTTATGCCTCCTGATCCGGTGCCTGAGTTATAGTAGAGAAATCCCGAACTGCCACCATTGGTGATATTGCCAAATATTTGCAAGTTGTTGTTTGGTGTTAATCCGGGCCACAGCGCTACAATAATGTTTTGCGGTTGAGTACCCCAAGGTGTTAGAAAGTTCGGGTTACCATCATTGTTTAGAAGGTTTCGGCAGACAGTCGTTGACGAGGCACCAAGAGCGTAAATCTCATACGGCTCATTGTCCATGAGAGTGTTGCTCATGATTTGGTGCCCTTGCCCCTCAATTTGAACTCCGAAGCAGTGGTTGTTATAAATCATGTTGTTTGCCGCGACATTGTTATAGCCTTGCAAGTTAATGCCGGCATCTACATAATCGGGAGCGGCTGAGGAGCTGACTAATCCGGCATTGTAAATCGTGTTGCTCTCAACAAGATTGTTATAGGAGGCGGCTGAGCTGCCGCCTATGGCAACGCCAGAGTTTTGGCAACTATAGATGACATTGTTCGTTACGCTGTCATTATGTCCATTCCAAATCAGGATCCCATCTGTGGGAGAATTCTGAACTGTGCAGCCAGAGAAAGACATATAATTCCCAACTAGAGTCACCAGCGCGCTTGATGAGGCGCCAGTACCATCGATTACTACAGTCTCTCCCGGATACGGATAAAATCGAATGGGTAAACTTGATGTTCCACTGTTAGATACGTATACCCATTCTTGATACGTGCCACCGCGGAGCACAATATCTGTGCCAGGCGTTGCTTGAACGGCAGCAACGTTGATATTCTGTATTGGGCTTTGGAGCGAACCAGGGTTTGAGTTGCTGCCCCATGGCGCTACGTACAATACGTTGCTAGGCTGATAGCCAGAAGCTTGCGCGGGAGTCAAGCCAACCAAGCTAGCCAGAAGTCCGCACAATAGTACGAAAGTCGATTTGTGTTGTCGGAACAGTTTAGAAGGGGCGACCATTGATTTACTAAATACATTTCTGGACGGTTTACTCGAAGCGCGTTTGTTCCTCCAGTGCTTCAATAGCATGCATTCGAATTTTGTCATGATGCTCTCCTTCTCGGACCACTCTTCGGACCTGTAGTAACACGATCAATTCCGATCACTTAGTTGCTCAATAGAATACGTTTGTTCTATATCCTTCGGGATTTGATACCATCCCGACGATCAGTCGCTTCGCATGTCCCATTACTGATGCATCCGTACTGGATTGAAATCCGTTGTTCTTGATTCCATCGACGACAGAATCAAATATTTCAGCGGGAACGATGATTTCACGAATGCCGCCATGGATGAGCGATACATCCAGCATAATGCGTGCCAAGCTGTTACCCAAAGCGTATCCGGTGTCGTCACCACAAGCGCCGTCTGGATCAGTGACAACCTTTATTGTGCCTTCCTTTCCTGATTGAAGGTCGAGCTTCTTGTACCGCCTGCAGCCAACAGATTGATTGTGGCAGTAATAAAGCTCTTCGTATAACTCCAGGCGACTCGATGTCTGCGCATTGTCGATTGTTTCCGTACCGCTCTGCTTGATAGCTTTGCTATCGTCGACAGATTTGGAAGTGAATACAGAGACAACGTCAACGTTGTTCACTTTTGAGTTTGGATAGTCTATGAATTGCTTGAGCGGCCGCGCATTCATCGTTATCGACCACGCTGCTGCTTTGAGCCCTTCTGCATCACCGTCAGATGGCAGGCTAATCCGCTGCTTACTGGAGGCAACGATGTACCGAAACGGCAAGGTCTCTTCGGTTCGCAGAGTAACTCCTTCCTTCTGAGAGAACAGGGAAAGTACAAATGGTGGATGGATGGTTACGGTGGTTCTTACGGTTACGGTACCAAGGACAGGTCCGCCAAGTGGAGCAGTTGGAACCGGTGCCGTTATTGATTCCGATACTTGGCACGTAGATGATGATTGAAATGCGAATGGACCGCGTTGTGCTAACACGCTTTCCGCCCGCTTTTTCGGCTCATCAGCCAAAATGGCGCTTGGAGGGCCGCTTGCAGCAGCGCGGGCAGCCTCGCAACAGTTGTTCCAATTAATGGCGGAGCTTACGTAAATAATAGCGCCATCGAAGAAGAACAGGATCATTGGTACTACTATCAGCAGTGCGGCACTGAATTCGATTATGGCGCTGCCACAGCTAGTCTTGTTGTGCCGGCTCATTGATTGCTCCCCGCTTGTACGACAAGACTTGACGCTATAGTCTCCGGGAGCGGCCCAGCGCCATTTGTTGTTCCAACCATGCAAACAGAAATCCGAACCGCCTCATCATCGGTTCTGCCGGTCGCACTCCTGAATGTTCTGCCAACGAAGCCGCCAAGATTCTTTTCGCAGGCAGCTTGGGTGATCCTTACAGCGGAGGGCACGCACTGGCAGTGCGCCTCTACTACCGGCATGCCATGGCTAACGATCTTCGATAATGGTTTGAAAGCACCTGCCTTGATCGTTCTCGCTTGACTGACCGTATCTTTTACCGGTGCCGGCAAGGACGACAAACAAAAGATCAAGTCGTTATTAGGTGCAGGAAGCGTCAGGGCTCTGTTCGCGAAGTACAATCCTGTTTTAGGGTTGATAAGCCTGTCGTTGGAATCAAATGAAGCCAGGTCACTATTGCCATCATTCACATGCACACTGGAATCGACTCCTTCCACATAGCCAACATCGACGCAGTCAGGCGTCAGAGAAGCAGACTCAATCCACGGCAACACCATGTGCCACGGTGCAGCAACCGCTTTTTTCCCCACCAGAAGCTGTTGCATCTCATGAATTGTGTATGTGGTCATTTGTTTCTGCTCAGCCGTCATCAACAAGGCCCCATTGCGAGACTCGTTCATTAGCAGAGCCGCCAAATCTGCCAGAGCAGGCTCGGACTCAACGGCTGTTACGTAGGTGACTCCTGTGTTGAAGGCATTTTCCCGGGAGAGTGCCAGCAAATTGTTCATTCGTCCGGCACGATCGTGCATGTTCATTTGATCTGCGGCAAGCATCGATAAGTCTTCCGCGCCCGTGCGCAACCTTTGATGGCTAAGAAACAAGCTATCAAACGCTGCTACAGTTGCTAGAATGACCGTGAGCAGGGCAAACATGCAGGTCACAAGAAAATAGGTATTTCCGTATGATGAACGATGGCACGACATTGCTTTTCTTCCTCAATAGTTGACCGTACGGTTGAACACTGACCCAGGTGCTATTGACCTGTTGGGTATTCTCACGGATGTGGTATAGCCCGTGCCAGACGATTCTGTTGCGTACGAAAGGCCAGTCTCTGTTTCATAGTTTCGGCTGCCGATCTACGTATGGCTGCTTGATCGACGTTTCCGTTTCCCGTTGGCGCTGGAAGTCCATCCAATCCGGCAGGCGGGCCTCCGCGCTCTTTCCCGGCGGCCGCGGCCACTTCGTGCCCAGTACCAACCGAGGCGAACAGCGCTCGGGGCAATCCTCTGTAAGAGCCGGCTCCAACGCCGGAACTTCGTGCTCCCATGCTCCTGGTTTGCTGGGTATGGGCGAACCGTATGGCCGCCAGTCGCTGTGATTGCTCCTTGAGCGCATTACTGAGTTGGACCACCTTGGACTTGATATCATTTTCGCCGGCACCAGCTATTACCTGGTGTTCAATCTCTTCAAAGACTTTTGAATAGCTACTGACTCCTATGCCTTTTACGCTGGCGGCGTGAATATCAGAAAGTAGCTGCTTGCGTTCTTTGAACATTGGTCCTGGATGCAGCTGCATCGGATTCGAAGGTCGTGATGCTGCATGCGGGGTTTGACCGACGCAAGCAGTGAGCGCAAATGACTCCCTCGGGTAACCAATCATTATTAGGACGAGGAGTACTGAGCGTAATGTGTTGTTCATAGTAAGCATGTTTCCTCACTGATCGCGGCGTCGAATTTTGTATGTCATGTCTCGATTGGTGGCATAAGTGCCTGCAATCCGCATATTCGATCTCTTCTCAAACGTTTCGGAATTTCATCCGTTTGCATTCGTCGACGGTGCTCCGTTTATGTAAATTGCTGATATAGAGTCGAGTCTGAGTAATGTTCTTGAACGTGAGATTCCTTGGCCTGCAGCTCGAGCAATGAGCTTGCATCAAAGTCATTCATTGATGAAGAACTGTCCACTGGCCGGATCACGTCCGAGATTTTGCCAATGGGAGATCTCTTCCAACGTAACGGTAAATGGTCCATTGAGACCGGGAACGCGAGCACCAAAAAATGGTGCGCTAACCAGAGGAAAGATATCCACTGCGAGCTTTATTGACAAAAAGTAGTCGCACGGTGCGCGGGTACCATTAGGCAGCCATTGATCTGGTATTGCGCTCGGGCTGTAGACGACCAGCTTTTCTGTAGATGGATGACTCTGACGCTGGCTGGTCACATTTAGCGCCAGTGTGGTCCATTTCAAATTCACACCAGCAACCTTGCGGAGCTGCATCTTCAGCTGATTATCACTGTAGGTTGCGAAGGCCGAGCTAAGTTTGTCAGTCAATGCCGATTCTTGCACCTGCCTCAGGACAATGTTGTGCACCAGCCCCAGGCGGAGAGGAATTACAGCCAGGTTTACTAGAGGAAGAAAGAAGATACAAATGATGAATGGAATGATTGCTGCAAATTCGGCGATCTGATGACCGCGAGAGTTGCAGCGTTCTGAGCGACGATAGAGTTGCATCTTCCCCGACGTCCGTCCCGTCGCGGCAATGGACGAACTCAATGAGTTCCAGCTCCATTGGTGCGCTTCTGATTGACGGCGGTTAGTCGGCATGTGTAGCGGAGCACACCGAGGCACTCCGAGAAATATGCTCGGGCAGATGTTGATCATCGGACCTCGAAGGGTTCTCACCTAAGAAACTGATTAGCAATCGATACGGACAAGCGCCTGGAAGACTAGCTTGATTTTTGTAAAATGCGGATAACGAAGCCAATAGACTCCGTTGCTCCCAAACCCTAAACGCTCACGTTCGGCATATATAAGAACGGCGTCGAGCTTGCCAATGTCGGCAGTTCCAAGACAACAAGCGAATTCCTCACCGTCACAGTCTTCAACTCCGCCCTTACCGGTGTGCAAGAGAAAATGTCGTCCAAGCAAGCTCTGACCATCGTTGTCCCAACTGTTGTTCATTTGGCTGGGACATTCATGATTAATAACTTCGATGGACTGGGAGGTGGATTGTCACGCCCGAAATCAGATATCTAAGCAAAAAGCCTCGCCGGATTCAGCGAGGCTTCTGTTTGGTCCTGTTGCCATCTCGTTTAGACGCGGATGCCGGTTTTGCGTAACAATGATGGCTGGCCGCGGATCGATGATTAGCGGCGGGGTGTCCAGACACCACCGGCCCAGGCGGGCTGTCCGTTGGCACCGATGGTGCCGTCTACCCAACTTCCGTTATAGGCTCGGACGCCATTAGGATACGGGCTTGGCGCGCACCAGTTGCTTCGCGCATCCTGATAGCTGTGGTGGCTATGGGCAAAAGCTGGTTGAACTGTCGCTATCGCGGCTACCAGAACCAGGAGTAATGTTGATAGTTTGCGCATTTTTTATACCTCGCCGCACTCATAACCCTAGAGACGACGGAGGGTCGTCAATGATTCCGGTTGTCCGTGGCGCAGCGAATGAGCCTGAAATGCTCACTAGATGGGGCATTGGAAGCTCGCCGTCTCTTTGTTGATCAGAAGCCTTACAATCGAAAAACATCTCTTACAATTATGCCTTAGAGTGGGAACACGACTTCCCCAGCGGATCTGGTTGGCTATAAATCGCATCCTTATTTGTCAGTGCAACTCGAACGCGAAGCAAAAAGGATAGAGCGTCCAATCATGGTTGATGAACAAGTTCGGTTCCCGAGAGATACAAGTAGACGAGACCATCGTTGTGCTTTATCATCGCGCAATAGAATGTGAGCAGCGAAAGTACCCGGAGCATCTGAATGCGAATCGCAGTCATAGCTGACACCCACATACCGAAACGAGCGAAGACGCTTCCGGAAGGGGCGTGGAAGATCATCAAGGAATCGGATGCGATCATACATGCCGGTGATGTACTGACGAGAAGGTTTTTGGATGAGCTGGTTGAGGTAAAGCCGCTATATGCTGTACGCGGCAACAACGACGATTCACTGCCGGAGTTACCAGAGAGTTTGGAGATCGAACTGGCAGGTGTGCCGATCGCAATTATTCATGACAGTGGTAACAAGAAGGCACGAGCCAGGCGAATGCGCAAGCGTTTTCCGAACGCAAGAGTTGTAGTTTTCGGGCACTCACACATTCCGTGGAACGAAGAGCATGATGGGGTGCTGCTGTTCAATCCAGGTTCCCCAACAGATCGCAGGAGACAACCTCAACATACAATGGGTATGCTGACTTTGGCAGATGGAAAGATTCTTGCCGAAATCATCGAACTGAAGTAAGAGCAATACGATATCCCACTCCTGGCCGACCCACTATTGAAGCGGAGGATCTAGTGATACATCTGGAGATATCTCTGGCGACACCTCTGGTCCAGTTTCAGATTCCGGCATAGAAGATTCATCAGGCTTGGACTCGTCATCGTCCGTTCTTGTCACCAAAGGCGGTGATATCTGCTCGAGTGACTTTTGCTCGGCGTCGACGCCGAATATCCACTCGAAGATGCTGCCAACACACATTAAACCAGCGCCAAGAAAATAGCCTGTCGCCAGGCTCGCCCGTGAACCGCTGGCGATAAGATGGCCAAAGTACGCCGGAGCGGCTACGCCACCCACAAGTGTTCCCAGCGCGTAAAACAAGGCAATCGCCATGGCACGAATTTCGAGGGGAAATAACTCGCTTACCGTCAGGTAGGCAGAGCTGGCGGCGGAAGAGGCAATGAAACAGATGAGCACCCACGCCAACGACTGAGTCTGCGCCGTCAGCATGCCGTTCTCAAACAGATACGCCGTAATCGCAAGCAGAATACCGGACGCCGCGTACGTAATGGCAATCATCTTTTTGCGCCCGACAGTGTCGAACAGCCGTCCAAGAAGAATCGGTCCCAACAAATTGCCGAGGGCAAACGGAACAATGTATTCGCCGATTCGGTCCGGTTTCACACCGTAAAACTTATTCAGGACCAAACCGTACGTAAAGAAGATAGCGTTATAAAAAAACGACTGCGCGCTCATAAGCACCAGCCCCAGAATCGAACGGGTGCGGCTGGTGACCAAGAAGGTTCGAAATACTTCATCCCAAGGAGTGTGATGGCGTTGCACCAGATACAGTGGCGGCTCGGTTACTGGAGGCAGCGAGCCTTTCTCCTCTCGCACAAGATCTTCCACATGCTTGACGATCTGCTCAGCTTTCTCGTTGTGTCCGTGCGTCATCAGCCATCTGGGACTTTCGGGGACCCAATGCCGAATGACCAGCACACCGAGACCAAGAACACCACCGATAGCAAAAGTCATGCGCCAGCCGAGCCAGGCGGGAATGATTTTCGGGTCGAGAAACACCAACGTTGCCGCCGAACCTATTACCGCACCTAACCAATAGGTAGAGTTGATGATCAAGTCGACGGTTCCACGCAGGCGAGCAGGAATAAGCTCGTCGATGGCGGAGTTAATAGCAGCGTACTCGCCACCGATGCCTGCACCAGCCATGGCTAGAAAGGCGCAGTAGCTGTACCAATTCCAAGCACAAGCTGTGAGCAGAACTGCCGAAAGATACACGATCAGGGTGATATAAAACAGTTTCTTCCGCCCAAATCGGTCCGTTGCATAGCCGAACCCGAGGGCACCAATCACGGCACCAGTGAGGTAGCAGGAAGCGCTGATGCCAATTTGATCTTCTGACAGTCCAAGCGCCTCTTTGCTGGAGAGGAAAGCGCCGATAGCGCCTTGTAAAGTCACTTGAAGACCGTCAAGCACCCAAGTGACTCCAAGCCCGCAGACAATCAACCAGTGCCACTTGCTCCACGGCAACCTGTCAAGACGCCCTGGTACGTCTGTTTTTACAAACTGATGATTTGCCTGTTTTGTCGCCAATTCAGAAGTCTCTCGCTTACTGTCGAGAAAGCCAATATTATCCCACACCGAGTCGCTAGAGAACTGCTGGCTCCATCCCGCACCGCCTCCGGTGCCGGTGATGTATGATGGAAAGAAGAGGTAGGGTTGTATGGCACAAGTAGTTGTTTACTCAGGTCCGCAGTGCCCGTACTGCGATCAAGCGAAAGCGCTTCTCAAAAGGAAGAACATTGACTTCGAAGAGCACAACGTCAAGGAAGACTCCGAGAAGCTGGCCGAAATGCTTGAGCGATCAGGTGGTCGCCGCACTATCCCTCAGATCTTTATCAATGGCAACCACATAGGTGGGTGCGACGACTTGTATGCGCTCGATCGAGCCGGCAAGCTAGACGAGTTTCTCGCTTAGTCACCCTCTCGCATTAGACCTCCGAGGGAAAAGAAACTGCACCACGTCCTCGCCCTCACCCTTGAGTAAGCAATTGACTCTTGGGGAATGGGACCGCATTCAGCGAAGCTAGCCTTACTTCTCTTGCGAAGCTTCGTGGAGAACATCAAGGGTGATGGAGCCTCCCTTTGCGCCGTCTTGACGATGTATCGCTCCTCTGACCGTTCCTAGATAATGTCCCTGCAGATCGTAAGCCTTGCTCGAATAGTCTTCACTCGGGGGATGATCGACCGGATTTTCGGTGCCTTTAATGGTACCTATCTTGGTGCCATTCGCATCCAGGACGATCTCGTTGCAAGTGACGTACTGATGGTTCGTCCCATCCTCAGCACAGGTTGCGCGTATAGTTACGTCTCCCAGCACGCCTTTATATATAGTATCAATTTTGGTTGTCTTGTGGTTTGAATTAACGCCGATTACATCCCACTGGTGGATCTGCCGCGTGAAGACAAGCTTGTCGGCGGAATCTCTAAACTCCTGATCGACAAGCGCTTCTGTAGGGCTGGCCTTGAGGTTGGTTATGTGTAGGTTTCCAATGAGGGGATCCTTACCCGGCATTTCAGTCACCATTTTCACGGTCGTTCCACCGTCAACCTGACTCAGATTGGTGCTAGTGTGAAATGCGAGACCGCGACCTTCTCGCACCAAAGAAACCTCTGCTACATCTTCCAAGACAGATTCGGCGTTTCGCAGGTACATCGTGTTGTCGGACATGACTGCCTCCCTTACATTAGAGCCATCGTGTTTTTACTTGACAGATTCCGAACAAAACGAGAGGATGCCGGTTTCCGCTCAAGGTAAAACTCGCTATTACTTATCGTTGACGAGTGGTCGCAGAGGTCGTTGATCGTCGTGAACGACGTCGATAATCATGGAGCCGGTCCTTCCGTCTTGCGAACGCTCGACCGCGTGCTTCACGGTTCCCACATACTTTCCTGCGGCGTCATACACTTCGCTCTGGTTGGACTCTTTCAATTCGTTGACCGGTGACGGACCGATATGCAAGGTGCCAATTACCTGTCCGGTCTTATCCTTTACTGTCTCGTCGCACGTTGTCGCGTCGGCGTTGTCCTTCGTCCGGACACACGATGACTCTACGGTGACGTCCAAAATGCCTTTGTACATCGAGACTACTTTTTGGGTCGTTTGATCGGAGCCAGGTCCTGGCTCATCCCAGGTCCTGAGATGGTTTGACATAACGATTTGATTGGATTTGTCGCGGAGTTGTGAAAATACATCGAACACATCACTCCCCTTATCCTGATGTATGCCATGAATCTGAAACGTTCCCACCACGGGATCTTTGCCGGTGACGGCACCGTCAACATCCACCGTTCTGGCGAATCCATCCTCCGCATTAGTGAATTTAGTGTGAGAGTGAAACGCTAAATTAGGACCACCTCTCATCAAGGAGACCTCAGCAACGTCTGATACAAATGACTCCACGTTTCTCAGCATGAATGATTCTGACATGGTTCACTCCGTGTTGATGTTGGGGCGGCAACCAAAGACGCGTTGCAGAGAAGGGCCCTTGCGGCTCAGCGCTATTGGTATGTTTTGATAACCGGCGAGCCACCAGCATAGCGATCTCTTAATAGCATTGCAGATATGAGTGTGGAAATCACTCTGAGATCTTTACGAAACTGCATGGCCGGCGAACAACCGCATGACCAAATCGATTCCGTTTGTCGGAGAACCCGAATGCCTCGCGCATCCTGATAGGGCGACTCTCTCCAGGCTGATTGCAAAATGCCCGCACCCTCAAGTCGATCCGTTTCTCTATTTGAGAACTTCGATAGCCCGTCTGACGGAAAATCTGGACATCGCTCCTCAGTTTCTCGTGCGATGCATCCTCGATCTCGAGCCTTTATCCCGGTAGGTGCTCGTCATCGGACGGATACACAACAGATGATGATTACAGAGTGAGTCTGTCTGATAACGACCGAAGTATGTGCTGGTCATACAAAATTCGCCGAAGTTTAGCCGGAAAGCAATTATTTTCGAGTATTGGGGCAATACATAACTATAGGTTGTCTTTGGGAGCGAACTCTCGGTACTGGGGAACCAAATTGTTGTCATTTTTGGACAAATCTCGGACTATAGCACCGCCTGGATACTCCCGGTGGATGATGCCGCCGGCAGCTCTGTGCGTGCACCTGTGTATCGGACAATGCTACGCCTTCAGCGTTTTCAACATTCCCATGACCAAGCTCCTTGGGATATCGGCGGCGCCGCCGCCCGGCGGATGGAATCTCGACAAACTGGCAACAATTCCATCAGCACCCGGTGACTGGACCCTGCCAGAGCTCGGTTGGATTTTTAGCATCGCCATCTTCGTTCTTGGAATGGCTGCCGCCAGTCTTGGCCGTTGGGTCGAGCAAAGCGGTCCCCGCGCGGCGATGTTCACGGCAGCACTGTGCTGGTCCTGCGGATTCTTCATTTCGGCATTGGGCGCCTTCGTTCACAACATCTGGCTGATCTATTTCGGTTACGGTGTGATTGGCGGCATTGGATTAGGTATTGGGTACATTTCTCCCGTTTCGACCCTGGTGAAATGGTTTCCCGACCGACCCGGGATGGCCACAGGTATGGCCATTATGGGCTTCGGCGGCGCAGCGCTCATAGCCTCACCCCTCTCAGTCTGGCTGATGCGAATTTTCACAACTCAGAACCATATCGGTGTTGCCGAAACGTTCCTCGTAATGGGTGTTGTCTACTTGCTCTACATGATGGTGGGTGCATGGATTGTTCGTATTCCGCCGGCCGACTGGAAGCCCAGCGGGTTTGTGGCGTCCAAGGCATCGGCCCTTATCACCGACAGGCACGTGTTTGTTTATACAGCTCTGAAAACTCCGCAATTCTGGCTGATCTGGTGGATTCTTTGTCTCAATGTCACTGCCGGTATCGGCGTGTTGGGACAGGCGTCGGCGATGAGTCAGGAGATGTTTCCCAATCACGTCTCGACTGTCGCAGCAGCCGGATTCGTTGGTTTAATGAGCCTCTTCAACATGGGAGGGAGGTTTTTTTGGTCTTCCGTATCAGACCTAATTGGACGCAGGAACACCTATACAATCTTCTTTGTCCTCGGGGCACTTCTTTACGCCTTCGTTCCTATGACCGGCGAAATCGGCAACGTTGTTCTGTTTGTTCTTTCCTATGCCTTGATCTTTAGTATGTACGGCGGTGGATTCGCTACGGTGCCGGCGTACCTGAAGGATATGTTCGGGACACGCTTCATCGGTGCTATCCACGGTATGTTGCTGACTGCCTGGTCGGTGGCCGGTATTGCCGGACCCGTGCTGGTCAATTACCTTCGTGAGTACAACGTCACACACGGAGTTCCTAAGGCCGAGTCATACAACTCCACCATGTATATTATGGCCGGGTTTTTGTTGGTGGGTTTCTTCTGCAACCTTTTCGTTCGTCCGGTACACGAGCGCCATCATATGGCTGCCGACGAATCCGTGCCCAAGCCTGCTGAGGTGCAAGTTGAGTAGCCGCCAGAGATTGATTGTGTACTGGAGTTTTGTTGGTGTTCCCCTGGCTTGGGGGGTAGCGCAAACCATAATTAACGCTCTGAAATTGCTTCAATAAATGCTTCGAACACTCCAGTCCAGGCTGCGGTATCACGGGCGACACTATGAATAGACGGCGAGCTTCATGAAGCCCAGGTAGGTTGCAGCTGTGGTTGAGCTTATGGACGCCAGCTTGCATTTCTTTGCCTCCTTATGATATATCTTACGATATATCCAGCGATGAGGTAACCGTACCATGTTTCACCATGAGCATCTTTCTTTTGGTCCACGGGGGCGGGGTTTTGGAGGATTCAGGGGAGGGTTTGGCGGCATTTTCGGAGGTTTCGGCGAGCATGGTGGCCCTAATCTGGGCGCCGGCAGAAAAGTGAACGCGGCTGACCTGCAACTGCTTATCCTTGGACTTCTCGAAGAGAAGCCACGCCACGGCTACGAGCTTATAAAGGAATTGGAAGAACGCTCCGGCGGTTTCTACACTCCCAGCCCCGGCGTCATCTATCCGGCTCTTACCTATTTAGAGGAACTGAACTACGCCAGCGTGGAAACGAGTGGTTCCAAAAAACTGTACAGCCTGACTGAAGAAGGGCGAAAGTATCTCGAGGACAATCGCAAAACCATTGAGATGATGATGTCGGACTTAGAGCGCGTCTCGGCAAAGATGCAGCGCATGCGCAGCTTCTTCAATGATGATGCCGGCGAAGACATAGGTCCCCTGCGAGGTTCAGATGAGTTTGTCGAGGCGCGAATGCAGCTAAAAGGAGCGATCCGGCAGAAGTGGCGTTGCAGCCCCCAAGAGGCTAATCGCATTGCGGCCATACTTCGACGCGCGGCAGCCGAAATTCTCGGCAACGAGTGACGTCATGTTGGGCTAATACCGGAGAGTTCGGGCAAGCAGATGTGAAAATAATTGCGCTCGGAACAAACTAGTTCCTGGCAGATTTAGTTCCAACGGCTTCGGTCTTCCAAATCTCCCAAGAGCGATCATAAACATGCATGGAGTTCGGGTGCTGTTTCGTAATCGCGTTTTCAGCAAACACTGCTTCCGGCTTAGAGAGATAAGTAACCGGGCCGCCGAGCATAAGCGCCTGGAGTTGCAGTCGCGCGTTGACATCAATGTATATGGCTCGAAATACGGTAAGCCTGAGGTTCGGTCCGACAACGACATCACCATGGCCGCGCATCAAAGCCGCATTGTTTTGACCTAAGCACCCGGCCAGAGCTTTTCCAAGTTTCGGATCTTTGACCAGCAGGCTATCGTTGCCTGCAACACTCGCAGTGTCAAAGACAGGAACACCTTCGATCGGTAGAAAAGACGCTGGGTGAACAATAGGTCGTAGTGCTGCCGATGTGACACTGAATGGTATCACTCCCGGGGCATGGCTATGCACTATTGCATTCACGTCCGATCGTACTTTGTAAATTTCTGAATGAATAAAACGCTCCAAAAATGGAAGTCTCGTATCACTAGGATCTACGGGATTTGCATCCATATCGTACTCTATTATGTCATTGGCTGTAATGAGCCCTGGTGCTACAGCGACCGCCATGAAAAAGTGGTCTGGATTGTCAGGATTGCGAACGCTGACATTACCAAAGCCATCAAAAATGCCCTGCTTATACAGCACTCTGTTTGCGATGACAAGTTCGTCTACGACTGCGTTCACTCCCTGCTTTGCCTCCATGGGACCTTGTGAGGCTACAAACTGATCATGTGAACCTTTGGTTTCACCTATTCCCGTTGCTACTGCCTCAGAACAGGAGATGGCAGCACACATTGAAGCCGCTAGAATGATTCGCTTTTTCATTTCATTTGTACGCTCTCGAAGACAAGCCTCCTATTATTCCACGCAGAGTCTTCGCCGGATCGGATGTAACGGACTCTATGGCTTGAGAGATCTATTCCAATATTCTTCCATCTCTCATCTGCAACATTTACTTACTTAACACCGTATCTGGCTCTCACGACGTCAGTGACCAGAGCGTTGATGTATAGGGCTATCTGCGTATAAATGTGTCCGAGCTGAAAGCTTCCAGTGGTTTGGGTGGCTTGCAGAGTTCCGCATTTTAACCTGCTCCTAAAGGAGGGAGTGCAATAATTTGGATGCTACAAGAGTGCCAATACTCCAATCCTCCGATCGGATAGGCAGCCACTGTTCTTGGAGGCTGACGGAGACGGAACTGGCGAATCCGCAGCGAAAGTTCGCTTTCCTGGAGACCCCAAAATGGAAACCTCCAATGCTGGCACCTCAACTGGTGTGTCGCATCTTGAGAGATCGCCGCTTGCGGCTCATCTAGTCAAAGCTCGCGTCGCAGCTTCCGCGATGTTCTTCGTTCTCGGCTGCGCTATAGCAACCTGGTTGTCGCGCCTTCCGGCTATTCAACAACGGCACCACATTGATACGAGCACCTTGAGTCTTGCTCTGCTTGCATGTAGCGTCGGCTCTGTGGCGGGTATGCGAGCGGCGCCGTGGCTCGGCAGGCGATTAGGAACTCCGCCGCTCGTTGCGTACTCAGCGGTCGTATTTTGTATATGGCTTCCCCTTGTTGGTGCGGCAAACACATTCAATCTTCTCTGCGCAGCCTTCTTTGGATGCGGGTTTCTCTGCAGCATGTTCACTGTCAACATAAACGCTAACGCTGCGCTCATAGAACGAGAGTCGAAGCGGTCGTTGATGTCCTCGATGCATGGGCTGTTCAGCACCGGTTGTATAGTCGGTTCCGCCATCGGAAGCTTCGCAGCCAATCAACATATGCCTCCTGTTCTCCACTTCGTAGTCGTATCCATTTTTATGGCGGTAACTGCGAAGCTGGCTCAGCCGATGCTTCTTGCCGCCCAGCCGCAGCCAGAGACTCAGTTGGGAGAAACTGATGAGAGCGGGGGAAACGGCCGGCCAAGTTCCTACATCACTCAAAGAACTATCGGTTTGTGCGCAATTGCCTTTTGCGTGCTGGTCGCCGAAGCGGCAATCGGCGATTGGTCCGGCATCTATCTTCGCAACAATCTGCATGCATCAGATGCATTGGCAGCGCTAGGCTTCGCCGCGTTTAACATCACGATGTGCCTGGGCCGCTTCACCGGCGATGTCGTCACCGAAAAATTCGGCGCTGCGAATGTCGTTCGAGCGGGCTCAGCCTTTGCCGGAATCGGTCTTGCCTTTGGACTCTGTTCCAACAATCAGTGGGCTGCCTTGTTGTCGTTCGGCGCCGTCGGCGCCGGACTCGCCACCATCTGTCCGAACGTCTACAGCGCCGCCGGGCGTTCCCAAAGGAGCCATGAAACGCTCGCCTTTGTCTCCATGATCGGCTATCTCGGACTGATGTCCGGCGCCCCAATTATAGGTTTCACCTCCGCCCGAACCGGCCTACCCATCGCCATGGGGCTAATCGTTCTAATGACCATCATTATCAGCCTGCTCTCAGGATGCCTACGGGCGGAGCGCAAAGCCTTCATGCCCTCGCAGCTTGAGAATGCAGAAGCCAACTCCGCTGAAGAGTTAGCAAGAATCTAGGTCTCGTCAGACGCTTAGGCTGCCTTCTACTGGCGCAAATTCAGGTTTTTGTATTAGCCTGGAAGTTTTTCAGAGGCTGTATTATCTAGATCTGGAGTAGCTGCTAGTCTTTCGTGGGGCTCACGTCGATTAGGCGTTGGTGCCGCCGTCTACGGTCAGGTTTGCACCGGTGATATAAGACGCCTCAGGTCCGGCAACAAAAGAAACCAGAGCCGCGACTTCGTCAACTGTTCCATAGCGGTTTAGCGCGGTGACGGCTGTCTGCGACGTAGCCCAATCGCTGCCTGCAGGATTCAAATCTGTATCGATCGGACCCGGCTGAATATTGTTGACGGTGATACCACGGCTGCCGACCTCGCGCGATAGACCTTGCGTGAACATCTTCACGGCGCCTTTGGTAGCCGCGTACGAAGCCAATCCAGGCGTCATCAATCTTTCGCCCACACACGAGC
>Ga0206829_10200_pt1 | contig 18723 bp, 10 predicted proteins | sample Alteio_BWOrgCont_75_FD_152862 | JGI IMG/M metagenome (GOLD analysis project Ga0206829, IMG submission 152862) | Enriched cells from forest soil in Barre Woods Harvard Forest LTER site, Petersham, Massachusetts, United States -... | ecosystem: Environmental > Terrestrial > Soil > Temperate forest >... | reverse complement strand
CTTCTCGCCGGCTTACAGGACTTTGCAAACGGAAGTCCCGTTTGCGACGATGTCAGCCTGACGGTGATTCAGCGCGATGTGGAACCGGCACTCAGCAGCACTTACCCGGTGAATTAGCTCAACCGCACGGGACATGAATCCCCTTAGCGCGGCCCAGCACCCGTGCCTGGCCCGCCGCTCGTAGGGAGAACCTGAATAGTGCCCATCATTCCTCCATCCTCATGCTCCAGGAGATGGCAATGATAGACGAACGTTCCTACGGTGTCAGCGTTGCGGAAATCCATGCGTAGGGTGACGCTGGGATATTGCTCACTCTTCCCATTCCAGTAAGGCACGTTGATCGTGTCGCGCAGAAAAGGTTCATCCACGGGCACGCCATCCCACTTCGTGAGCAGAAAATGGAGCTCGTGGATATGAAACGTGTGCGATTCCTGTGAGCGATTTTCTATGACCCAATCCTCGACGTCTCCCTGATGCACGGTGATGTCCGGATGGATCGCGTGAGGATTAAAGGGTGCGGGCGTCTGTCCGTCAACCGTGATCATGAAGACGGTGGGACTATTGGCGCGGTTCGGGTCTTCGGGGCGCTCGGAGAAATAAAGCTTTCGCGTCTCCATCGGCTTAACGCCGCCCAGCCACGTCAAACTGGAAGCGGGCAGCGGTTCCGGTGACGCAGGGAGTAATGGCTGCTCCGGAGCGTCGTCAGAAGGGGTGATACTTGCCAAAGGCCGGGCTGGATCATTTTCTCCTGCGGGTCCCGTGTCAACACTGCGCGTGATCAAGCGCGGCCGCGTTCCCTTTGGTACGCCCTTAAAGATGAATGCAACGCGTGCAGCTGGCGGTAAAAAGACATGATCCACCCACAAGACCCGGTCGCGTGCCATTCCATTTTCGTTAATTGGAGTTCCGTCAAGCGAAACCACTCCGATGGACTGAGGCTGGTTGCCAACCATGATCTGAATATCCAGATATGTAATCGCTGAAGCGTTCAGGATATGCCACAGCTGCCGCTCGGACGGCCTTACCATGACCGTCGCCGGAGGATAATCAGGATAGGGGACAGGAACGAAATTGATCGAGAGATCTTTGGCCGGTTTGCCCGTCCCGGTTCCCGTGTTGAGAATGTCTCCTTCGGCATCTTTCAGTACGGGCGGCACAAAACCTGATTTTGCCGGCTGCGCATCTGGATGGAGCAAGTCCTGGTCGCGAATCACCAGGAGTCGCTCGGGCAATCCTGCGAGTTCCCTGTTTGCGCGCTCGATTCCCTCCACGATCAGCGCCCCGGAAGCTCCGCCCAGCACCTGCGGATTCGTGAATCCGTGCACATGAGGGTGGTACCAGTACACCCCGGGCGGCTCACCGGCAGGAATCCGAAAGCGGTATTCCCTCCACATCGAGCCCACTGCTCGAGCAGGCATTCCTCGTCGACACCATCAATCGCTTGCAGCAAAGTCCGCAGTGGAAGGATATGGTCATCCTCATTGCATGGGACGATTCGGATGGCTGGTACGATCACGTTCTCGCGCCGATCGTCAACAAATCCAATGACCCCAGCAACGACGCGCTTCTTGGGACAACCGGGCTCTGCGGCACCGCACAGGCTGGAGCTTATCTCGATCGTTGCGGCTACGGTCCCCGGCTTCCGTTTCTCGCGATTTCGCCCTTCTCAAAGGAGAACTTCGTAGCACACACTGTAGCCGATCAGAGTTCGATTCTTCGATTTATCGAAGATAATTGGCGACTCGGGCAGATCGGCGATCAATCCTTCGACGCCATCTCCGGGTCAATCCTCAATTTGTTTGACTTCAACCAGTTCGGTGATAGGTACCCTGCTGAACGGACATTAATCCTCGATCCTGATACAGGGGAACAACCAGGGCGGCAATGGTAAGTGATGCGAAGCTCGGCCGACAATTATCGTGTTTGAACTGATTCATGGTCATTTCAGCGGGGCGGCTTGATAGGTTTTTGGCCTGAAAGTCGCTCAACTTACATTTCAGTCACTATTCTGCACAGAACATAACGACACTCATGATGTTGTCCATGTTGACACTTGACAAACATGGGGATGAGAACCTACCGTACGTTACGGTAACGTACACGTTTCCTCAATAATCTCTTTGCTGAAAAAGGCTTGAATATAGGACCTCTGGAATAAGGATGATGATGCCGCACGATCAGACCAGGTTCGAAGAATGCGAACCCCTCGATAGCACAAAGATGGAATTGCAGCTTCCAGCGGCCCCGGCATCCGAAGCGGGTGTCGTAAAGGCCTGGGAAAAATCTGTTGTGATGCGCAGTTACATGCCAGCAGCACCGGATCACAACCCACTGTTTTTAGAAAAGCGTGTTTATCAGGGCAGTAGCGGCCGGATATATCCGTTGCCAGTGATTGACCGCATTGACACCGACCCGCGGGACCGTGAATGGAAGGCTGTACACCTTGAGAATGAGTTCCTGCGCATCATGGTGCTGCCAGAGATAGGCGGGCGTATTCATGTTGGACTCGACAAGCTGAACGATTACGACTTCTTCTACCGCCAAAACGTGATCAAGCCTGCACTGGTGGGTTTGGCAGGGCCATGGATTTCGGGCGGCGTGGAATTCAACTGGCCCCAGCATCATCGCCCTGCAACCTTCATGCCTGTTGAGGTTGCGATCGAGCGGGAGCCGGATGGCTCAGTTACAGTGTGGTGCAGCGATCACGATCCCATGACACGGATGAAGGGGATGCACGGCTTGCGACTTCGTCCGGGTGTCGCGTATCTGGAGTTGCGGGCGCGTCTTTACAACCGGACGATCGATACGCAGACCTTTCTGTGGTGGGCCAACGTCGCCACGCGCGTTCACGAGAAATATCAGTCGTTTTTCCCTCCGGACGTACGCTTTGTTGCCGATCACGCGAAGCGCGCGGTCACGGAATTCCCTCTCAGCAAGGGTAAGTATTACGGCGTGGATTATGGCGAGCGCGCCATCCACGGTGTGCCGGAAAATGAAAGGCCGGACTGCTTTGTTCCAGACGGTTCATACCCGGCAAACGATTTGAGCTGGTATGCGAATATTCCCGTGCCGACAAGCTATATGATTGCTGGATCGCGCGGCAATTTCTTTGGTGGCTATGACCACAAGCACGAAGCAGGCACTGTACATATCGCCAATCACCACATCGCACCCGGCAAGAAGCAATGGACCTGGGGCAATCATGATTTCGGCTATGCGTGGGACCGCAGCCTTACCGATGCAGATGGCCCGTATGTGGAGCTGATGGCGGGCGCCTATACGGATAATCAGCCCGACTTTTCATTTCTCGCTCCCGGCGAAACAAAAACGTTCAGCCAGTTCTGGTATCCCATCCGCGAAATTGGCGTGCCCGATCACGCCAACCTTGACACAGCGGTTCGTATCGAGCAAAGCGATAATGGCTTGCTGGTGCACTTGCAGGTGACATCCGCCCGACCTCAGAGCACGCTACGCGTCCACATTGACGGAAAAGAATGCAGCGTCTGGCAAGGTGATTTGATGCCAGAGCTACCGCTACACCACTCAGTTTCTGCGAATACATCCGGTTTGCTGAGAGTTACGCTCGAACAGGCAGGTACTGTGCTGCTGCGGTATGTTCCCGATGAGATTGCCCCAGCTGAGCCCCCGACGGTTGCAACTGAACCTCCGTTGCCTGCTGACGTGAAGACCAGTGATGAGCTTTTCCTCATCGGACAGCATCTGGAACAGTATCGTCACCCAACGCGCAATCCGGAGATCTACTGGCGTGAGGCGGTTCATCGCGATGCGGGCGACAGCCGCGCCAACCATGCGCTGGGGCGCTGGTACATGCGGCGAGGAGAGTTCTCTGCCGCTGAACGGCACCTTCGCGCCGCCATCGCACGGCTCACTGAACGCAACCCGAATCCCTACGATGGAGAACCGCATTACAACCTGGGACAGACCCTGGCCTATCTTCAGCGGTCCGAAGAGGCGTACGCTGCATTTTACAAATGCACATGGAATGCGGCGTGGCGCGGGCCGGGATATCTCAGGCTGGCGGAGATCGATTGCGTGCGCCATCAATGGAACATTGCTCTCACCCATATTGAGCGTTCGCTGCGCGCGGACGCCGACAATCTGCATGCCCTCGGTCTGAAAGTAGTGGTGTTGCAAAAGCTCGGACACAGCGAGGATGCGCATACAGTGCTCAAGGGCATTCGCGCGGTCGATCCGCTTGATATTTTCAGCATCTACCTCACCTGCGGAAAACCTCCTGTCGATGGGCAGCAGAGACTCGATCTGGCATTTGATTTGATACGGGCCGGCCTTTTCGAAGAAGGGTTACAGATCGTCTCTGCGTCATCGCATAAAACAAAAGATGGTACGGCTGCTATGCTTTTGTATACGCAAGCGCACGTGTTGCGGCTGCTGGGACGAACCGACGAAAACAAAACAGTCTATCGGCACGCTGCAGCGGCTGATTCTGATTATGTTTTCCCTAGTCGCCTGGAAGAAATGCTGCTGCTCGAAGAGGCCATCCGCGAGAATCCGGGGGATGCGCGCGCACCATATTACCTGGGCAATTTGCTCTACGATCGCAGACGTCATACAGACGCAATAGCTCATTGGGAGCGGGCTGAGAAACTCGACCCGGGCTTTCCTACCACATGGCGGAATCTCGGCTTCGCTTACTTCAATGTGTTGCATGACCCGGCGCGTGCGCTTGATGCTTTCGCACAAGCGCGAGCGCTGGCGCCCGCAGATGCGCGCATACTTTACGAACAAGATCAGTTGTTGAAGCGTGTGGGAAAGCCACTGGATCAACGCCTTGCCACGCTTGAAACAAATGCGAGGCTTGTGGAGAAGCGCGACGATCTTTCCCTGGAACTGGCGACGTTGTACAGCAACGCAGGACAACCCGAGCGTGCGCTGGAAATTCTGCGGTCACGACATTTTCAGCCTTGGGAGGGTGGTGAAGGACTGGTGCTGTCACAGTATGTGCGCGCGAATCTTCTGCTCGGCCAACGCGCTCTCGATACCGGCAGCAACGCAAAAGCTCTTCAATTTTTTCGGGATGCATGGAATCCTCCGCAGAGCCTGAGTGAGACCAAGCATCTGCTTATGAACCTGAGTATGGCCGATTATTGGCTGGGCGTTGCTTACGCGGAGAATGGCGAGCAGCAAAGAGCGTCGCAGCACTGGGAGCATGCCGCGCGCTATCAGGGCGATTTCCAGCAGATGCAGGTGCAGTCTGTCTCCGATATGACATACTGGAGCGCCATGGCGCTTCGCCGCCTCAACCGCGAGCAAGAGGCGCAGGACATCTTCAGAAAAATCTACGATCATTCGCTGGTTCTCGAACAGCAGACTCCGCAGATCGATTATTTTGCGACCTCATTGCCCGCGATGCTGCTTTTTGAAGAAGACCTGCAGACACGCCAGACGATTACTGCGCGCTTTCTGCGCGCTCAGGCATTGCTTGGGTTTGGAGACCAGCAGAAAGCGCTCGACTTGCTGCATGGGGTTCAGGAGCTTGACCGAAGCCACACTGGCGTTATTGACCTATTGCAAGAGATCGAAGGGTAAAAACGATGCAGGGACCAGCAGTCTCGGGCGCACCGGCGCAGTCATCGGTTCCCATAGAGCGAACAATCTATGTGTGGGGTATTGCGATTGCTGCGGCACTCGGCGGTCTTCTGTTTGGTTACGACTGGGTCGTGATTGGCGGCGCGCGACAGTTTTATGAAATTTATTTTCATCTCTCTTCCCCTGATTTAATCGGATGGGCTAATAGCTGCGCTCTGGTTGGCTGTTTGGTTGGCTCGCTTGCTGCCGGAAATTTTGCTGACCGCTATGGGCGCCGCAGAGTTCTTCTTGTCGCAGCCATTTTGTTTGCAGTCTCTTCCCTGCTTACGGGATGGGCGCACACATTTACGAGTTTTATCGTGTGGCGCATCGTGGGTGGTACTGCCATTGGGCTCAGTTCCAACGTGTCCCCGCTTTACATTGCGGAGATCAGCCCAGCATCGGTTCGCGGGCGTCTCGTAAGCCTGAACCAGTTTGCAATCGTTGTTGGCATTCTTCTGGCACAGATCGTCAACTGGCGCATCGCTCAACCTGTCATCGTAAGCCTTACCTCCGACGCTATGTTTCATTCGTGGAACGTCCAGTACGGCTGGCGATGGATGTTCAGCGCCGTGGCTATTCCTTCCGCGATCTTTACCGTTTCGTCGCTGTTTCTTCCGGAAAGCCCGCGCTGGTTGCTCGCGCATGACCGCAGCGATGATGCTCGTGCGGTGCTCACGCGTGTCGGCGGTGCGGCCTACGCAGCCAGCGAGATGAAAGGGATCGAGGATTCCCTGCTCGCGGAGATTGGACAGCAAGCTTCCTGGAAAGACCTCCTCCGTCCTGGCATTCGCCGCATCGTTCTTGTGGGCATGGCGCTTGCAGTGCTACAGCAGTGGACCGGTATCAACATACTCTTCAACTATGCCGCGGAGGTCTACCGGAGCGCAGGTTACGAAGCCAACGATATATTCCTGAATATTGTGATCACGGGAGCGATCAACCTCGTGTTTACGGTGTTGTCCATGCTGCTGGTGGATCGTCTGGGCAGACGTTGGATGATGCTCTTCGGTTGCGTTGGAATCGGCGTTTTTCACCTGCTATGCGCTCTCGCCTATCGCTCTGTGTGGCCTCCGAATGCAGTCCTGACACTAACGCTCGGTGCGATTGCTTGCTATGCGCTTACCCTCGCACCGGTCACCTGGGTTTTGATCGCAGAAATATTTCCCAACCGAGTTCGTTCGCATGGGATGTCTGCAGCTGTTAGTGCGCTCTGGACTGCATCTTTCTTGCTGACTTACACCTTCCCAACCATGAATGCCGCACTAGGCACTTCAGGAATTTTCTTCACCTATGGCGCAATCTGCTTCGCGGGATGCCTGCTCGTCGCCCGTTTTGTTCCAGAAACCAAAGGAAGAACGCTGGAGGAGATCGAAGCTGTAGTCTCCACAGCTGAGAGACACCGCATCTGACGTTCTCTGCCTCTTGACAAGGCTTATCAAGAGAGAATAACTTGATTTCCGTTAACGTACACAGTGGCCTGATCTGAACGTCGCCCACATAAAACACTTCCCTGTCCGACCGAAAGCTTTTCGAATATCTGCTTTGAGGTACATCGCCTTGTTAAAGCTCTCTCTCTCCTTTTTCGCGGGTACGATTGTTTTCATTACCGGATGCCAGGCGCTCGCCCAGACAGCGCCGCTGATTCTCACTTCCCCGAATCAGCAGCTAGTGGTGCATTTCGGGGTTAAGCCAGCAAAGGATGCCACCAGCGAGGACGGCAGGCTCGTCTATTCCCTCGCCTTTCGCGGCAAACCGGTCCTCGATGACTCTGGCCTCGCACTGGAACTCGATGACCAGACGCCGCTGGGAGCCCGTGTCCACATCGTGAACAGTGACGCTGGCCACGGTGTCGACGACTATGCTTTAAGCAACGCTAAGGTCAGCAAGGTGCACGATGCCTACAACAGCTTGTCCGTGCACGTTCAGGAAGACGGTGACCAGCATCGCGGCATGACGGTCGAAGCCCGTGCCTACAATGACGGGATCGCATTTCGCTATCTTCTCCCCGCGCAGGACTCGATCAAGGACCTGCATCTGCGTCAGGAAGACACTGAGTTTCGTCTGAGCACAGATGCCACGAACTGGGCTCTGGCGCTGCCGAACTATCGCAGCAGTTACGAGAGCGAGTATGTGCAACTGCCCACTTCGGCACTCAGCAATCAGGGCGGCATTTCCAGTCACTTCCTCATCGGCCTGCCTTTGTTGATGCACGAGCCTGGCGCGGCATGGCTGGGATTGATGGAGGCCGATCTCGAAGACAATAGCGCGATGTATGTGACCAATCCTTCGGGCAACTGGGCAGGTCACTGGTTTGTTTCCAGGCTCTCCCCGCGCTTCGACAACCCGGACATGGCCGTGGAAGGAACATTGCCGCATCACTCCGCGTGGCGCGTGCTCATGGTGGCTGACGATCCGGGGCGGCTGGTTGAATCGACTCTCGCATACGACCTGAATCCCGCAAACCGCCTTGCGAATACCAGTTGGATTCATCCCGGAAAAGCATCGTGGAACTGGTGGGTCGGCGACGTGGGCAAAGATGGCAAAACCGGATACACGACCGAGAACATGAAATACTACGTCGATTTTGCCGCCGAATCCGGCTTCCCCTACATGATGCTCGATGCCGGCTGGTCCACCCGCGACATCCTGAAGCTCAACGGCAAAGTCGATGTGCCGGAACTCGTGCGCTATGCCGCGACGAAAAACGTAAAAGTCTGGATCTGGCTCTATTCCGAATCGGTCATGCAGCAGATGAAGGAAGCTTTTCCCCTGTATGAAAAGTGGGGCGTCGCCGGCGTCAAGATTGACTTCATCAATCGCGACGATCAACAGGGCATTCAGTTTTACTACGATGTTGCGCGCGAGGCTGCCGCGCATCATTTGATGGTTGATTTCCACGGCACCCACACTCCCTGGGGAATCGAGCGCACTTACCCCAACGTGCTCAGTTACGAGGGGGTGCTGGGCATGGAAAACAACAAAGTCGGACGCCGTGACAGCCCCGTCGACCGCTCGGTCTTTCCCTTTACCCGCCTGATTGCCGGTCCGATGGACTACACACCCGGCGGCTTTGGCAACGCTACTGAAGACGGCTTCGTGCCCCGCGATGTAAACCCGATGGTGATGGGTACGCGCGCCCAGCAGCTCGCCTTGTATGTGATCTATCAGACGCCCTTTCAAATGGTCTCGGACAGTCCGCAGGCTTATGCCGGCCAACCCGCTTTTCAGTTCATCAAGGATGTGCCCGTTTCATGGGACGCGACCCGTGTGCTCGACGGCAGGCCGGGCGAATTTGTAACCATTGCCCGCCAGCACGGAGACGAATGGTATCTGGGCAGCATGACGAACTGGACGCCGCGCACGCTGCAAGTGCCGCTGAGCTTTCTCGGCTCAGGCGCATACACGGCTGAAATATACGAAGACGCCGCAGATGCCGCCACCGAACCGAAGCATGTCACCATTCGCAAACAATCCGTGCGCAGTGGAGAAACGCTGACGCTGCTCCTTGCTCCCGGCGGCGGCTGCGCCATCCGCTTCATCCCCGGAAAAGCGCGATAAGCCTTCGCATGTTGCGCACCAGCTTATATCTGATGCAACTCCGTTTCCAGCTCTTCATCGCTGTTGGCAATCTGATTCGAAAACAGAGAGAGATTGCTGCGAAAAATAACGTGAGGAGCGAGGCGAATGATTGGCTGTGGTTTGCCACCCTCCAGCAGGCACTTTAGCAGGCTCTCGAAGGCAAGCTTGCCCTGCGTGAAGGGACGCTGGTACATCGTAGCCAGCACTTTGCCCGTCTCGATCATGGGCACGATCTCTTGAAAAAGATCAGTAGTAACAACTTGCACCTTGCCCAGGAGATCCAGCTCTTCCAGCGCCTTGAGCACGGGCACGCTATTCGCTGTGCTGAGGTAAAGGCCCTCCGGATGCGGCTTGCTTCCCATCAACGCCAGCGCCTGCCGGTAGGCTTCTTTGGGGCTCTCATGACTTTCAAGCGCTGGCAGGAGCGTCAGATGAGGCGCCTGAACGGCAAGCGTTGCCGCAAAGCCACGCAATTTCTCGGCGTGGTCCAATGTCGTAAGTTCGCCGGTAAAGGTCGCGACCAAGGCTTTTCGGTTCAACTTATAGGAGAGCAGCTCCGCCACCATCGCACCACTGATTGCGGCATGCGCCGCAACGGAACCGATGCGCTCGGTATTCGGTGCATCGCTTCCCACGCACATCATGGCCGTGCCCGCGCGAGAAAGCCTGCGAATCAGCGGATCAAAGCGGCGAGTGTTGCCAGGGAGAAAAATGATGCCGTCATAGTGGCGCTGCGAAGCCACCTCGAAGGCTTCAATATCTCCCACGCCGAGCCGCGGATATTCATGAAACTCCAGCCTGATGTTCATCCCCACGGTCGCCGCTGCCGCCGCGCGAATGCCTCCCCGAAGCGGATCAAAGAAGTGCGAGATATGTTTGGGAAGGATCGCGGCAATCGAGAGATACCGGTTCAGTTTGAGGGCTTGTGCAGCGAGGTTGGGCTGATAGCCCATTTGCTCGGCCATCTTCAGCACACGCGCCTTGGTTTTTTGGCTTACCCCCGGACGGCCGTGCAAAGCGCGATCGACCGTTCCAATCGAAACTTTTAACGCTTGTGCAATATCTTTGATGCCGGCGGATTTTCCTGAGGTGACCATGAGAATGTGATTTGTTCCAGAGCGTACTGATAGATCGCGTCGGGGTCAATGTTTTCAGATGCGCTCGTGAAAAATGCGCCTCGAACCAAGGGGAGCATGCTTGCGAACAATCATGCGTAAGCGAGCCCTGCCAATTACTATGAAAAATTGATGGCACCTCTTCCGAATCGTCTGCGCCCTGTCATAACCACTCTTGCCGTTATTCTTCTTTCGCTCGCGCCTGTATACCTCGTGGCGCAAAAAGCTGTGTCCATCCCCGAGGAAATTGAGTGGACGTGGGAAGTCCGGCCTCCGCATCCGGACCCTAAGCTCCCCAACGTGCTTCTGCTTGGCGATTCGATCACCCGAGCCTATTTTCCCCAGGTGACGAAGAACCTCACCGGCGTTGCGAACGTCTACCTGATGGCTTCTTCCACTTCCGTGGGCGACCCCCGGCTGCCGCAGCAGATTACGGAATTCGCCGCAATGGAAAAGGTCCACTTCAACGTCGTGCATTTCAACAACGGCATGCACGGCTGGGCCTATACCGAAGAACAATACAAAACCGCCTTCCCGCGGTTTCTCCATGCCGTTGAAAAACTAGGCGGCAGTAACGGTGCCCTGATATGGGCAACCACCACGCCTGTCCGCCAGGACGCCACTGGAGGAGCAAACAACCAGCGCGTCGATGCCCGCAACGCCATCGCTACTCCGCTGGCACAGGCTGCGGGCATCCCAGTCGATGACCAGTACGCGCTAATGCTTCAGCATCAGAACCTGCACGCGGACCCGATACACTTCAATGCCGACGGCTCTACGCTACAGGGTGATCAGGTAGCTGCAACCATCAGGACTGCGCTTGCGCGTAAGCAGCGATAAATCGATCTTGTAGTCTTTTGCATCGCAACAAAAAAACAGGGCAGGATGGGACCGAAACGATCCCCCTGCCCTGTGGGATGAAGGCACTTCAGAAGGCGTATTTCAAAGAAAGCTGGAGGAAGCGTGCATCCGGAGTATTGTTCTGGAACGTCTTCGGTCCAGAGATAAGGCCGCCATTCGCATTCATGGAGCCATTCGGCTGCCCCAGCGTGGGATGGTTCAGTATGTTGAAGGCGTCAGCCCGGAACTGTAGAGACTGCTCCCGCCAGGTTGGAAAGCTCTTGAACAACGACATGTTCACTTGGTAATAGCCAGGGCCATAGATGTTGTTCTGCGGGCTGCCCAGCAGGGCGATGGCCGTAGCTTTATCGATAACCGGCGCCTGGTACAGAACCGGAACGCCATCCGGATTGACCGAGCCGACCGGATGCGTGTCGTCCGAAACTGTTTCTCCCGGAACCGGGTTGCGGAAGGCGCAGGGGTTAAAGTAATTCAGCTTTGTATGAATGCTCCCCGGGCAGGAACTGAGGCTTGGGTTGCTTGGATCGGGCGTGCCCCCGCCGGTATAGGGATCTTTGATCGGGTAGGCGCGCGCCCCGCCGTTGGCCGCCGTGCTGATGTTGGGTGAGACCGTAAACGGTGTGCCCGTCTGCGCAGCCCACGTCATGCTTGTCGACCAGCCGCCGACCACCTCATTCGCCCAGCCCGAGTGGTTCACGAACGCCTTGCCTCTGCCGAAAGGCAGCTCGTAATTGCCATTGATGGTGAAACGGCTGCGGATATCAAAAACAGAGTTGGTCAGTTCGTCGATAAACGGGATTAGCGCCTGGTTGCGGTCGCCGATCGCACTGAAAAGGCCGCCTGCATCGCTGGCATCGTCAAGAGCATGCGACCAGGTATACGTTGCCAGGAACGACAGGCCATGCGAGTAGCGTTTCTCCAGCTTGGCCTGGAGCGAGTTGTAGGTGCTCACGCCGCCATAGTGGATCTGGCCAACGCCGCCGAGGTCCGGGAAAGGATTGAACTGCTGTGTACTGGTGCCCGGCCTCCACAGTCCCGGCGGTGTATTCGGCGCTCCGTAGAGTTCGAGATGCCGGGAGAGATTGCCGACATAACTGATACTGGCGACAAGGTTGGGAGAGATTGCCTGCTGCATCCCGAAGCTGTAGCTCATCGTGTAAGGTGTCTTAACCTCAGGATCGATGGAGTGAAAGCCGGGATTAGAAACAAAAGTCTGCAGCCCTGCGCCGATCGATGGAAGCAGTCCATTTTGAATCGTTATGCCTTGCGCTGCCAATGACGGGCAGTTGTCCGTCGAGCAGGTCGGCGCATAGAAGTTCGCCTGGTTGTAAAAGGGGAAATTTGCTCCCAGGTTTCCATTGCCATTCGACTGCAGACCGCCGTAGAAGATCCCAAAGCCGCCGCGGAAGACAGTATTCGGATGCGCCTGGTAGGCGAAGCCGATGCGCGGCGCAAAGTTTGTCTTCTGCCCCGTCACCAGGCGATCGTTGCCCACATATTGCACGGCGACATTGTCCTTCGCCAATGCGTTCAGGAACGGAGTACCCAGGTCGACGTTCTGCTGGCTCTTGGGCAATTGGAAAACACCCGAGCCGATGCCAATACCGAGAGGTCCATTCACGACAAAGTTGGCCTGCTGTCCTGCATTCTCCTTGTAAGGCTGGAAGTAGTCATAGCGAACCCCGAGATTCAGGGTCAGCCGCGGCGTTATCTTCCAGTCGTCCTGCGCATAGCCGGCGTAATACCACTGCGCATCGTTGACGTTAGGCGACTGCGTGATGGTCGCGTAATTCTGCTGGTCGACCAGCATATCCGCAACGGCTGAACCTGTATTGGCCACACCCGGCAGGCCGGTGAACTGGCCATTCCAGTGATACTCGCCGCGATCCGATTGAGCATAGATATAGTAAAAACGCACAGCCTGTAACGAGACGCCGAACTTCAGCGAATGATTGCCCCAGATCTTTGTCAAGTTATCCAGGATCTGGTAAACGTTCTGCGATTCTCTGCTAATGCCCGACGAGCCCCACTGCTGGATCGTGCCATTCACGTAACCCAGCGGCAGGCCATACTGACCTGGCTTCAATGTCGATGGTTGTGGTCCCAGGCCTAGCGACGAAGCCAGCGTGGAATTGAAAGCATTGGGCTGCTGGAAATTAAAGACACCCCAGTTATAGCCAAAGCGCAATTCGTTGGTCAGTGTGGGATTGAAGATATGCGTCTCGCTGCCCATGAAGTTCATAGCGAGGTTCGTATCGTACTGGCCGCCGTAACCGCTGCCGTCGAGAATGGGTCCCAGCGGCAGGCCGTTTGACTTGATCTCGTGCAGGTAGCTATAGCGCGCGTAGGCCTGGTCTTTCGAACTGATGTTCCAATCCAGGCGCTGGTCCCACTGAATGATGTTGTCGGAGTTGCCCAGGTTAACGATGTAGTTGTTGTAGGTCTTGCCGTCGTTGGCGTTCGGCGCGGGATAGAGGTTGAGGATATTCAACGCAACCGAGTTGAGTTGGTTGGCACAGAAGACATTCTGCTGCCCGTTGCAGACTAGCGGCTTCGTCGCATCCGCCGAGTTCGGTTCATAGAGCTGGGTTGGCGCGCCCACGCCTGTCAGGCTGCCATTCAGCAACTCGGAGAAATTGCCCTGTTTCATCAGCGCCGTCGGCACGTTGATCGGCGTCGGGTTGCTGATCGAGATGCGGTTGGCTTCGATATCGCCAAAGTAGAAAAGCTTGTTCTTCAATATCGGAAACCCGAGCGTCGCTCCGAACTGGTTCTGGTGATACGGCGGAGTAATGGCATTCGGGCCAGCATTCCAGTTGATCGCGTCCAGGTTGGTGTTGCGGAAGTACTCCCACACATCGCCATGAATCTGGTTGGTGCCAGATTTGATGCTGGCGCTCATCACGCCGCCCGCCGAGTGCCCGAACTCCGCGCTGAAGTTGCTGGTCTGCAGACTGAACTCGGAGAGCGCGTCCGGCGGAGGCCGCATCACATAGCTCGAACCGTTGAGGAAGTCCACGAGATTGGTATTGTTGTCCACCCCGTCGAGGATGAAGTTGTTCTGCTCGGCCCTCTGCCCGTTGGCGACAAAGTCTCCGCTGCCGCTGCCTCGCGTATTCCCAAAAGGAGGAGCAACACCTGCCGTCAACTGTGCAATATAAACCCAGTTGCGACCGTTAAGCGGCGTATTGTTGATCGTCTCTGTGCTGATGACCTGCGCGATAGCTCCCGTCTGCGTCTCCAGCAAAGGCGGCGCATCGGAAACCGTCACTGTTTGTGACACCGAGCCGGGCGTCAACGTAATGTTTACGCTCAGGCGCTGCAGCGCATCTACATGTAGATGGTCACGAGTAACGGTTTCAAAGCCTTCAACGGTTGCCGTCACCGTGTAATTACCAATCTTTAATGGCGACACAACATATGTGCCGCTTCCATTTGTTCTTATCTGTAGCACCAGCCCAGTATCGACGTTCGTTACCGTAATGAGCGCGTTAGACACAACGGCACCGCTCGGGTCCTGCACCTGGCCGGTAATCGCTCCTTGATCGACCTGCGCAAGGCATGCGCCCGGGGACATGACCAGTGTAAGCGTTATCACGATCGAGGCTATGCAATACTGGCTTCTCTGCACTAATCTACTTTTCGACATCATCCTGACCTCTCTAGAGTTTTCCAGGCACAGTTCACAAATGAAAGTGATTCCGTCCACGGCTTTTCTGATTGCACCGAGCCGATTTTTGTACATCAACGTATCCGATTACATTGTGTACGTTAACGGGCATGAAGGTAGTCCCTTGAAGCAAGAGTTGTCAAGCCCCCGTTAACCGTCACCGCCGGCGTCGTCGATTCAGTTTGGCCTCAAGCTGTTGTTTTGATCTTGTAGTGTTACTTTGGGAGCCGCTTAGTCGGCTCCCATTTCATCTTTATGGCAGCGAAGTGTATTGCCGCGGAAAATGGATTCCGTTGAAAAGATTATCTGCACTTCTTTTCTTAGGGCAACTGGCAATATCAAATGGAACCACGGGGCTAGTGCGAGCGTACAACCGATACAAGCCTAGGAACGCGCAAAGAAAAGGCCAGAGGGGAAAGCATGAACGCCGACATACGGCTTGCTTTACGACAGTTGCGAAAAGCGCCGGGATTTGCCCTGACCGCGGTGCTCACACTGGCACTGGCCATAGGCGCCAACGCCATCGTATTCAGCGTTCTCAATGCGCTCGTCTTACGGCCGCTCAACGTACCGCACCCCGAGAACCTCTTCATGCTGGAACGCGCCTACGGGTCACAAACAACTCCGTCAGAGTCGTATCCTGACTACCTCGACCTGCGCGACAGAAACCACAGTTTCGACTCGCTTGTGCTGTACAACATTATGGGCGGCGTTGGGCTCGATACTGGCCGCGGAAATCCCTCCGTAGTCTGGCCCTATGTGGTGAGCGGCAATTACTTCGATGCCCTCGGCATTCAGCCCTATCTTGGCCGGTTCCTCCATGCTTCTGAAGAACATGGGCCGAACAGCGTGCCCGAGATCGTTCTGAGCTACGCGCTTTGGCACAGCCACTTTAACGGCGACCCTGCCGCCGTGGGTCGTACTGTCCAGATCAATAAACATCCCTACACGATCATCGGCGTTGCTCCGCCGGACTTCCGCGGCACTGAACTCTTCTTCGCGCCCGATCTGTGGGCCCCTATTGTCGACTCACCCCAAATCAGCGATTGGAGCTCACTCGAGGAGCGTGGCAATCATAACGCCTGGGCAATTGGGCACCTCAAGTCAGGAGTAGCACCAGCCGCAGCTACCTCGGACTTGAACACCATTGCGAATTCGTTGGCCAAGACATATCCCAAATCTGATGATGGCCTGAAGTTTTCGTTGTCTCGCCCCGGACTCGCCGGAAATACCCTCGGTCGGCCAACGCGCGCTTTTATGCTCGGACTCATGCTCCTGGCAGGTCTTATCCTGCTCGCAGCGTGTGCCAATCTCGGCAGCTTGTTCGCCGCGCGCGCAGCGGATCGCTCGCGCGAAATCGCAGTCCGCATGGCGCTTGGATCGCGCCGCCAGCTGATTCTTCGCCAGCTCCTCACAGAAGCCGTTCTGGTTTCACTGGCTGGAGGAGTTTTAGGCATGGCGGGAGCCGCGGTCATCCTGCGTGCCCTCAGCACATGGCAGCCGATTCCGAATATCCCGATCAATGTTCCGGTAAATCCGGACGCGAATACTTACGTTCTCGCATTCCTGCTGGCTGTTTTCAGTGGGCTGTTCTTCGGCCTGGTTCCGGTTCGTCAGATTCTCCGCTCCGATCCATGGCAGGTCATTCGCTCCGGAACGACGAGCGTTGGCAGCACGCGCCGCTTTACCCTGCGCGACGTATTGCTGGGTTTGCAAATTGCCATTTGCGCAGTACTAGTCACCGCTTCACTCGTTGCCGTGCGCGGCCTGGCTCGTTCGCTTGAGAGTAATTACGGCGTTCAGCCCAGTGGCGTGATGCTCGTACACACAGATCTGCAGATGGCTGGGTATAACGCCGAACAGCGGGTGCAGATGCAGAAGCGCATGCTCGATGCCGCCGCAGCGATCCCAGGTGTCACGGCTGTTGGATATGCCGACCGACTCCCGCTCAGTATCGGTGGAGGGGATTCCGACGTATTCACCGACACCACGACTGATTTCCGCCCGACAAATGCCGCAGCCGATGCCGAGAATTTCAATGTCTCCCCCGACTATCTCCGCGCGGCGGGAACCGCACTTCTCGCCGGCAGAACCTTCACCATGCATGACGAAGACAAGGCCCCCATCGTGGCTGTCGTGAATCGCGAATTTGCCCGCAAGCTCTTCGGATCTGTCGACAAGGCAGTAGGCGGCCATTTCAAGTTCTGGGGCGGCCAGCGAGCGGAAGTGATCGGCATTGTGGAAAACGGTAAATATGAAACCCTGACCGAAGATCAAAAGCCGGCGATGTTCTTTTCCTTCCTTCAACACCCGTCGAGCGATACCTGGATCGTGGTTCGATCGCAGCGGGACCCGCAGGAGATCACCAACGCGCTGCAGCATTCCATGCACGGTCTCGACCCAGGTCTGCCGCTCCAGATCAGGACCTGGAACAGCGAGTTGGATTCCGCCCTCTTCGCCGCTCGCGTAGCCACCGTTTCCCTCGGCGTACTTGGCTTGCTGGGCGCGATGCTCGCTATCACCGGCATCTTCGGCATGGCCTCCTACACCGTCAGCAAACGTCTCCGAGAGCTCGGTATCCGCATAGCGCTTGGAGCCGATCAACGCAAGGTGCTCGGCGCAGCCCTCGGACGCACTTTCCGTTTGCTCGCCGTTGGCTCCATAGCTGGCATGATCCTGGGCGTACTGGCTACTCGTGTCCTTTCGTCTATCGTGTATCAGGCTACCCCGAAAGACCCGGTTATCCTCGGCGGCGTCATTCTTACCATGCTCATCGTTGGTGTCGTCGCTGCTCTCGTCCCCGCCCGGCGCGCTCTAGCTGTTGACCCGATGATCCTGCTCCGCGACGAATGAGTGGGCAAACAAGTAGCACTCGACAATTGGTCACTTACCGATGCACAGAAATCAGCTTGCTCGGCTACCTGTAAATCGCATGGTTAACCATGCATGAAGGTGATCACGCATGCATCGGGACATTATCGATACTTAGGAGAGCGATTTCATCAGGGCTGACTTCCAACCCGCAATGTCCAACGACCAGCAGACTTTTATTTTGGAACCCCGGACCACTGCTTCACGCCATACATCATGGTTGCGCGCATCCCCGGAGACATTCAGCTGATCAACCACAGTCATTCCGCGCGTCAGGTTGCTTACGGTTTCAACATCGACAAAATGCATGCTGGACTCAACACTCAATCCAGGATCGAGAAGGATCGCCATAGCAATTGGATCTGGCAGCGATATGCCGAACTCGCCTGTTTGCGTGTGGTAGGCAGTAGCTGCCGCGCTGTTGCAGCGGATCGCAAACTCAGCCAGTGGATTTTGGAGTTCCTCAATCGCAGCGATCTCGTGCTCATTGATTACAGCGTCAAAGCGTGAAAGCTGCCACCCGATCATTTCAATCGGCAGGCCGGATAGAAATACCTTGCGAGCTGCCTCCGGGTCAACCCAGATATTAAATTCTGCAGCCGGGGTCACGTTCCCCGCGCAGCACGGCGCACCTCCCATGACCACACAACGATGTACTTTTCCTACGATTCGCGGTTCGCGCTCCAGCGCGAGCGCAATGTTGGTGAGCGGACCTAACGTAACAATCTCAATGCCAGGATATTTCAGGGCAGCTTCGACAATCGCGTCTACGGCATGAGTAGATTCGGCTGTGCGATAAACCGGCGAGTAGCCATGGTTCCCCAATCCGTCACATCCATGAAACCAATCGGCCGTCTGCAGCTCACGCAGCAATGGACGGTTCGCGCCCTTGTAGACGCGAACATCCGACCCGCACAACTCTGCGACATAGAGAGCGTTTCTGGTTCCCTGCTCCACCCCTACATTGCCAGCTACCCCCGTAATGGCAACAACTTCAATGAGCGGCGATCGCAGCGC
>Ga0206829_10228_pt1 | contig 18741 bp, 18 predicted proteins | sample Alteio_BWOrgCont_75_FD_152862 | JGI IMG/M metagenome (GOLD analysis project Ga0206829, IMG submission 152862) | Enriched cells from forest soil in Barre Woods Harvard Forest LTER site, Petersham, Massachusetts, United States -... | ecosystem: Environmental > Terrestrial > Soil > Temperate forest >... | reverse complement strand
GCATAAGATATTAAGATTGAAAGGCAAAGGACTAGCGCGATTGGGTTCATATGGCCGTGGTGACCAACTTGTCAAAGTGATCGTGGAAGTTCCGTCAAAACTGACGCAGGAACAGAGGGATCTTTTGAAACGTTTTGATGAAACTGGCGGAGAGTCCGCTCACCCAATGCATCATAGCTTCTTTGAGAAAGTGAAAAATCTTTTTGGCTAATTACAATTTGGGAATCTCACGACAGGCTTGGATTTCAACGATAATCAGTGCTTTTGTCCTTCAGGCTTGTAGTAGTGGACCCAAACCGAGAGAGTTTGCACGACCACCGGTCAAAGCCGCAATTGGAAGCCCGATGACCGCGCCTGTCGGAGAATCCCTAGAGGAGGCTTCTCCGCAAGAGGCGGCGGACTACCAGGACATTGAAACTCTCTACTCCAAGAATCTCTACGAATCTGCTGAAGCAAAAATGAATTCTTTTGCAAGACGTCACCGCCATAGTGTGCTTCTCCCAACCATTGAGAATCTACGAGGGCTGATGCTCTTACGGCAGAAGAAGACAGATCAAGCCATCCTTCACTTTCAAAAGGCCATTCGACTCAATCCTAAAAACGAACCTTTTAATCAGTATGTCTTGTATAACTTAGCCCGCGCAGAATTCGATTTGAATCAAATTGACGAATCTCAAAAGACCGTCAATGACATCCAGCCCAACTCCCTTGATAAAGGAAATAGACTCAAGCTTCATTTTCTAAAGGCCAGTATCTATCAGAAAAAATCAATCCCTTTGGAGGCGTCTCGACAACTCCTCACTGCCGGCTATTTGATTACTGACTCCGGAGTTCCAGAAAACAAAAAGGTCATTTATAAACTTCTTGATCAAAGCGCTCGATCGTCTAGTACTCAAACACCACGTCGCAGCCGTAATCGGGCCTATGCTCAGCAAGGGCGTAGAGCAGGTAGCGCAACGCGCTCAAGAGCTAGGTGTGCCTTTGATTTCTCTTGCTCGAAAATCTGGACCCAACCAAGACTATGTTTTCCAAGCGGGCTTGACTCAACAAATTCAAGCCTATGAAGTTGCCCGTTTTGCCATTGAACAATTAGGGGCCAAGAGATTTGCAGTCATCTATCCCAATGAAAAATTTGGAATAGATATCAGTCACACCTTTTGGGACGCAGTTGAATCCATGGGTGGAAAAATAGTAGGTTCTGAATATTACAACCCAGGTGAAACAGACTTTCGACAGGTGATCGACAAACTTTCGGGCTTGTATTATTCAGGGGCGAGACAGAGAGAACTAGATTTACTTGCGCAAGAACGCGATGCCAACCATATTACGAAACGAACCCGTAAGACCGAGCAGTTTTACCAATTAAAGCCTATCGTCGATTATGACGCCGTATTTATTCCCGATGAACCTAAAGTTGCTGGGCAAATTCTACCTACCTTTGCATACCGCGATGTAGACCACGTGCGATTCCTGGGCACCTCTGCCTGGAACTCTCCTGATTTTATTTCAAGGGCCCAGTCCTATGGAGAACACGCTACTTTTGTCGACGCCTATTTTGCTGATAGTAAATCACAAACTTCCAAGAATTTTACCACTCATTACAAAGCGGTCTTTGGTCAAGATCCCACGTCTTTTGAAGCCTTGGCCTACGATGCAGCGTCATTGTTGAAATTTACGCTCAGTTCCTCTTCCAGTAATCTATCTCGCTCCGATATTCGCGATCGACTGAAGAGCATTCGCGATTTTCAAGGTGTAACTGGTAAAATCACCTACAGAGATGGTCAGTTCTTCAGGAATTTGACGGTTCTAACTGTCAAAAACGGCCACTTTGCTGAATTTTTATCCGGTCATTGAAAAAGTAGAACTAGTCAATTTCTTCCGATTTTCAATTTAATAAATTCTGTCATAATTAGAGATGTCTGGAGGGGGACTTGGGTTTACGATTCGACCCTGTAGGCGGGGGTCAATTCAAACAGGCCGTTCAGCAAATCATCGAAGCTGAAAGCCAACCGATCAAAACACTTGAGGCACATAAGACCAAGGAACAAGCTCGCTTAAAGCTTTTCCAAGAATTTAAAAATACGTTTATGGGCCTTGATAAAGCCATAAGCGAAGTTTCAAGCTTCAAGAAATTTCGTGAACTTGTTGCGGATCTCGGCGACGGCGGGAACTTGATGAGCGTGACATTAGACAAAGAAAAGGCAGAACCCGGCCAATACACCATTGAAATAGATGAACTTGCTGCCCATACTTCCGTAATAACAAGTGGTTTTGAGAACGCGGACGATAAAGTACTGGGACAAGGATTTGTCACTCTAAACCTTCAAAATGGCGACACGTCTGAAATCTACATTGACGACAATGACTCCAGCCTTCGCGGGATCGCGTCCTTGATCAATCAGCAATCGAACTCTCCCGTCCGTGCAGCAGTTATCAGGGATGACTCGGATCCAGACGAGCCCTGGAAACTATTACTCACAGGAAAAAAAGACGGCGCAATTAACCAAATCGACTACCCTGAGTTTTACTTTATGGATGGGGACGCAGAACTCTATATCGATGACAATACTGACGCGAAAAACGCTATTGTTTCAATAGACGGATTTGAAGTTGAGCTAGGCAGCAACGACATCACTGACTTTCTTCCAGGGGTCAATGTTCATTTAAAACAAGCCAGGCCGGACCAACCCTTTACATTGACCATAAAAGAAGACAATCAGAAGATGTCCGGCAAGGTCAAAGGTCTTGTAGATCAGGTGAACCAAGTCCTTCAATTTATCTCTAAACAAAACTCCGTTGACGCTCACTCAGATACGACCCTGACATTCGCAGGAGACACAAGCTTACAAACCTTGGAATATCGACTTCGTAATACTATTCACGAGGGATTTCCCGTAGAAAGCTCCGACTCAGATCCACAGTCAGTCTTTCTCAGTCAACTAGGAATAGAATTTGAGAAAAACGGACAACTTACATTTAAAGAAGACAAATTCAATAAATTGCTCGACAGTGATTTCGACCGGATCGCTCAAACAATAGCAGGCCCCAACGGCTTGGCCAATCGACTCAGAAGTGTCTACACCGCATACTATCAGAGCGGCAACGGAATACTCAGTATCAAAGAAGCTGGAATGAACTCACGCATTCGCTCCATTGATGATCAGATCGATCAGAAAACCCGCTATGTGGATCGACGAAGACAGGACATTGTGGGTCAATTTTCACGGCTAGAATCAACTTTAAGTGACATGCAGAGACAGCAACAATATCTTTCGGCAAGCCTCCCAGGAGCGGGAGGTGGGAATCCAATCTCACAACTTCTTGGTGGATTATAGAAAGGAATAATGCATGGCAGGACCCTACGGAGCAAATCAGTATAAACAAACTGCGATAAAAACAGCAAATCGAGGCCAACTATTGATCATGCTTTACGAAGCCGCGATCCAGAATATCAAAAAAGCGGTCATTGCAATCGATAAAAAGGACATACCAACTAAGGGTACAGCTATCGGTAAGACTCATGACATAGTCAATGAATTGTCGAATACCCTTGATTTTGAAGTAGGCGGAAACATTGCTCGCGACTTGGAACGCCTGTATAATTTTATGGTTGAACAATTGGTTAAAGCGAATGCCGAGAATTCCAAGGAAGGCCTTCTCGAAATCCAGAAGCTACTTGAAACTCTTTTGAGTGCCTGGCGAGAAGCAGTTGACCAAGTGAACAAGGGTGTCGCAAAATAGAGAAAGATGAACTCTAAACGTACATGAATGTTTTAAAGCTGCTACAAAGCAAGAATCGTTGCCTGGAAAAATTTCTCAAGTATTCCGAGGAATTTCTTTCTCAAGCTGAAATGGGTGACCTTTCCAGTATCAATGAGTTTCAGAATCGACGGGAAGGGGCCTTGAAAGCAGTACTTCTATTTGATCGAAAGATAACGGAAATAATTGAAGAACTTTCCAGTGATGAAAAAACGAATACATTAATTGAATCGGTCAAGCAAGCGCTCGCCGCCAAAGACGAGTTGATTCAATCTATTCTAATTACCGACCAGAAAATCATTGCTAAGATTGAAGAAGAGAAAGAACGCCTTCTCAAGGAACTATCAACATCGGATAAATCAATGCAAATGGTGAAGAAATTCAAAAGCAAATGGATCTCTGAATCCGGCGAAAAACTGGACGGCAAACTATGAATCAAGACGTAACTCACACACTCCATGAAGTTATTCGAAAGCAACTCCATCAAACCGATTTTGATGTCGTAGGAATCGTCCCCATTCCAACTCACAACGACCGCATGGTCCGATTGCGCACTCTTCAAGAAATGCTGGAAGACTTCGAGGAATTTCGCAGCAGTGACACCATTGATTATCTGTTACAGATAAAACCACGGCGCCAACCGCAGGCCCCGCCCCAAAATAGCGTTCCTGCACGTAGCGAAGGAAGTAGCAGCAGAAACGCTCCTGAGAGCATCTATCTTCCCAATGGTAAACTCAATATTCCCTATCTTTTGAAGAACGCTGACTTACTTTTCGATTCAGGAGAGTTTACTCTAGCGAAGAATATTTATAAAACAATACTCAAGGGCGGCGACAATACAAGCGTAGCACTCTTTAGAATTGGCCGATGTTTAGAAGCAGAAGGCAAACAAGAAGAGGCTCATGCGCACTATGAAGAATCTATCGCGTATCATCCCACACTTGAATCCTTTCAGAGGCTTTCAGCGCTCCTATTGCGCCAAAGTAAGGATCAACAGGCTGCTGAAACATTGGAGCGCGCGCTTCACATCAAAGACTTAGGTTCGAATGCCCGATTCGAGCTTCACAAAGCTATTGGAAACTGTTGGACTAGAGCTAAAAATGACGAAAATGCCGAAATTCATTTCAAGAAGGCTTTGGAAGTAAACCCTACTGCAGACGAGATTAGAGCTAATCTGGGAGCTTTGTATTTGCAAAGTAATAAAATCTCCGATGCAAAACGACACTTTCGTGACGCCACCGCTTCGAACCCTTCCAATTTTCAAGCAATAGCCGGACTAGGCTCTTGCTGTCTTGCAGAAGGCGATAAAAAGTCTGCCCATGACTACTTCGCTCAGGCACTTGGAATTGAGCTCAACAATTCAACCGCAATCTTTTATTTGGTAAAATGCGCCTATGAACTCAAAACCTATGCGGTCGCTGCAAAAATATTAGATGAATATATCCAAATTTCTCCAGTTAATCCCAACTTACTATATAGTCTGGCCGGTTTGCAGTTTCATCTCGGAAGAATCACAGAGTCAAAAGCCACCACCTCAAGAATTTTAGAGTTACAACCACAACACGCAGGAGCAAAAGAATTAATGATGATGATTGAACGGTATTCAGGCCCAGCCGCCTAATCGTTCAGTTTGATCCTGTTTTTAGTGTGGGACCCGACAGGACACTGTCATGGAGGACAGATGGCAACATTTACTGATCGTTTGATGGGCGAAGTCATTGAAAATCCTGAAGGCCAAGAACGTGACGTCGAGCTATTATTGAATCGACTACTTCACTGTCTTGTGGATGAAGTTAAACAACATACGGCAACTCAAGGTTCAACTTCTCATTCCTTCGAGAATTCAGCGAAAGGCGAAATCTTAGGAGGGGACATTAAGTGAACCTCCCTTCTCAAGCAGATCCCAAGCCACTTCCTCCAGTTCGTTGTTTAGTAATACAGTTGGCCCGCCTTGGAGACACCATACAGAGCCTCATGGCCCTGCGCGCGGCAAAGCAGCTCTATCCAAGCTTGGAGATCCATTTTTTAGCCCGCGAGCGTTTTGCGGTTGCAGCAAAAAGAGTTCCGTGGATTCAAAAAGTGATCTCCTTTCCGGCAGACCAAATCCTTGGGCCAATTTTGCTTGGGGATAAAAATGCACCCGAGTCACTAGGTGATCTAGCTCGGTGGATTGCGCCCCTTGTAAAAGATCCTTGGGACGTAGTGGTCAACTGGACCTTTTCTGAAGCCAGTAGTTATCTCACGGCACTTATTCCCTCTAGAGTAAAATTGGGTTATACGCGGAGACGTGATTCAAGCTTTTCCGGAGCAGATGGGTGGAGCCACTTTATCCAGGCCATTGTGCAAGGCAAAGTGAATCAGAATATTCACTTAACTGATATTCTTACCACGCAACTATTGACTGCTCTTCAAATTCATTTTGGTGAACCCACTGGTGATGGTAATTCAACTGTAACATCCAAAACGTTTTTCTCACTTGCTCTGAACGAAAGCGAATTGGAAACTGTTATTCAGGGCGAAAGTAAAAGCTGGATTTCCATTCAGCTTGGAGCTGGTCAAGCCACAAAGGCATGGGATGCCGAGAACTGGGCAAAACTCATTCAACATATTTTAAAGAGAAACCCCGAGCATTCAATCTATTTGCTAGGGGGAAAAGAAGACGAAGAAAAGGCAAATCTCATTTTGCGTGAAGTTGACGGAGACGCCAATGTTGTATCTCTTGTTGGAAAAACTGGATATGATCTTTGGACTTCCGTAGTAGCTCGAAGTCAATGGCTTTTTGCTGCCGATACTGCGGCCATCCACTTAGCAAGCGTTTTAGGTGTCCGAGTATTTAATATATCGGTTGGACCCGTCCGATATTTTGAAACGGGACCCTACGGAAACGGTCATTACGTTATTGCCCCTGCTCATATTTGTGAAGCCTGCAATCGAGAATCCTTGCATCTCAATGAGCACACCTGTCGAACGGATATTTCTGCTGAAGCAGCCTACGCCACCTGGGCATATGCGGCAAAGGAATGGGCTCACCGCAGAATGGTATCTCTTGAAACTCATTTTTCGGAATTGGGCTGGTCAGATAAGCTCAATTCTATTCGGATTTTTCGGTCTCGTATTAGAAATTCGTCAGATGGGGGAGGAGTACAATATGAGCCCCAACTAAAAAAACCTCTATCTATGGAAGAGTGGACTGGGATGGTCATGGGTCATATGGCTAGAGCGTGGTATTGCGGCTGGCTTCCTCCAATAGGTAAGGAGATTACAAGAGAAGCTATTAGCCCCCAACTCATTCAAAAACTGCGGGAGATATCTGAGTCGACTCAAGTGCTCTCTAAGATTTGTTTGCAAGCAAGCCAAACTGCAAAAGCATTGAATCAAAGGGGTTCTGCATTAAAGTCCGAAAAGGTCATGGGGCTGCGGGATCGTACTGAGATTCAAGAGTTGGGAAAAACACTGACCGAGCTTGAAGGACTCATGGAACGAGTTACAAATACTCATCCTCCTTTGAAAGGCTTTTCACAGATGTCTAAAGTTCTTATGCATCATCTACAAGGCACTCAATTATCGGACTTAGGCAAGGAAACCGCGGAATCTTACAAACAACTGAACGAAGGAATCCAGCTTTTCAAACAATGGATTCAATCGACTCTCGATATTGCAAAACCCGTAGCTGTCAAATCGGCAACCATTTCAACCTTCGAAAAGGAGATATCCACATGAGCTCTCACTCAATAAAAAATATAGAAGTCGATAAAAGCGAAACCCAAGAACCAGTAACAGGCCAACTTTCTCAGTCAGGTGCCGTTGAACCTAATCCTCTCCACGCTCGTGAAATCGCAGAGAGGACGCTACATGATGCTCTGGAATATCTCGTATACTTAGAAGCGCTCAGTCGAGAATGTGGGAACTCAATACTTCCCGTGAACGTCATTAATCGGTTCGATACAGAATTCAATCAACTTTTCGTAAATCTCATTGATGCAATCAGCACTTTCACGGAAGCATTGACCTGCGTAAAGCAGATTTTAAGAATTGGAATTTTACAGCCCGTCAATATTCTGGAAGCTGATTTGCTTTCGATCCTAAAAGATATTTTGAGCGGTAAACAAAATGAAGAGAAAAGCTATCTTAAAGACCTCTTAACGATCCATCTCCCTAAAAACCTAGAGCAATGGAGAACTACTGGAATTCCTGCCATTATACGCTCTAGAGACAGCTAACTTGCGCCAGTTCCAAAAGCTCAGAAGCGTTGTCTAAACTTTTCTTTGTGAGATCTGGTCCTCCTAGCATCCTTGCTAGCTCCTCCTTTTTCTCAGTGGAACCCAATTCTTTCACTTCTGTCAACGTTCTAGTACCATTAATACCTTTACGAACGGATAGGTGATGATCCGCAAAGGAGGCAACTTGCGGCAGATGGGTAATACAAATGACCTGATTATAAGAGGCAACGGACTTGAGCTTTTTACCAACTTGAAATGCAGTTTGTCCGCCAATGCCTGCGTCTATTTCGTCAAAAAGGTAAACTCCAATTCCACCCCGGTCCGAAATTACCCTCCGAATAGCCAACATTAGCCGCGATAATTCCCCCCCAGAGGCAATTTTTCCGAGCGGTCGTGCCGCCTCACCGCGATTCGTTTGAACTACGAATTGAACGCTGTCGGGTCCGTTCGCTCCCCATTCTGCAACAGTATCTTTTGAAGACATTTCGATAGAAAATTTGGCTTCTCCCATTTTTAGATCTTTCAATTCGCCAGAAACAGAATCGGATAACATTTCCGAAATCTTTTTCCTCGCTAAGGTGAGTTTTTTTCCATCTCCCCTTAATTCTTTCTGGAAACCCGCTATCTCCGTTTCGATTTGCTTTAAACGTGCGTGATCATTCCCCATCGCAGCCAATTCAGTTTCTAATTCCTCTAATGTCTTCAAAACATCGGTGATGTTGCCGCCATATTTACGGCGGAGATCCGCCAGCAACGCAAGCCTATCCTGAAGCATTTTAAGTCGTTCTGGGTCTAGCTCTATTGAATTAATATAACGACTCATGGACAATCCCACATCTTCGGTTTCAATCAATGCCCGCTCGAGCGAATCGGCAATCCCTTGAACGCTTTCGTCCATTGAAAGAAGGCCACGTAACTTCTGGAGAGCAATTCTGAGTGAATTCAATACTCCATCCTCTTCTGAGTCGAGAACTTGTCTGACACTTTCTGCCGTCTGAGCTCTCAGTTCAGTGGATTGTAGTAATTGTTTTTCCCTTTGAAGCCGATCTTCCTCATCTAGGCTCAACTCCGCGCTCCGAATATCTTCTATTTGAAATTTCAAAAATTCCGCGCGTTTTTCTCGATCAAACTCTTCTTTTTGAAGGCGTTCCATCTCCCGACTCAGATGGCGGTACTGTTTTAGGAGAGATGACAAGCTTTTTGACTGATCGGTCAAACCGCCATATCGATCCAGAAGATCGAGTTGCATCGTAGGCTTGACTAGAGATTGATGTTCACTTTGACCGCAAAGATCAATCAATCCTTCGCAAAGACCTTGAAGTGTAGAAAGCGTAGCAAGTTCTCCATTGACGGAAATACGGTGTCGGCCCGCACGATGGACGCTTCTCTTCACAAGAAGTTCGCGGGTATGACTTTCAAAGCCATATTGCTGTAATCTCTCCGTCATCCATCCAATATCTGAAAGATCAAACAGTCCTTCAATTACTGCCTCATCACAACCCGATCGAATGAGCTCGACACTTGCCCGACCTCCCAGGAGGAGTGAGATAGCTTCGATCACAATGGATTTACCCGCTCCCGTTTCTCCTGAAATAATATTAAGACCCCGTTTGAATCGAATTTCAGCGGAGTCAATGATAGCGATGTTTTTAATTCTCAGGACTTCCAACATTTAGTCACGCACTCCAAACTTCAATTTCTCTCTCAATAAACTAAAGTAATCCCTGTCTGGCGAAGAAATCAGCTTTAAAGAATGTTTATTGAATTTTTTAATAAGAACAATATCGTCTTCCTTCATATCCACGACGTCTTGCCCATCCAAAGTTAACAGAACGTGTCCTGGTCGATGGTTTAAGCAGAGTTTTACTTCAAATGAATCCGGAATAACGAGAGGCCGAAGCGTCAAACTATGCGGACAAATGGGAGCAACAACCAACGCCGATACGGAAGGCGTAACAATGGGGCCACCTGCGGCAAGCGCGTAAGCGGTGGAGCCTGTCGTTGTACTCACGATGATTCCGTCCGCCCGAACATGATGTACCCATTGATTATTGACCCAAACTTGAACACCAATAATTCGTGCTATCGCCCCTTTCGAAATAACTGCATCATTGACTACGGGACCTTTAAAGATAATTTTCTGTTTGCGCTGCAAAGTCACTTCCAATAAAGCACGCTCGCTTATGTAAGGTGGAGTTCCTTCAATAAGCTGATTCAGTGCTTCTAGCGCCTCTGGTTGTTTAATTTCTGTGAGAAAACCCAGCTGGCCCATATTAATTCCCATCAAAGGGATGCTGCGATCTTTCATAAGACGGGCAATACTGAGGAAGGTTCCATCCCCGCCGAGTACCACAATCAGGTCACACCGATTGACAAGATCTCTTTTAGGAACAACTCGAATCTCGTCCTTTCCGAGGTCCAGTGCCCTGCCGATCTCCTTTGCTAAAAGTTCACTCTCGTCAGCAAAAAGAGTCTTCACTCCCTTGCTACTTAGAAACTCTGTCACCTGAGTGGCAAAAGCCGCTGCCTCAGGTTGATGGTGTTTGATAATAAGTCCGACTCTTCTAACTTTGAGTGCCCGAGTTTTATTCATGATTTCTCAACTACTCTAGCAAAGGATAGGTTTGAGATGTGGAATTATTTGGCTAGGAAATGTTCGAATAGTAGACTTCTTGACCGACTTTCGGACCCTCGCAGCGGTTTCTAAAGTTTAGATTTTCAAAAACCGAAGGAAAGGGTGAGGGAACACTGTATGAAAATCTATTCCTTAACAACTGGAGTTGTCGGATATTCAACCCGGATTTGGGATTCGCAGCACGAACAGGCAGTAAAAGAAAAAGGTGAGAAACAGGATTCCGGTTCCCAGAATCAATCCAATCAGGAACAGCCTCAGGACAAACCCGATGGTGGATTAAAATCTCAAGAACCGGTTAAAGCAGAAGACATTGAAAATGCAATTGAAGCTTTTCAAGCTGACCAGCAGACTCAGGCAAACGGCCTGAATGCTTCTGTTATCGGCACTGGCCCCGGATTGCGAGTCATACTTAAAGATGAATCCGGGAGTATCGTTCGAAAATTAACGGGCGAAGAATTTATCCGACTAAGAGAGTCATCTTTTCGAGACAGTCGAATTCGTGGAAAAATCCTTGATCAGAAACTCTAGAATCGTTAGTTCCATAAAGGCATGAGTTTGATTGTAATTTCTGATCTCCATATCTGGGGACCCGATGATCCCCTTTATTCGTCTCTTTTATCTCTTTTGAAGACGCGCGCCGTCTCGGGAGATACCGTCGTACTAGCTGGAGATTTATTTGATCTTTTTGTCGGGAATAAAACCGTTTTCAAAAATCGGTACTCTGATTTCTTCCACGCTTTATCTGATGCGACGAATCGGGGGGTGAAGTGTTTTTACATCGAAGGGAACCACGATTTTCAACTCAAAAGAACATTCCGTGAGTTGCAAGGCGTTAACGTCCAGCCCACTGAGGTGAGTTTCGTTTTAGACGGAAAAAAATTCTACTTTTCCCACGGGGATACCGTCGTTCGAACCGATTACGGCTACCGTTTTCTGAGAGCATTTTTTCGAAGCCCAATAATGAAAGCGGTAATTTTTCTTTTACCCGGCAAATGGATTGATAAATTGGGGACACTGAGTAGTCGTAAAAGTAGAGAACGAAAACCAACGATACTCCTTGATCTACCGCTGGAACGCCGGGAATATCTAAGAAGAACATTTAGAAGTTTCGCGGCTGAAAGGCTCGCGCTCGGCTATGACTTTGTCGTCATGGGACATTGTCATGATTTGGATGAGATGATGTTTAATATTGGTGGACGCACAGGACAGTACGTCAATGTAGGATTTCCAAGAGCGCACGGCTCTTATTTATCTTGGTCGCCGGGGGAAGACAAAATTCAGCGAGAAAAACTGCCGTAATTTAAATTTAAAAGCAGGGATTTTGGCTTTAGGCAAGGAGCGGCGAGAGAGAAAATCCGCAGCATACACAAAGTATGTGAGGATTTTCGAGCGAAGCTGCGACGCAGCATAAAGTCAAAAGACCGCTTTTAAAGGGCGCCCTGGGAGCTCGGCACCCCCAGGGCTAGGGCTGAATTAACTCATGAGCACAATACCCATGAGTTTAGGGCGCACTTTTTAAATCAATTTAAGAGCAGCGGACGGAGCGGCATTTGCTTGCGCAAGTACTGCTACGCCTGCTTGCTGGAGGATATTGCCTCTAACTAGTTCCGAGGTTTCAGTTGCGATATCTGTGTCCGCAATTCTTGAACGTGCATAAGCGAGGTTCTCCTTATTCACATCCAAATTACGTACGGTGGCTTGCAATTTATTCTGCATCGCTCCGAGTGAAGCTCTGCTAGAAAACAACTTATTCATTGCATCATCCACTTTATCAAACGACTCACGAGCTGAATCGACTGACTCGAAATTCAACGTATCAATTCCCAAGCTAGGCGATCGGACGTCGATGCCGGCCGCATCAAAAATGATCCGATCGTTTTCGGTATTTCTAATTCCAACTTGGAATTCCAAATTGGCTTTGGGGGCCTGACCATTTAGGAGAGGAGTGCCATTGAAATTAGTGACGTTTGCAAGTCTGTCTACTTCTTGGACTAAGCTTGCCGCCTCCTGGTTGATCAAACTTCGCTCACGATCACCGATTGTATCCGATCCCGCTTCAATTCCAAGTTCCCGCAATCGGATAAGAATATTACTAATTTCTGTTAATCCCCCTTCTGCCACCTGAGCAAAAGAGATCCCGTCATTCGCGTTCCGTTGTGCTTGTCCCATGGATCGAATTTGGGCGCGTAAATTCTCTGAAATTGCAAGTCCAGCGGCATCATCCCCTGCAGAGGTAATTCTCTCTCCAGAAGCTAAACGCTGATAACTCTTAGTCAATTCTTCTGAATTGTGCGCTAAGTATCTATTTACTGATATAGAAGCCGTGTTTGTCCCTATAGAAAAGCCCATAAAAGACGTTCCTCCGTCTTAAAATAAGAGAAATTCACACGAATTTAAGACACACTGCGTCAAAAAAACGGTAAAATTCTCCATATCCTAGTGCTCGTAGATTTGAAGCACTGGCCGAGTTTAAGATTCATCAAACGTCTGTGCGCTGGGTAAAACGGAAAACGTGAACAACTTTGAACAACTCTACAGAAACCGCCTCGTGCAACAGCAATGTACAGTCGGCAGACGTCCTAAGAATAATCAGTTCCGGAAGGCCCATCCTTCCGCTGACACTATTCCTATCGGAACAAAATAGAATTACTTGAGTAATTTTAACAATTACTCAAGTAATGAATTCGCTACAAAAAGTAGACCAGGGGCCGGCTTGCGAACCCCTGATCTGGTGTTCTAGTTGCTTAACCGAGTAATTTAAGAGCCATCATGCTGTTTTGGTTTGCTTGACTGAGGACCGAAATACCAGCTTGTGTCAGAATATTCGTCTTAGCAAGCTGTGCGGTTTCTGCTGCCATGTCCGTATCTCTGATACGGCTATTGGCGGCAGACAGGTTCTCATCATAGACGTTCAAGTTGTTGATGGTGCTTTGAATACGGTTTTGGAGTGCACCTAACTCAGCTCGGTTGGCTGTTAATGAAGTAACAGCTTTGTCAACCGCATCTAAGTTCGCTCGAGCAGACTCCTTGTCAACAGTTGACAAGTCATTCAGACCCAATTTGTCTAATGACACATTGATCTTGGTCTGGTCGAAGACAAATCTGTCTTCCATAGCATTGTTATGAGTGCCCACCTGAATATCCAAAACGGCACCTGAACGTTCTCTCGCTTCCGCAGCATCCGCTTGATCTTTGTCCAGTTTTTCACCGTTCGCATCAACAGGCTCGCCGTCTTTATTACGAGCGATAGTGGCATCACCACCACCCAATATTTTACGGCCGTTGAATTCAACGGTAGAAGCAATACGATTTACTTCTTGCTTCAACTGTTGAACTTCTTTATCGATGAAGCCTCGTTCAGTGTCTCCGATGGTATCGGAAGCAGCTTGAATGGATAGCTCACGAAAACGGGTCAAGATATTCCCGATTTCGTTCATTCCACCTTCAGCAGTCTGAATCATGGAAATTCCATCGTTCGCATTTCTAACGTCTTGACGAATGGAGCGAATCTGCCCATTCATCTTTTCGGAAATCGCTAACCCAGCAGCATCGTCTGCTGCTTTGTTAATGCGCGTTCCTGACGCTAAGTGTTCAAGTGAATCCTTTTGTGCAGACGAATTGATGCCGAAATGACGCTGCGCCAAAAGAGATTGCACGTTTGTATTAATCCTGAGACCCATATACACACCCCTCCAAAAGCACTTCTTTATGGCAGAGGACACACAAGTCCCCAACACTCAGAAGTGGAATTCAGTTTCTAATTGGCAGGAATTTGCTGTACCCCTGCCTGGCGGTTAAGTGCGGCCCTTCCGAACTTTTAACGCGCCATTTGCATATAAGTTCGGTCAACTATTCTAAGAACTTTAGACTTATTTTGTCAGGAATATAGCTGAGCGAGATCAAAGGATATTAAGCGCGCTAAGTACTTTATTATACTTTAGAAATTATATCTGCAGCGCGATACGGATCTATGCTTCTTGAATAAAGCTGCTCCAAAAGTTCCTTTCCAGATGTAGTTTCGAACGCAGAAGTCACTGATTCATTTAGTCTTTCAGTCAAGATATCAGCGACTTCATTTTTCAGAAATTCTCTGGCTTTCATTTCTCGCTTACCGCTCCGAGTTAAATAGAGCTGATGTTGCTCAATTGTGACTAAAAGTTCTTTCACTCCCACGTCTCGAACCGCTTCCGTCTTTTTGACTGGGATCATCCAACTGTGCTCATCATGGGGTGACATGCTCACCATGGTGACTAATTCTCTGACGAGCTGGTCTGCTTCCGGACGATCACTTTTGTTCACCGAAAAAACGTCGGCGATTTCCATTAATCCAGCTTTCATAACTTGAATGGAGTCGCCACTTTCAGGAACCAATACGACGACGATTGTTTGGGCTAGACGAAGGATATCTAATTCCGTTTGTCCTACCCCGGCAGTTTCAACTAAAATAACGTCAAATCCTGCAGCATCCAATACTAGCACGACTTCTTTGGTCGCATGGGAAAGGCCTCCATGTTTGCCACGCGTCCCCAAAGAACGGATATAGACACCATGATCCCCGGAATGTTGCTGCATTCGAATGCGATCGCCGAGAATAGCTCCCCCAGTAAAAGGGCTGGAAGGATCGACGGCTACGATCGCCACGCGTTTTCCCTTTTTTCTGAGTTCCGCCGTCAATCGATCGACTAAAGTGGACTTACCAGCCCCCGGTGGGCCCGTAATGCCCCAGACTTGCGCTCTGCCAGTGTGAGAGTAAAGTTCCGTGAACAAATTGGGAAGGTCACTGTCCCGATTTTCGACTTTTGAAATCAGCCGCGCAAGTGCCAGTCGTTTTCCGGAGAGCATGTCTTTTACTAAGTTCATTATAGGATTACCTTCCCATTTATCCTTCCCAAGAAAATTCCGATAATTCAACATGGAACCAGATGCAATTGATTTAGAAGCAGGTGCCAAAGCTTTGACAGTGCTTTCATTCATCCCGGTCATCGTCTTTGCCCTTTGGGCTCAGTACTTCGAAAGCTACCTCAACCAGTTGATGATCAAACGGCCTCAGTTTGAAAGAGCTCCAGAAATTGAAAAAGTCAGGCTTGCGAGCCTATGTGTACTTTTGTTCCAGCTCAGTTTATTTCTTGGCTCAACGGAATTTCGGCACGCCTATCCGGTGATCATAGAAACATCGTTTACGGTCAGCATGTTATTGCAACTTTGGCTCCAGTCCAGGACAGAAAAAAAAATTCCACCCACACTGCAAAAACAGGAAAAGCGACCACGAAAGCAAGTTGAAAATAGGAATTTAAATATCCACGGGGAAAGTATTCCAGAAGGGCCTCTAAAAGAAATTGAAGACGATTTACTACCTCTTGCTTTGCGTGCGGCGATGTCATGGCTTATCGGGGCAGCCATTTATATTGTTATTCTCATGATTTTTATTAGAACCTCGTCTTTGGTGGCACAATACCTTCATGCCCCGCCCAAAGTAGGCACGGTCATTCTTCTGCTCGGAGGTTCTATCGGTGTAATTGTAGGCTTAGGGATCAACTTTGCCTTAAGCCCATTTCACCTCAAGAGAATGCTTCCAACAAAAACTCTTCAAGATCCCGATCTTCAAAAAAGTTTGGAAGCGTGCTTTCTCAAAGCAGGCCTGAAACCGCCTCTTTTTCATGTGATCGAATTGAAATCTCTCCAATTTGGAACTTCCCTTCTCGCTGGGTTTCAAGGTGGCAGGGGAACTTTGCGTCAGATATTATTTATCTCTCGGCCTGCTCTCAAAAACCTATCACCGTTGGAACTCAAGGCCATCGTTCTAAATCAAATCAGTCATATTGTTTTGCATCACTTCAGAAAAAGATTCTTCTTTTCATTCACACTTATTCTAACTACGACGGTTCTTTCGGTCATTTCAGTGATCATCGGTCAAGCAACAGTGAGTGCGGAATCAGCTTTCGAAGTCATCGGGCCCGCGGTGGCGTTGATTTCATTTTTTATGTCATTTCGACTACTCAATGATCAAAATCGACAACATGAGTATGAGGCCGACTTACACTCAATTGAAAAATTGGGCGTTAGTCTAGATGACTTTGCGAGTGCCCTTCGCAAACTCGATCCCGCGCCCCCGCCCATGACACCCCCTGTGAGCCTTTCCTTTCTTGAAACAGAACGAAGAATTCAAGCTATCTCGATATATCTTGCAAAGAAGCAAAAAACTGAGACCGAGAAAACGCTAAAGGCCGGTTGAATAAATCACCAAAGGTCGACTTCAGCAAGCCCACCCGAAGACCTGCTACGATACGATACCCATCTTGACGGAAAGTAATAGGCCGCCTTCAGCATTGTTCTTGTAAAAGCTCTCCTGTATTTGGCATTTCTATTACTGCTTATGCCTGAGATAACTAACTGAATATGATCTGCGTCAACAACACCTAAATCGACTCCAAAAAACGGATCAATTCCCAAGATCTGGTTTTTAACTTCCATCAAACCGTCATTTTCGACATCGCACATCACATTTTTTTCGAGAAATAAATATACTATATTTAATCCAAAGCTTAGATTCTTTTCGCATGGCCGATGAGCACCGCGAATATAAAACACCCGATCTGAAAGTTCAGTTTCTAACTCTGCCGTACGGCTTGCGTTGCCAAAGACATAGCGCGAGACCTCGTTACGATAGTGTTCATAAACCTCCTTGAAATTCTGTCTCGCTTTCTCTATTTTCAAGGACTCAAGACCATCTCCCAGTTCCTGTTTGAGCCGTCTCCCCATAACATTGTCTATAATATGTTCCGCCAGGATTGATCCGCCGATTGCACCTTCGATTGATATAACTTTTTCAACTTTATTTGAAATAAGTAGCTCTGGCTCCTTTAGGACCGCATAGACCGCCTCCGCGCCTCCCATACTATGGCCTATCAGTATAATGGGTTTTTGGACTCTGCTATAGATAGCTTTGATATCTTCAACGAGAACAGCAGCATTATCGGGTATGGAGTTACCTGAAGGGTATGCCTTGTGCGAATAGGTAATTCCTAGCTTATTGACTGCCTCGATATTGTCGGTGAAATAATTCCCAACCACACTAGCGATTTCATTCAGAATTCCATCAACAAAAATAATGTGCTTGCCTTGGAGCGTGGTTTTCAAATCCTGAGGAAAGCTTTGACTTCCGTATTGAAGCTGAACTTCCTCGTCCAGTCTTTCTTGTAAGGTTACTTCTTTGGCAAAGGCTGATCCAATAATGAGTACAGATAAAGGAAAAATAAACCAACCACACTTTAATGACTTAACCATATCACCCAAATCCCCCGCGCAACGCTGGCGTGAGAAATACATGAATTATCCGGGAGCGGCAATATTTTTTTACTGCCCAACTGGGCTTAGCGACGGCGAGGTTTTAGGAATGCTAGATGCGGTAGGTTTTGGCGCGGGCTTGGCCGAAGGCGCGACTAACGGCGCGACCGGCTCACCCGGGAAGCCCGCAGTAGGCGCCAGTGGTTTATCAGCCGGGAGGGATGAAGGACTGCCCGACGGTGTCCCCGAAGGAGTGCCTGACGGATGCAGAATATTGTATTTTTCTAAAACCGCAAAGCCATCCGCTCCCTTTCGCCACAAACCGAAGGGATTCTTGGGTTGGACCATTTCTACGGTACCTTGAGGTGTCAGTTCCAACTTTCTATAGAAGACCCATTCACTGAGTTGGGAGCTGCAACCGGGGCGCTAGAGGAATCTGCGGCACAGGTGTTCGAGAGAATCGAAATGCAAAGGGTGATGAGTATGCAAGTTAGATTTGGAAATAAATGTCGTACCAACCGTGATTTAACCATGATTAAGTGTTTGAGGCTCCTTCCTCTATAATGCTTTTCGGTTTTCTCTATTTTTACTTAACTAGTAAATATTGCTTAGGTGGTAGGTCGAAATTGCCGAGAGGTAAGCTAAGGCGTAAACTAAGAAGTAAAACGAAAATCTATGAATAAACTCCGTTTAATATGTCTGTTGATCATTCTATGGGTGGTTTCTTGGAGTGGTTGCACTACAACTGAAAAGACACCAGTAATGCCGCCTAATCCACCTGAGTTTACAAAAGTTCCGTTTCCCGAAGGTGCGGACTTAGCAGATATGTCGGCGATCTTTACA
>Ga0206829_10233_pt1 | contig 18760 bp, 15 predicted proteins | sample Alteio_BWOrgCont_75_FD_152862 | JGI IMG/M metagenome (GOLD analysis project Ga0206829, IMG submission 152862) | Enriched cells from forest soil in Barre Woods Harvard Forest LTER site, Petersham, Massachusetts, United States -... | ecosystem: Environmental > Terrestrial > Soil > Temperate forest >... | reverse complement strand
CCTCACTCAACTGGGTTGCGAGTCGTATGCTTGATTTTAAGTTCGAATCTCCAACGCCAAAGCCAGCCAGGGTGATGTTTCCCACCTTAAAGAGATGGGATCGCGTTAGTCCATGAGTGTCATAACTCTGTGTGATTTCTGTTTGATGGAATTCCAGAGGCCGGCAGTAAGAGGGCTCTTCAATTGCTTCTGTGCCATGTGTGGCAGAAGCAATTTGGGAATAAAATAGAATAGAAAAGATCACTAAAGTTCTGGATTTCATAGCGGCCCCCCGGTGTCGGGTTCGGGTACTTGGTTTGGTACGTTTAGGCAAGGGAATTGTTAGGCTGCAAATCCCGGACTTCTAAAAGCTGTGCTGCGATCGAAATAGCAATTTCTGCGGGGTTGTTGTTTCCAATGGGTAACCCCATGGGACAGCGGAGCTGTGCTATTTTTTCAGGTGATATTCCCATCTGCTTGAGCTCACTTTTAAGTTTGATGGCTTTTACTTTGCTCCCGATCACTCCTACATAAGGAGGTGAGAATGTTTTGAATAGGGCTTCTAAGACGGGGAGATCTGTAGCATGACCTTGGGTCATCACAATCATGTAAGCCCGAGATTCGATTTCTTTCTTTAGAATAGGTTGGGTGAGATCTTCGGCTTTCACTTTTTTGAAGTAGGTGCTCTCCGCAGGAAGCCGGTCTAACCACTCCTGCCTGGAGTCAATACAGGTGACGTCAGCCTCTAAAGTCATGAGGAGAGGGACTAAGCGTTGGGCAATATGGCCCGCTCCGAAGACAACGTAGGCTAGCCTTTGACTCCGATTTACCTCAAAGAGAAGCTCGACTTCACCTCCACAGCTCATGCCGATGTCTCTTTGAAGATTCCACTTTCTGATAAAGATTCTGTCATTTTCGGGCTCTGAGGGCTGATTGAGTAGTTCTTGGCAAAGTAGGATCGCTTTTGCTTCTACCTTGCCACCTCCAACGGTACCCAAGTGGAGCCCTTGCTGGGTCACAATGGCCTTGGCTCCGGGATCTTGTGGAGCGTGCCCTCTCGTACTCACCAAGGTCACGACGCAGAAATCTTTTTTGAGACGAGAGAGTTCAGATGCTGCTTCAAAAAACATCAGGGAGGACATCCATCAAATTTAGCATAAGGCAGCTGGAACTAGAACGGACACCGCCAAGAATTCAATCAATTCATCAGCTGCTTTAGAGCCACATCCAGGCCCCCAGGAGTTAGGGCCTCCAGAACTCTTTCCGCTGTAGCTGGCACAACTAAGTCAGGAAAAGCGTCTGTTCTGGTTGATCGGATAGCATCTAAGATTGCGGTCCACACGCTCACTGAAAGCAGAAGAGGGGGCTCTCCGACGGCTTTAGTCCCCCTCAGGTTGGAGTAGTTGCCATTGTTCTCGATGAGGTGAATCCGAAAATCTCGCGGAGTATCGTGAACACTCGGGATTTTATAGGTGCTTGGGCTGTGAGAGAGAAGCTTTCCGGTCGATGAATAAAAGAGATTTTCTGTAGTCATCCAGCCCATCCCTTGCACGAAAGCCCCGCTGATTTGGCCGACGTCCAGAGCGTAGTTGACTGGCCTCCCTAGATCCATAAGGATGTCTGTTCTCAGAACTTTCACTTCGCCGGTATCTCGATTGATAGATACCTCCGAAGCTGCAGCACCTTGGGTAAAATAGAGAAAAGCTCCACCCATTTTCTCATCGTTTAGAGGAGCAACTTGGCCCGTGATCTTATTGAAACTGAGATTGGGGATTTTGTAGTGAGCGTACTCACAAAGGGAAATGCGATTCAGGTACGCCTCGTTGCAAAGATCCTTAAATGAAATTCGGAATGTGGGATTTTTGGGATCAAAGACTTCACCGTTCTCGAAGTGAATGGAAAAAAACTCAGCGGGTTGAAAAATATCTTGCATTGGAACATGTGTCTCAACGTTAATTTCTGGTTCAGTTCCAAGTCCTGCGGTTTTTGAAGCCCAACGCTCGAGAGGTCGCTTTTGAAGTTGAATAAAGAGCTCGCTCAAACGAGCTTTGATCTGCTGGCATGCTAGGGACGCCGCGGCGCCATTGATATCCGTCCCGCTCGATGCGGCAGTTGGGGAGGTATTGGCATTCTTTTCTGTTGAGGTCGGCATCACTTGAATCCATTTTGTATCTACGCCGAGCTCTTCTGAAACCAGCTGGGCAATGCGTGCATACACTCCTTGTCCCATTTCTGTTGCGCCGGTAGAAACCTGGACGCTTCCATCTCGGTAGACATTGATGAGCGCATTGCCTTGGTTCAAGAAACGAGTTGTAAAGGAAATCCCAAATTTCACTGCGGTGAGAGACAGTCCCCTGAGAGTTTGCCCTCCCGTTCGGAGAGAGGTCTTGTTAAATTCTTCGATCTCTCTTCTTCGCAGAAAATAATCAGCTTTCTCATCGCATTCATGCAAGAGCTCTGGAAGTCGGTTGTTTTCTACTTTTTGGCCATAGTGAGTGATGTCGAACCCTTCTCGATAACAGTTCATCTTTCGGACTTGAAGAGCATCCACTCCGAGATGAAATGCAATCTCCTCCATAATCCGTTCGATCATCAGGACCCCTTTGGGGCCTCCAAAGCCCCTAAAGGCCGTATGCGGGTGAAAATGAGTCTTACAAACCCTACCTCGCACCCTCATATGAGGAATGTAATAGGCATTGTCACAATGGAGCATGGCGCGCTCCATGATCGAGGTAGACAGATCCGCATAGGCCCCTCCATCAGAGAAGAGTTGCGCATCGAGGGCTATGATCTGGCCATCCCGATTGAATCCCACCTTGTAGTCAATCTCAAAGGGATTGCGCTTACCCGTCATGATCATATCGTCATCCTTATTGAGGATGAGTCGAGCCGGCCTTCCCAGTTTGTGGGCGACTAGAGCAGCATAGGCAGCGATGGGAGCGCCCTGAGATTCTTTGCCTCCAAAGCCCCCTCCCATTCGCTTCACGATCACAACGACGTCTTTACTGGTAAGACCCAGGCCATGAGACACAACATGTTGAACCTCGGTCGGATGCTGGACCGAGCAATGAATTTCCAGGGAGCCATTGTCGCAAGGATAGACCACCGCAGCTTGGCTTTCTAAATAAAAGTGCTCAGCCCCTTGGATGACGAGATGACCCTCCAGCTTTCTATCGGATGCTGCCATGCCGAAGTCGACATCGCCTCTCTCAATTTTTCTCTCAGGAGCAATGAAGCTCTGCTCACGTATGGCTTGTTGAATAGAGAGAATCGGACTCAGGTCTTCATATTCTATTTTAATCTTCCTCTTTGCTGCATCAATTTGAGTTTGCGTTTGAGCCGCAATCACCAAAATGACCTCTCCGACATAGTGAACCCTCTGATCTGCAAGAAGAGGTTGATCTTGGAAGATAGTGCCCCAAATATTGTGCGAAAAATCGGACGCTGAAAAAACTCCTTCTATTCCCTCACATCTCAATGCCTGCGAAAAATCGATTTTCTTAAGCTTTGCATGGGCGCGATCGCTGTACACCAGACCAACGACTAACTCGTTGCGAAGGCGAGGGCGGTCATCGATAAATTCGCTTTTTCCCGTGACATGGGTCCACGCAGAATCATGAGGTAAACTTTTTGGAACCGGGATGACGCTCATAAGGAATCACCTCCAGTGGAGTTTACACTGGGTTGAGCCGGTAGATTCAGTTCTCCGATTGCTGGTACGGGCTCTGGGCCGGTTTCGATATCGGGTTCTCGCAGCTCGACGTAGATTTGGTTTAAAAATCGCTCAAGGAACTTCGCCAATAGAACCCTACGGTACTTTGCACTTCCTCTGAGGTCCGATAAAGGTGCCACTTCTTGTTGGGCGAGGGAAAGAGCCTGTCTGATCGTCTCAGGATAGACACCGGTGTTGATGAGATATTTCTCCGTCTCTTCCAATCTCATGGGGATAGGTCCTACCCCGCCTACTCCTAGCCTCAGCCCAGCTGGGATGAGAGGATTCTCTGCTCCGGGTTTAAACCAGAACCCACTGTTCACGCAGGATATGTCCAAATCCCGCCGCTGAGAGGTCTTTGAGAATGCTACCTTTTCGCCAGGCCGCGGCAAATCAAACTCGATTGCCCAGATGATTTCGCCTTCCTGGAGCTGAGTCTTTTTGTATTCTAGATTGAATTTTTCAAATGGGATCTTACGTCGAGTGCTCTTTTGAGCAGAAAAAATTTCCAGCTGGCCGTTGAGAGCAAAGAGCAAAGGCGGAGTGTCCGCAATCGGGGATGCATTCGCAATATTTCCCACAAGAGTAGCGAAATTCTTGATTTGGGGTGATGCAAAAATGTCCAAGAACGAAGCGACCTCTGGCGCTTGCTTCCTAATCTCCTTCCTGAGTTCGGAGAGAGTGACACGGGCGCCAACTCTCACGCGGCCTTCCGAGGAGGTCGTCATTTCGTAAAGGGCGCTCATCAGATGAAGGCTTAAAAAGACTTTTGGATCCAATCTTCCTTTATTGTAGCCCACACCCAAGTCTGTTCCGCCAGCAAGGATTGTGCTTCGGGGGTACTTTTGAAATCCCCAGAGTATATCCGACTCCGTAGCGGGCGCAAAAAAAGCTCTATCTCCCTCGGCAATCCACACCGAAGTTGTCTGGGCCATCCTCAAATCCTTGCAGATCTCAGAAGTGGCATAGACTGTAGAAAGCTTACGGATGTCTTTGGGATCCACGGAAAGCGCCGCATCTAGAATCGGCTGGTACCCAGTACATCGGCAGAGATTTCCGGTGAGAGCATTTTTGATCTTTTGGGTATCCGCTTGAGTGTGAGTTTCGAAGTAGGCCACCATAGAACCCACAAAGCCAGGGGTACAAAAGCCGCATTGACTCCCGTGGCATTGAATCATGGCCCGCTGCACGGGATGAATTCTGTTTTCATACGGAGCCCCAAGACCCTCAACCGTGACCAATGAGGATCCGTCCATCTGCGCAACGCGAATGATGCAGGAATTGATGGACTCAAGAGTCACCTCATCTGTGTCACCTTTTGGAAAAGCTCTTAAAACGGTACAAGCCCCACAGTCACCTTCTGCGCAAACGACCTTTGTGCCGGTCAATTGGCGATTCAGTCGCAGGTAGTCGGACAAGTTCAGAAAGACATCGCTTCCTCGAACTTCTGTTCTTTTGCCGTTGAGATAGATGAGGACAAAGTTACGTGAATTTTCGAGGCCCTGCATCGACTGAACCTAAGTCCGATACAATGTTACTGCAACTCAAAATATCTCTATCGCTCCGAGTCATGTCATGTTAGTCAGTGTTTCAAAATATTTTTAACCATCAGCATTACGTGGGGAATATGAATAAAATCCGCTTTCTAAGATCTTTCATTCATCTATTTGTCCTTCTATTCCCTGTTTCTTCTCAAGCCATTCTGGTGTCTCACCTCGATCAGCCGATAGATCAATCCAGACCTAAGAAATCCGCGACATTCAAACAGCGGTACTTCCTAGACTCAAAATATGCAGAAGGCCCAAATTCCCCGGTTCTGTTCGTGATCTGTGGCGAGTGGGAATGTTCGTCCGAGGATTTGGAAGGAACTGTGGAGCAGCTCGCCAAAAAATTTGGCGCTCACCTGGTTGCTTTAGAGCACCGCTATTATGGGAAAAGTTTGCCGTTCTCAAAATTGACGGTGGAAAATCTTGCTTTCTTGAAAACCGAAAACGTACTTCGCGATCTAGCTCGATTTCAGAACTTTGCGACCGAACACCACAGTTTGAGAGGGAAATGGGTTGCGGTGGGATACTCTTATGCTGGAAACCTCGCAGCCTATTATCGTGTTCAACATCCGGAACTCATCGCCGGGGCCATTGCATCCTCTGCTCCAGTGGAAGCAAAGACTGATTTTACGGAGTGGAACGATCACATCGCTAAAGTCGTTGGTGAGACCTGTTTTGCAGCTCTCCGATCTGAATCGAATGAAATTGGGCGCTTCTTGACGGTCAAACCAAAATCCGCTTTGAAAATGAGAAGACTTTTTGAAGGCATGGAGAACCTCCTAGATCCAAGCGAGTTTGTACTTGAACTGAAGCAACGGATTGATGAGATCGTTTTTGATGGCCGTAGAGTTGAGCTTTGCAAAAGCTTAGAATATCAGGATAAGAACAGCAGACTCAATCATTTTGCTGCAGTCATCAATCGTTACCCAAGTCGTTCTTTTGAGACTAAATCCGGAAAATTTGAAAATGAAATTGAAGCACTCGATCCTTGGGCATACCAGCAGTGTACCGAGTATGGATTTTTTGTGGACAATCTTACTCCAGACACGGCGTTATCTAAATATCTCAATTCTCCATACGGTCACGAACTCTTTTGCTGGACAACCTTTGGACTTCAGGATCCGCCTAAGACTCATCTCATCAACCGAAAATATTACGAACCTATCATTTCAGGAAAGATCGATCGCATCCTATTCGTGAACGGTACGGAAGATCCCTACTCTCGCCTCTCGGTATCCCGTGAACGCGGCAACCATGTAAACTCTTCCTGTCTCTTCTACACTGTGGAAAATGGGAATCATTGCGCGGATTTTTCGGAAATTGATCCCTATCCAGAGCTAAAGAAGATGATGTTCGAAGCACTGAACAAATGGTTCTATTGAGTTGGGTGCACTAGTCCCCTGCTAAAACCCGCGCCACCTCTCGAGCCCTCTGGTAGAACTGCTCGCCTAGCTTCGACTTCATACAAACGGTGCGCAGCGCCACTCGAAGATAGCGGCTTCTTAAAATCAAAAAGAATAGGAATCCCACCCCCACAGGCCTGAGGAATACCCAAACTATCTGGGCATGAGAAGAACGATTCAGAACCGAAAACAAAACCGTTACTCCCAGTGAAAACAGAAAAAGAGGACGAGTTAAATCATGAACTGCGGCACGAAAGGCTCCAGGAGAAGTTCTCTCCCCAGGAGGAGGGACTTGCCCAATGATGGAGGCCCTCACTCCTCCGGGTCTCACCCTGAAACTTTGGAGGAGAACTCCAACGAGGATCTTCAAACCCACTATCAAACAAAGTAGGGTTTTCCAGCTCGTCTCAGGCAATCCTGTCCACGCCAATGCCGATGAGAATAGCCGAATCAAGTCCCTGAACAGGTCGGGCCCAAAGATCAGTCCCAGAGTCAGCATCGATTGGAAAAATGCCCAGGGACAGAGTAAAGCCATTCCCAAGGATCTCCCCATCCACCCTCTCCCAAAGATACAGATACCTAGTGAGTAGAGGGCTCCCTGTACTAAAATACTGATCATCGGTCCTAAAGTAGATCCGGCGGGTGATAGACTTTTCAGCGTTGAAGTAATCCCAGAAACCTCGAGAACATTGCGTGCGGCCTGCCAGCGACTCTCTCCCTGCTCCGCCACCTGCGAGAGAAATAATCCCTGGTTGACGGACAAGGCATGACCCCTCATGGGTACCCGAAAGGCATGGAGAAAGGTGCCTAGGCCCAACTCAGCGGCGGACATTTTCGCAGCCGTCAGAGTTAGAAATCCTAAATCCTTACCCGATGACCTAGAGTGCATCCAAAAGTGAACCTGGGCAGAGACTCAACTTTACTTTGGGAGAGAGATTTTTTCGAGTCCTGCGAAGAAGCTCTTCCACCGAAAGCTCCTTATGGGTCTGAATTTTTTCAAACCAAAACGTGCTCATAAAGTGATTGAAGACTCGATTGAGGCTTGAATCCTCCAGCTCAACCAATGCTTTGACGGTCGAATGGCGAAGAGGTGGGTGAAATTTTGCCCTGATTTTTAAATCATCGGATCCACCCGAACGAGAAAGGTGCCCGGAATCGACCTCGAATGTCATAGGGACCACGTTAACCTCATAACCCTTTTGTATAAGCGGCCGGATCAACTTTTCTTCAAACTGATGATGCATAGGAAGGATCTCTCCCATTCTCGAAACAAATCCTTGCGGAAAATTAATCACGTTAGGACTTCGCTTTTCTTCGAGGCTCTTGAAAAGTTTCTCGGCGGGTGTCAAAGGAGGATAACCTTTCCATTTACCTACTGAAATGAATTCCGGAAGGGAAGCCAGCACATTGCCAACCCAAGGATGAGGAGCATAAGCGGAGGGATTGGAGAACATGAGAAAGTGTGGGAGTCCAAGTTTTCCAAGAAGTAGCGCATCTCCTACCTCACTCCGGTGAGGGGGCAAGAAAAGATTAACCACTTTCCGATCGGCAGAGGCCTGAAGTGGAATGTCTTCTAAGTTCTCCCTGCCCTCTACTTGCACATCGTATCCTTTGAAGTCAGCCACATTCCCTAAGAGGCTCGGAAGACCCCAGCCTGACGTGAATGGAGTGCTGTTGTAGCAAACCGTTCTATTAAACCCAGAGACTACGGATTCAGGGAGACAATAAGAAAGAGGATTGATTCGATTGACCCGCGACAAGAGTTCTCGGGTCAAGATTTGGGTACCCAGATAGCATGCGCTTAGAGCAGCGCCGGTACCCCCTTTAACTCGCTTCCACTTGGGTAGTCTCCAACCATCCTCCAACCTACCAGGTCCTTCGCCTAGATCTTTGAGTAATTCCCTTGTTGTCACGAAATAATCGTAGATCGGATACATCCGATCCCGTTGTTGAACTGCTTCAAAGCCTTCGCCTACAAAGTTCTTAGCTAAGCTCCACTTATTGAATTCAGAATCTAACGTCTCTAGGTTTTTGAGAACCTTGGATTCCAATTCACTGGGAGTGTCTGAATTGAGCTTGCTTGCAACCAGAGCATGGATTGCAGCGTGAGTTTTCTCCATAAAATAGATTTGTTTTTGTTTGATCTCTTCATAACGCTTCTGATGAAACAGGGAATTTCCTCTTTCCCATTCTCTCAAGTAATCCAGGTTCAGCGCCGCCTTACCCCCACGGTTTACCGGGTAAATTACATTCTCGTAAAAACCCTCAGTGCTCAGATGGGCCCCGACAAGTCCTTGATAGGTTGATTCTACATCTTGTTCCATTGAGATCAGCTCTTTCAAGCCTTTGGATTCAGCTAAACCCAAGCTGGATTGGATGAACAAGATTGAGGAAATACAAAGGAGAGAAATCCAGGTGTGCAACTTCATAGGCCTGGATGACTAGCATACGCAACTAGACGCGTCAAACCTTTGGGAATGGGTTCACACAGGAAATTTTTTGATGCTATTGAACGACGAACTTTTTGACAGTCTTCCACACCTTTTTCAGTTGAATATTATAAATTTAATAAATTTAAGAGATTACCTAGCTAAATTTCTTAGAGTTTTTCAGTTTTTTAAACCCGCATTTTGTGGCCTGCCCTTTGCTTTATTCTCCCTGAGACAAAGCCTCGGCAACTCGGTTTGCTGAGAGAAGTAAAAGATATGTGGGAGTCAGTTTATGACAAAGAATAAGAAGAGTTTGTACCAATTTGGCCTACTAGCGTTTTCGTTAACGGCATTAGCCTATACACATACTTCGTGGGCTGTTGAGGATTCATCCGAGGCTACCAGTGTATCCGAGACTAAAGATCCATCCGCTCTCAGTTTCGAAGAAAGGCGAGCTAGGCTTGCAGGACAATTGAACGGTTCACACATGCAACCGGGAGCTGCTCCGGCAGCTGTACCAGCAACTGTTCCAGCAGCTGCACCAGCAACTGTTCCGGCAGCTCCACCAGCAACTGACCCGGAGGCTGCACCAGCAACTGTTCCGGCAGCTCCACCAGCAACTGTTCCGGCAGCTCCACCAGCACCTGTTCCGGCAGCTCCACCAGCAACTGTTCCGGCAGCTCCACCAGCAACTGTTCCGGCAGCTGCACCAGCACCTGTTCCGGCAGCTCCACCAGCAACTGACCCGGCAGCTCCACCAGCAACTGACCCGGCAGCTGCACCAGTAACTGTTCCGGCAGCTGCACCAGCAACTGTTCCGGCAGCTGCGCAAGTAAATGTACCTCCTCCTCTACCTCCGCAAGACGACAAGATTTCTGAGATAGAGGCATTTGATGCCATGTCAGAGGATGAGGCTGAGGCTGAGGCTGAGCTTAAGGATATGTCCACTCAAACCGATGGAAACTGCGAAGGAGCTACCCCGCCAATACCATCTAATGTTGCTGTGACTCCGGTTGCTGTGACTCCAGCTCCTGCGACTCCAGCTGTGACTCCGGTTCAAGACCCCGTGGAGGTAAAGCCAATTAGAACAACTCGCCGAAAAGAGAAGCCTTATCGTCTAGGAGATTTCGCGAAGAAAGAGCCTGTAGAGAAGCGCCATGATTACAGCAAGTACGATGTAAGCAAATCTTCTTCACCGTCTCGCAAAGAAGAAAATTTTGGCGATGGGCCTCAAAGACAAGGCGTACACCCCATGATGATGGCTGGAGCTAACCCCATGATGATGGGCGGACACCACCCCATGATGATGGGTGGATATAACCCCATGATGATGGGCAGGTATAACCCCATGATGATGGGTGGATATAACCCCATGATGATGGGTGGATATAACCCCATGATGATGGGTGGATATAACCCCATGATGATGGGTGGGTATAATCCCATGATGATGGGCGGATACCGCCCCATGATGACAGGCGGATATAGCCCGATAATGATGGGTGGGTATAATCCCATGATGACAGGTGGCTACAATTCTTCAATGATGTACGGCGGCGGATACGGCAATGGAATGGGAATGTACAACCCGATGATGATGGGCGGCGGATATTCCTACGGCGGCATGGGAATGGGGTACAACCCCGGAATCAAGTTCTACTAAGAATCTAGACAAAGCAGAGGATTAGAACTCATCGCTGAAGACGACGGGTTCTAATCCTCTGCCTTGTCAAACTCTTCTAGATAATTCTAGTGACGCTTTTCAGGTTCAGCAGCAGGTTGGAAATCTTTGTGAGCCGAAATAAACCGTTTTAGAGCCGTATTGGCAATTTCGGATGGCTTGAGCTTGGTGTGGTCGCACATGACTTTCAGGGTTTCTGCCACATTCGCTTCAACATCGATTTCGATTTTAACTGTGGAACCCTTGAGTTTATAATCATCACGCATAACTAAACCTCTTTTCTTCGAGATCCTAATAGAAGGTCAAACTAAAAACCTGAATACCGCTATAAAAATCTGAATTTTCTATCAGGTTACCATAGATCTGTTTTCAACTCTAGTGGTCTGCTTCGAGAGATTTAAGAACCCTAGACTAGAGATCGCCCCCTCAGCAAATCTTTTACGACCCCATACATGATACTAGGCAGAGAATCGAGCTCGTCCACTTCTCGAAGCACCCCTCGCCCCCGACTGGCTAGTTCACGGCAAAGCTCTAAACTGGCGCGCTCCTTCCCCATCTTCAAAACGACTAGGTGTGGGAATCTTGGGGCTAAATAGCCTGGATCCCTCCCTGCCGTGTATTTCCCGTCTGTGAGCAAAACCACTGAGGGGGGTCGGCCTAAGCCGCTCGATTGAGCGAGCTTAACTTGAACGAGTGCGGCCTTCATCCCATCTTCTAGGTGGGTGTACCCTTGGGCCGGAACATCCAAGAAGCGCTCTACCAGAACGTCGAGGGAGACTCTCTCGTCCGGACTTTTAAGGACCTTAGCCTCATTTTCGAAAGCAACTATCCCAATGGGGTCATCAGGAAACTCGAGTAGAACGACCGCCAGCGCGACCGCAGTTAAAGCTAGCTTTTCCCCAGTCATGGAAAGGCTCGTATCAATGCACAGAACCAGAGGTTGACGCCTATGGACGCTATAGCTCATCCAAATGTCTTGGTCTGTCAGGGAAATAGGTTTAGGGAGTAGACCCTGAGCAGCAAAAACTGCCAGCGGGGAGTTTTCCAAAGTCTCGTCCAGATCCAGGTCCACTTGTTCAGCTCGGACAGGAACTTCCGAAAGGGGGGCCGCCCTTTGTTCCAAAGGCCTGACTACAGCACCTAAAACCTCCTGGGCACGCTCGAGAATTGCTGAGACGGAAATTCTTCTCAAGTGCCTGGCAATCCCTTCGGCAGAGCGTCGAGACTTAAATTCATGATAACGAGTAGCGACGTCCCAGGCACTTGCGTTTTGAAGGTCTAAGAGTTGCTCATCGGCATCTCCGTCCAAGAACGCTCCAGAACTTTCCGGAGGGCGAAAGGTGGGCTTGAGCTTTTCAAACTCCGGCTTTTGTTTGCTGAAAATGCTTTGATAGAGGTTAGCTCGACTTGGCTTAAGATCCTCTTTGCCTCCATCAGGACTTAGGTCTTTTTTTTTAACTGGCCTTCCCCGAGCTCGGCTAGAACCTGATCAACCCACTCTCGAAGAAGAGCGTTCATCTCAGCTCGAAGGGAGGACTCGGCATCAGCCTCACGTTCCATCTCTATTCGAGTCGGAAGTGCCATCAGGACAGCGGCCAAAAATGCGTCTTTAAAGGCAGCCCCATCCCGAATCATGACATCAGCGATTTCAGCAATACTCAAGGCGGCACGAACCGATGCCCCCCTGCGAATCCTGGGATGATTTCGAGTCATTCGAGCCAATCGAGTAGAGGCCAGAGGAAGGAGTTTCAGTTCCTTAGATTGGCCCCCTCGCCCCTTGAGCTTATCAGACACGATGGAGACTTCTTCTCCCTCAGTCTGATAGTCCAAGACGACGAGTTCAAATCGATCCAGAATAGCCTCGCTCAGGTGAGAAGTGGCAACGAACTCCTTAGGGTTTTGAGTGGCGATCACTAAGAATCCCTCAGCCGCACGAATTTCTCCCAAACGAGGTACGGAGATCACCCGTTCGTCAATGGCAGGGAGAAGCACGTTTTGTACTCCCTCAGGGAGGCGATTGAGCTCATTAATAAAAAGGATGCCACCTTTCTTCATGGCCTCCACCAAGGGTCCCGGCATGAAAGCCTCAGGTGTAAAACCCTTTTGAATGACCGTTGGAGGATCAAACCATCCCGAGAGTTTCTGTTCGGAATAGCGATTGTCCCCATCTACGCGAAATACCGGAGCCCCTAGTTCACGAGTCACTGCCAAGGCCAGGTGGGTTTTTCCTACACCTACCGGTCCTTCCAAAAGTACATTCCTTTTAGCCCGAAGGCAGGCTCGGACTTGAGAGATCTCTGCTTTTCGCCCAACCAATTCTGCTGCTGAACCTGAACTCACTTCGCCCCCCCTCGTTTTTTGCCCTTACCCGAAACTGCAGTGACTTTTGCATTTTCCTGAGGCTTCTGGCTCGACTGACGGCGCAGATACTCCTCTACAATATAGCTTGCCACATCCGAGGGTTTTGTCCCTACACTAAAGCCTGCGTCAAAACCACACTCTAACGCCATGGGGTGGGTCACTCTGGGTCCCCCTGCGACAAAAATAAGCTGATCTTTGAGACCCATCTTCTCGGCTCGTTGAATCAGCTCCTTGAGATCCCGAATATGAATATTATGCTGACTCACTACTTTTGAAACTAAAATGGCATCTGCTTTTTCCTGAATCGCCAATTTTAGGAGATCCTCGTTTTGAACTTGGGCACCTAGATTGCGAGCATCGAGCCACTGATACCTTTCGAGTCCATAGTCGCCCGCGAAGCCCTTCATATTAATAATGGCATCAATCCCGACAGTGTGAGCGTCATAACCCGTACAAGCCCCGAGGACGACGAGTTTACGTCCAATCCGGGTACGAATCAGCTCATCAATTTCTTCGCGGGAACGTTTCTGAGCATCTACTTTTAGGACCTTGATTTGGGTAAAGTCCACGGTATGCTTCAGGCGAGCGTAAATCACGAAGAAGGCAAATCCATTTGCGGCTTTCTCCATTGTAGCTACCTTGATTTGGTCAAATCCCATTTTCTGCGTCAGTAGGACTGCGGCCTCTCGAGCTTCGGGAGTGGCTTCGACCGGAAGGGTAAAAGCGAGTTGAATGGTCCCATCATCCATGATGTCACCGTAGGGCCTCAGCTTTTTCAAGTTCACTTCAGCAATCTTGGACATGAAAGATCCTATTTTAAGAGGTCAAAAAATGGGTTCAAGTAGTTGGGAGCTCTGAGGAGTACCCCATCGTACCCCTTGCCTCCTGTTTCGGTTCGACTGACTTCAGCAAAGGCTCTTCCCTCAATTGCCTTGAAAAGGCCCTTCTTCTCAATCATCTTGAGATGCTCAAAAGTATCTTCAAGTACTTTTGCAGCAAAAGACTCAATCACGCCACCTTTCTTAAACTCAATCTCCTTCCCTAAATCATGAGCGCCATTAAAAATGTAGCGGGCGTTCTTAATACTCATCCAACGATCTTGAAGCAGAGGAGTATGCATGGCTTCTGTCGCCATCCCTAAAAGCTGAATGGACTGGTTCGTGAGAACTCCCACGAAATTAAACATCGCGTCCATGAGATGACTGTAGAAAATATCGCCGCACTTATGGCGCGTCGGAGGCATGAACTTAATGGGCGACTGAGGAAAAATATCACGGGTCATTTGTGCCCGCGCGATTTCATACAAGAACACATTCGGATGTTCGGGGTCCATTTCTTGGGCATGACCTAGCCCCATGAGGTCCTCGGTCATTTGGGCATTGAGAGCGAAGCGTTCATTGATGAACTGCGAGGCCAAGACCTGATGCCCATTTTCAAAGGCATCGGCAGTGGTCAGGTAATTGTCTTCCCCAGTATGAATGATAATTCTCGAGAGCGCGATGATGCGCCTAGAGAAATGCTGGTCAATCAAAGTACGCTTCATGTTGATGTCGCGAAATAGGATTCCATACATCGCGTCATTGAGAAGAAAATCCAGTCGTTCCATCGCTCCTAGGGCCGCGATTTCTGGCATACAAAGCCCGGAACAATAATTGGTTAAGCGGATGTAGCGACCTAACCTGCGCCCCTCTTCATCTAAGGCCTTTCGCATGATGCGAAAGTTTTCCTGGGTTGCGTAGGTCCCCCCAAACCCTTCTGTCGTTGCGCCATGCGGTACAAAGTCTAAGAGGGACTGAGCCGTGCTTCGAATCACGGCAATGGCATGAGCACCCGCTTGGGCGGCTGCTTGAGCTTGAATGACATCTTCAAAAATATTTCCCGTTGCCACGATGACATAGATGAGAGGCCCTTGGCTCCCATCTGGAACAAATTGGTCTCCAGTTTCCTTACGAATCTGATCTCGCTTTTCTCGTTCAGCAACCAAATGATCTCGGGCTGCCTTACACTGTGCGAGAGCAATCTTTTGAACTTCTGTTTCAGGAGCTCTGGGTAGTTTCAGAAGATTGATTTTCCGCGTCGCCGTTGCCTTAGCTAGCTCCGTCGGTGTCATTCGGGTTTGAATCATTCCATTGATAAACCAATGAAGGACCCCTTGTCCCAACGCGTTCTCTCTCCTTAAATCCTCGACAATGATATTGACCTCTGGAAACCATTGTCCGCCTTGCTCAACGGCCCCCTCAACCCCGAGGAGACGTAACACGGCCCTCTCGATGGCTACGGTCGTGTGAGTTTGGATAAGGGCATCAATCGGCTTAGCTATAGACGAGGCAAATTTCCGGCATTGCTCAATCAACGCTGGATCTAAAGTGAGATGGGCCATACAAATCCCCACTAGGAATAGGTTTTAGTGAAAAGGCGACGAAGTTCGTCACTCTCCCTCATAATACTCAACGCCACTTCGGCGTGGCCACGAGTATACCCATTTCCCATCACTAAATCCACGTCTGCGCCAACTCCTTCTGCACCCAAAGTAGCTCGAGTAAAGCTAGTGGCCATACTAAAAAAATAAACTACTCCTCCCGGCTTACAGGAGAGTATGCACGACATTTCCGTTTCAGAAATATTAGCGACATTAATCACGCGGTCAGCCATAGTGCCGCCCGTGAGCTGACTCACTCGATTCATGATCTCCACAGCCTTGCGTGCATCGGCCTGAATAATATGATCCACGAACGAAAGGGACTTTAAACGGTCGACAGCTTCCTTGGAATATTCCACCGCAATAGTCTTAACGCCCCTCTTTTTCTTGGCCTCATAAAGGCAAAGTAGCCCGGACTTTCCTCCTCCGCCCACAACCACCACAGTCTGGTTTTCCTGAACCAATTTTCGGGTCTGAGCGGGGGCTCCAGCAACGTCAAGAACTGCAAGCGCGACGGTTTCCGGGAGATCCTCGGGTAGCTTCGCAAAGATTCCCGAAGCAAATAGGATTGCATGGCCCTCGACATCCACTCGATCTGTCTTGAGATGGACCTGTTTGATCTTGCGGATCTCAAGCGGTGTCAGAGTCAAAGAAACTAAAGTGGCAATCCGATCCCCAACCTGCAATGGCTTTTCGTGGAGTGGAAAACGAGGGCCGATTTGACTCACCCTCCCTATCAACATTCCACCCGAACCGGTCACAGGGTTATGGTGCTTCCCGCGCTTTTCTACTAGTTGAAGAATATGGTGTTCTATTTTCGCGACATCATTTCCGCAAGCCAAAGCGATTTGATGGAAACTCGCCGAGTCAATATTCAAATTCTCAACTTCTATGAGGAGCTCGTCCTCCGCAATAGGAAGAGCAGGATCTACTCGATCTGCCTGTTGAGGCAGAACTCCTCGTGGCTCCAATGATCTCTGAACGCCATAAGGATCGGATTGCCGAAATTGGGCCATAGCTAAATCCGGGCTTTCAAGATGCGTTCCTCCGCGATCCGATCGGCGATCACGTGAGTCGGCAGCCTTTCGTCCCTGGATCGTTCAAGAATAGTAGTGATGGTCTGGTAGATTTTCCCTACATGCTCTTCTGCTCGAGCACGACTGTAGACACCCCGTGCTGAATCTTCATAATAGATATTAATGAGACCACCGGCATTGATGGCATAGTCAGGGGCGTAAATCATTCCGAGACGCTGCATCTCAAAACCCTGCTCAGGAGTTGCCAATTGATTGTTAGCAGCTCCTGCCACCACTTTGGCCTTAATTCTAGGGAGAGTCTGAGCGCTGACCGATGCCCCTAACGCAGAAGGTGAAAAGATATCACACTTCACGTCATAGATCGTCTCTGGCGCCACGACTTCGATTCCATATTTCTTGACAGCTCGATCAATCATTCCCTTATCAATATCGCACGCAACAACCTGGGCGCCCTCAGCAACCAGATGCTCTAGCAAATAATAAGAAACGCTTCCTAAGCCCTGAAGTGCGATTTTTGTCCCCTTGAGAGAAGACGATTTAAAAGCGAATTGGGCACATGCCTTCATTCCGTTATAGACGCCCCAGGCAGTCAGCGGAGAGGGATCACCACTAGAACCCACATCTCCCTCAATTCCTAAAACGTGAGAAGTCTTCTTCTTAATCGTTCTCAAATCGTCAGCGCCAATTCCAACGTCCTTCGCTGTGACATAATGGCCACCCAAACGATTCACAAACTCGCCGTACCGTTCGAGCATCTTGGGATTCTTGTCAGCTTTTGGATCACCCAAAATAACTGCTTTTCCTCCCCCCCAGTTCAGACCGGAGATCGCAGCTTTGTAGGTCATCCCTTTAGACAGCCGCAGAACATCCACGAGTGCCTCTTCTTCTGTGGTGTAGTTCCACATTCGACACCCGCCCACTGCAGGCCCCAGCACCGACGAATGTATTGAAATAATCGCTTTCAAGCCTACTTGCGGATCATTGCAATAAACTAACTGTTCGAATCCATCAGATTGAATTTTGTCGAAGATCATCTCACACGTTTCCTCTTGTTAAGTGATAGGAGACCCTAACAAGACGTTCGCCCCTTCGCAAGATCTACTACGTCGAACTCTTTGACACAGGTCCAATCGAATGACAGCAAAATATTTTCGTCATTCGTCTAACTAGTTGATATGGCATAACAATTTCATAAATGATGCTGATTGTCATTTTTGGCCCAAGATTTGCTCGTAATCATCTCTAGAGAAGTGGAGAAGTGTCATGAAGAAGTGGAATACAAAACGGAATATAAAAGTAAAAAGTTACTGGATAGCGATTGCTGCCCTACAACTCGTCCCAGCAGTTGCAATTGCGTTTAACCCTCCTCGAGCTCACGAACTCATTTCATTAAATCAACGCCTGTCTTCCTTAGAGCTAGAGCAACAGGATGGAAGAATCCCTCGAACGGAACTCTATTCTAAACTGAATGACCTGATCAATCTAGTATCCAGATCAAATGGACTACCCGACAGTGTGGAAAGCACTCAGCTCCAACAAATTATTTCTGAATTTAGATCCCGAATTGCTCAACGCTTGTCTGAACAAACTACCTCCGCCCAAGCACACTTCGCTACCCTCAAGAAAATTGACGCTCAACTCAGTGAAATCGACCCGGCAGCCCGCCCTGAACGAGTGAGACAGCAGTTATTGGGTGTTAAAAGTATCTTCACTGCAACCCTCGACAATTTAGCGGATCAGCTGGCCCAAAGAGCAACAGAACTTCAAACGCCGGAGTTGTACTACAAGGCTCTTGAAAGTCTGACCGCATGGCACCACGAGTTCTGTAAGGCACCCACCGATCGCATCACTTCAAACGGACTCTGTGAGTCAACCCAACAGGCCGCTTTCCAAAATCAAGCCGATCCTGTGCGTCAAGCACTAGTACAGGTAGGTATTGACTTCGCAGCCTCTGATAGTGTCGCTCCCCGTGACAAGGAAACCGTGAGCCGATTCGTCCAATTAATTTCAACAGGAGATCCAGAGTCTTTCAAGACGCTCGAACTCGCCCTGAAAGATCGAAACACAAAGCGCCCCGTCAATCACATCTTAAGCGACTCTGAAATTAAAGATACTTTCGGAACTCTCGACATCGGACTTGGAGAAAAGGATGGAGAGCCTGTTGTATCCCCCAAGGGGTTTATTCCTGTTGA
>Ga0206829_10230_pt1 | contig 18849 bp, 19 predicted proteins | sample Alteio_BWOrgCont_75_FD_152862 | JGI IMG/M metagenome (GOLD analysis project Ga0206829, IMG submission 152862) | Enriched cells from forest soil in Barre Woods Harvard Forest LTER site, Petersham, Massachusetts, United States -... | ecosystem: Environmental > Terrestrial > Soil > Temperate forest >... | reverse complement strand
CAACCCTGTTTTTTCTTTAACCCTCCAGGCCAGGGCGTCAAAAACATTGGAGGCCAAATCCCGGATGCTGGTCACCCCGTTTTGAAGAAAACTATAAAGACTTTCTTCGCTCACCAGTCCATGGACATGAAGATCAATAAACCCGGGCAGAACAAACAAACCTTCGCCGTCAATCACTTCTACCGCCTCATAGTCAGGCGCCTGATCATGGGGACCCGCGTAAACAATTTTTTCGTTTTTGATTAAAATAGTGCGGTTTTCCAAGGCACCATCAGCTACGGCATCGTAGACAATCGCTCTTTGAATCGCGGTTTGAACTTTCAAGTAAAACTCCATCGGGAATAACGCTTCAACAGACTATACCTGCCGACCAGCCATTTGTTGAATGAAGTTATTAATTCTGAAAAATCTGGTTGAGTACATAGGCCAGTCTTACACCGGCTTTGAGAAGCCTCTCATTAACGATTTTTCTCATCTGATCCGTGTAATAGTCGTCAGGTAAATCCTGCCCCCACCGGTTTTTCTCCAAAAGCGGACCAGACGGCAACTCGGAATAGATGTTATCCCTGGCTATGCGAAAACTTTCATAAGCCCAGTCTTTGGGAGTCCCGCCCTGCCAGGAATTAACCTGGGTCTCCGTCAACCCTTGTTCCAGTTGCGCGGCCAGCTTCCTCGGGTTTTCCTTGGCATGCGGCTCGAGCAAATTATCCCAAAAACTGTGGAGATTGACCCAGGTATAGCGGTTGGGATGGCTCTTTGAGCCGTAATAGCGGAACCATTTTTCGTTGCCGCCCCGGTCATTATCTTCGGCGCAATGAAGCGGTTGATGAACGTCGCCCACAAAATGGACTAAAAATTTAAGGGCTTCTCTTTTATCCCACCGGGATGCCCAGCGGTTCCTTAGAACTTCTTCGTCTTTCTCAATTTGATCGACCACACACTGGTGATCGCGGCAGACATCCGAAAGATCGTAACTGTTTTGTTCTTCCCGAACGTTGACTTGAATATAGTGCCAGGGCGCTGTTTCGGGCCTGGTATGGGCGATCGTATCCGCCCAGGTACAGACCGAAACCAAATCCTGGGAAGGCCCCAGCAGTTGATGGACTGCCGCCCAGGCCTCCGGGCTCAGCCGGTCCTGCGCGATATAGGCCACCGTCTTATGGCCCACAGCTCCCCAGGCCCATAACGCCGAGTGAATAAAAAAGCAGATCGCTAGAGTAAAGATAAACTGGAATCGCACCTTTGCCCCCAAATAAAAAAAGCCCGGGAAAGTTCCCGGGCTTTTTATCAACAAAACATCTTTTAAACCGTCTTGACCGGGCTTCCCGTCTTTTCATACTTCTCAATGAACTGTTCCACCATTTCATGCGCTTCCGAGTCCGAATATTGAATCGATGGAGTCTTCATAAAGTAAGCGGAAGGCCCTTCCAAAGAACCCGCCAGTTTGGAATCCATGGCCAATTTGCAGCAGCGGATCGCGTCAATACCCACGCCCGCGCTGTTGGGCGAATCCCAGACTTCCAGTTTTAACTCGATGGAAACAGGAACGTCCCCGAACTCGCGGCCTTCCAGGCGGATATGCGCCCACATTACGAATGAACAGGATTTCGAGCTTTGCGTCAAATATGGAGTGGATGAAGTGGCGCATATGCCGTCCAGACCTGTTTCGGATGATCTTTGGAAGGAAGCGATATTAAAAAAGGTACAGATTGTTCCCACAGTGCAAGCTCACGCGGGCTGGGCTAAAGAATGGAAACGTAAAGATAATCATCCTTTTGGAAATTTTTGCCAGCATGGTTTTAAAAAAGGCCACGCTCAATGCAAAAAGAATTTGGAACGCTTTTTGAGTTTGGGCGGTCAGGTGGTTTACGGAACAGACGCGGGAAACCCCCATATGCCTTTTGGAGTTTCTTTTAAAGAATGGAAAGATTTACAAAGCGCGGGTGTGACGCCGATACAGTGCTTAAGAATGGCCACTAAAGACGCGGCGGTCGTTTTGGGTATGGGGGATCAACTGGGTACTATAGAGAATGGCAAATTGGCTGATTTGGCAATCTATCAGCATGACCCGATAAAAAATCCCTACAATTTTAAAACGATTAAAACCGTTTTTAAGAACGGCCAGTCTTACCCGGCCGGACCTTTAGAGTATCCCGAGCCCTTTGATCTGGACCATTGGATTAATCAGTGGGAAAAAACGGAATTTAAAAAAGGCTGGCTTAACCGTTAACTGTTGTTCGAAATCCTCTTTGATAAACTTTGAAAATTTTGCCTGGTGTTAAAGCGTTTATCCCTTATCTGTTTCTTTGGGATAAAAGGATATAATGAATTAACTGAAACTCATTTTCCCTTCGGAAAGCACGTGATTATGAAGCAGCAATTTGGAATGAACCAAAAGATGCAGCAGCGGATGGTAATGACGCCGATGCTGCAACAGGCTATGAAGATTCTCCAAATGTCGACCATGGAACTGAAGGACTGGGTCGAAAAAGAAATGGTTGAAAACCCGGTATTGGAAGAAAATGAAGAGGTCGGACCGGATAAAAACAGTCCCGCTGAGGATCAAGAAGGCGCAGTGGTTGACCCTACTTTGGAAAAGGCCAAGGAAAGACATGACACCGATTTAGTGGAGCACATCAAGGAGGGGGAGAGTTTTAAAGAGGATACCTGGGACGTCTATAAAGAATCGCAGGAATACGGCGACTCAGGCGAAGCGGATTGGGGCAACCGCCAGAATTCGGACGCGGATCAGGAGAAAAGGGATTTTGTGGAGGCCTCCATTACCCGGGCGCCCAGTCTGGCGGATCATTTGGAATGGCAGTTTTTGTTGGTGGCCAAAAATGAACAGCAAGAGGCTATCGGAAAACTGATTATTGGCAATTTAGATGAAAACGGTTACTTGATGACTACTTTGGAGGATTTAGCCCAATCCCTCCAGGTTTCGGTGGATGAGGTGGAAAAGGTTTTGGTTCTGATCCAGGGGCTGGAGCCAACGGGTGTGGGCGCGAGGGATCTTCGGGAATGTCTGCTCCTTCAACTGGAGAATAGAACCGGTCCGGTGGCCCAAAAGGCTTATCAGGTTGTTTTAAATCATTTTGAAGATATGGAAAAGAAAAGATACCCGCCTATTCTCAAGGGTTTGGAATGCGATTCGGACCAATTGCGGGAAATTTTAGCTTATGTAGCTAATCTGGAACCCAAGCCGGGCCGGTCTTTTGAGGAAATCGATACTAAGTATGTTACCCCCGATGTGAGTGTGCGAAAAATAGAGGGAGAATATGTGGTAGTTTTAAATGATGAGCCTGTGCCGCGGCTTCGGGTGTCATCCTATTACCGGCATATGTTAAAAGATAAAAAAGCCGTCGCCGCCAAAGAGACCAAGCAATTTTTGGAAAGCAAGATTCAGGCGGCGAACTGGCTTATCAAAAATATTGAACAGCGACGAAAAACCATTTATCGCGTGACCGAGTCCATCTTCCGCATTCAAAGAGAATTTCTTGAAAACGGCGTGAATTCATTAAAACCACTCACGTTAAAACAAGTGGCGGATATGGTCAGCATGCACGAATCGACAATCAGCCGCGTGACGACCCATAAATATGTGCAAACTCCCCGGGGATTATTTGAACTCAAGTATTTTTTTTCCAGCGGATTGGAATCGAATGACGGCATGGATGTGTCTTCTTTGTCTGTGAAAGAAAAAATAAAGGAAATGATTGATCAAGAGCCGCCTCAAAAACCTCTTTCAGATCAAAAGATCATGCAAAACCTGACCAATCAGGGACTGACTATCGCCCGCCGTACCATCGCAAAGTATCGTGAAGAATTAAGGATTCCTTCCGCTTCCCAGCGCCGAAAGTTGTGATAAAAGCCTGAAAATTCAGGCACTTCAATGCCTAGGTTCATTGACTTCCCCTTATCGAATGTTAAAATGTTCCTCCTTTCGCAAGATTTTGCCACTTTATCCGTGAAATTCGGGGTTTAACGCTTTTTCCACAGAGGGATAACCATGAAAATCAGTATTACGAGCCGCCATGAAAAGTTGACAGAGGGTCTTAAAAACCATGTCGAGGATAAGATTGAACGGGTTGAGAAGTTTTTAGGGAAAATCAAGGAAGCCCATGTCATTTTGAACTTTGAAAAGAAAGTTCATGTTTGTGAAGTGACTTTGTCGGCCAAAAACCTAAAGTTGAGCGCCAAAGCGACTTCGCGGGATATGTATCAATCCATCGACGCCGCTTTAACCCGTCTTGAAACCCAGGCGCATAAACAAAAAGATAAAAGAGTAGGGCATCATCGTCATGGAGACGGCCGGGAAGTTCTTGAAGATGTTTCACAGGAAGTTGAAAAGGGAGAAGTGAAGGTTATCAAAGCGAAGAAATTCGCCGTGAAACCTTTGACGGTTGAGGAAGCTGCCCAGCAATTGTCTTTTTCTAAAGATGTGTTTTTAGTTTTTCTAAACGCTGAAAATGACCGTACCAGTGTGGTATACAAGCGCACCGATAACCATGTGGGTTTGATAGAACCAGAGTATTGAAACTGATTATAAGCAGTTCTCGAGTTTAAAAAGCCGTTCATTACCAGGAGGTTGTTTATGCAGATTCTCGATTTTTTATCTGTTGATTCCATCAAGCTGTCCATAGAGTCCAAAAATAAAAAAGATGCGATTAAAGAACTGGTAGAGGTTTTGGTCAAATCCGGGAAAGTCAAAGATAAGAAAAAAATGATTCAAACCCTGATGGAGCGCGAAGAACTGGGTTCTACGGGAATCGGACAGGGAATCGCCATTCCTCATGGTAAATCCGATACGGTTTCGGATCTGGCCGCGGCTTTTGGAGTTTCGGCGGACGGCGTCAGTTTTGACTCCCTGGACGGCGAACCAGTTAATATTTTTTTCCTTTTAGTCGCTCCGGAAGGCGCGGCGGGCGCCCATTTAAAAGCTTTGGCCCGCATTTCCAGCCTTTTGAAAGACAAGTATTTCAGAAAATCCCTGCTCTCAGCCCAGAGTCCCGAGGAAGTCATTAAAATCATTCAAGAAGAAGAAAAGCTCAAACACTAGGTTTTTTCCAAGGCGAAGATTTCAAGGCGGCATCCCGTGAAAAAAATATCCGTCGAGTCATTTTTTCAACAATCCAAGGAAAGACTCCGCCTGACTTCATTATTAGATGTGGATATGCGGAGCCGTTCTATTGTCAGCGTTGATATTAACCGCATGGGAATGGGATTGACCGGTTACTTAAAGTGGTTTCCTTTTCACCGGCTCCAGATTATCGGAAAAACAGAAATTCATTATCTGGAAACCCTTAAGCCGGCTTTGCGCCAAAAAACACTCCGAACTATTTTTTCAAAAAAGATGCCCTGTGTTGTTGTGACGCACAAGATGAAGACACCCGCGGATGTTCTGGCAGCGGCCCAAAAATATCAGGTTCCCGTTTTCACCACGCCAACCCCCACGACCAAATTCATCTCTGAAATCTCAGTTTATCTTGAGGAAGAGTTCGCCCCCGAAACGACTCAACATGGAACCCTTATGGATATTTATGGAGTGGGCATTCTTATTCTGGGAAGTTCCGGTATCGGCAAAAGTGAGTGCGCTTTAGACCTGGTGGAACGGGGACACCGACTGGTGGCGGATGATCTGGTCTATATGAAGCGGCTGGCGAACCGGATTGTCATGGGTTCGCGCTCTGAAATTATCAAACATCATATGGAAATCAGAGGATTGGGAATTATCAATGTCGAAAGTCTTTTTGGTATCGGTGCCATTCGGGATAAGAAAAGAATTGAGCTGGTCGTGCGTTTGGAAGAGTGGGACAATAAAAAGGAATATGACCGTTTGGGACTTACGCCGGCCACTCATAAAATTTTTGATGTGGACCTGCCCACTTGTGTTATTCCCGTAAGACCGGGACGTAATCTGGCGGTTATCATTGAAGTCGCCGCGATGAATCACCGTTCGATGAAAATGGGTTATTTTACCGCGCAGGAATTCGCGGACCGAGTCGGACGAATTATGGCCGAAGAAACGACAAGAAAAAATAAAGCCCGGTCGAAAGGCGTCTTCTGATGCAGAGCTGGCGCTGGCTTTATCCTGGAATGAAATTAAAGCGCTGGTTCTTTTTGATCGGCCTGGCCATCGTTGTTTTTATTGTGGGTTTTTCGGGTTTAATGAGCGCCCATGTTTCGGGAATCCATCTTCGTCCCGCGATCATCATTGATATCGAAGATGATCTTAAACGCTTAAAGTTCATTGATTTTTTGTTTATGTCGCTGGGTATCTGGGGTTTGATACTGGGAATCCGGCGATTATTGTTTTCGGTCCTCACTGTCTACGCCCCGGCCCGTGAAAAAGAGTTTTTAAATGTGGCCTATGAACGGACCCGCTTAAAACGAGGCCCCCGCATTGTGGTGGTGGGGGGAGGCACGGGAATGCCGAACGTGCTTTCCAGCCTAAAGCAATATACCAGCAATTTAACCGCGGTTGTGACCGTGGCGGATGATGGTGGAAGTTCAGGCCGTCTCCGCAAGGATTTTGGAACGCCTCCTCCGGGTGATATTCGAAATTGTATTGTGGCTTTGTCTGATCAGGAAACCTTGCTGAACGATCTCTTTCAGTATCGTTTTAAAGCCCATGGTGATCTGAAGGGGCACAGTTTCGGCAATCTTTTTATTACAGTCATGAAAGAAATTACGGGCGATTTTGGCAGAGCGGTTGAGGAATCCAGCCGTGTACTCTCGACCCGGGGAACGGTCATGCCGGTTACTTTTGAGCCGATGACGCTTCAGGCAAAATTGAAAAACGGGAAAATCGTGACGGGTGAGTCGAATATTTCCAAATCAAAATTGCCCATCGACCGTATTTTGCTTAAAGAAAAAAATATCCGTCCCAATAAACAGGTTCTCAAGGCGATTTTGGAAGCGGACGCGATAGTGCTGGGACCAGGCAGCCTTTATACCAGCGTTATTCCCAATTTGTTGATACCTCAGGTGGCTGAAACCATCGCGCTTTCTAGAGCGGTTAAAATTTATGTTTGTAATGTGATGACTCAGCCGGGCGAGACAGATGCTTATTCGGTTTCGGATCATGTGAAAGCCATCTTGAATCACACGGGACCTAATTTTATTCATTACGTCATCGCCAATAAAGAAAAAGTATCGCCAAAACTTTTGCATCGATATGAAACTTATCATCAGGTTCCCGTTGTTTTGGATGAAGCCGGAGTTGAGGCTTTGGGAGTGAAACTGATCAAAAGCAACCTGTTGAATCACGAAAATTATGTGCGTCATAGCTCTGAAAAATTGGGAAAAGCGATTATCCGGCGTCTGGTGATTTGATAAAAGTTGATGAATTTATTATGAAGTAAGAGGATCAGTTATGTTTGGAATAGTCGTTGCCACTCATGGCGAGTTTGGACAAGATATGGTTGCCACGCTTCGAATGATTTTGGGTTCCAGCGAAGGCATTGAGTCGATCGCTTTACTGCCTTCCGAGTCGTTAGAGGGGTTTAAATTGAAAATGGAAGAAACTTTAAAGAAGGTTGACGCGAAAAATCAGGGTGCTTTAGTGCTGGTGGATATGATCGGGGGGACCCCGTTTAATGTGGCCATGCTGACAGCCCAGACCCGCCCGTTACAGGTAGTGACAGGAGTTAATCTGCCCATGTTGATTAAGCTGGCGACCGGACAAGATGAATCTGATTTAGAAACGCTGGCGGTGGAAACCCAAAAGGTGGCCCGAGAAGGCGTTGTGACATCGGTTGAATTGTTAAAAGGTAAAAAAGTTTAAGCGGACGAAGAGGAATTATGAATATTCAATTAATCCGAATCGACGACCGGTTGATTCATGGGCAGGTGGTTGTGGGATGGTCCAAAGCTCTAGATATCCAACGTTTAGTGGTGGTTAACGATGAAATCACCAAAAACAATATGCGTCGCACTTTGATGGAGATGGCGGTACCGGCTGAGTTGAAAGTTGACTTCTTTGAGATTCAAGAAGCGGCGTTGGCGTCAAAAGATGATTCAAAAGAGCGAAGTTTACTGCTTTTTGCCAGTCCCATGGATGTTTTGTCTTATGTGAAAGCCGGCGGGACAGCCCAGTCGATTAATGTGGGCGGCATGCATTTTTGCGACGGAAAAACACAGATGAGCAAAACCATATGTGTTGATTCCGCTGATATGGCGGCCTTTAAAGAATTGAAAAAAATGGGAATCGAACTGGAAACCCGGGCCATACCGGGCGATCTGCGGGAAATTTTGGAAAAAGTAATTCCTGAAATTAAAAACTAGGCGAGGTTGTCTTGAAAAGAATAAATTTTATTTTCGGCGTTCATAACCACCAGCCGGTGGGTAATTTCGGACAGGTGTTTGAGGCGCTTTATGAAAAGTCCTACGAACCTTTCCTTCATGTTTTACAAAAACATCCGAAGGTAAAGTGTACTTTTCACGTTACGGGCCCCCTTTTGGAATGGATTGAGGAAAACAAACCGGACTATTTTAAGATTCTGAAAGAAATGGTGTCTTTGGGCCAGGTTGAATTTTTTACCGGCGGCATGTATGAACCGATCTTGACCATCCTTCCGGATCGGGACAAAGTCGGCCAGATTCGAATGCTGACCGATTATCTCAAGAAGAAATTTAAAGTTGAGGCCAAGGGGATGTGGCTGGCGGAGAGGGTTTGGGAGCCCCACTTGACCAAGGCCTTGTCTGACGCGGGTGTTGAATATGTTGTTATTGATGACGCTCATTTGAAGGCCGCGGGACTTAATGAAGAGCAAACTTTCGGTTATTACATTATGGAAGAACAGGGAACGACAGCGGCGGTTTTCCCCATCTCTGAAAAAATGCGTTATCTGGTTCCCTTTCAGGCGGTTGAGGAGACCATCCAGTATCTCAGGTCTGTTGCCACCGACGAAGGCGACCGCTGTGTGGTGCTGATGGATGACGGGGAGAAATTCGGCGGCTGGCCGGACACCTACAAATGGGTTTACGAAGAAGGCTGGCTGGAAAAGTTTTTTGCCGCCATTGAGCAAAATTCCGAATGGCTGAACGCCACAACCTTTGCCGAATATAAAAAGCAGCATACTTCCAGGGGGATCATTAATCTGCCCACGGGCTCTTATACGGAAATGGGTGAATGGTCCCTGCCTACCGAAGCCGCGAAGGAATATGAATCGGTCCGGCATGAGGTGCGAGATAGGGGTGAGATGCCCAGGTTTGACCGCTATCTTAAGGGTGGTTTTTGGCGCAATTTCTTCGCCAAGTATTCGGAAAGCAATCACTTACACAAAAAATTGCTTTGGGTTTCTCAAAAAATTGAGGACGCCAGATTAAAAATCGCTTCAAAGGGATCGGCTAAACAAAAGGCCGTATTGGAAGAGGCGACCAGGGCTCTTTATCGCGGTGAGTGCAATTGTCCCTACTGGCACGGTGTTTTCGGCGGACTTTATTTAAATCATTTGCGGTTTGCCATGTACCGGCAGTTTATAGAAGCTGAAAAACTGGCGGATTCGCTTTTGCCTTTTCCCTCCAATGGTTTTAAGGTAGTCCAAACTGATTTTAATAAAGATGGACTGGATGAGATTGTGGTTGAGGCAAAAGGCTACCATGCCATTTTCGCTCCCGCTAAGGGAGGAAGCTTAATCGAAATTGATTATTTAAAAAGTCCAATCAATCTCTCCGACACCTTAACCCGCCGTAAAGAGGCTTATCATGACAAGCTAAAGGCGTTTCAAAATCATCAATCGACCCCCGGATCCGTAGCTACTATTCACGATTTGGTGAGGGTTAAAGAGCCTGGTTTGGAAAACAAACTTTTTTATGATCCTGAAAATCGGGCAAGTTTGGTCGAAAGGATTCTTCCTTTCGGGACGAATGTTGAAAGTTTACTTAGCGCCCAATATCAAGAACTGGGTGATTTTCACCGGGCGGTTTTTACGGCGAAAGTTGAAGATCCGAAGAGTAAGGGAAAGCCCGTTCAAATTACGTTGTCCCATAAAGGGGTTATTGAGGAACAGCCCGTTCTATTAACCAAAAAAGTAATTCTGGATTCCGGCGATTTTGATTTGAAAACCACGTATTACCTTAAAAATCTTGGATCGAAAGAACTCAAGTTTTTGCTGATGACCGAATGGAATTTAACCTTACTGGCGGGGGACGCGCCGGACCGTAATTATTTCGTGAAGGGCAGGAATTTAACCTCTCCCCGGCTGAACAGCGTGGGGATGGAAGAAAACGTGACAGAATTCGGAATGAGAGATGGTTGGCTTAAACTGGAAATCAATTTTCAGTCAGAAAAGCCGGGTCATTTTTGGCGTTATCCAGTTGAGACGATCTCTCAATCGGAAGGTGGTTTTGAGCGGGTTTATCAAGGTTCCTGTCTTCTCCTAGGTTGGAATGTTGTTTTGCCGCCGAATGGACAGATTGAAACATCCGTTACCGTCCAGTTGAAAGAAATAAAGGGGTCCTGATGCAGCATTGGCTTTTGATCTCTGTTCTATTGGGTTTATTAAGCTTGGATGTAACTGCCGTGGGTCAATTCATGGTTTCCCGGCCTATTGTGGTAGGTCCTTTGGTGGGATGGTTTTTGGGTCATCCCAACATTGGTTTAGAAATGGGCGCTTTAATCGAAATGATCTGGATTGGTGATTTGCCGGTCGGGGCTCATTTGCCGATGGATCTGATGATGCTTTCAGGAGTTTCGGTAGCTTTTGCCTGTGAGCTTTTAGGAAATCAATGTCCGCCCGAGGCTGTGATGACTTACGCGCTGGGTATGACTATCCCTTTAGCCGCATTGAGCACGGAGGTTAACATTTTGATCAATCGGTTTAATGTGAGATGGGTTCATTTAGCTCAAAGGATGGCATTAGGCGGGCATTTTGGTACTTTTGGTTGGATCAACTGGTTTGTTTTGACACAACTTTTTGTAAAGGGATTTTTAGTGGCGGCTATCAGCTTGGCCCTGATCCACTTTACTTCTTCGTTGTTTTTTTTGTTCGCGGCGATTCTAAACGGCCGGGTGATGGAAGGGCTTTATTACGCTCACTGGCTTTTATTAGCTTTGGGATGCTCTGCGGTTATTGATCTTTTAATTGAAAAGAAAACCATCTTTTACCTGATGTTATCGATTGTAGCCATTATGAGCCTGGCGGTTTTCGATCAGATGCAGGGTGTTTATCTAGTGTCGATCGCTTTGTGCGCTGGATTTGCTTTGGCTTTGTTTTTTATGGGAAAGGAGAAGGCGAATGGCTGAAGAATCCTTGGTTTATCTCAACCGAAAAGATCTGATTTCCGCCTTTGTGAGATCCTTTTTTTTACAGACGGTCTGGAATTTTGAACGTTATTTGAGTTATGGAGTGGCATTTGCCTTATTGCCGGTTTTAAAGAAAGTTTATTCGTCAACGGAAGAAAGATCGCAAGCGCTTTCCCGGCATCTGGAATATTTCAATACCCATCCTTACATGGCTTCTTTTGTTTTGGGTGCGATCATCCGAATGGAAGAGGAGAAACAGCAGTTACCCAAGGCGCGGCAAAAGCAAAAAGAGGAAGAAATCAGCGCGCTCAAAGTAGGCATGATGGGGCCCGTGGCGGCGATGGGAGACAATCTCTTTTGGGCAACTGTCCGTCCTTATTGCGGGCTTTTAGCGGTCACACTGGTTTTGTCCAGCGCCTTTCAGGTCAAGGGGCAGTACTGGGTGATCCCCCTATTATTTTTGATCGTTTATAACGTCGCGCATTTGGGAATCCGATTGACCGGGTTTATTCAAGGTTATCGAAAAGGGGATCAAGTCGTTTTGACTTTGAGGAAGTACGGATTTCAGGAGTCTATTCGCGGACTCAAGTATGCTTCTGTTATTTTGCTGGGTGTTTTGATTGTTTTTGTGAATTTGTCAGAGTTGGAAAAGGAAATGGGTCTTTTTATCCTGAAATTGACCTTTTTCACGGCGATTGTCGGATTGTTTACTTTCGCGCTTCATCGAAAGATCAGTCCGAGTCAGTTGTTTTATGCGGTAGTTCTTTTCGCCTTGATGCTGGCTTTTTGGCCGGATTTAAGCGCGCCGCCGCAGATGAGCCATTTTGCGCCGTCGAAACCTGCCCTGGCGGGATTTCCGATGGAGATGAAATTAACAAAGGGGAAGCCATGAAAATCACCGAAAAACTTTTGATTATTAACAAGCTGGGACTTCATTTGAGGGCCGCGGCGGAGTTGGTAAAAGTAGCGAACAAGTTCAAAAGCCAAACGACTATCCATCACGGCATTCAAAATGTGAACGCTAAAAGCCTGATGGGTTTGATGACTTTGGCCGCCGCCAAAGGAACAGAACTTGAATTTGAGTGTGATGGCCCTGACGCCAAAGAAGCCATAACCGCTTTGAAAGAACTTTTTGAGCATCGATTTGGCGAAAAAGAATAATTGTTTTTCGCTAATGGCCATTTAACAGGAGAGTCTTTTGTCTGAAAAAGTATTTCACGGGGTGCCGGCTTCAGGCGGCATAGCCATAGGCCCCGCTTACCTTTATCACTCCCAAGGTCTAACGGTTTCCCGCCGTGTGCTTAAACCTGAGGAAATCGAGTCGGAATTAAAACGCTTTCAAGAGGCGTTATCAAAAACACGCGCCCAGATTAAGAAATTGGAAGAAAAGGCAAAAGAAAAATTGGGGGAAGAGCACGCGAGTATTTTCAGCGCCCACCAAGTTTTACTAGATGACCCTCTTTTTACCGAGGATGTGGCTCGGATTGTTTCATCCGATCGTATCAACGCAGAATTTGTGCTTCATGAGGCATTAGAAAAATTTAAAACGGTAATGGCCTCACTCAATGACGAATATTTCCGCGAAAGAGGCGGTGATATTCGGGATGTGGGTAATCGTGTTTTACGTAATTTGATGGGTAAGGGCGATAAAGATGAGCTTAAAAAACTGGATAAGGAAATTATTCTTGTCGCAAATGATTTGATTCCCTCGGATATGGTTAACTTGCCCACGGAAACCATTAAGGCTTTTTGTACCGATGTGGGCGGGAAAACTTCCCATGTGGCGATTGTGTCTCGTTCGATGGGTTTACCGGCGGTGGTGGGGATGCAAAACGCCACGGTGGATATTCATGACGGGGATCTGCTTATTGTGGATGGTAATAAAGGTCTTGTTCTGGTTAATCCCAGACCCCACGTCATCGAACAATATCGCCATTTAAAAGAAGAGTATGTCGCATTCCAAAAGAGCCTGGAAGCGTTTAAAAACCTACCGGCTGTAACGCCGGATGGGCGTCGAGTGACGTTGGCCGCTAATATCGAGACTCCCCTGGAACTGGATGAAATGACACGACATGGGGCGGAGGGGATTGGTTTATATCGGACAGAGTTTTTATTTATGAATCGTGAAGAAAATCCGTCCGAAGAGGAACAATTTCTAGCCTATAAAGAGTTGGCGGTAAAAACAGCAGACCATCCGGCAATTATTCGTACCTTGGATTTGGGCGGCGATAAATTTCTTTCTCATCTAAATGAATCTGAAGAGAAAAATCCGTTTTTGGGCTTAAGAGCCATTCGTTTGTGTTTAAAAAGACCTGATATTTTTAAGATCCAGTTAAGGGCCATTTTACGGGCCGCCGCATACGGGCCTATTAAAATTATGTTTCCGATGATTTCCTCATTAAGCGAGGTATTGGAAGCCAAGGCAATACTTGCGGAGTGCGCGGAAGAATTAAAAAGCGAAGGTCAAGTTTTTAGATCAGGGATTGAGGTGGGGGTGATGATTGAGATTCCTTCGGCGGCGATCATCGCTGATATTTTGATTCAAGAGGTGGATTTCTTTTCAATCGGAACCAACGATTTGATTCAGTATTCCATGGCCGCTGATCGTGGCAATGAGTCAGTGGCTTATTTATATGATCCGTTGAATCCAGCCATACTCAGGTTGATTCGGATGACCGTAGAGGCCGCTCATAAAGCGGGAAAATGGGTTGGTATGTGCGGAGAAGTGGCGGGAGATCCGCAATTTATTCCGCTCTTGTTGGGGATGGGACTGGATGAGTTGTCAGCCAGCGTTTCAGTTATCTCTGAGATTAAAAAAATTATTCGTATGATGCCCTATGAGAAAGCTAAGGAAATTGCCCGTGCCGCTAGTTCTGTTAAAACCTCCGAAGAGGTTTTTGAGATTATTCGCGACAATGTTCCGGAAGAACTAAGAACAATTCTTTTTTAAGTTTTTTTATTTGAAGAAGCTTTTTGATGGTAGTCAGTCCGCAATGACGAGCACTTAATTTTTTATTAAAACCAGAACTGGGTTTAAAAAATGAAAAAACTAATTAAAGGAATCATTGATTTTCATCAAAATCGGCGAAATCAAGTTAAAGATACTTTTGCGCAGCTTGCTTTAGGTCAAAGTCCGGACGTTTTTTTTATCGCCTGTTCTGACAGCAGGGTGGCGGTTAATGTGTTTGCTTCTACCGAGCCGGGCGATTTATTTGTTATTCGCAACGCGGGTAATTTCGTAACTCCTTTCAGCTCTTCTGATGTAGTTCCCGAGGATGAATCTGAAGTGGCCGCACTGGAATTCGCTTTAGAGTATTTAAAGGTTCCTCACATTATTGTTTGTGGACATTCGGATTGCGGTGCTATCAAAGCTTTATGTCAGGGAAGAGAAAAAATTGAGTTTCCGCATCTCCGTTCTTGGCTGCGCCATGGCGAGGAAGCTTTGCGGAGGGTTCGCTCCCGGGGTATTGGTCATCCTGGTTCTGAAGAGGTAAACGCGGTTTCTAAAGAGAATGTTCTTTTGCAAATGGAACATTTGAAAACCTATGATCGGGTAGCCGATCGGGTTAAAAAGGGTCAAGTAATGCTCCACGGCCTTTGGTTTGATATTCAAAACACCGACGTTTATTACGCTGGTTTGGAAGAGCGAGTTTTTAGGATCATTGATGATGTGGAAGGTGAAAGAGTTTTAGCAATGTTAAAAGGGAAATAGCTTTAGGTTTTACTCGTTTTATTTAGTCATTATTTTGGGAGGTTGGTATACTTTGGCCATGAAAATATTAAAACTGTTTTTTTTGACGATTTTATTGGTTGTTGGACTATTTGGATTTTCATCTTTGGTGAATGCGGGTGTTTATAACGCAATAACGCCACCTATTATTTCACCCAGTCAAATAAGCATTGTTGGTATTGCAATGGGAAATGCGGTGGTTGGTGATGGAACACTTTTTAACGCCACTGCTTTTAATCCCGCCTTATTGGGGCAGGCACCAGGCACATTGGAACTTTTGCAATTAGGATTGAATGTTTCCAATGATGTTTTTGGAGTAGCCAATTACCTTCAAAATGGAATTAATTTTGATCCCGGTTCAACTTTTCAAAATTTAGCCTTAGATTATTTTAGTCCTTCTCCGGCAAATGATGCGGCGGTTTCTACATCTTTAAGTTCATTTGATAGCGTTGTTAATAATTTAACAAATAAAGCTATTGAGGGTGGGGTAGGTGATAATTTCGCTGTTAAAGTTACACCTAATTTCGGAATTGAGGTTTTTAATAGCACTCATGGATTGGCTGAACTCAGGCAAGGACCTTTGGTTCAACAATTGACAAGTATTAATATAAATCCATTTGGTGGGTCCTCGGCATTGGGCGGCGCAGTTACCGTTTTGCAAAATACAATTCAAACCGCAATTAATACCATTATCCCTTCATCCAATCAGACCGGCGCCGTGAAAAATGACATTAATCAATTCAAACAAGGCGGTGAAAGTGTAAGTATTTTTGCAACTCAGGTTGGTACTGATTTGGCAAGTCAAGGTGTTACACTGAATTCGAATTCGCTTCAAAATTTACAAAATCAGATTATTAATGGTCTTTCTAGTGATTTGGCTTATCTCAATGCCTTGGCTTATAGCGATACAGTGGCTATGGCGACAATTAACTTTAATCCTTTTGAGGATTTTCCGTTAACGATTGGTATTAATGGAAAAGTAGTAAGAAGGTATTTCTCCTGGGCCAGTTTAACTGTATCTACTACAAGCACTGATCAGTTGACGCAAATGCAAAATGATTTAGAACAGCCAACAACTCGCTGGGGTGTTGATTTGGGATTGCTTTACTCGTTAGAGCAAGATCTTAATGTGGGTCTTTCTTTTATAGATTTGATAAAAGCTTCAGCTACGATTCCCAATGCATCTGTCGCAGGAGATATTTTATATGGCGTTATCACTGATCCAGCCCCTACAGTAACCAAGGTAGGTATTTCTTGGCATCCAATTCATGAGCTTTCTTTAAACAGCGATATTGATGACGTATTTTCAACGACGTCCTATTACACAGGTCTGGATTTCTTCTCACATATGAAATTTGGCGCAGCTTTAACATTGGCCGGAATTTTTCAATTACGAGGCGGATTTTCAGATAACAATTTTGATGGTGGAGCGGGAGTTCAGCTAGGGTTTATCGGTCTAGATTATTCTTATGCAATGGATGATTTGAGTTATTCATATAATCATTACGGTCAGTTAAAGATTGTTTTCTAAAAAATAAGGTATTAATTTTTAAAAGCCTGAAATCTAAAAGGTTTCAGGCTTTTTTGTTGATTTCTTCTGAAATCAAGCAATGGAATCCTTGAAATTCATACATTAATTCGCAATTAACTTTATAATTTATGAGACTGGGATTAAGTAGATTTATATTTTCGCGACCTTGTTTTTAAAATTATCGAATAAAGGAAAGTCATGCTTTTTTTCCGGCCAGATTGCCGCCACTTTACTGGTGAAAAACCCTGCGCCCCGCACAAAGCCGAGGGAGTGGTTTGTCTCGATTGCCCCCGATATGATCCGATAAAAAAGCGTATTCTCATCGTTAAGCTCGACGCGGCTGGAGATGTTTTGCGATCTACCGCGATTTTGCCAGCTTTTCACAAAAACAATCCGGGAATTTCCATATGGTGGGTTACTGAAAACGGGTCTAAACCCCTTTTAGAAAAAAATCCATATATCGATGTTTTGCTGGGTTCAGATCCAGCATTGAGCGGTTTTTTGGGAGCTACCTTCTTTGATGAAGCTTATAACTTTGACATGAGTCGTAAAGCTGCCGCTATTTTGCATATGGCGAACTCTCCTGTTAAAAAAGGTTTTGGGCTTTCTAAAGAAGGTGTGGTGGTGCCACTTGAGGCAAAAGATGAAGAGTGGTTTCAAATGGGGATTATGGACTCCATCAAGAGAGCGAACCAGCGCACTTATCAGGATCATTTATTTCAATTAGGCGGGATGAAATATTCGGGTGAAGAACCTCAATTGGTTTTAACTGACAAAGAAAAGCAATGGGCACAAGAGTTTGCAAAGAAACAAAAACTTAATCGATTTAAAAAAATTATTGGCTTTAACATTGGTTCAGGCGGCCGATGGCCAATGAAGCGTTGGAGGCTGGACGGATTTTTATGGTTAGCGCGACAAGTTCATAAAAAATACCCGAAAAATGCTGTTCTTTTATATGGGGGTCCTGAAGAGCGTTTACTCATGCCGGAGTTGGCTAAGAAATTGAAAAACCTTTGTATTCCGACCGGAACGGAAAATACGATGAGACAGTTTGTGTCTCTTGTTGATTTGGTTGATGTTTTGGTATCGGGGGACACTTTGGCTATTCATGTAGGAATTGCGTTAAAAAAGAGATTGGTGGCTTATTTTGGGCCTACATCAGATGCGGAAATAGACCTATATGGACGAGGAGAGAAGGTTCTCCCTTCCAGCCCTTGCCAATGTTATTACCAAAACCAGTGCACCCAGAAGCTATCCTGTATGGATAATCTGCAAAACAAAGATATGTTAGATGCCCTAGAACGGCAGTTGAAATTAAGCTGAAACTCTATTTCTTCCCGCCGAGAGCATAGCGACGACTTGAGAATAAAAAGGATATCTAAAATGAAAACCACAATTGTGGTTCCGACCTACAATGAAAAAGCCAATATTGAAAAGTTAATAAAATTAATTCATAAAAGTATACCTGCGGCACAAATATTGGTGGTAGATGATTCATCTCCGGATAAAACCTATGAAGTGGTTGAGAAGTTAAAAAGAACAGATAAGAAATTGCATTTGTTATTAAGAGACCGTTCTGTCAAAGGGCGGGGCTGGGCTGGACGAGATGGGTTTGTTAAAGCATTAGCGATGGGGGCGGATATAGTAGTTGAAATGGACGCTGATTTATCACATCAACCCAAATACATCAATGCACTTATTAAACCGATCATGACTTGTGAAGCGGATGTTGTTTTAGGCAGTCGTTATATGATTGGCGGTAAGGACATTGATAGGCCTTTTTATCGTCAAATAACCAGTAATTTTGCTAAAAATTATCTAAAAGTAGTTTTGGGATTAAAGGCCCAAGACCCGACATCAGGTTTTAGAGCTTATTCGAAGAATGCGCTTTTAAAAATCAAAGTCAAAACTTTGACCGCAAGGGATCCGTTTACGGTTTCTGAAATTTTGTATCGCTGCTACCGAGCAAAATTAAAAATAAAGGAAACGCCCATTGTTTTTATAGACAGAACTCATGGCGAGTCGAAACTTCAAATGACAACGCTTATTAAATATTTGGCCAGGGCCTTAGCACTTCGATTAGGGCCTAATCCTTTGGATTCTATTAAATAGTTTAGGAAACGATAAAAACAGGTTTGTTCGCAATAAGGAGAAATTGTTGAAAAAAAGTAATGAAAAAAACAAAGAATATTTTTTCAAACACTATTTGGAAAAAACACCCATTGCCTTGGCCTTGTGGCGCTCGTTGGAATGTTATCGTTATTCCTTGGAGAAGCTTAATCACCCAGTTTTAGATGTGGGTTGTGGAGATGGTTTTTTAGCTCGAGTTGCTTTTGAAAG
>Ga0206829_10209_pt2 | contig 18888 bp, 17 predicted proteins | sample Alteio_BWOrgCont_75_FD_152862 | JGI IMG/M metagenome (GOLD analysis project Ga0206829, IMG submission 152862) | Enriched cells from forest soil in Barre Woods Harvard Forest LTER site, Petersham, Massachusetts, United States -... | ecosystem: Environmental > Terrestrial > Soil > Temperate forest >... | reverse complement strand
TACGGATGTCATTGACAAAAGCAAACAATGGGTGATGGCTGTTACGGCCTCTTTTATTAGGGTTATATCCCTTTTTACTCCCTTCTTGTTCCCCATATCGCGTTATTACACTGCTATCAATATCTAATGTATAATTATCAAACTTTATTTGCTCAAAGAACCATTGATATAATTTTACAAACAACTCGTGGTTGAGCGATGGGGTAAACTTCTTGAAAAATCTACCAAACGTTGTCCCTGACGCAACCCGTTTCCAACCGAAAATCTGACGCAGCACCTCATCTACCCTCACTACTGTTGTATGGCTAAATCTGAAACACCCAATCCATACACTTACCCAAAAACTTTCTATAATTGATATACCCGCTATGCGGTTGTTGCTCTTAGATTCAGGCAACCCTAACTCAGACAGTTTTTTACTAATCCCAGTTTTATCTATCAATTCCTTCATTTCCTTCATCCCGCCCCAGGGTGTGACCATTTTGTCAGTGAATTCATGACGCATCTTTTGCACCAATTGGTAAAACTCAAATTTACTCATTATTCACTATGGGTAGGCATTAGCTATTTTGAAGGAATTGCTATTGCAAAATCTGGGTTCAATATCGCATGGAATTTCTGAAAGAGTTAGGAGGGCCAAAGGAAGCTGCTAAAACAGAAATTGTCAGAAAAAATATTGAAACATACTTTCAAAAAGCTGTGGCAGCCAAAACCTATATCTGTTGGATGGCAATGGCAGAGGACAGTGTAGCTGGCCTTGGAGGAATGGTGATAAGGGAGCAGCCTGCGAAATTTGCTTGCCCCAATGGCTTAACAGGCTATGTGATGAATATGTACACCTTGCCGGAGTATCGTAAGCAAGGGATATGTGCCGCATTGCTTGAAAAACTAACAGAAACAGCCAAAGAAATGCATTTACATTCTTTAGAACTTCATGCCACGCCCGAAGGGGAGCCTCTATACAGAAAATGTGGTTTCAAAGAGCCTAAAAGTATAGTGTTGGACAGGGTATTGTAAACACCTATTTGCCAAACTTGTTCTTCAGCATACTCAAAGCATCATTCATACTCACTGGTTTTTCAGGCTCCTTGCTTTTATTAAAAGGCTTGGACGCGCCGCCTTTTTCTTTTCTTGCAGGTGCGTCTTGTGTTTGTTTTATGGAGAGTGCAATGCGCTTTCTCGGTAGGTCCAATTCCGTAACTTTCACGGTTACTTTCTGGTTCAGTTTTAAAGCCTCGTTCGGGTCGGTAATATAAGTGTGCGATATTTCGGATACATGCACCAGTCCGTCTTGTTTCACACCAATATCCACAAAGGCGCCAAAGCGGGTGATGTTGGTAACAATGCCCGGCACCACCATGCCCACTCTTACATCTTCTATGCTATAGATCTCTGCAAACTCAAAAGCCTGCGCCTCTGTGCGGGGATCTAGGCCGGGCTTTTTCAGTTCGTTGATGATGTCCCTCAAAGTATGCTCGCCCAATTGTGGCCCAATATATTTTTTAATGTCAATTTGCTTCAGCAAACTCTCATTCCCTATCAGCGACTTTACGTCCACACCCATCTCCTTTGCTATATTCCCTACCAATTCATAAGCCTCAGGATGCACTGCACTTGCATCCAGCGGATCATCACCATTTTTTATTCTTAAAAAACCTGCGCATTGTTCAAAGGCCTTGCTGCCTAGCCTCGGCACTTTCATCAATTGCTTCCGCGATTTGAATTGTCCTATCTCTGTTCTGTAAGCAACAATATTTTCTGCTATGCCGGGGCCTATGCCACTCACATAAGCCAGCAAATGTTTACTGGCAGTGTTCAGGTTCACACCAACGGTGTTCACACAGCTTATTACCGTCTGGTCAAGCCTTTCTTTTAGCCTGAACTGGTTCACATCATGTTGGTATTGGCCCACGCCAATACTCTTGGGGTCTATCTTCACCAATTCAGCCAGTGGGTCCATCAGCCTGCGACCAATGCTCACCGCACCACGCACGGTAATATCCTGCTCCGGAAATTCTTCTCTTGCGGCTTCTGAGGCAGAGTAAACAGATGCACCATCTTCATTCACTAAAAATATGGGCAAGCCCAGGTTCAGTTTTTTGATGAACTGTTCGGTTTCTCTTCCGGCCGTGCCATCACCTATGGCTATTGCTTCGGTCTTGTACTCCTTCACCAGTCCGCGAATTTTGTGCTCTGCATCATACAATCTTCCCGGCTCGTGTATATAAATAAGGTCTGTCTTTTTCAGGTCGCCCTTGTCGTCCAGGCAAACCACTTTACAACCCGTGCGGTAACCGGGATCAATAGCCAGCATGTACTTTCCACCAAGTGGGGAGCTTAACAGCAATTGCCTTAAATTTTCCGCAAACACAGTGATAGCTTCTTCATCGGCTTTTGCTTTCAATGAGGTCCTGAATTCTGTTTCAAGGCTGGTATGCAGCAAACGCCTGTAGGCATCTTTTATAGCTTTCTTCACTTGTTCAGTTGGGGCATTATTTGCCTTTATATATTGTTTCTCCAATATCTGCAAAGCATCTTCTTCCACGGGCGCGATATTCATTTTCAATATGCCTTCCATAAAGCCCCTCATCACCGCCATCATGCGGTGCGATGGTATTTTAGATATAGGCTCTGTAAAATCGAAATAGTCCTTGTATTTAATACCTTCCTGTTCTTTGTCTGTCCACACTTTGCTTTGCACGGTGGCCTTCTGTTCAAACAGTCTACGCATTTTGCCACGTGCTTCTGCGTCTTCATTCACTATCTCAGCAATAATATCCCTTGCGCCTTGTAATGCTTCATCATTTGTTTTTACATTGTCATTAATATATGCACCGGCTTCTGTTACTAGGTCCATATTGCCTTGCTCCAGTATTTTCATTGCCAGGGGTTCCAGGCCATTCTCGCGGGCAGTTTGGGCCTTTGTTTTTCTTTTGGGCTTGTAAGGCAGGTAGATGTCCTCCAGTTCTGCAAGGGTGCTGGCTGCGTTCAGTTTGTTTTGAAGGGCTTCCGTCATCTTGCCTTGTTCGCTGATGGTATTTTCAATAAAAGTTTTTCTTTCAGAGAATTGTTTCTGAAATTCTGCCTCGTCTTTTATATTCTGTATCTGCACCTCGTCCAGCGCCCCTGTTTTATCCTTGCGGTAGCGGGCTATGAAGGGCACGGTAGCATTCTCAGCCAGCAGGTTCAAAACTGCAATTACGTTCTGCTTATTTAAATTCAGTTTATGCGCAATATTTTGCGAAAATTCTATCATGTCTTATTCTTATTCGGGCTGCGAATGTAAGGGCTGGGGAGGAAATGGGAAAGAAAAAATTAATCATAATTTTTCTTTCTTGTGTCAGCAAGCGAAACGATGATAATTTTATTATTTTCTATTTTATAAAATAGCCTGTTATGTTTTGTAATAGATAAACCCCTTGCCCCAGATAATTTTTTCGATGGTGCTCCGATGTATGGATTTGATTTTAATAGTATAATAATATTGTTTATCCTGTCATAGAATTCATCGGCAACAGTTTTGCTCCATTCTTTTTCAAGATAGACCAAAACATTAAGTAGGTTTTTGGCAAATTTCTTCTTGGTAATTATTTTGTACTCCACCGGGAAAATAATTTTCTAAATTCATCTTCAGAAACTGTATCTTTTTCCGATGGTTCTTCTACAAGGCTGGTCAATTCTTCCAATTGATATTTTGTCAATCCGTCCGTAATATCTTTATTGTTGGTGTGTGTATAATAAGCAAGCGTTTCTTCTATCATTTCTAATGTCTGCTCATCACTGATATTGTTAATCTTTTGTATCAGATTGTTTCGCCGTTCATTCAAATTCATACAAATTCATTTATGTAAAGTTAAGAAACCTTTATTTTATTACACAATTCCCGTCCTGCGTGGGTCTCTTCCTTCAAGGGCCCGCGTATACTTGCTTCGGCAAATATATCTAAAATCCTTCCTTAATAAATCAGATTTTGTTAGTGTCTCCATTGCTTGCTATGTAGGGCCGCTATGTACATGGTCAATATCAACAACACTCATTTCACAACACCAACTGCTCATACAGTTCCTTAAGTTTCCCCACAGGGTTTGCACTCAGGCCTGTATGTACTTTTGAGATCTGTACCACTGTGCTGCGGTTGGCAGAAAGCCAGCGGAAGCGTTCTGCCTTATCTTAAGGCTTATTCGGGCTGCGAATGTAAGGGCTAGAGGGGAAATAAAAAATGAAATTTTGAAGCTTTTTTATCTATATTTTTTTACTAATCTGGGTAAGAGAAGCGTTTTACTTAATGGACTGGGATACAGACGGGATAAAGGCCCTATTTTAGAATTGTTGGAATCGCTAAGGCGCAGTCGACATACTAAAGGCGAAATAGTTGTTTAATTTCCATCTATAAGTAAAAAATATTTACATTAGTCGTAGATTCTTGAATTGGCCAATAAGCTTTAAACGTTCCATAATAAATAGCTGTTTAAGCGAAAGTACTTTTTATAACTTCGTACCAGTTATAACTTCATACCAGCAATTATTGCGTGGGTTAAAATTAACCGTTCTTCTCTTTCTATGATTCTAAAAATATTAAAAAATAAGTTAGCCAATAGGCTTATTGCAGATTTAATAATGTTAGTTGCAATTTTCGTGTTGAGCTATATGTTCAATGTGGAGTTTTTCAGAGAACAAATGCATATTGGCACTAAGGCTATAGAAACCTTCGTCGTTTTCTTAGCATTTTTAAAAGTATTTTACTTTTTGCTTTCAACATTGGAGTCAATAAATAGAGTGATAAAAAATGAAAAATTCACTATTTCTAAATTTTTGTTTTTTGTTTTCTGTGTATTCTTATTAATTCAAATTTCATTTGCGCTTGATTATTTAATGCTAGTTACATTAAATAGCAAATCCTTCGAAGGATTATCATATCCGAGTGACCTCTGGATTAGTTTTATAGATTTAATGTATTTTAGTGTTGCAACTTTTTGTACCGTTGGATATGGAGATATTCATGCAAATAGTATACTAACAAAAGTGGTTGTAATGGCTGAAATTATTTCTTCGTTTGCTTTTATTATTTTGATTCTTGCAAATTATTCTAATCTAAAAGATGGTTTCAACAAAGAAAAGCCTTTGATTGGGCACTTGGAAGATTTAGATTGATGTTTCCGCAGTTTTATTCGAAGCTTCTAAGTTTATTCTATCTTCGCTTGCATTGTCGTTGCTGGCTATATAGGGCGACTGCGTATATGAGCGATACCAGCAAACTGCAAAGCCACTACAACACCAACTGCTCATACAATTCCTTAAGTTTCCCCACAGGGTCTGCGCTTAGGCCTGTATGTACCTTAGATATCTGCACCACTGTGCTGCGGTTTGCTGAGAGCCAGCGGAAGCGTTCTGCAATGGGAAGTGCTGCGATGGCTCCGGCTTCTTTATTGCCTTTACATATACTTTCAAAAGACTCCAGGTATTTCTGTGTTTCTTTAATATCCACATCGCCGAAAAAAGCACGCAGGCGTTTTTTGTCCAGGTGATATTTTACGTCCAGGAATTTCTGGCCGGCGGCATATAGCACTACACCAACGTTCAGGAATTCCTCACGCTCCACCCTGGGCACCAGGCGAATCACTGCATACTCATACGACTTCTTTTCTTGCATGCTTTACTTCTTTTATAAATAATTTTGCATTCTGTATGCGGCTTACAAGGTAGGTTTCATATGCCTGCCTGTTCTCTGCCGCTGTGGCGAAGGGGCTGTCTTCTTCCAGCCATTCATCGGGTACCTGGGCAAGAATATTGTGTATCACTTCTCTAGTCAGTATCTCGCGGCTTTTTTTATTTACCTTGTCCAGCATGGTCGCCTTTCGTATTAGCACATGATTCTTTATCATGCTAAAAGGCCGCAGGGCCTGCTCGGCAGGGGGAAGGTCCCATTTATAATGGAAGTACAAAGAGGCCCCATGGTCTATCAGCCAAAGCTGGCGTTCCCATATCAGCATGTTGGTATTGCGGGCTGTGCGGTCCATATTGGTAAGCAAGCTATCCAGCCAAACGATCTGGCTGGCCAGCTCATGGCCTATATCCTTTACGTTTGGGTCGTAACTAATGGAGCAGGGCAGGTAACGCAGGGCAATATTAAGGCCCACGCTGGCTTTAAACTGCGCCTGTATATCCTCATCAGGTTCCATGCGCCCATAGGCCTCGTCCAGTTGTGCAAACACCAGTTCGGGTACATTAAGGCCCAGCGCCCGTGCAATCTCGCCTCCAATAAGCTCTGATATGAGCACTTTAGGGCCTTGTGCAGCACCCCGAAACTTTATAACGTATTTTTCGCCATCGTCTGCTTCTATCAGGCCGGGCTTTGAGCCACCCTCGGTTAGCGGCAGGACATAGCGGTCCACATGTACAGTTCTGATATGTGGCACGATATAAGACATGGAATGAATGATTTTGGCAAAAATAGAATTAATTTTAGTTTAAATGTATTGAACTATGCCTGTACTATTAAGCATGGCCACAAGCGAAGGGCCGCAATGGATGTTTTTTTATTGCCAATAGTGGCTGTATTACTGATTATTGAAGGCAGCAAAAGATTGATACATTGGATGAAACAGAGGCAGGTGCATAAGCAGAATGAACTGTAAGCAAGATCATACAGAATCTTATCTTTGATTTATGTCCGACCATTTCCAACGCATGATCCAACTCGTAACGTCTTTCTTTGATACAAGGAACGACCCCGAGCAATTGGATGTAGATCAAGCTATAATAGAGCAACTAAGAAAAATACACCCTGCCACCATGTCGGAATATGTGGAAGGTGATGGGCCTGTGGTTTGGATATTGATGATACCTACAACTTATGAGGTGATGAGACAATTTATAAAAGGGGACATTTCTGAAAAAGGACTATACGAAGAAACGAAACCTGGGCAAATTTACGAAGCCATTTACCTTTGTTCTGCATCCGTTTTAGAAGAATATAGGAAGAAAGGCCTTGCAAAGAAAGTAAGTGTCGAAGCCATCAATAAGATAAGAAAAGACCATCCTATCAAAGCGCTTTACTACTGGCCCTTTAGCGAAGAAGGGAAAGCCCTTGCAGAGTCCATCGCAAAAGCAACAGAACTCCCGCTTTATGAAAAGAAGGAGGGCCATTGACCCCCTATTTCTCCGCAGTATGTAGCGTACAATTGCATATAAACCCAAATTGTTTTAATTTACTAAAATCTTAGAGGCTTTTTTATGAAGAGATTTTATGTTACGTGCGTTTCAATACTATTAAGCAGCTCAATAGCCATTGGTGCGGGCTTTCAACTAAATCTGCAAGGGGTACGACAGCTCGCCATGGGCGGTAGCGGCACTGCCTATCCCTGGGATATCTCTGTGATATTCTATAACCCTGCTTGTATCTCAGATATGGATGGATGGCAGGCCTATGCCAGCCTCATTGTGCTTATGCCCAATGTTCAATACACCTCAGGCACCTATTCCACCCGCACACAGGCGCAGGTTTTTTATCCTTTCAATGTTTATGTGGGTGGCCCGTTAAAAAGCAATAAACGCATAGGCATTGGCCTGGGCATTTATACGCCCTTCGGCAGCGGCATTAAATGGGATAATGATTGGACAGGCCGTTATGTAACCACATCGAGTAACCTGGAGGCTATTTATTTTCAGCCCACAGCTTCTTATAAGATCAATGATATTTTTTCGGTGGGTGCGGGGCTTATTTATGCTTATGGTAATGTAGATGTGCAGTCTGCTATCCCGGTGCAAAGCCAGCAGGGCGGCACATACCCTGCTTCGGAGTTATCTGGCAATGCAAATGGTTTTGGTTATAATATTGGCCTTCATGCAAAACCGCTAAAATGGCTGCAACTGGGCCTCACCTATCGCTCCAGTGTTGAAATGAAAGTAAGCAATGGCAATGCATCATTTACAGATATACCTGCTTCCATTGCAGATATGTTCCCTGCGGGTACGAAGTTCAATACAAGCCTGCCATTGCCACAGGTCATATCATTTGGTGTGGCCGTAAATGCCACAGAAAAATTAGTGATACAGGCAGATGTAAACTACGTGGGCTGGAATGTAATAGACTCCCTGAAATTTGACTTCACAAATCATACCCAACTTTTAACGGACGACCATACCCCGCGCCATTATCAGAATACCCTTGCAGTCCGTTTAGGTGTGCACTACCAATTAACAGATAAGTGGGCGTTGATGGCTGGTGGTGCTTATGATCCCACGCCTGTTACAGATGGTTTTGTATCGCCCGATCTGCCAGATGCTAACCGTACAGTATTAACAGGTGGCATTAGTTTTAAACTAAACCACAAACTAAATATTATGGGGGCCTTTGAGTATGTGACAACTGCTAAGCGCGATGCGTCTTTCGACTATGCGGGTTTAACCGGCACTTATCAGACGAAAGCACTTAGTCCGTGCATTGGCGCATCTTATAATTTCTAAGAGTTTAAAAAAGAAATTTAAAATGAAACAGGCTTATAAGATACTCACTATAGCAAGTATATTTTTTGCAAGCTGCAAGCCAAATCTCACTACCACTAAACCAGTGGCAGGCACAGCAGATTTTTCAAAATACCTGGCAGTAGGCACTAATTTCACAGCGGGCTTTGCAGATAATTCCCTTTACAAAAGCGGGCAGCAAAACTCCTATCCTGCAATACTTTCGACACAATTTGGCCAGGCAGGAGGCGGTAATTTTGTACAGCCCCTTATGCAAACAGATGTTGGCTACCCGTCAGCTAAGCTCGTATTGGGAACCGTAACTGACTGCACTGGCAGCAGTTTAGGGCCTGTTAATTTTTCAGGCAGCAATGCAGGCGATGCGGCTTCTGTTGCATCGCAGGGGCCATTTAATAATGTAGCTGTGCCTGGTATAAAATGCACCGACTATTTAACGGTGGGCTTTGGCAACCAGAACCCTTATGCAGCCCGCTTTTATGACAACCTTGCAACAGAAACGCCGCTTACAGAAGCTATGAGGTTGGGGCATACTTTCTTTACTTGCTGGTTGGGGCCTTATGATGTGCTGTTTTACGCCATTGACGGTGGTATAGGAAACGTGCCCGGAACACAGGCTGCTGATATTTCAGACACTGCGCTGTTCCGCAGCATATATAATACAGTTGTGGATTCGCTCACCAAGAATGGGGCAAAAGGTGTGCTTATGAATATTGCAAGTATTGCAGACATGCCTTATTTCACAACCATACCGCCAAATGGATTGGTATTAAGCGCCGCACAAGCCGCTGCACTCAACAGCCAATGGGCTTCAAACGGCAATATGAGTTTTCATGCCGATTCTAATTACTACGTTGTTACCGATTATGCTTCACCCAATTATACAAGGCAGATATATTCTGATGAGTGTATATTGCTTACTGCGAATGATTCTATAAAATGCGCGGGATGGGGTAGTGCTGTGCCAATACCCACCAAGTATGTGCTTACAAGGGCCAAGATCGCTAATATCACCAACTACACGGCCTATTATAACAACATCATTCAGCAGGCTGCGGCAAAATACAATGTGCCTTATGTGGACATCAGTTCCTTCATCGCCACACTTCAGAAAGGGATTGCTTTTAACGGAGTTAATTTTTCTTCAGAATATATTGCGGGCAGTGCTTTCTCGCTGGATGGCATTCATTTCACGCCCAAAGGTTATGCGCTGATCGCAAACGAGATCATACGCAATATCAACAACACCTATCATTCCACCATCCCCTATGCCGATGTGAATAGTTATGACGGCATCAAATTTCCATAGATAAAAAAATACCCCAGCCTTTTGAGCCTGAGGGTATTAATATATTCGATGTGCATTCCACCTCACCTCTCCTTCGGAGAGGCCGGGAGAGGTTCCTTATTCAATCGTTAATTTCTTTATTACTGGCATATAACCCTGCCCACTGTATATTCTGACCACATACATCCCTTTAGCCAGTTGCGAAATATTGATATCATAATTCTTTTTGCCGCCTGCGTTTGATTGAAGTATCATTCTGCCGGAGATATCGTAAACACAGATGTTCTCCATTGGTAAAGAAGACCTGATCGAAACTTCAGTACTTGCCGGGTTAGGGTATATGTCACACTCAGCCGCCTGGCTTATCTCATTCACACCCTCCGTGCCACATACCAGCGTATAAAGAAAATTGGTAACCAAAGAGTCAACAGTAGGGAACATTACAGGATTATTATCCCAGGGCACATGTCCTGCTCCCGGAAATACCAAACTCCAGTGATAGATACTTTCTGCATTATATTGAGGTTCTAAGGAACCTAAGCCACACAGTGTAATGGGCACCACTACCCCGGGATCAGGTTCACCGCAAGTATAAGGCACTACCGCGTCCTGGTCACCCTGAGCATTTACAGATGGTTTATCTCCTGGCCCTACAAAGCTTACTTTATTTAATCCCCCTGCCAGGTCGATGACAGCTTTAAATTTGGTAGTATATCCGGCATTACCGCTATTGCCTTCAAAGCCGCCATTGCTGTCCATAGCGTTCACAATATAATTCGGGCATTCGCCAAGGCTGTCCAGGTAACATACATGCATATACAGCACAGCACCGGCAGAATTGCCGCCTATAAAAATATTGTTCGTATCGATCTTGTAAGTATTAGTTGTAGATGCATCCTGCACAAAGTACCTTACTGCTGCCTTTCCATCGCTGATTGCCTGTACCACAACATTAATTATTTGAACAGAGTCAAGTAAACTGGTTATCGTTCCCAAACGGTAATCAATAGAAGCCGTCACATATCCACGCTGGCAAAGGTTTCTGCACAATTGCACACAAGTACTGTCACTATTACGAGAGCCTTCCACAAAACTGCCTTCATGTGCAAGTATCACTAAGGGCCTTTTAGTATAAGTATCGCCTGTGGGCTGATAAATATCCATTAGCAGGTTATAAGGCGTAGAATAAGTTACCGTAGTAACACTATAAGTGGGGAAAATAGTGGTGAGGTATCTGCCATTGCCACATTGTGCATGGGAAACTTGCCCCAATAGTATACTGATACATAATAGCAATAATGAGTAATGTCTTGTATTCATGACGTATCATTTTTTGGTTAAAAATTCAAGGCCTATACGCAATATAAGAAATTAAATTATAAAAATGATTTTTTTATATGAATGGACAAATAGATATAGGGTAATAGTATGAAGGAAGAGGTAGTACAATAGTTAATAGCAATAAATATAAATTCTATATAGCATTGTATATGTTCTTATAGTAGATGGGTTATATTTATGAAATAATTGGATTAGGAAGAAAGCCTTAATGACAACAACGTCCAGGGTCTCAAATCAATACCTGCGTGGTATTAGCGTTCTGATAATTCTGATGGGTGTGTTAACGCTCATAGGCTGGCAATTCGACATTGTCCGCCTTAAAAGCATTGCATTGAATATTACCCCCATGAACCCCGTAACAGCGCTTTCTTTTATACTAAGTGGCTGCTGGTTGTTGCTCATTTCCCTATTTAAAAACAAATACAAATATGCCACTATTTTTATCGCAGGTATTATTTCGGGTATAGGCCTTTTGCATGTTATTACCTATTTATATCCTATTGCTAATATAAGATTAGATTATTTGTTCTATGGCGATAAGATAAAAAATAGCCATATACCTAATAAAATAGCCCCTAACACTGCGCTGCTGTTCCTTACCTGTGGTGTCGCAATGCTTATAAACAATTCAACTAAAAAAAGGGTGCAGCTATTTAAGCAATTCATTTTAATAGCTGGTTTCTTTCTGGCCTATGTTTCCATCCTGGGATACATATACAATATACGGCCTGCATATCGCGTAGGCGGGTTCACGCCTATGGCCCTTACAAGCGGTTTAACATTTTCATTGCTGTTGCTTGCCATTTTCTTTTCAAACAGCAGTTATGGCCTGTCGCAAAGCATGATGTCTTCCCTCAATGGTGGCAGCCTGGCGCGCAAGCTCATACCTTTTATACTTGTCTTTCCCCCCATCACAGGCTATTTCCGCTTATTGGCAGAAAAAAGAGCCTTGTTCCCCACTGAGTTTGGCACCGAATTAAATACTTTTCTCTTCACGCTCGTGCTGCTTGTTTTTACTGCTTTTTATGCCACGGCCATGAACAAAAAAGAATTGCAGGCCAGGCAGTCGCAGAAACAGGTTTCCGAAAGCGAAAAAAGGTTCAGGGCATTATTGTTCTCGATGAAGGAAGGCGTGGCAAGCCTGAATATGAATGGTTCCATATTGTTCTGCAATCCGTCGTTCAGCAATATTACCGGCTACGCGTCTGACGAGTTGCTGAACAAAAGGGTAATCAAGATGTTGATCCCTACCCGCGACAGGCTAAAGTTTATGGAATGGGTAATAAGACATAGCAATGGAAAGGATGAAGACTACAAAACACAGATCATAAAAAAAACAGGCGAGCGCTTATGGGTATCTGTGAAGGCAAAAGGAATGACTGACGCTGAGGGGAAAATAAACGGAGCTTTAATTACGATCAATGATATAACAGAAGAAATAATGTTGCTACAGGACCTGAACGCATTTACAGGCTCTGCAGCACACGATCTGAATGCGCCTTTGTCGCGTATCCTGGGCATTACAGATATTTTAAACTCTTACGACCTGGATGAAGAACTGAAAATGTTGCTCAACGGTATAGATGAAACTGCAAAAGGCATGCGAAACCTGCTGCGCGACCTGCTTCAATTTTCGAAACTTGGCGCTACCCAGCTTGAGAAAAGAATGACCGAGCTGGACCCGATTGTGAAAGAGGTATTTTGTTTTTATGCAACAAATTATAAGGGTGCATCCGGTATTCTTTCCTTGCCGCCTGCGGTAGTAAATGCATCTGCAATCAGGCAATTGTATAGCAACCTAATTTCAAACGCAATTAAGTATTCGTCCAAAATAGCGTCTCCTCATATTGAGATTGGTTATTACGAAAAGGACAAGCAAATTGTGTACTATGTTAAGGACAATGGAATAGGCCTTAATGAAGACCAGCTTAAAAAAATGTTTACACCCTTCAAAAGGTTTCATGCCCAATTTGAAGGTAATGGCCTGGGCCTGGTGATCGTGAAACGTATCGTTGAAAAACATGGGGGTAGCATATGGGCAGAATCAGAGCCCGGTAAAGGCCTTACCATCTGCTTCACACTCGCCGCAGAGATGCACTAAGAATATCGTCATAAGCTAATAATCCGAATGCCCGTGTTATCAAGAAAATACTGTTATAAAACATGGATCATCTAAAAAAATAAAAAATAATTATTTTCATAAATATTTAATGCTAAAGGTATATGTTTTTTAACATAGATTGTTTATATTTATGAAATAAAGGATAACGAAGCTTACCGATGATACCTCTCAAAAATCAAAATCGATACCTGGTCGGTATCAGCGTCCTGGTAATTTTAATGGGCGTGTTAACGCTCATTGACTGGCAATTTGATATTACGGCTTTTAAAAATATTGCCTGGAATGTCTCTCCTATGAACCCCGTAACAGCTGTTACTTTTATATTCTCTGGCTCCTGGCTTTTAATTTATTTACTGTTTAAAAATCAATACAAACCGATATCCTATATTATTGCAAGTATCATTCTTGGCATAGGCTTTTTACATTTTATAAGCTATTTTTTTCCACTTAGTGGTATAAGGCTCGATTATCTATTCTTTGGCGATAAAATAAAAAATAGTGGCAGTCCAAATACAATAGCTCCCAATACTGCTTTTTTGTTTCTTCTGTCTGGCACTGCAATGATAATGAGTGATTCAAGGAAAAAATGGGTCCAGCTATTTAAACAATATATGTTGATGTGTGGCTTCTTTTTAGCCTATGTATCCATACTGGGGCATCTCTATGATATGCAACATGATGCACAACCAGCATACCATATGGCTGGTTTTACACACATGGCCTTTACCACAGGCATTTCATTTTTGCTATTGATCGTTGCAGTTTTTTTCTCCAACCCCGCTTATGGTCTTGCACAATCCATTATTTCTTCTTTGAATGGGGGCCGACTGGCCCGCAGGCTTTTACCTTTTATACTCATTTTCCCTCCATTAACTGGCTACTTCAGGTTGTTAGGAGAAAAAAGAGGTGTGTTCCCCACTGAATTTGGTGTTGAGTTCAATACTTTTTTGTTCACATTCATATTGTTTGCCTTCACCATTTTCTATACCACGGTTATGAACAAAAGGCAATTGCAGGCCTTACAATCCCAAAAGCAGATATCTGAAAGCGAGAAACGGTTCAGGACATTACTATTTTCAATGAAGGAAGGTGTGGCAAGTCTGAATATGAATGGAACGATATTGTTTTGCAATCCTTCTTTCAGTAGCATTACAGGCTATTCCACAAGTGAGCTGTTAAACAAAAGGGGTATTAAAATATTGATACCAACACGAGACAGGCTGAAGTTTATGGAATGGGTTATAAGACGTAGCAAAGGCAAAGAGGAGGATTACAAAACACAGATCATAAAAAAAACAGGCGAGAGAATATGGGTTTCGGTAAAGGCCAATTCTATGTCAGATATAGAGGGTAAAATAAACGGAGCTTTAATAACCATCAGTGATATAACCGAGGAAGTAATGCATATGCAGGACCTGAATGCTTTCACAGGTTCTGCGGCACATGATCTGAATGCGCCGCTGTCACGCATTTTGGGTATTACCGGTCTGTTGAATACTTATGAGTTTGATGAAGAAATAAAAATGCTTCATGAAGGAATAGAGCAAACTGCCGCCAATATGCAGAATTTGTTGCGCGACCTGCTCCATTTCTCAAAATTAGGCGCCAGCCAGTTCGAGAAAACAGTCATCAGCTTGGACCCTATTGTACAAGAGGTTTTTTGTTTTCATACTGCTAATTATAAAGGAGAATCCACTATCTATCCCCTGCCGCCCGCAAACGTTAATGCCGCTGCAGTAAAGCAGCTGTATCATAATCTTATCTCAAATGCTGTAAAATATTCATCAAAAAGCTCCTCACCTAAGGTTGAGATAGGCGCCTATGAGAAAGATAAACAGCTTGTGTATTATGTGAAAGATAATGGAGTGGGCCTTAACAAGGAACAAATAAAAATGATGTTCACGCCTTTTAAAAGGTTTCATGCCCAATTTGAAGGCAATGGCCTGGGCCTGGTGATAGTAAAGCGTATCATCGAAAAACACGGGGGTAATATATGGGCCCAGTCAGAACCCGGTAATGGGCTTACTATTAATTTTACCTTATCTGCCGAGATGCATTGATAATCATTAACATAAAGTTGCATTTGTTAGTGTGGTTAGGTAAAGGGAATAAGCTTAAATTTGCGGCTCTTTATGCTTATTTCATTACAAAATTTATCATTCTTTTTCGGTTCCAGGGCAATCCTGGAAGATGCAAGCTGGCAGATCGGCACAGGTGAAAGAATAGGGCTGGTGGGCAGCAACGGTGCCGGAAAATCTACTTTATTAAGGCTGATGACAGGGGAGTATATCCCCGATGCAGGAGTTATTAATAAACCTAAAGATGTTTCCTTAGGTTTTTTCAACCAGGACCTTTTAAGTTTTTCTACAGACGAATCGATTTTAAAAGTGGGTATGATGGCTTTCGAAAAAGCCCACGCCATAGAAAAAGAACTGGACCGCCTGATAAAAGAACTGGAAACCAAACCCGATGACGCAGACCTGCTGGATGATTACAGCCATGCTTTGCACGATTTTGAAATAGCGGGTGGCTATGAAATGGAACACCGCACTGCACAAGTGCTGGAAGGATTAGGATTTTCCACCATTGAATTACAAAAACCTTACGATCAGTTCAGCGGGGGATGGCGTATGAGGGTGCTGCTTGCAAAGATGATATTACAGCAACCCGAATTATTATTACTCGATGAGCCTACCAACCACTTGGATCTTCCGTCTATAGAATGGCTGGAGCGTTACCTGCAAGGTTATCCCGGAAGCGTCGTTATCGTTTCGCACGACCGTTATTTCCTTGACCGCATGGTAACCAAGATCGTGGAGGTTTGGCAACAGGGACTGCATCAATACAGCGGCAATTACACTTTCTTCCAGAAAGAAAAGGCAGAACGTATGGTGCTGCAACAACGCGCTTTCGAGAACCAGCAGGATTATATTCGTCAGCAGGAGCGTTTTATTGAGCGTTTCCGTGCCCAGGCCACCAAGGCCGCACAGGCGCAAAGCGCCATCAAACGCCTCGATAAACTGGACCTTATCGAAGCCCCCGATGCTTCAGTGCCTGTAATGAATATCAATTTTGATATTGCGAGGGAACCCGGCAAGATCATTTGCACTTTAAAAGATATATCAAAAAGCTTCGGCCCGCTCACTATTCTCGATCACGCCAATGCAGAGATCATGAGGGGAGACAAGATAGCCTTGATAGGTGCAAATGGTAAAGGTAAATCTACACTGTTACGTATCATCGCCGGAACTGACCAATATGAAGGCGAACGTAAATGGGGGCATAACGTAGAAGAAAGTTTTTACGCCCAGCACCAACTGGAAGCCCTTAATCTGGAAGATGATGTGCTGGAAGAACTGAAACATTGCGGCAGCGGCAAACATGAACTGGAACTAAGGCAATTGTTAGGCTGTTTCCTGTTTAGCGGCGATGATGTATTTAAGAAGATAAAAGTTTTATCGGGCGGCGAAAAAGCAAGAGTATCACTGGCAAAAGTTATTGCCACCAAAGGCAATTTCCTGCTGCTGGATGAGCCTACCAACCACCTGGACATGCAAAGCGTGGAAATGCTGATAGATGCATTGAACAAATACAAAGGAACATTAATAATCGTATCCCACGACCGTTATTTCATCAGTCGCATAGCCAATAAAATATGGAATATTGAGAAAGGCGAAATAAAAGAATTTGTAGGCGATTATGAAGAATGGGTAGTGTACCAGCAGGACAAAGTGAAACGCGAACTGGCAGCCGCAGCAGCGCAGGTAAAAATGCCTGTCGTAAAAGAAGTGAAGAAAGAAGAAAAGCCAGCACCTGTAAAACAAATGGATGCAAAGACAAAAGAGCTGCAAAAAGAATTTCAGAAGCAGGAAAAGCTTTGCCAGAGGCTGGAAGAAGAACTGAACAAACTGAGAAAAGAGAAATCTGGTATAGAAGCCCAACTGGCCGACCCCAATATATACGCCAACAAAACCGAGTTCCTGAAACTGGACGATTCCTACAAAAAGCTGATGCTGAAAATAGATGAGCAAAGCAAAGCTTATGACAAAGCTTTTGAAAAGATGATGGATTTGGAAGGGGAGATTGGGTGATAATGAGGTTATTATTATTACAATTTCAATTTTGAAGGATTTTGACGTGTATCCCAGAAGATCAATAGCTCAATTTGGTTCTTGGTTTTATAATGGCGGTAAAACAATATTACTTGTTTGCTGATAACAACTTTATGGATATGCTTTCTTCTGTTTGTTGTAATGAACAGTTCCGGGTAGATGGCTATTAGCTGTAATTTTTCTTCAACAATATTTACGAAATTGATTACTTCTTTTATACTCCATTCTTTTTCTAAATACGCTACTAAATTTCCATGAGATTCACTTGCAAGGAGTGTCCACTTTATTTCGTAAGCCATTTTTTATATTTTTTCATCACTTCTTCATGAGGAATAAGCTGGCCGGAATCAGCTTGTTTTATGGCTTCATCAATACGCTCTTTTATTGTCTCAGGTAATTCGTCCCAAAAGTCATATTGTTGTTCTGCTTCAAGCATGGCGAATACCATTTGCACGGTCTTATCATCAGCCTTGTCAATGTATTTCTTTACCTGTTTTCTCAGTAAATCAGTGGGTGCCATTTTAGTTTTTTTACAAAGTTACTTTTTTACTATTGCTTACTGTATTCTTATTATCATAAGCCGTAACAAGAGAATGCCAAAGTTTTTTAACAAGTTTTAATGCTTTCTCTTTTTCAATTACGCCCAGTTCAGCATAAAGCAAATCTTCTAAGGCATTTAAATGCTTGTTATTAACCTCGAGCGTTACCAGCTTTTTGTCTTTCATTTACTAAAAATAAAGACATTTTTTGAAAAAATAATCACCATCAAAGGGAGAGAGTACGATTATTAGAAGAATCCAAATTCAGTATGATACCTATGTCATAACCCCGTAGGGGTTAAAGCTTTGTAGCCAGCAAAATACCAGCCACACCCGGCACCCATCGGGGTGCAACAATTCGCACCGGAAAAATAACTCTATCACGATCTTCCCGCTCCCTATCTTTCCTGTATTGGAATACATTTTTTTGCCTTTGTTTGTGTTGTCCCGCGAGTCCAAGGTTCGCTTGTGAAGCAAAAAGATACCCAACACAAAAAAGTAGGGCATCAATCATTCCAAAAATAATTCAATCCTAACTTTGCTATTACATGGAAAAGATAAATAGTTTTAATGCCATATTGCAAATACTCGCTTCGGGTAAGTACATTTTTTATTTTTGGGCCTTTGTGATTTGCTATTAAAATTTTATTTCGTCTTTTTTCATTACGTATTAAATAATTATATTATCATAATGCAAAAATTAATTTTTTCCGATTTTTTCCGATTTATTTTTTTAAATTTTGAATATATAAATATATAACTTATCAAGCGCTAAAGCAAAATGGCATTAAAATGTACCCTATTTTTATTACCCCATTGTTAAATAATCAGATGACAACTATCTTTATCCTCACATCATCAAATCATCACATTATCAAATCAGCTAATTAAAAAAATATGCCCTCAGTTGATATAGTAAGTAAGGTTGACCTCCAGACGTTGGACAAAGCCGACACAGGCATGGACATCAATTTTGTGCAGGACAACCAGGCACGCTCCACAAAA
>Ga0206829_10227_pt1 | contig 18910 bp, 22 predicted proteins | sample Alteio_BWOrgCont_75_FD_152862 | JGI IMG/M metagenome (GOLD analysis project Ga0206829, IMG submission 152862) | Enriched cells from forest soil in Barre Woods Harvard Forest LTER site, Petersham, Massachusetts, United States -... | ecosystem: Environmental > Terrestrial > Soil > Temperate forest >... | reverse complement strand
ACGACAATTTAGAGGAAGCAGTACATTTCTACACTTCCATCTTTAAGAATGCAAGTATTACCGATGTCCGCCGCATGGGAGACAAAGTATTTACAGCAATATTTCAAATTGATGGCCAGGAGTTTTACACACTCAACGGAGGCCCCTTATTTAAATTCACACCCGCCATTTCATTCTTTGTGAATTGCGAAACACAGCAGGACATAGATGAACTATGGAACAAACTATCTGAGGGGGGGATGGTGTTTATGCCGCTAAATAAATATCCTTTCAGTGAAAAATTTGGATGGGTAGAGGACAAGTTCGGCGTTTCATGGCAGTTAAACTTTACAGGTACAAAACAAAAAATCAGCCCGTTTTTACTGTTTGTGAAAGATCAATGTGGGAAAGCGGAAGAAGCCATGAAGTTTTACACGTCCTTATTTAAGAATTCTGAAATTCTGAAGATGGAACGTTTTGGGCCCGGTGAAATAGGAGTAGAGGGAACTATCAAGCACGGTTCATTTTTATTGGAGGGACAGGAGTTTATGGCAATGGACAGTAATATGGACCATAATTTCACATTCTCGTTTGCCACATCTTTTTTCGTTAACTGCAATACACAGGAAGAGGTGGACTATTTATGGGATGCTTTTTCTGCAGGTGGTGAAAAAAGCAGGTGTGGCTGGCTTAAAGACAAATACGGCGTGCCATGGCAGATCATTCCTACAGTCTTAGGCAAGCTCTTAGGCGACCCGGATCCCGTAAAATCACAAAGGGTAATGCAAGCCATGCTGAAAATGTCAAAGCTTATAATCAAGGATTTAGAAGAAGCCTATAAGGAACAATAATAAAACAAAACATCCTTTACATTATGTCATTCCAGGCTTATATAGACAACATCAAAGCAAAAACAGGCAAAACACCTGATGACTTTAAAAAGATTGCAGAAAAGAAAGGATTACTAAAACCCGGCGTAAAAGCCGGGCAAATAGTAAACTGGCTTAAAGAAGATTTTGATTTGGGGCATGGCCATGCCATGGCTATCTATGCGGTATTTAAGGGCATAAAACAAGTTAAGGTAGATAATGACAGCAAGCCAGATAAGCCTGCTGCAAGCAAAAAAACTGCTCCAAAGAAAAAATCTTAAAACTTGCAGAAATAAATTTTTTTGCCAAAAATTTTGAGAAACCAAAAGGTTTCATATATATTTGCAACCAAAAGGTTTCATTATTTATGAGAAGAGATGTGTTCCAGGCAATAGCAGACCCAACGCGAAGAGAGATATTGAATATGCTGGCCCACCAGTCGCTGAATGTAAATTCAGTAACAGAGAATTTTGCGGTAAGCCGTACTGCTATCTATAAGCATATCAAAATATTGACTGAATGCGGACTGATAAATATGAAGCAGCAAGGCCGTGAAAGATATTGCGAGGCGCATATGGAAAAGCTAAGCGAAGTATCTGACTGGGTGAATCAGTACAAGCAAATGTGGGAAGACAGGTTCGACAGGCTGGATAAATACCTGGAAGAATTGCAAACTAAAACTAAATCAGAAACTAAAAATAAAAAACATGGCAGAAAAAAATAAAACTCATAACGATACGACCGACAGAGAGATCGCTATATCCCGCCTGTTGAATGCACCAGTTAAATTAGTTTGGGAAGTTTTTACAAACCCCGAACATATTGCTAAATGGTGGGGCCCATATGGATTTACAAATACTATTAGTAAAATGGATCTAGCGCCCGGTGGAGAATGGCATCTTGTAATGCATGGGCCGGATGGAACTGATTATAAAAATAGGAGCATATTTAAAGAAATAGTTCCGTACAAGAAAATAGTTTTTCAACACATTGCACCCAATTTTATTGCTACTATTAATTTTGAGGAACGTGGAGAACAAACCTCTCTCAACTGGCACATGCTTTTTGAAACTGCTGAGGAATTTATACAGGTAGTGAAGACATTTAAAGCAGGTGAAGGCCTTAAACAAAATGTGGAGAAATTGGAAAAATACTTGTCAGATGTGCCTGCCGATGATGAAATTTCCTTCAGCCGCGTATTTAATGCTCCGGTAGAGCTGGTTTACAAAGTATGGTCTGAAGCCGAACATCTGGCCAAGTGGTGGGGACCTGTAGGAATGAAAATGAATGTGGCTTCGTTAGATTTCCGGCCCGGTGGAGTATTTCATTACAGCATGCTTACACCGGATGGGCATGAAATGTGGGGAAAATTTGTTTATAAAGAAATAGTGGCTCCCACACGCATCGTGTTTACTAACTCATTTTGTGATAAAGAGGGCAATGCCACACGTGCACCCTTTAACCCCAAATGGCCGCTGGAGGTGCTAAATGTTTTGACATTGAATAATGAAGGTGGAATGACAAGACTTTTGATGACAGGAAAACCAATTAATGCTACAGAAGAAGAATGCAAGCTGTTCCTGGAAATGCGCAGCAGTTTGCAGCAAGGTTTTGGTGGCACTTTCGATCAGTTGAAAGCATACTTGGCTAGTCTTATAAAATAATTTTCTAAATAAAACTGAATATGACAAATATAGAAACAAAAAAAGAAGTTAGCGTATCGCGCACCTTCAACGCGCCTATTGCATTGGTATGGGAGGCATGGATGGAGCAAAAACATGTCGCAAATTGGTGGGGCCCGAAGGGCTTTACAAACCCGGTGTGTGAATGGAATCCACATGTAGGTGGTAACATCCTTATTCATATGAAAGCTCCCGATGGGGTAATTTATCCAATGGATGGAACATTCCTGGAAATAACCAAACCGGAAAAAATTGTGTTTTCAGGCGCGGCCTTAGATAAACAAGACAACAGGCTTTTCGAGCAGCTCACCGCAATTTCTTTCAAAGAGGTAAATGGTAACACAGAAATTACAGTGCGTATGACATTCAGCAAAGTAAGGCCGGAGGCAGAAATGCATCTTGCGGGCGCAACAATGGGCTGGAACCAAAGCTTTGATAAACTGGCAGAACTTTTAGAAAAAATCTGATACTTTTAAATAAAAAACAAACTCATGAAAAGGACAAACACTATTTATTGGATCATTACAGGACTCTTCCTTGCATTTATGCTCTTTGCTGGCGTTTCAGAGCTCCTTCCCCCCCAACCAGGGAAAGATATCATGGGTATGTTGGGTTACCCAAAATACCTCACTCCTTTTCTTGCAGTAACAAAATTTCTTGGCCTTATCGCTATTCTTGTTCCGGGCTTTCCAAGAATTAAAGAATGGGCCTATGCGGGTTTTGCGTTCGATCTGATAGGGGCCACCTATTCAATGATCGCGATCGGGCAGGCTAATGCCGGGGGCATGGTCTTTATGTTGGTCTTGCTTGCGTTTTTAGCCATTTCTTACATTTATTATCATAAAAGAGTAGATGGAACTAAAACAGTTTCATAACGAAAAAGTACTTATTAAATGGTAGAGGTATTTAAGACGAATGTCCATGAAACTATTGAGGCCAACAGGCTAGTCAGCCTGTTGGTTCAACATTTTCCAGGCAGCAGGATCAATTTCGACCTGGAAGACTGCGATAAAGTGTTAAGAATTGAAGGCGGAAATATAATGCCCGCGAAAGTGATGAACCTTGTAAATGCTCACGGGTTCGCTTGTAATATACTGGAGTAAGAGAGGAGTAGGGACTTACTTTTCTTTTTCTACAGCCAGTACAGCCCTTAAATTCAGGTCATGTGCTGCCCGCAACACGCGTACCACATTGTCTGCTGTAGCTTCTTTATGTGCATTGATAACAACAGTAGGTTCTGCATCCTGCGATCTGCTTACAACGCGCATAATGCTTGCTTGTAAAGAGTCAGGATTAGTAGGGGTAGTACCCACGAAAAAATGTTGTTTGTCATCAATGGAAACCACCACTGTTTGCCTGGCTTTGGTATCACTGCTTGCTTTGGGTATGGAAAGTTTTATAACATTCGGGTTGGCAAGGGTGGCGATAATAAGGAAAAATAAGAGCAAAATAAAAAGAATGTCATTCAGCGCAGATGTAGGCGCTTGTGGAGTATCCCTTAATGTTTTCCTTAGATTCATAGACTATTTTATTTAGCGTTTGTATCCTGTAAAATATCTACAAACTCAACAGCGGCTGCTTCCATCTTATACACATTTTTATTGATCTGCGCATTCAGATAATTGTACGCAACGTAAGATAAGAGGCCAATAATAAGCCCTACTGCAGAAGTTACCATCTTTGTATAAATACCTCCCGCAATGGTCTCCAGCGAAAAACCCTGGTGTTGCACATTAAAGAAAAGTATGATCATACCGGCTATGGTGCCAAGAAAACCAAACATGGGCGCAATGCCTGCGAGCGTACTGAGGATAGAAAGGTTTTTCTCCATCTGGTACACTTCCAGTTTGCCTGTGCTTTCCATCGATTTTTCTATGTGATCTATAGGTTTGCCAATACGGCTGATACCTTTATCAATCATTCTTGCTACCGCTGTATTAGTGCTGCGGCAAAGACTTTTGGCTTCCTGCATATTGCCTGCTTTTATACGTTCACGTATCAAAGGCATAAACACAGCGTCATCAGCCGATGCTTTACGAATGGCAAGGAGGCGCTCAACAAATACATATACAAGCAGCAAGGAACAAAGCAGCAAAGGGATCATTAGCACACCACCTTCCATCAAAAGATGAAAGAATGATAGTTTTTCCACCTGTGGGCCTGCTACCTGGGTTGCAGCCTTAATGCCTGTATCAGCCTGCAGCAATAATGCGATCATATTTTAATGTAATAATTTGATTTAATAAAGAAATCAACAGCTTATAAAACAAATGTAATAATTAAGACGGAAAGACGGGTAGCGGGAAATGTTAAAAGAGCTATTAAAGTAAATAGTAAGCCTATAACAAAAACCCGGAAGCATAGCCTCCGGCAATAAAAGTCAGAAAAACAGTTTGGACTAAACTATTGAGATAAGTTCTATCTCAAACACAAGGTCTTCGCCGGCAAGAGGGTGATTAGCGTCCAGGATCACCATATCATCAGCTATCTCCGCTATCACAACCGGAAATACATTGCCCTGGTTATCGCTCATATGCAATTCCATACCTATTTCGGGTATCATATCTGCCGGAAACTCGCTACGCGGATACTCCATCATCATCTCATCGTTACGTTCGCCATACGCGTTTTCAACAGCTATATTAACTGTCTTTTTATCTCCCGGAACCATCAGTAATACAGCGTCATCAAAACCCTTTATAACCTGTCCGCTACCCACAATAAACTCGAGCGGTTCCCGCCCCTCCGAACTATCAAAAGTAGAACCATCGTTCAGTTTACCATGGTAATGAACTTTCACGGTATCACCGCTTTTTACCTGCTGCATAGTTATTGTTTTTTAAAAAATATAATTGTGCAAGTTAGCGTTAAATATTAAAAACACAGGGCTATATTTACAGAATATTTACTGTCATAAATAGACGTTTATTATCCAGTATTATAGCTGAGATTTTATGATCAAAAATCCAACCAAAGTAAAAAAAAGTATGTCTATCAAAAGTTCCGACCTGCTAAACATCCAGGTCTTCCGGATGAAAAGAGTTATGAAGCGTTTTAAAACAGCAAGTTTACTATCTGTTATTTTTCTTGTAAGCTCCTACATGTGCATTGCGCAGGATAAAATTTTACCTGCCGATTACCGCGTGGATACTTACCTACCACTGTTGAAAGGCAAACGTGTAGCACTTATTATCAACCAATGTTCAAAAATTGGCAACAAATTGCTGGTAGATACTCTGCTAAAACGCAAAATAAATGTAGTTAAAATATTTGCCGCTGAGCATGGCTTTCGTGGCACCGGGGAGGCCGGTGCAAACGTAAAGGACACAAAAGATAAAAAAACTGGTTTGCCGGTTATATCACTATATGGGGATAATAAAAAGCCTAAGCCGGAACAATTGACGGATGTGGATGTTGTAGTATATGATCTGCAGGATGTTGGAGTGCGGTTTTACACTTATATCGCCACCATGCAATATGCTATGGAGGCTTGTGCTGAGAATGGCAAACAGTTCATTGTACTGGACCGACCAGACCCGAATGGTTTTTATGTGGATGGACCTGTGCTGGATACTGCATTGCGTTCGTTTGTCGGCATGCAACCGGTACCTATTGTATATGGCATGACCTGTGGAGAATATGCAAAAATGCTGGTAGGGGAGAAGTGGTTCAACGATGCAGACAAACTGGACCTGAAGGTTATCAATTGTGTAAACTACGACCATTCTAAAAAATATGTCCCACCGGTTTGGCCTTCCCCAAATTTAAACTCAATGGCATCTATATATGCCTATCCCACCGTATGCCTGTTTGAAGGCACCGTACTAAGTGTGGGTAGGGGAACCGCAACCCCTTTTCTTGTTTTTGGCCACCCCGACCTTTTCGGGAAATGCATATTTTATTTTACACCGGTAAAAACCCCCGGCAATTCCAATCCGCTATATGAAAACAGGACCTGTTATGGCTTTGTTGTTGGAGCTAATGAAGAGCAAGTATTAGGTTTACTGGAAAATAGAGTGAGGACATTTTATCTGGCAAATGTGTACCATATGTTCCCGCACAAGGACAAACTTTTTAATAACTACTTCGATAAACTGGCAGGCAATACAGCATTGAAGCAACAAATCATTAAAGGCCTTTCTGAAGGGGAGATTGCGAAAAGTTGGGAAAAAGATTTGTCTGCATTCAAGAAAATACGTAAAAAATATTTGTTATATAAAGATTTTTAGGCATACGCAACATTTATTTAGGCATTACTCAACATTTATATTGATAAATATATTAACTTAGCTCATCTTAAACACTAATTTTAAATCTTAACAAAAATGAAAAAATTAATTCTTGCAATTAGCTTATTGGCAATCACGGGCACTATTTCCTTTGCGCAGGATAAGAATACATCCGCTCCTGCCCCTATTGCTGCTCCTTCTCCGCAAGTAGACCGCGGACCAATGCAGGAAAAGGGTAGAGTATATGCTCAAAGCGAAGTTGACAGGCTCCAAAAACCATTACAGCTTACCGACAGGCAAAAAGAAGCTGTATATAGCATCTCTTTGAAATACTCAATGGTGTTACAATCGGGCGGTATTGACAAACAAAAAGCACAGGAAATGAAAGAAACCCAGTTGAAAACAACGCTTACTCCTGAGCAGTTCACTAAATATAAAGCATTAAGCAAATAAATTGATTTCTCAATGGTCTTGATACAGTCCCGTGCAAACGGGGCTGTTATTACTTTGTATAACCGAGATCCTGCACTAATTGTTGTGGTAATTTGGGCAGCAAATTCCGTGGCAATAAAAAAGAAGTTAACTCCGCAATTTCCTTAAAAACATAGTGGTTTTCTGCCGCTGAGCGTAGATATTCTGCTCCGCTGCTGCCTCCCGTTCCCACTCGTTTCCCGATGGTGCGTTGTACCATATGTATATGTCTATGGCGCCACATAGCGAGCATTTCATCGGTTTCCAAAAGGGTGTTCAGCAATTCATAAGGCAGGTGCATTAAAGGGTAGTCCCTATATAGCATAATAAACAAAGCATTGCGGTTTGCGTCGAGACTAAACCTACGTTCGCTTGGGTATTCCCCGTCGTTTATGAATAATTTGTCAAATACTGCAAGATTGTGTTGCTCTGCCTCAGAAAGGCTGTTTGCGTAAGCTTTTCTGTATTTTTTCCAAAACAAGCTGTCTTCGGTTTCTTCATCCCAATAGCTTTTGTTCTTTATAAACGGCATACGCTCCAGCCATTTGTTTATGAGTGTCAATAAAGACTTCTGCGATTCCGCTTCTTTAACCTTGTCTATATCTCCCTGCGTTAATTGAGATAAATAATAACTCTTACCAAAACGATCATCATATGCCAGGCCAAGTGTTGCTTCTATCATTTTAAATTGTATACTCTGAAAGCCAGATGCAGGTCTTAACAGATCACGAAAATCAAGGAAATCAAGAGGGGTCATGGTTTCCAAAACGCCCATCTGGCTCACTGCAACTTCCAATATACTGCACACTCTTTTCAATCGGTGTACAGAGTTATATATATCAGGGGCATTATTCTGAATATTGGGCTGTTTGAATATTTCACAGACAATGTGCAATTCATGTAATATCTGCTTAAACCATAACTCATAGGTCTGGTGAATAATAATAAATAGCATTTCATCGTCTGCACGTACACCTTCTTTTTTACTTTCAGGGTTTTATCTAACTGCAGGTAATCGCTATAATATACTGGTTTACGATCTTTCTTTTCCATTGGGTTAAATTACTAAATGTAAATTGAAGAAAACCTTAAAAAAAATAAAATTCATTTAAACAATCATGTGTGTTTAAAGACAATTTTTAATGACAATTAAAGATGAAACACTGATTATAAGCCATAATAATACACCTTGTAATACTGGCCTCCAACCTACCGACCGGATCGTTTTTAATGATAAACCAGACCCTATTAAAAAGAGCGTTACAACAAGGCCTTTTTTACCGAACATGTAAATGTATTGATATGGTGTACTGCCATATACAGAATAATTAATCGGCAGATACGTGTTAATGATAATGGCTACAATAAAAATAAAAATGAAGTAAGGTATTTTGATCTTTACCTGGCTTTCCACATTTTTCTTTTTCTGGTAATAAGCCGTAACTAATGAAATGGGTATGATCCATAAAGCTCTTTCTAATTTTATTGTGGTAGCAATTTGTAATGCGTTCGGACTGTATTGTTTAGCAGCTCCCACTACGGAACTGGTATCGTGAATAGCTATGGCGCACCATGTGCCGAACTGTTCATCAGTAAACCCGAGCATATGGCCCAAAGAAGGAAAAATAAAAAGAGCTATGGAATTAAGAATGAAGATAGTGCCTAATGCCATGCTCATTTGCTGTTCATTAGCTTTAACTATGGGTGCCACTGCTGCTATGGCGCTTCCGCCGCATATGGCTGTGCCACTTGAAATGAGAAAAGAAGTTATTTTATCAATGTTTAATCTTTTACCAATAAAGTAACCACAGATCAGTGTTACAGCTATGGTGGAAACAGTGAAAATAAATCCCTTTTCCCCAGCTTCTAAAGCATGTTGCAGGTTTATATTAAAACCAAGGCAAACAATAGAGACCTGCAGTAGTAGGGTAGTAGCCTTTTTATTATACTTTATAAAGGGATTGCCCATGGTTAAGGCTACAATTATGCCACTAAGTAAAGCGATTGGAGGTTCAACCGGGAAAATAATGCAGGATAAGAGGATAAGTGCAAAAATTATTTGTCTTAGCCTGTCGGGTATGTTAATGATATTATTGCCCATTAATAAAAATGATAGCCGAAAGCTAAATAAAATTTCCGGTATTACTTATTATTGTAAAAGAGATAATAAGGCATGGTTATTTTAGTAACTAAATTTGAGCATAAATAATGTTATATGACTAGTAAATACCTACCTGAGATACCTTTAACAGTACTTGAAGAAAAAAAATCTTCAAAAGACTACCAGGGATTATTTGAGCTATTCACAGAACCATTGCATGAAGAATTATATCGCAGGCAAACATTTGATTTCCTAGATGACCTTTCTGACGGGCAACAATTATTTATAAGCTACGATTATGTAAGAACCCAGGTGATGCAGGGTGGTTTTATACAGTTTATACAGAACGGGTATATAGGCCTCTTGCCTTCTATGCCGGAGTGGTTGTACAAAGTAGGTGCCGATGATATGGCTAAAATTATTGATGACGTATTGAAAGTATATGTTTTGAACAGGGAGTTGATGGACAAAAAAACCACTCTGGAAGAGTTTGCAAGTTTATATGATGAACTAAAAGAGTTTGAAATTATTGATGAACGTTTTTTCCAATTAAATATTCCTACTATCGGGATAATGGTTCAGCATGCATTGTTGCATCTTGCAGATTTTATAATAATTACATAAAACAGCCGGATATTTATCGTATCCGGCTGGAAATATTAATATAGTTTGAGATAATTATTCCTTGATGACGTTTCCAGTGAATAAATTACTGCCAGCAATAATGCGGTAAAAGTAAATTCCTAATGGCAAGCTAGCTGTGTTAATATTATTTACAGAAGCTGCAGATAATGTTTGAGCTTGCATCAGCTTCCCGTCTACGGAAAACAGTTGGAGTGTAATGGCCCCCTCATCGTATGCCTCAGGTATTGATATCATCCATTGGTCATGTACCGGGTTTGGATAAAGGTTTATACCTGCATTTGTGCTCACGTTTTGCAAAGACAAAGGATTAGTATAAGTGCAGAAACCAGCACCGCCACCGGTTAGGTTAGTTGTCAACATATTAGCAGTATAGGTGCTTGTTCCATTTAAGTCTTCAGTTAAAGACCACACAGAAGTTGAGGCAGTAGTACCGTAAGAATATATACTGAAAGTGCTGGCAGTAGCTCCGGCAAAACCATTGGCGGGACTAGGGTCAACAGAGGTACTGTTGACCTTATACATACTCACGTTCGACATCTGCAAGGGATTGCCCGGCACTGAACCATCAATGTCAGACGTATCAGCTTTCAGGAAAGGAAACATGACCTCTACATCAGTGGTAGGCTGGGTGGTAGCATTTATTTTCCAATAACGCCTCATAGATATACTGTTTAAAAGAATTCCCGGAGTACCCGTAGGAAAATGAAGGGTAAGGCCCGAGCCCGAGCCATAACCTGAAAAAGTAGCAGTGCTTACAGAAAAACCAGTTACGTCCATAGTGCCTATATTATTGCCTTTTTTATTTACCATCAGCACCACCGAATCATCTGACAATTGAGCAGTGTTGTTATCATTAAAATAGTAAGTAATGCCAGTATTGGGATCTGTACATTCCTTATTGGCGGCAAGCGTTTTGGACGGCGCAGCAATCGCAGCGGAAGGATTATAAATAACAGGGCAATTGGCACTGTTAATAAAGGTAGAAGAGTTGCCTATAAAGGTCCTTACTGTATCCCCCGGCTGTGTACCAAATCCGTTACTGAAATTGATCCCATCCGAGGTAAGATGACAATAGCTCATAATAGTGCCTCCGCCTACAGGGTATTGAGGGTTAGGCATAGCGCATACAGGGGCGGTGGGCGGATTGGGTTCCAAAGTATAGCAACCATCAATAGCTGTTGTTCCTGAACCTGGTGGATTCCAGCAACACCTGTGTGTATGTGGCGAACCTAAAATATGTCCCATTTCGTGTGTTGTTACTTCCACGTCCCAGCTATATGTAGGGAAACTGTCAACCGCGCTGTTGTTATTGTCAATATTGCAGTAACAATAAGGGCCTACGGAATCGGCAGTAAAGCCTGGGTTGGCTGTACTTGCATAAGTGGCAAATGGTGTACAAAGTGTTTGCAACCATGCCACGCCACCCAGGTTGCCGCCATTAGTGCTTAATAACACCGCAAGATCTGCTCCTTGCAGATTGTTTTGGGTATTATTGCCAAACCTTTCCAGGAAATTAAAACTAGAGCTGGTTGATACACCTTGGTAGGTATCAGAAGTAGCGTTTACAATTACCGTTTTCAGGCTCACAAGTACTCCTTCATTTTTGTACAAAGTGCTCTGGTTGTTAAAAAGTGCAGTCGTATAATTTGTAACGTTGGCTGTGCTGTTACCCTTTGAAACATATGTGAAGTGGTCGGCAAGTTCATATACAGTTATTTCCTGGCAGCCGAAATATACTTTTTCATTAAGGTTTGTCGTGGTTTTGGCGGCTTTCTTCATTTGCAGATATTCAGGGAAGTCCTCTGTAGCACATCCCGGGCCATATTGTTTTATCAGCAGGTCATTGTCATTATACAGCACGTAGTGGGTGTTGTAGCCGTAGTAAGTGCCAACCATCGTGTTGGGGACAAGCGTATAATTCCCTTCGTTCGGGATAGAGAAAATACCATAAACTTCATTCTTGAAAAAAGAAAAAGCCGCAACTGTACCCTCCACACCATCAACGGTGCCTCTATAATATAGGCCCGGTGTATAAGCGAATGGAGTTTTAACACCATTAACATCTTCCAAAACTTTAAATCCATCGGCAAAAATATCAAATTTCACAAGGTCTATGGTATAGGTGCCTCCACCAAGTTTAGGAACAATCAATTGTATATCCGGATAGCCCATTTGTATGAAATCAGCCACTTGTGAATAATCTATAATAAGGGGCTGCGCATCTTTAACCTTAGCCAGCATGGCCGTTTTATCAAAAGAATTGTCGGCTTGCCAGATATTTGCTACCACCGTAAATGTATTAATAGACTGTTCGCGTTGCACCATGGCTTCCACCGGGGCATATTTTCCGGTGTCGGAATAAGCATTGTTAAACAATGCCATAGTTGAAACGAGCAATAATGATCTTAAAGTAAATGTTCTAAGCATTCGAAATTTGTTTAGTTTTTATCCGGATAATGTTCTGATTTGAATATGTTAGACCCTGTAGAAAGCTAAAAGTTACATTTATTTAACAAATTAAACCTTGAAATTGAGACTTTTTAGGCTAATTGAAAAAAATATTTTTTAACATTTAGAATACTTATCAATTGTTCCCTTTCCTGAAATATGGAACGATATGAAACTGCAAATATACTCGCTCGGGGCAACATGAATTGACGCCATGTAAATAGAACGGGAAATTTTCAATTTGAATAGGATAAAATGCCGTTAATAACATCAAATAACAGGCCGTATATACCTTATAATATCCTACCTTTGCAGCCTGAAAAAAATTAGTTTTCAGGTTTATTTAATATATTTTTTAGCATGATCTCAATTTCTAATTTATCCCTGCGCTACGGTAAACGCGTGCTTTTTGAAGATGTGAATATCAAATTCACGGAAGGGAACTGTTATGGCATTATTGGTGCGAATGGGGCAGGGAAGTCAACCTTTTTAAAGATCATTTCCGGCGAGATTGACCCAACAACAGGCAGGGTAGAGATAGGCAAGGACGAGCGCATGAGTGTGCTGAAACAAAATCACTACGAATTTGACGAAGTTACTGTATTAGATACAGTTATAAGGGGTAATTCAAGACTTTACGAAGTGATGAAAGCCAAAGATGCTGTTTATGCCAAAGAAGATTTTACGGAAGAAGATGGCCTGAAAGCAGGGGAACTGGAAGGACTGTTTGCAGAAATGGACGGCTGGAATGCAGAAAGCGACGCTGCCACTTTGCTCAGTAATTTGGGTATTAAAGAAGATTGCCATAATAAGAAAGTAAAAGAACTGGATGGTAACCAGAAGGTAAGGGTATTGCTGGCACAGGCACTATTCGGCCACCCGGACATATTATTACTCGATGAACCTACCAACGACCTGGATCTCGAAACCATCAACTGGCTGGAGGATTTCCTGGCAGATTACGATAAAATAGTATTGGTAGTATCGCATGATCGTCACTTTTTGGATACGGTTTGTACCCATGTGGCCGATATCGACTTTAAGAAAATCACCATATTTGCAGGAAACTATTCATTCTGGTATGAATCCAGCCAATTGTTACTGAAGCAGCGCACCGATTCTAATAAGAAATCTGAGGACCGGATCGCCGAACTGAAAGAGTTCATTGCCCGTTTCTCGGCCAACGCCTCTAAATCCAAACAGGCTACCAGCCGTAAAAAGGCATTGGACAAAATTAAGTTGGAGGATATGAGTCCCTCTAACCGTAAGTATCCTGCCATATTGTTCAATAACCAGATACGCGACGCAGGTGACCAGATCCTCGAAATAAAAGGCCTAGGCAAAAGCATGCATGGTGAAGTAATGTTTAAAGACATCAGCTTCGATCTGAAACGTGGGCAGAAGGTTGCAGTATTATCCAATAATGGACTGGCTACCACTGCTTTCTATAAAATACTTGCAGGAGAAGATAAGGCTTTTGATGGCATGTTTAAATGGGGCGTAACCATCACACCTACCTACCTGCCTTCTGATAACACCGAGTATTTCGCAGGCAAAAACGATAATCTTATAGACTGGCTGAGGCAATATTCCGAAGAAAAGGACGAAACCTTTATCCGTGGTTTCCTGGGAAGGATGTTGTTCTCCGGCGAGGAGACCCTGAAAAGTTGTTCCGTATTAAGCGGTGGAGAGAAAGTGCGCTGCATGCTAAGCCGTATGATGATGCAAAAAGGCAATTTCCTGATGCTGGACGAACCCACCAACCACCTGGACCTGGAAAGCATCACTGCCCTCAACAATGGTATGAAGGATTTTAAAGGTACTATGCTCTTTACCACCCGTGACCATACCCTGGCAGAAACCGTAGCCGACCGTGTTTTGGAAATTACCCCCAATGGATTGATAGACCGCGAAATGGAGTTTGACGAATACATCAAAAGCGACAAGATAAAGGCTTTAAGAGCAGAGATGTATGGCATGGCGCTTGCTTAATTCAAAATAAAAAATTCAAAATTTAAAAATATAAAAATAGCATTAAGTCATTTTATAAGTTTAAAGCTTCAATGAATTGAAAATCAATTTATTGAAGCTTTTATCATTATGTTTGGACGCGATTTTATTTTTTTTTTTGATTTTGGGCTACTATTGCCATTTTCTTTGCAGATTTTAATCTAAAATAGTCTACTTGTTTGCTTTATATGTATTTTGCTATTTATTTATTATCAATTACTTAAGTTTAATAATATCATTCCATCGTGCGAGGTATATAGGTTCCGTTTTGGAATCTTCAACCACATTCTGGGCATATTATCAGGTCGGCAAAAAAAGGCCTGTAGTAAACAAAAAGAATGCTGACTAAAGGTCATTTTGATGTCCAAGGTGCCAAACAGGGTAGCAGCTTTGCATAGTAGCTTGACAGACAGTGTATTGCTTCATAATTTCTACTTAACATAAAATTATATTATAATTAACTTTTATGTGGTTGAGAACTTAGTGTATTGCTAAGGAGGGTCTAAGCATGAGAAAGCCCTGCATTTCTGCAAGGCTTTTATTACATTTAGAATGCCAAACTAAATGTATAATGACAGATAAAGAATATCAAAAACTTTCAATAAAAGATAAAGCAAAATATTTTTGGGATAATAAAAGCGACCTTAGTATAGAATTAAGCAATGATAAAAAAAGTATAAAAATATGGGTTAATGATATGGGATTTGATGCCCGGGAAGTATTCGCCAAATTGCATTTATTCGCTTCCTTAAAAGCTACCATCAACGAGGTAGGTAACCCGACTAAATCGTCTGAGGCTATACTTGTATTTTGCCAAGTTAAATCCGAAATATTGGGATTAATTGTAGCTATAAATGATATATCTAAAATGAACTCATTGGATAGGGAAGATTATTCAGATATAATCCTGAGTATCAATTCTTATATTACATGGGCTGTTTCCGAACTTGATAGCGAATTAAAAGATAGTCAAATTGAAACAAACAAAATATCCATTGAAACAAACAAATCAATAGTTGAAACAAATAGAATTTCAAATAGCACTAACATAATATCTAAAGATACTAATAGATACATAGCTATGTTTACTGGAATAGCCGGATTATGGTATCTATATGATTTTATTTATAAAATACTCCCAGAAATGCCGTGTTTGAACAAAGAAATTTTAGCTCTACCCATCTCAATAATTACTATTTCTTGTATAGTGATTTTAATATTAAAAAAAGGAGAACGGGAACAAAGATAATACCACCAATAGCTACGACCCAAAGCATAATATTGTAGTTTGCAGGTAAATGATTTGGCTATACAAATATACAAAAAGTTACGGCACTCAATATTGAGTGCCGTTTTACATTTAATTGCCAAACCAAATGCAAGTTATGTTAGATATTACTCTGTTTTTTTGAGAAAGGGGGGCTTTGTTGGAGAGCAGAATAGGATTGATGCCGAAAATACTCGGTTGGATATCGTAGAATCACGCCAAAGGGCATATGAACATCGCATGATCTATCTAACAATAATTTTAGCTGCTTCTGGTTTTGTTGCTGCTGTATATTATGCCGTTGAGCTTTGGAAGACTTTACATTCTTGCTCTTAAACAATCCCTTAAACCATTTTAGCATAATTAGCCATTTATAACTAAATCCACATTTCAAATTCTCTTTTTAACGGCGGCAAGCCGTAGTATTTTTAATCCGTCAAGGATTGTCAGTGGGGCTTTGCCCAAATAAGCCGATTAGCATTGACTAGTAAAAGTTTTATAATACTATATTATGTTACTTAGGTTTGCTTTGTGCGAAGGGCTTATGTGCGCCTATTTAACATAATATAAATTATAGAACAAACGGTCTGTTTGATTTTGCCAACGCTTCTAAAGCCTTAGAAGGCTAAAAAGAACTCACAATTTTAAAATCCTGTAATGTTATCCTTGCAGATTTGATATTCTTAATTTTAGTAGGTTTCACAGTTGCTTTTTGGGGCGCATATCAATGCTATTTAAAATGGAAGCAATAAGTATATTTCCAAGTGATTGCTAATAATTGCGCTATAAATCCTAATGTAAATAAAGTCATTCCTATTTTCACATAAAGATTCATTTTCTTATCTCTTTTAGGGTTTTGCCCTCCTGAAAAAGAACCCGATAAAACTCTCGGAGTTCCCATAAACATTAATATTATACCTGTAAAGTTTAATATCAAGCCTATTAAATTGAATGCGTCTTCCATCCCTAAATATACTCATTTTCCCCACTTGCCATTAAGGCCACCGCACCACCAGTGGAAGTTTGTTCTATAATCGATCTTATCGTTAAATAGTCCGCAAGGACAGGAAAATGTCCCTTGCTCCCTATTCGGGGCCTTCGGTAACATAAGACGTAATTATAGAACAAAATAAATCCACCGGGGGAAAAGTTTTTCATATAAAAATACCTAACTTAGCATAATCAAACCATGTCTGAATTATGAAAGCATCTATCTTCATCCCGGCAGCCCTCTTCGCATGTATTTTGTTTTCCCGATGTGGCCTTAAACCGGAACCCGTTCGTCCCACAGAACCGGTGTGTAGCTGCACCCTGACAGTGGGAATAGATACCCTCTATAAGCTGGATTCGACAAAAACTTTTGCAGAAAATGATAGTGAATGCGTGTCTATACAAAAGGCAAATCATTACGATACTTGCAGAACCACATGGGTGCCGGTATTATAAGCGTACCATTATTGCTCCTTGATCAGCCCATGGTATACTTTCGCCCTTGATGGTATTTCGGGCGAGTTTTGTGTGCGAGCAATACCTACAATACTCAAGCCGCTACTTATTGTGAATTATACCTTTCTTTATCGTAATGCCTAATAGAGAGGCCGGCAATGCAAACAAAAGCCACTATCAGTATGATCAATACACCCAAACTAATACATGCCCAAAAAACAAAACTGAAGAGAAGAAATTTCATTTACGCTACAAATGTAAATAGTCACTAAATGGTTTGCATTATATCCTTCAGGGGAAACTTTATATATTTTACAGATGTTAGTGCATATCCGGGATTTCCCCCCGCTTTGTGCTAAAGCGATACCAAGCATAGCTCAAGCATCCCAGCCCGCCACCCTAGCATTAACAAAACATATTCTGGAACCCCCATGTTCATTTCCTACCTTCATTCATTAAAGGGCTTTTCATAAATAGAGAAAAAATGATCAATAAAAGCAAAAGACAAATGGAATGGGGGCCTGAGTTTTTGGATGGGAATCGGGCTGATGAGTATAATAAATGTTTGGAAAATTACTCAAGGCCGGGATGCCCTTTTATACTCCCGGATCATGTTTGGAATATCTATAATTTTTATAATTATCTGCCTGATCTTGATAAAAATTAAAAAGTAGGCTTCGTTTTAAATAATCTGAGCCAGTATTACCACTACCCCAATGGCACACTCTAATAAGCCAATTATAAATGCAGCCCGGGCTTGCTTGTGGTGCGATCTTGTTTTATTCATGCCTATTGCACCCATTTTTTGTATGGAATGTTTATCGGCCGCGGTGTTAACAGTTTTTGTTTGAAAAGCCGCATCGGCTTGAAAAGAAATAAACAGCATAAAAAAAAGAAGAATTATTCTTGAATTATTTCTCATTCCACAAAGCTACTCCATCATGACAGAAAGTGAAAGGCGAGCCCCGAAAAGGAGAATGCTTACTGACGATATATCATTTTAGATCTTTTAAAAAGGAATGCCATTAATGATAAAGATCAATGATAGGCCAATATCAATAAGTCCCAAAATTAAGCCAGCTATTGCAAGGCCTTTATTACGTTTGTTACCTCTTAAACCAACAATACCTGCACTAATGGCCCATATGCCGGCAAGAATTCCCGTCCATAAAAAAACAGAAGCCGGGATACCTATTATTCCAAAAACCAAAGCTCCTATTGCAGCTCCGTTTTCGGCTTTAGGAGGGTGATAATCAAAAAGCTTATGTTTTTCTGCTTGTTCCCCGGTAATATTTCTATCACAATGCTTTAGGGCATGAATTGGAAAAGCAGCAAATATTACAACAGGAATAGCAAAAAGGCTAAGCAATAATAGAGTTATAGCTGATTTATATCTCATTCCTCAAACCTACTCCATCCCTCGCAGAATGTCAATTTCCTGAGCTTATGAACTTGTACCACCAGGCTAATTTTCTAAAAATAAAATATAGGCCGATAATGCAGATCGTGATATATCCTATGGTTTTAAGTATTTCCATCTCTCAAAGCTACTCCATTCAACTAGAAAAGGTCAGAAATAATGTTTCGTAAAAAATATATTTTCAGTAATTATTGAAAATTCAGAAAATACTATTACTTTTACATCATGAAATATCCCGAAGCAAAAGAAAAGTTTATAGAAACATGGGGCACCCTTGGCAGCCAATGGGGCGTAAACAAGACCATTGCCCAGATACAGGCCTTGTTGCTCATTTCAGCAAATC
>Ga0206829_10189_pt2 | contig 18981 bp, 24 predicted proteins | sample Alteio_BWOrgCont_75_FD_152862 | JGI IMG/M metagenome (GOLD analysis project Ga0206829, IMG submission 152862) | Enriched cells from forest soil in Barre Woods Harvard Forest LTER site, Petersham, Massachusetts, United States -... | ecosystem: Environmental > Terrestrial > Soil > Temperate forest >... | reverse complement strand
GGTAGCGGCAAGGGTACGCAATCTATTAATATTGCAAAAGCCTATCACCTTCAACATATATCTACAGGGGATCTTTTACGCGACGAAGTAGAGCGGCAAACACCTCTTGGTGTAGAGGCTAAAAAATATATGGACCAGGGTTTATTAGTTCCTGATGAAGTAGTTATTGGCATGATCAGCAGCAAAATAGATGAGTCGCAGGATGCCCGTGGTTTTATTTTTGATGGCTTCCCGCGCACAAAGGCACAGGCCGAAGCACTTGATAAATTGCTTGAGTTCAAGAATACCAAAATAGATCTCGTGCTGGCTTTAGATGTTCCTGAGGCAGAATTAATAACACGTTTATTAGGACGCGGGGTCAATTCAGGCCGCAGCGATGATAACCAGGAAGTGATCGTTAAAAGGATAAAGGAATATCATTCAAAAACAGAACCCGTGGCAAATCATTATGATGCCCAGGATAAATTAGAACGTGTAAAAGGCGATCATACCATAGATGAAACTTTCAAGTTGCTTGCCAGGCATATTGAAAAATACCTCTTGCCGGCATAGGTTATAATCAATTCAGTTTACAAGGTCAGTGAAGTATAATAAGCGCTAAAGTGGAAAGAGGAAGTTTTGTTGACTATATACGTTTATTCGGCCATTCGGGAAAAGGAGGGGCAGGCAGTTCTCATTTTGCACGCACCAAATTCAATCCTATGGCCGGACCCGACGGAGGAGACGGGGGCCGTGGCGGACACATCATTCTGAAGGGCAACCGGCAATTATGGACATTGCTGCATTTGCGCTATCGTAAAAACATTGTTGCTGATGATGGCGAAAATGGCAGTAAAAATAAATGCTCTGGTAAAGAAGGAGAAGATATTATTATAGAAGTGCCGTTAGGCACTATTGCCCGTGATGAAGAAACCGGCGAGCAGGAAGCAGAAATATTGGAAGAAGGGCAAGAAGTGATTTGGCTGCGCGGAGGGCGAGGGGGCCTGGGCAATTGCAATTTTGCCACGCCTACCAACCAGGCACCGGAATATGCACAACCCGGCGAAATGGGCACCGAAGGCTGGAAATCGCTGGAACTAAAAATACTGGCCGATGTAGGCCTGGTAGGTTTTCCCAATGCGGGCAAATCAACTTTGCTATCTGTTATAAGCGCTGCCAAACCCAAAATAGCCGATTACGCTTTTACCACGCTCATACCACAATTAGGCATTGTTCCATACCGGGATAACCGGTCTTTCTGCATGGCCGACCTGCCCGGAATAATAGAAGGCGCTGCAGAAGGCAAGGGCCTGGGCCATCGCTTTTTAAGGCATATAGAGCGCAATTCGGTGCTCCTGTTCTTAATACCTGCAGATAGTAATGACCACCTGAAGGAATTTGAGATATTGATGAACGAGCTGGAGCAATACAACCCCGAGCTATTGCACAAAAAAATAATCATAGCTATAAGCAAAAGCGATATGCTGGATGATGAACTGAAGCAAGCCATTTCTGATACCTTACCAAAGAATATGCCTCACCTCTTTATCTCGTCCCTTGCCAACCAGGGACTAAATGAACTGAAGGACTCCCTGTGGAAAGCGTTAACTGAGGAATAGTTTTCGTAGCATCATTTACATCAAATCTGACGAAAAACTTTTACCGCGAAGGACGCAAAGAATTGCAAAGAAGGCACAAAGCCATTTGTTTTCAATTATTTTGTAAAGCAACATCAGAGATTCCATTGGTTTACTGTTCCGTAAAAGGCCTCTGGTCTGTACATTCTATATTATCTCCCGGGCTTACATTAAAATATCGGCAGAAATATTGGTAGTATTGATAACGGTATTTTGTTTTCTCGCCACTTGGTTTACCACATTCTATGCCACCGTTTATCACATTCACTGTTGCGCCAAAACCAGGCTTCCTTCCTTTTTGTACATCGGCTGCAGATGGTTTCCATTTATTGCACATAATATCATGACAGGATGGCTTCGGCTGCTGGGGGATCATCCAAAACCATAGGGCAGATGCGAAGGCAAGTACCGCATCTTTAGCTAATAGATCAGGATCATTCAGCAAAGTGTCCTTTACTCCGTAGTATGCCATACTGAATGCTCCGTAATTATAATTCCATGATAACTGGCTCGGCCCCCTGCCATGATAGGACACATTTTTCACCGGGTAGAACTCCCGGTTACCTGCATCTGAATATTGGGAGCAACCCTTGTCGCAGCCTTGCTCCTCGATATAAAATAAGCCCCACTTAAAATAGCCACCTGGCGCTGCATCCCAGCCCGCGCTCGTTTCCTGTGCTATATTGGCCAGAAAAGCACATAGCTCCCGTTTTCTTGTTTCGTCGTCACCCTCAGCTAGAAATAATGGAAACTTTGCGGCTGCCATCATAAAAGCTTTTAACGAATAGAAATCGGCCTTGCTGGTTTTTTTTGATAGTACAGCACCATCCCTGTTGGGAAATAGCTCATTCCACATTTCCTCATCCAGGTATTTGCCAAGATTGGTTTTGTTATTTATATATTTTAAGCCCTGGCCCTTTTGCGAAAAAGAAAAGTTTCTGCAAAACAGGCAACACAAGAGCAAAATAAAAAAGCGGGAGAATGTCCTTTTTTGCATACTCATGTTTCTTTAAAATTAAAAAAACAGTCTCGTATTATAGAGACTGTTTTTTAAAAAGAACTTTCAAATTATTTTATTTGGCGTTAAGCGAGCTGTGTGTTTCCGTGGAATTACTGGGTTCAGCATAACTTCTGTACTGTTTCAAACGGTAGCGTTGATGATGCCTTCTGTATCTTTCATAATCATACATGGGGTTGGTGCGGTCTGCACTTTGTATCCTGAAACGGAAACCAAGTGTAACCGGAACTGCCCATATCTGGTAATCCAGGTTGGAGGTCGACGGATATTCGTGCGGGGCAACAACATTATAATGTAGGTCGTAGTAGCGCGGCGCAACATCTAAAGTAAGTGCAAATAAGGGAGTGAAATTATAGTTATAACCAAACTGCATACCTAATACCAGGCCATTGCCATCGTCCGGCGCTTTGTACGACTCGTTCGGGCCTCTCTCGTCCGGATCGTTTTTTGCAAGGGCAAAACCAATTGCGAAACCTATATAAAGATCGCTTCTGCCTATCACAGCTTTTTTGTTAACAAAACCACAGGCAGAAGTGGTATATGCAGAGTAAACAAACTTCTTATCATTGCCTCCGTAAGTAATGGTGGGATAATTGGCGTCTGTAAACACTACTGACGATGTAGATGCCAGTTCCAGTTCATGAATACTCAAACCTAGCTGCCACCCGGTCCACGAATTATAGCTGCACGACGCAGTAGCGGCATAGTTGGCCACGCTGGCATTGCCGATATAATACATATTACCTGTAGGCTGGGTGTTAGTACTTATGCCACCACCAACAGCTACTTCAAACTTCTGGCCAAAAGCGAAAAAAGGGGCCAACATTAAAAAAGCAAGTATAATTTTTTTCATTTTTAATTGATATTGGATTACTAAAATAGCAAATTTTCAAATACAAAAAATGGCTATCGGACAGAAAAATAAATAAATAATGCTTTATGTACAAACATTAGCAGCTAATTATTATTAAAAAGCCCCTAAGCATGGCAAAGAAACAATATTTTGATAGAATATGGGCATAATAATGGCCTGACCCAGCATTTATCGGATCGCCTGGCTTTGTTTGTTTTTGCCTAAACGGTCTCATTGTCCTTCGGCCATTTTATTTCGCCAATTTCTTCTATTGTAAAAACACATTCTTTCGGGCGTGGCCCGTCGTAAAATTTCCTATTATCAACTCCCGCTGCCGGCCATTTCTCCCAGGCCCATTCCTCCCCATCCTCGCGGGCAGGAGCCTTGTATTGGTCTTCTGCCTGGGTAGCCGTCTGACCGCCTTCGGCGTTGCTGACGGCATCATCATCATCATCATCTATTATATCCGATATGGGGCACATGCAATAGCCATAAGATTTCATAAGCTCGGTAGGGAATTTCTGCATCTTCATGATGCAGTTGATAAGTTTTTGCTGTATCTCTGCCTCTTTAATAGCGGGATAGCGGAAGGCTTCGCTTTGGCTGTCGATGAATTTTTGAAACACGTTGAGTTGCTCCATCAGGTTGCATAATATCTGCATAGGCATGACCATAGCATAGTGGCGCAGTTTTTCCCAGCCGCCTTCCTGTATCCAGTTGCAGATGGTGCGTTCTGATACTTCTGCTTTTTCTGCTATTTCTTTTGCGGAATACTTGCCTGTGAAGTAGAGGAAGTGGGCTGCCTGGTGGGCTTTGTACTTGTTGGTCATAGCATTTTGTTTTATCCCTCCCCTCGCCATTTATGGAGAGGGGTCGGGGCTGAGGTACAAAGTTGGGACATGTTTATGTTTTGGGAGGAATCGTGCCCTACTTTTTTGTTTCGAAGGCGTCCCAATGAGAATTGCCGAACGGGTTTTTCGTAGAGACGGGATGCGTCCCGTCTCTACAATATCCGGTATAAAATAGGTAGGGCATCACCCATACAGAAAAGCAAATACATCTCAACTTTGGGAAAGAAACAAAAGCTTGAAGTCCATGAAAAAAATAAATCATTTTTTCAGGGACTTGGCTCGGCAGTGGCGGATAAAAAAACCTGCCCGACTGAACAGGCGGGGATAAAGAATGGATAAAGAATTTTCCTGGCATGGCAGATAAACCGGGATAAAAAAGGATAAAGAAAAGATAAAGACGGGCCCCCCTCAGCAGGGATAAAGAATGGATAAGGATGGATAAAGAATCGATAAAGACAAGCTCATAATAAATTGATAATCAATGATATGTATTTTTAGAATTTTTTACAAAGAACCTGCCCCCGAGCAGGAATAATTTTACTTATAAAAACCGCTATCTTTATTTTATAAAACACCCTTTATGAAAAAAGCTTCTTTCCTGTCAGCTGCTTTTGTTATTGTTTTGGTTTTGGGGCCTTTGATGGCAAAAGCTCAAACTGGCCTTTTTATGACCTACGGAGGAGATGGGGTTTGTAGCAATAACCATAATGATAGCCTTGCAGTTCGGGCCGGTATCTACGATCCTGGCTACTGTACATTTGATAAAACGGGAAATTTCTATTTTTCTTCGTCACTTGGAAATGTAATACGCAAAATAGATACTGCGGGTATTATTACAACTATTGCTGGTACTGGCACGGCCGGGTTTAGTGGAGATTCCGGCCTCGCTATCAATGCTGAATTGCGCGAACCAAACGGTTTAGCTTTCGATACCTTGGGTAATCTATACTTTGCAGACGGATATTACAATAGGATCAGGAAAATAGATACTGGTGGTATTATTACTACATTTGCAGGAACAGGAATAGGCAGTTATGGTGGAGATAACGGTCCTGCTTTATTAGCTAATTTATATACTCCTAATGGCATTTGTTTTGATAAGTTTGGCAATCTTTATATCGCTGATGCAAATAATATTAGGATACGTAAAATAAATGCTACGGGTATTATTACAACCGTTGCTGGCACTGGTGTCGGCGGGTTTAGTGGTGATAACGGATTAGCTGATACTTCCATGTTAAGTGAACCTGTTGGCGTTGCAACTGATGATTCAGGTAATTTATATATAGCTGACGTTGGTATAACAAGTAACAGGGTGCGAAAAGTAAATTCAAGTGGCATTATTACTACGGTAGCTGGTAATGGCATTTATACTTATACAGGAGATAACATTCCTGCTACAACAGCTCAGATATCTCCCAATTATATCACATTTGACAGATCGGGACTTTTATACATTTCTGACAGATATAACTTCAGGATCTTTAAAATTGATTCTTCAGGTGTCATTCATTCTCTTGTTGGCAATGGCGTTCAAGGTTTTGGAGGTGATAATGGTTTGGCAGATACATCCGAGATTGATCCAGGTGGCAGCGCCTTTGATTTCTGTAATAATCTATATATTTGTGATGTAGGCTTTTGCCGCGTACAAAAAGTAACGTTTAATCCTACATGTAGTCCAGCAGATACTATAACGAGTGTAAATAAAATAGTTCCAAATTCATTCATTAATATTTACCCCAACCCTGCCTACAATACCCTAACTATTAGCAGCCCAAACAAAATAAATAATGTAGCCATCATGAATATGCTTGGGCAAACTTTGTATAGCAGGGAGTGTAAGGGTGAGAAGATAGAGGTGGACGTATCGGGCTTAGCGAGCGGGGTTTATTTTGTGCAGATAACAAATGATTCAGGTATTAAGGAAGTAAAAAAGATAGTTAAAGAATAAAGGGATGCCGGGCCAATATCATTAACATCACTCTAAGCACAATGAGTAATATAAAGTTATTTGAAAGTAAAAAGATACGCAGCCACTGGAATGCAGAACAGGAGAAATGGTATTTTTCTATTGTGGACGTTATTGGCATCCTGACCGATAGCCCCAATCCGCGAAACTATTGGAAGGTGCTAAAGCATAGACTGGTAAAGGAGGGTAATGAGTCGGTTACAAATTGTAACCAACTGAAAATGCAGTCTGCTGATGGTAAATTTTACCTGACCGATGTTGCCGATACAGAGCAATTGTTCCGTCTTATCCAGTCTATTCCATCTCCCAAAGCAGAACCATTTAAAGTATGGTACTGTCCTGGTGCTTAATTGCTGTTGTCCGAATTGTCCTTGTCCTCAGTAACTACGCCTTTGAAAGGATATTTAAGTCCTTCATAGCCCATCAGGTCTACTTTTATGCTACCCACCAGGATGGGGCTGCTGATGCGCAATGGCAGGTGGTTCTTATCGTCGCTTACCCATATTTTCATTTTCTCACCGCCTTTAAAAATGGTGCCTTCTATCAGTAATGGCTGGATCTTTATGGCGTTAAAAGTTCCGTAACGCGTCTTTATTTCTTCCTTGCCTATATAGCGTATATATAAGTTATACACCTTATCATCAAGGAAGAGGCTAAAAGGTATTTTATCGCCGGGCTTATACTGGTCATAGTCAATATTGCGGGCATAATAGATAGCAGAAAGCACATCCTGTGTGCAGTCGGGAATGTGAAAGCAACCATTGGTAGAAGTGGCGGTTCCTTTGTCATGATCGAAAGTAACGTCGTTAAAAATGGTATAGCCCCCTTCGTCCACATGGCGCAGAAATTTTACCGGCAGCATTGTTTTCTTATCAATGAAGGTTTCATACTTATCCCGCACTTTAAAAATCCAGTCGTGCGATTTCATGGTTTTGCCATCGCCGGTAATATGGTAAGCTTTATGGCCGTTCATCCTGCTGTCCTCAATGGTAAATACAGCTTCACCTGCATTCATCCAAATGGCGCCCATGTTATAATATACCCTGAAGTTCAATTTTTCGCCCGCCTGGAAACTAGTATTGCTTTTACCGCAAAAATCAGTGCTTTGCGCGTTCGCATTTAAAGAAAGGGCCCATGAGATTAAAAATATAAGACCAGGCTTTTTAATAAACATCATAAATTATATTGTCAATAATAAACCTAATATACGTTATTTAACGTAGCAATCTCATACGAAGCAATAATAAACTGCCTATTATGGAAGGTATCACCAGATTCAGAAACCAAACCGCTAAGGTTGCCGCTAAAATGCCTATCGTATTGGATGAAAAATGATGAAACAGGTATAAGCTCACCGCCCCTCTTGCACCCAACTCTATAAGCGATATAGTGGGAATAATAGCCATAAGCCAGAAAAAAAGAGCTGAAAAGCAAAAGCCACCTACTATGGGTACATCTACATTCATCCAATAGAGTAATGACAAATACTGTGCCGTGAAGATGATATAACGGACCATTGATATGAATAAAACGTTAAATAACTGTTTTTGGTTAAACCTTTTAAGTAATTGAGCATATATATTATACTTTCTGGTCCATTTGTAGTTCCCCAGAAGGTTTAGCCATGCCTCGAATCGCCAATACAAAATGCCTGTTGCTATACCTATAAGTATGCATATGATGAGCACTAAACGGTTTCCATATTCATGAAAGTTCAGATCAAAATATATTAAGCCTGTTATCCCGAAAAGGAAAAAAGTAAAAAATTGCGACACGATGCCCAATGCAGAAACACTTATAAGCCTGAAAGTGTTTTTTCTTTTCAGGTATAAAATTCGTCCCGGATATTCCCCTATCCTGTTAGGTGTGACGATAGAAATGGCCATGCCTGCGAGGTAACTGGCAAATGCGCCCCTGAAAGATAATGGATGGGCAGAGCCGGCCAGTATATGCCATTTGCGGGCCTCCAGGGCCAAATTGAAAGGTGTTAAAAAAAGAGCAAGCAACAAAAAAACAACTGGCCCCGTATGTTGCCAGGCAGTTTTGTCTATACTATGCAATTGTTTGCTGACCTGTGTATATATGCAGTAAAGCAGCGTTGCAGAAATAAGCGGCCCTGCAACATAATTGAACCATATTTTGGTATTTTTGTTCAAACTAAATTTATTCATAGTGCCGGGGCATCCATCAGGACAAGATACTACGCAAATCATTCTTGGCATAGACCCCGGAACACTTATTATGGGGTACGGGCTTATTGCCATACATAAAACCGGTATATCTCTTATTGAAATGGGCGTGTTGCAACTGGCTAAAAACAAAGAACATTCTGAGCGCCTGAAACTGATCTATAAAAAAATGGACGGCCTTATAAAGGAACATAGACCTGTGGCAGTGGCCATTGAAGCTCCTTTTTTTGGCAAGAACGTGCAGAGCATGCTGAAGCTGGGCAGGGCACAGGGCGTGGCTATTGCCGCAGCAATGATGAACGGGCTGCATGCACACGAGTATGCGCCGAGGAAGATAAAACAATCTATTACCGGCAGGGGCAATGCCACTAAAGAACAGGTATGGAAAATGCTGCAGGCCACCCTGAAGTTTGAGGATGATGTGCGCTTTATGGATGCGACAGATGCGGTTTCGGTAGCTTTATGCCATCACTACCAAAGCCGTGTGCCGGGCAAAAAAGAAGGGAACAATATTGTAAAAAACAAGGCCAAAAAAGGCGGTGGCTGGGGCGCATTCCTGGCGGAAAACCCTGGCAGGATAAAGGGTTTATAATACATTCGTAATATATTGACGATTAAAATATTATGTAGGAATAATTAACAATACACAATATTTATTATTTTAGTCGCTGTGTTAAAAAGGGAAAAGAGGAGTATATTTATAGAGTTTCCGAAAAATAGAGAGTACTATGCCTGAATACAAAGCAAAAATTTTATTGGTCGAAGACGACCCGACATTAAGTTATGTTATTAAAGACAGTTTGAACAAAGCCCAATTCGATGTTGTTCATTGTCCTGATGGCGAAACAGGTTGGGCGCAATTCATGAAGCACAACTTTGATATTTGCCTGCTAGATGTTATGTTGCCTAAAAAAGATGGTATGTCGCTGGCACACCAGATAAGGGAGAAGAATGAGGCCATTCCTATTTTATTACTTACGTCCAAATCGATGGACGACGACAAAATAGCCGGGTTTAAAAGCGGCGCCGACGATTATATCACCAAGCCTTTCAACATGCAGGAACTGCTGCTGAGATTGGACGTATTTCTGAAACGTACCAAAAAGAAAGAAGATCATACACCCACCACTTTCGACCTTGGAGACCTGGATTTTGACTATACCAACCTGCACCTGAAAGGGCCTAATGCAGAACACACACTTACACAGCGCGAGGCAGACCTAATCAGGTTCCTATGCCTGAACGCTAACAGGGTACTGAAACGGGATGAGATATTAATGAGCGTATGGGGCAAGGACGATTATTTCCTGGGCCGGAGCATGGACGTATTTATTACCAAAGTGCGCAAATACCTGAAAGAAGCCAAGAAAGCAGAACTGCAAACCATACACGGCATTGGCTTTAAGTTTGTTTACAATCCGTAAAAATTAAATTGTAGAAATATATTTTGCGCCCCGATGATGTCGGGGCGTTTTTTTTTACTTACCTCAAGCCATTTACCGAGCGTTATACCCGAAAAAAATTTCATAACTTGTATTCAAATTGGTATTGTATGTTAACGAAGAAAAAAGTTTTGGAATCTATTCAAACGTTACCGGAACGATTTGAAGCAGAAACAGCTATAGAACAGATAGTATTGCTTGAAAAGATCCGAATAGGCTTGGAACAATCTGAAAACGGAAAGATTTTTTCGAAAGAAGAAACTAAAAAAAGATTGAAAAAATGGCTGAAATAGTTTTTACTAAACAAGCTATTCAAGATATTGAGGATATCGCTTTATATGTCAGCATCGATTCTGTTCATTATGCTTCCTTAGAAGTTAAGAAGATTTTCAAAAAGGCAGAGAGTCTGGAACTGCAACCTTCTATCGGGCGCATAGTTCCGGAGTTAAAAATAAAATCAGTAAGGGAAGTAATTGAAGGCAATTACAGGATTATTTACCGGATAGTCAATAAAGATCTGATTCATATTCTTACTGTGTACCATAGCCGCAGACAGCTAAAACCGGTAAACCTTAGGCGCATCGTTAAACGAGATAAATAGAGATAGCTTTTTTAAATTACGCACCTCTTATAAAGCTGCACACTATTCTCCAGCCCATAATATAAAGCATCACTTATCAATGCATGCCCTATAGATACTTCCAGCAGGCCCGGAATATGTTGGGAAAAATATTTCAGGTTCTCCAGGTCCAGATCGTGGCCGGCGTTGATGCCCAGATTTTTTTCATTGGCAACTTTTGCGGCCTTTATATAATCTCCAATAGCAGCCTCTTTATTGTTATGGAAATTTTTGGCGTAGGCCTCAGTGTATAATTCCACCCTGTCCGTGCCTGTATCGGCAGCAGCAGCCACCATTGCTTCCACAGGGTCAACAAAAATAGAAACACGGATACCCGCTTTTTTAAAAACAGCAATGATGTCTCTTAAATAAGCAGCTTTCGCAATAGTATCCCAGCCATGATTAGAAGTAAGCTGCCCCGGATCGTCCGGCACAAGTGTCACCTGCGTAGGCTTTACCTCCAGCACCAATGCCACAAATTTGTCCTCCAAAGGATTGCCCTCTACATTGAACTCTGTTGTGATAATGGGCTTTATTTCCCTAACATCGTTATAACGAATATGCCTTTCGTCCGGCCGGGGGTGCACCGTTATACCATCAGCACCAAACAACTGGCAAACTATGGCGGCCTTCACCACATCAGGGTTATTACCCCCCCTGCTATTGCGCAAAGTGGCTATTTTATTTATATTAACAGAAAGTTTTGTTGGCATAATAACTAATCCTTACATCCACTCGCGTCATTGCGAGGAACGAAGCAATCTCAAGATAATACGGGGAAACCCACCATGTACATCTATATTACAAAGATATGCTTTGCAGTATTATGTCCCAACCCTATCTCCTTCTTCAGGTATACGCCGGCAATCAAAGCCCCACAGCCCAATTATAATTTCCTTTCCACTCGCGTCATTGCGAGGAACGAAGCAATCTCGAGACAACACTGGGAACCAACCATGTACATCTATATTAGATATGCTTTGCAGTATTACGTCCCAGCCTTATCTCCTTTTTCAGAGATACTCGCCGGCAATCAAGGCCACACAACCCAATTACAATTTCCTTTTTTTATCGTATTACGTCCCAGCCGTATCTCCTTTTTCAGGCATACGGCGGCAATCAAGGCCACACAGCCCAATTATAATTTCCTTTTCCACTCACGTCATTGCGAGGAACGAAGCAATCTCAAGACAACATGGGGAAATCGGCCATGTGCATCTATATTACAAAGATATGCTTTGCAGTATTATATTTAACAGGTAATAGACTACGAATGAAACCAAAGGGCAGACACAGCTAGGACCTAATCCCAGGGCATAATTTTTTCCATACCTTTTTTTCTTTTTGCTCTTCCCAAAATAGGGTAACCAGTCAAATCGAAAACCGACATTTCCTCGAAATGCAGCCACATATAGTATATTACAGCGTTTTCCTCCTGGTTACTAACTCTTTTTTTAAGAATCTCTTCATGTTTGTCAAAATACTTCCTGGTAACAAATTCAACACTTCGTTTCTTAATTTTATTAAACAACAGCGTATCTATTTCAGCATCCGTGGACGAATAAAATCCGCTCGAATCTATCGGAACAACTTTTTTATTTTTTACCGCATCTATGCAGAGCGAATCAAATTCGGTAAGCTTCATTTTTTTGAAATGCCGGTAAAGGAATTCCTTCAAATTATGTGTACTTGCTACTAGTAATTTTTCACGATCATTGTATTTAACTATTAAGGGCATATAAATATCGTCATCCGTTTTAAGGGAATAAAAAACCCTCTCCAAAAACTCCTTTTCATTTGCATATGGTTCAGCCACATATATTTGAGGCTTGCATCCTGCAAATATGAACAATAGCATAAGCAATAAAATAATCCTGTCGGTCATGTATTCCTCAGTTTCCTTCTTACTTAATTTCCTGGAATAACTCGGTCTGTTCGATAAAATTATCACATTTTTACGTCCCAGCCCTACCTCCTTTTTCAGGGATACGGCGGCAATCAAGGCCCCACAGCCCAATTATAATTTCCTTTTTTTATCTTATTATCTTTATCGAAGCAAAGTTTCGTTTACTTTATAGCCATGTTATTTACAAATAAACATACTTCACTTTATAAACTGCTACTTACAGTTTGTTTATTTTTTTGTTTCGGTAGTTGCAAAGGGCCTGCTCAACCTGAGTTAACAAAAGCTGAAGTACAATATTTCAATTATTTGAAAAAAAACTGTGACTGTGCAGTAAAAAGGTCAATTAGTTATGGCTTGCTAATGGGTCTTGACGATGAGGGGGGTTACATGTTAATTTTGGATAGTTTGCCTTGCAATCTTTTGAGCAAGGATTTACAACCATACGCTTACCGTGTGTCAAAATACTTATACTGCTATATATTGAATAGAGACAAAAAGTATAACAAAATTACTATAGAGTACGCTTGTCAATTAGTCGGAGCAAATGAAAATAGTGTATCTTTTCATTTTGCCGTCGATTCATTAAAATAAGTTTACGTCCCAGCCCCACCTCCTTTTTCAAGGATACGGCAGCAATCAAGGCCACCCAGCCCTATTATAATTTCCTTTTTTATCTTATTACCTTTATATACAGATATGAGAATAGCAGTAGTTATAACTTTAATGCTGGTATGCTTGCTGTTAGTATTTCATATGCGTTATAGTTTGAGTTGGGAAAACAGGCGATTTGTAAATAAATATTTTAATGAAAATTTTGATGATTTTAAAAATACCTCAATTTTCATTCGCGGTGGTGATAGTGCAGGGCATTTAGTGCTATTTATAGGTTGCGACATGAAACATAATAAGGGGCTATATACCATAGTTTTTGATGACAAAAAGAATGAAATAGTGTCCACAGATACTCATTTAATGCTCGATAGCTCCGGCTTGGACAAAACAGCCATTAACCGGCTGGCAGTTAGGTTCATGAAATACAATTTAAATTGCTTGGCTGTTGATAGCAACGGGAATGTTGACGCAAGGACGGAATATAGTGAAAGGCCTGTTTTGATACGATTTTCTGACAAAAAATATATCACAGGCGCCTATAAGGACTGGAGAAAGCTTAAGGGGCTTTGGTATGAAAATACAAATCAATAAAATTCAGACACTATGAAGATGGCAATTAAAGTAGCATTATTCGTTCTGGTAAGTTTACATGCCCCTGTATGCTCATACAGTCAGGAATTCACTATTTCTGCTGATAAGGATAACCTGTTCTATAAAGGCATACCTAACCCTATAAGTATTGCCTGTTTCAAACATCCTTGTAAAGACATGGTATTAACAACTGATAATGGAACGCCTCAAAGATCCCCTTACGACTCATGCAGTTATACCTTAATGCCGGATAGACTCGGTGATATTACTCTTCAGCTAAAATTGAAAAACGGCAAATTAATTGGTATCAGACGATTCTGGGTAATAAAAATACCCGAACCTGTTGCAGAGCTAAGCGGAAAAAATACGGGAGATATTCGAGCTCCTGTATTGCGGGCGCAAATCGGAGTCGTTGCTGAGCTCAAAGGGTTTGACTTTGACGCCCCTTTTTATGTCCAAAGCTTCTCAATAATTATTCTGCGTAGTAATAATACATCCCTTACGATGTATAATAAAGGAGCTGTATTTACTGATGAAACAAAAGGGGTATTAAATAAGGTTCGTGCAGGTGACAAATTTATTGTCGCCAGCATTAAAGCAAAAGGGCCCGATGGCGCATTAAGATCTTTAGCCCCGATAGAATTAAATGTGGTGGAATAGAAATTTAGGTAGGGCATTCCCAACAGAAAATATCGATCTATACATAGCTTTGTGGTGATGAAATACAGCAAAACCAGCAATCCATTGCAAATGCATCCCTTTGGGAAAATCATGCGAATCATGGCCCCACTTACAAATAAACATAATAATTATATTTTAATATATTATTTAAAAAATACCGTTTCGATGCCGTTTCAATTTTTAAAGCATAAAATAAAAAATGTATAAAATCTCATGCTTAACACAAAGCCCATACCTCTTCCCTTTTCCAAGGCAAGCTGTCGAAACCCGAAGCCTCATTTTTTCCTGCATGATCGGCAATTTCAACAAAAAAATAACCACAAACAATTTAAAATCAATCAATTAACCACAAAAACCAAATTTCCACCCCCATGAAAAAATCGGAAAAAACCAGCAAAAACCGGAAATTTGAAGAAAATTGAAGGATACCAATAAAATAATACTATTGAAGACCGGACCTTGAGAACTTGCAAAGGCACCTTTTTTGCGGCTGAGAACTTATATCAGCAAAATCAGATTATCGGAAGCCTAAATCTTGAAAATGTTCAATTGGAAAGTAAGCAAAAACCAGTGCCCCACAATCGGAGTAACTACGAAACACACAGTCAAGCTATCTTTTGGATACGCGGAGCGATTTATCCAAAAGTGGCCTTTCTTTGCTTACTTTCTTTGGCCACCCAAAGAAAGTAACACTCGCGACGGACATGTCCCAATGCAAATAAGCCTTTAGAAGTAGGCGCTGAGCTCTTTGTTATTTTACTAAATTTACATCCATGACGCACTCTTTGATCATTTTCGCTTCCGGCGCCGGGACCAATACGCAGGCTATTATAGACTACTTTAAAAGAAATTCAATAGCTAAAGTAGCTCTTATAGTATGCAATAAACCCGATGCCGGTGTGATAGACATAGCCCAGAACGAAGAAATACCTTACCTCATTATAGACAAAAAAACCTTTCATGAAACCCTTATCATAGACCAGATGGAAACCTGCAAACCTTCCTTAATAGTATTGGCAGGTTTTTTATGGAAGATCCCCGATACTATCATAAAAGCATTTCCGAATAAGATCATCAATATCCACCCCGCGCTACTGCCGCAACATGGTGGCAAAGGCATGTACGGGCATCATGTGCATAATGCAGTTTTAAATGCAAAACAAAACGAATCGGGCATTACTATTCATTATGTAAACGAAGTGTATGACAGCGGCGATATTATTTTACAGGCACGATGCAAAGTGTATGAGCATGATACCACAAACAGCCTTGCAGAGCGAATACATCATTTAGAACATTTTTATTTTCCACGTGCTATTGAATTTTTGCTGGGCAACCCTGCAGTAAGCATCGATCTTTAGGGAGAGCTCAATAAAATTTCGTCATGTAGGGGTATCTTTCCTGGTACAAAGCCTTCACTTTATCGAGAATGGTTTGTCTAAGTTCATTGATATTTCTTCTTTCTGTTGCAGATATAAATACACACATCCCTTCTGTTATATGCTCCCAGCGGTCTCTTAATTGTTGCAGCAGGTCCTGCTTCACCTCATCGTCCAGCCACTCATCAAAAACCTTCTCTTCATACAGGTCCATTTTATTAAAGATGGTGAGTATGGGTTTTTCAAAAGCGCCTATCTCCACAAGGGTCTTATTTACTACTGCCATTTGGTCCTCATATGCCGGGTGCGAAATATCCACCACATGCAGCAAACAATCTGCCTCTCTCACCTCATCCAGCGTGCTTTTAAAGCTTTCCACCAAATGGTGCGGCAATTTGCGAATGAAACCAACCGTATCACTCAGCAGGAAAGGGGTTTGCTCATACACCACTTTGCGGGTAGTAGTGTCCAGCGTGGCAAATAGTTTATTTTCAGCAAATACATCTGCCTTGCTCAGCAAGCTCATCAGTGTGCTCTTGCCCACGTTTGTATAACCCACCAATGCTACACGTATATAGGTGCCACGTTCCTGCCTTTGGGTCATGGCCTGCTTGTCTATTTCGCCCAGCCTTTTCCTCAGTAAGGAGATTTTGTCTTTAACAATACGCCTGTCGGTTTCTATTTCTGTTTCCCCCGGCCCCCTGCTCCCTATGCCTCCTCCCTGCCTTTCCAGGTGTTTCCACATTCCCTTCAGGCGGGGTAGTATGTATTGGTATTGCGCCAGTTCCACCTGTACTTTAGCCTGTGCTGTTTTGGCACGGCTTGCAAAAATATCCAGTATCAGGTCACTGCGGTCTATCGTTTTTACTTCCAGTTCATCGGTTATATTCCCTATCTGCGATCCCGTCAGTTCATCATCAAATATCACCAGGTGAATGCCCTTTGCCTTTACATACTCTTTTATCTCCTGCAGCTTTCCTTTGCCCACAAATGTTTTGCTATCGGGGTGCGGCAATTTCTGGGTAAACATTTTTTGGGTTTGCGCACCCGCTGTGTCGGCCAGGAAAGCCAATTCAGTAAGATACTCTTTTACCTGCTCCTCGCTTTGGTCTTTATGTATCAAGCCCACCAGCACCGCCTTTTCATTTTGAATACTATTCTTTGTTTCTATCACACTATTTCTTTATCAGGAGGGATTGCATATTAATTCAAGTGGCGCATCGAAATCCGCAGACATTTTGACCTTTCCTTTTGCACTACCAAATTGGGGGACAATCTTTTCTTTTTTAGTATAAGATTTTTCTACCAAAAAATCTATAAAATCAGATACTTCCTGCTTCAGATTTTTGGGCAAAGCCTCCAGTTTGGTATATAAACTTAAACTACTCATAATAATTTATTCTGTTGCAAATTTACATAATTTATCACAATAACCTCTCCTGCTCTCTCAACCAACGCTCTGGTATATCGCCTTTACTTGCCAGCACGTAATCGTTATACGAGCATGGCACAAACACACCATTCGGCAGTTTCATCCACCAGCGGTTAGTGCGCTTGCTTTTTAAAAATATGGTGTCATTGTCAGTAAACGCCACATTGAACATAATAAACTCTTCTCTTTCCACCAGCGTTGCTTCCGTTTTCCGCACCAGGTAGCCATCTACAAAATACCATATCATCTGCGCTATCAGCTTGGCGCTCATCTGGTGCACATCATCCGCGCTTTCATAGCCATAAATTCCAAAAGAGCTTAGGTTGTTGCTCATGCCTGCATAGCGAGTAAGCATACAAGCCTCATCACCAGTAAAACCATTTGGTGAGCCGTCCACATTTGCAGGCGAATCGCTATAGCGCACTGTATTAATGTCGAAACTGAACATATTGCTCGACCGTAGCACTGGCTCCATATCCTCTATGTGCTCCCTCGCCTTGCCCAGCCTGAAAAAATCGAAGCGCATTTTGTCTAATGTCTCCAGCATTTTAGGGTGGGCATAATAACTCTGGAAACCAATATGGCTATAATGCCCCACAAAATTGGGTTGGGAGGTAAGCATGTCCATCAGGTAACTGCGTGATGTGATCGTTTCTGTTTCGTCCAGGTCTATGAGCATATCTGCCACTGCCACTGTTACCAATTGCTCCGATCGTTTAAAAACCTCGTATTGTTGCAGCGTAAGGTCATGACTGCCGCCTATTACCAAGGCTATCTTGCCGGCCAGGTGTATCTCCTCCAAGACGGCCAAGAGGGCTGCCCTTGTGTCCCCTACTGTCGCCCCACAACGTATATTGCCCGCATCCGCTATTTTCACAGCATGATGCCAGTTATATAATTTATATAATTGCTCTCTCACGGCATCAGGGCTATTGCTATATCCAGTATTCTCATCATCTCCCCTGCATTCCCCGCAACCAACTATTATTATGTCAGCAGTTTCCCAATCAAAGCTATTTCCCGTTGCACATTTTATATTGGCGCCCAATTGCATAGGCCCATAAGTGGCCGGAGCCTTGGATTGAATGAAGTGTTCTGTCTCGAAAAAAGCCCTTAGGTCCTGCATGTTTATTTTAAAATTGATTAAAAATACTCATTTGCCCTGAATTTGAAATTTCTACTTGTGATCAGCCTGAAATATGTAAATTCGCTTTATGAATGATATAGAGCAGATTCTGGAACGGATTAAAGATTCTGTAAGGAGAACAGCCCCGGGAGCTGTCGTGGTACTATATGGTTCTTATGCCCGTGGCGATGACCGCCCCGACTCAGATATCGACTTGCTCGTGCTTCTTGATAAGGATAAAGTGACCCGTGATGATGAAATAAAAATAAAATACCCTTTATATAATATAGAAACCGATACAGGCATCATTATTAGCCCTATTATCATTCCCAAAAAGATATGGGAAACAAAACATAAAATATCACCGTTCTATCATAATGTTACTAAAGAGGGTAAATATTTATGATGGACCAGACAACAAATGAATTGGTGCTTTACAGGATAAAAAGGGCAAAACAAACGCTGGAAGAAGCTACATTGCTGATCAATAACGAAATGTTTAATACCTCTGTAAACAGGATATATTACTCTTGTTTTTATGCTGTTACAGCTTTATTGGCCGCCAATGATATTGACACAAAAACGCATAGCGGTACACGTCAGATGCTGGGATTGCATTTTATTAAATCCGGAGTTATCAGCGAAAGTTCCGGTTCCTTTTATAAAGATATTTTTGACTTGAGGCAGAGTGGAGACT
>Ga0206829_10225_pt1 | contig 19134 bp, 18 predicted proteins | sample Alteio_BWOrgCont_75_FD_152862 | JGI IMG/M metagenome (GOLD analysis project Ga0206829, IMG submission 152862) | Enriched cells from forest soil in Barre Woods Harvard Forest LTER site, Petersham, Massachusetts, United States -... | ecosystem: Environmental > Terrestrial > Soil > Temperate forest >... | reverse complement strand
AGCAACCGTGCCGCCAAGCTTGGAATAATTCGGGACCAGATGGCCGCTGTTGCTCCGAGTGACCGCGATGGCGCTCACCGCATGCCACATCCTCTGGCCGAATGTCCCATCAATGTAGGCCGGAACATACCGCGGATCCTGGTGCAGTGCTACTGGAAGCACAAAGTTGCTGAGCAGCTGCCGCGTCTCCGCCGTGGCCAGGCCAACGCCGAAGCGCCGACCCCGGTAGCGCAGCTCATCTTCGCTCGACCGCCGCCAGTCATCCATCGCATCGCCGTAAGCGTCCATGGCATTGGCGTAGTTCTGCACGCCGTCGATAGTGATCGTGGCTGGAGGCTGCGGTTGCGACGGCGCGGACGGAAGGTTTGGAATTCCGGCGAGAAAACCAGCTTCAAGAAAATTGCGGAACGAAACCGTGCTCCGCAGGTACCAGTCCAGTTTCATGCCCCAGGTCAGGGTAGTCACCGGCATGGCTGGCCGATACGACTTGGGCACATTCGTGCCGCTCGCGGAAGTTGGGGCGATAGCCCCAGTCTCAGGCTCCGCGAAGTGAGCAGATGGCGCCGATGGTAGATTATCTTCGACCGCCTGTGCCGACTGAGCATGTACCCAGTCGCACGCACATAGCAGGGCGACGAGCAGCAGTATGCGTTTCATCCTGGTTGACCCTTTAAGTTTTTCTTAGGGAATAATCGGCGAGCTAATGAGGTAAGAGTAGCCAGAACCGCCTGCGGACTTCAAGGAGAAAGTTACTTCTGCGCATTACTTTAGTGTTAATTATGGGGCCGATGAATGTTCTTGTTCATATGGAGAAAAAACGAAAGCCAATGGGCACGGAAGTTACTTAGGTCGTTAGACTTATGAGCCATGGGTGGAGCGTAAAGATGAAAACAAAAAGCCCCGCCGAAGCGGGGCTTTTTGTGCGCTGTAAGGCGCGTTTCGCTGGAAGCGAAGTACCTAGTACATGCCTTCCATACCGCCGCCGTGGCCGCCCGCAGGAGCAGCAGACTTGGGCTCCGGAATGTCGGAGACCATGGCTTCGGTGGTCAGCATCAGCCCGGCAATGGAGGCCGCGTTCTGCAGGGCAGTGCGGGTCACCTTTGTCGGGTCAATGACGCCGGCCTTCACCAGGTCTTCGTACTCACCGGTTCCGGCGTTGTAGCCGTAGTTGGGTTCCTTGGATTCGTGGATCTTGCCAACAACCACGGCACCTTCTTCACCGGCATTGCCGACGATCTGGCGTAGCGGCTCTTCGAGCGCACGGCGAACAATCTGTGCGCCGATCTTCTCGTCGCCTTGCAGCGTCTTGATCAGCTCGTCCACATCCTTCGTGGAGCGAACCAGGGCCACACCGCCGCCCGGAACGATGCCTTCCTCAACTGCAGCGCGGGTCGCGTGCATTGCATCTTCCACGCGAGCCTTCTTCTCCTTCATCTCGGTTTCGGTAGCTGCACCGACCTTGATGACGGCGACGCCGCCAACCAGCTTCGCAAGGCGCTCCTGGAGCTTCTCGCGATCGTAGTCAGAGGTGGTCTTCTCAACCTGGCTGCGAATTTCCTTCACGCGGCCTTCAATCGCCTTGGACGCGCCACGGCCTTCAACGATCGTGGTGTTGTCCTTGTCGATGGTGATCCGCTTCGCCTTGCCCAGGTCTTCGATCTTCAGGTTCTCGAGCTTCAGGCCGAGATCCTCGGTGATGGCGTTGCCGCCAGTCAGGATCGCGATGTCGCCGAGCATTGCCTTGCGGCGGTCGCCAAAGCCAGGAGCCTTGACAGCAGCCACGTTCAGCGTGCCGCGCAGCTTGTTGACCACGAGGGTCGCCAACGCTTCGCCATCCACGTCTTCCGCGATGATCAAGAGCGGCTTGCCGCTGCGTGCAACCTGCTCGAGCAGGGGCAGCAGGTCCTTCATCGAGCTTATCTTCTTCTCGTAGATCAGGATGTAGGGCTCTTCGAGCACTGTTTCCATGCGGTCCGGATCAGTGACGAAGTAGGGGCTCAGGTAACCGCGGTCAAACTGCATACCTTCGACCACTTCGAGCTGGGTCTCCAGAGTCTTCGACTCTTCAACCGTGATCACGCCGTCCTTGCCAACCTTCTTCATCGCCTCAGCAATGATGTTGCCGATGGTCGAGTCTGAGTTGGCCGAGATGGTGCCGACCTGGGCAATCATGTCGCCCGAAACCGGCTTCGACAGCTTCGAGAGAGCGCCGCCAGTCACGACACCGTTCTCATCGCGCTTGCCGTTGATGACCTCAACAGCCTTGTCGATGCCGCGCTTGAGCGCCATCGGGTTTGCACCGGCTGCGACGGTCTTCACGCCTTCGCGGTAGATCGCCTGGGCAAGCACGGTTGCGGTGGTCGTGCCATCACCGGCAACGTCCGAGGTCTTCGAAGCAACTTCGCGCACCATTTGTGCGCCCATGTTTTCGAGCGCGTCCTTCAACTCGATTTCCTTGGCTACGGTCACGCCATCCTTTGTGATGGTGGGCGAACCGAACTTCTTCTCAATGACGACATTGCGGCCCTTGGGACCGAGTGTCACCTTGACTGCGTCAGCCAGAGTATTCACGCCGCGCAGAATCGCCTGGCGGGAATCCTCTCCGTGCAGAATTTGCTTTGCCATTTCCAATTCTCCTAACGTCTTCTTCCCACGATTCGTGGGTGCCCCAGGTCTGCGAAGAAGACCTGGGATGAAAGTTATTTCTTGAGGATGCCGAGGACTTCTTCCTCACGCATGATGAGGAACTCTTCGCCATCGATCTTGATCTCGGTGCCGGAGTACTTACCGAAAAGAATGCGGTCGCCAGACTTTACATCGAGCGGAAAGGTCTTGCCTTCGTCGTTCGACTTGCCTTTGCCCACGGCGATCACTTCGCCTTCCTGCGGCTTTTCCTTAGCGGTGTCGGGAATGATGATTCCGCCACGAACGGTTTCGCCCTCGTCTACGCGACGGACCAGGATGCGGTCGTGCAGCGGAGTAAAGGTAGTGGCTACAGTTGCAGTTGCCATTGCGGTGCTTCTCCTTCGCGCGAGGGGTCTGCCTCGCGGTATTGAATGCTGAATTTAGAAAAGTTCTACTGCAAGCGAGGAGCGTCCATGCAAGAGGCTTTTAGCACTTCCACTCTTCGACTGCTAATGTAGGGGAACGCGCAGACGGTTGTCAAGTCGTGGAAATGAAATATGAGTGAGTGCCACTCATATTATTTAAGGAATGTTACAAGTAAGTGAAACCTCAGATCGCAGGTATGCGTCTAATTGATTGTGCAGACAGGTATCGCCACCAAATCGATTTAAAGTAGTGCTTTTGCACCATATTTCGTTTCAAATGGGCACTATTTTTCTATTGATTTTTGGAGAAAAAATACTTAAAATTAAAGAGTTTGTGACTTCCCGGTGGATCTGCTGGTTACTTTTCCCTGCCGCCGGAGTATCTGCACGTCACCTTACTTGCTAGGGGTAAATTAAAAAATGGCAAAACGTCGTGGTAATCCCAACTGGGGCAAGCCGGAGCCCATCGGTCCGGTCGTACCCACTGTTACTTCCTTCGAACAGGTCGTCAAGGAATACAAGCTGACTCCGGATCAGTATATCCGCTCGACTCGCCTGCGCGAATGGGCCCGCCGCAACCGCAATTCAAAGTACATCCCCGAGGGGCTGTTGGAAGCGTGGGGCTTCGAAATCGAATCTACCCTGTAAGGTCTGAATCTAAAGAGCTTAGTCACTGAGAAACGCCGCCCGGCAAGGGCGGCGTTTCTGCTTTCAGGGGTAATTCCCGGACTGCCGAAGGCTATCGGCTAAAATCCGCCGCCGCAACCGCAATTCAAAGTACATCCCCGAGGGGCTGTTGGAAGCGTGGGGCTTCGAAATCGAATCTACACTGTAAGATTTGAATCTAAAGAGCTTAGTCACTGAGAAACGCCGCCCGGCAAGGGCGGCGTTTCGGAGTCAGGACGAACCATAAGAGAGACCGGGAAAGACCTTCTTCGGGGCCAGGCTAACTCGATTTCTGCGGAAAAGCCTTAGATTGTCTAAGCGGGTCACCCTGAAGGGCACCACGTAACGGATCCTTTAAGGAGAAAGAAGTTTGGGCCCGCTTTTCTCTGCCTGAAAAGAATGGGAGTTTCGAATGAGCCAGTCGTCCAAAGCTGCCTGGGAACGCAGCTGGTCTTCCAGCATGCCTTCGATCATGCCATGAGTTTCAAGCTCGGGAAATGGTTCCTTTCTGGTTTCTCCAGCGTTTTCTCCCGGAAAACGAACCAGCAGGACAGGCCGTGGATCGAACCTGCCGCCCGAGGCGCGCTCTTCTTCCTTGGTCCATTCCGGTGCATTTCTCCACATCGGAACTCGCCAGGAATGGTCGGATGAAACAATAAGAGTCGTGCTTGACGCTGCGGAAGTCTTGCTCAGGATGTCCATCAACGCGCCGAGCGTCTGGTCAGCCAGAACCAGATTGTCAAGATAGGTGCCATTGGCGCTGAAAGTGCGTGTTCTCCGGTCGTAGAATCCACCTGGGTGCGGGACGGGCAAGTGAATAAATGCAAACCGCACATCGTCATTCTGCGCCAATGAACTGGCCGCCTGCATGAGGTTCTTATATTCCTGAACTCGCAGCGCACTTTCAAAAACAGGCCCCAGAGACTTGCCTCTCAGTGGCGATAGCATCATCGCAGATGGTAACGTCAGGGCATTCGCGATCGCTGTTCTGTTTACCGATAGATCGCCAGAGAGCTGAGAGAAAATCAGCGATTCCCAGTAGCAGGAGTCCAAAACATTTTGCAGGATGTGGCAATAGGGATTGAACCATCCGGCAATCCCGGTGCTCCAGCCGAATCGCTTGGCGTCGCCAAACAGAGTCGCGTTCGGATCGAAGGGCTCCCAACCTGCCTTTCCCGCCTCGTGTACAAAAAGATCCTTCTGGAGCGAACTACGAACGCCGTCTATCGGGCGTCCAAGGAACAACGCGGGAATGATCTGATCGGTGTAGAAGCCGGCCGGCTGTACATTCGCAAACGAAACGCTCTCTTTCCTCAATCGGTCTAGATTCGGCAACTCGACGTCGGACTGCCGATGATCAAAGACCTGATCGTATGAGAGTTCGTCCAGAAGTATCCAGACGATCCTGCCCTGGGGTGGCGCATATTCCGGTAAACCAGGCCCGACGAAGGCATTTACTGTCTCTGCCGGCGTATGGAGTGCGAAGAAGAGCAGTTGGGGGAGCATCCAGCAAATACTGAGACCGACCAGCGCAACTGCTGCTCTCAATACGCTTACGCTCTGCTGAAAGCGATGGCGGGAAAGCCGCCAAAGCAGAACTGCCGCTGCTACTGCAAATACCAGCGCGGCTTTCCGTACTGTCTGGCTTGGACCCTCCAGCGCATAGTGGGTATTGCCCATGGAATATATGGAGATCGCAACGAATATGGCCTTCCGGATCAGCACGCCCAGAAGGACAGCCCAGACAAAGCTGCTCTGCTGCGGATCATAGTGGTCGAGCAGGGCCAATACAGAAGTGCAGAGGACCCAGGCGGCAATCAAGTCTATGGAGACCCCACCCGCGACGCCCGAAACTGAATGCACGTTGTGATAGAGCAGGAGATGATAGGGTGCGATCAGGCTCCAAAAGTAGAGAATCAAGAAGAGGATGGCAACTCCGGCACCCTCAAAGACCAATCGTACTTTCATCAAAACCCCAACAAATCCTTTCTAGATTCAACCAGCCACATCGCGGTCGCGCGCGCCGTACTGGGCTAGTTTTTACGTGTGTTCAAACAAGTAGAGAGTGCGCCCGTTCTTCAGTAGTTCGCGGAGAACGCAGGAAAAATGCTCGCTGAAAGCGTCAACAAAAGCTTCCTCGTGCAAATGGCGGTACAACGACTCACGCCCGCGCAACAGCTCAACGAAGCGCGGATCGGACGCCGGTATCCATTCGACGATCAGCCATTTGCCCGCAAACTCGCGCATCAGCGAGGCGATTCGATCCAGGGGAATCTGGTCCGAAAGGAGCAGGTGATGGATCAGCCCCAGCATCATCACCGCATCGAACCGTCCCCGCGCCCGGTCGAGCAGCGAAAGCGTCTCGATATTGCGCCAGCCCGTTGCCGGCGTCGGGCGCGAGACATCGGCAACGACAGGCTGAATCGGCAGCCCCTGTTCCTGCGCCGAGCGCCAATTCTGTTCACACGCCCATATGTCAGAGTCCCAGGCAACGACCTGCGCACCAAAACTGGCCGCGATGCGCGAATACACGCCCGTATTCGCGCCTAAATCCAGCACCGCCTTCGGTTGGGCGAGCGACAGAGCGTGGCGCACAAACTCTTGTTTCGCAGCGTGATCTTCCTCGTAGTAATGATTGGCGTTCTGGGGATAGTCGCTCCAGCGCGTGCGGCGCTTTGCCGGCAGCAGAGAATGCAGCGTTTTCTTAAGTCCACGCAAAGTGCGGCGAAGGGTCGCCGTGGCAATTTCAGGCGATTGTTTCCAGCTGTGGCCCGAAATCGTTGCATTCGCGCCTTGCTTGCGCCGCTCCAGAAGACAGGGCAGTGTCACCAGGGAGCAAAAAGGTCTGCTCCACCGCTGCACGAGCGAAAGATACGAATACAAGTCAGCCGGCTCGTAACCATCGCGCCGATTCAGGCTTGCAGCCAGCGGCCATCCCAGGTATTTGTGCGCCGCCAACGGCAGCAGGAAAGTCCTGACAAACTGCGCGTAGGCCAGCCAGATAGGATTGGCCGGATCGCGCTCCTCAACCGAGAGCACGTCTATAAAGACGGGCTGCGGGCCAGCGAAAAGGACATTGAGAGGGGTCGCGTCTTTCAGGACAAGGCCCTGAGGAAGCATCTCTTCACAGAGATTGAGCGTGAGTTCACCGGCCGCGATCCACTGTCCCGGCGTCCACTCCCAGGGATAGGACGGGAAAAACACGCGAGGATGCTCGAACTGCACCGTGGCATCCGAGTGTGTTGGCTCGTCCAGAACCTCAACCGCGATCAGTTGTCCGGACTCGACCCAATGACGCCCAGTTTTGGAGCGGACAAATCTTAAAACGTCTTCGGCGTATTCACGCCGAACCGTCCTGAGTACTCTGTCTCCCTCGAATCGGAGAGAACCCGCCGGGTCACGAAATGTCTCAAATGGCTGAACGCTATCGGGACGAGTCGGGTTCACAGGCATGCGTCTCGCCGCTGGCGGTCTCGTTTTTCTCCAAATTGACCGCGTTCGCGGACGAGCTGAGCCGAAAAAGCCTGCGCAGTTTTCCACGGACGGTGAAGAGGGCGCCAGCCAGGATGGAGCCGCCTATCTGTAACAGCAGCAGCCCTGAACCTGGGTCTACATAGGCGTGTGCAGGGCGCTCAAGTGCCATCATTAAGACGAAAATTTCCACTGCACACAACGGAATTACGAACAACCGGGAATATTTTGGAAGCATGGCTTTGACAAACAAAGACGCGAATCGCTGGAAAAAGTTTCAATCTCATTAAAATAAGATCCAATCTTGTGGAAGATTGTCCCTTTTCTACCTGACTGCAACCAACCTATGTTAATGGCGAAAATCCTTCAAACTTATTCCGCCAGTCGGCCGCCGAATTTCTTCTCTCGATGTCCAAATGGCTGCGTGCGGCGCGTCATGGTAGTAGCAAGCCCTACAATCCATCACGGAGGTTTTCCATGCAATACCTACTCATGCTTTACGCGGACGAGTCCGGCTGGGACAAAATGACGCCAGCCGAACAGCAGCAGGGATACGCAGCCTATATGGCTTACACCGAAGCTCTGAAGGCGGCTGACGCCCTTGTAGGCAGCAACCGCCTCCGGCCTGTATCGACCGCAACCACCGTCCGTACCGCGAACGGCAAGCCCCAGGTGCTCGACGGCCCTTATGTGGAGTCGAAAGAGCAATTGGGCGGCTATTACCTGATCAATGTGCCCGATCTCGATGCCGCGCTCTCCTGGGCTGCCCGCTGCCCCGGAGCAGGTCACGGCACCGTTGAAGTGCGTCCGGTCTGGGCCATGTCCGCACCGCAATAAGGTCACCCCCCATTCCACTTCCGGCGCGCAGGAAATCGGCAGCCAGCATCCACTGGCTGCCCGAGCCAGCGTCATGATGACAGAGCACCGCACTAAGGAGAGACCTGTATGCAATACATCCTGATGGACTACGTGAAAGAGTCCGGCTGGCCCGAGCTGACAAAGTCCGAGCAGGAACACTGGCTCGGGGCCTATCGAGCCTACATGGAGGCCATGACGAACGCCGGCGTTTTGAAGAGCAGCAATGGCCTGGAAACGACCGGATCAGCGGCGACCGTGCGCGTAGTCAATGACAAGACGCAGGTACTCGACGGCCCTTACGCCGATTCGAAAGAGCAACTGGGCGGCTTCCACATCATTGAAGTCGCCGATCTCGACGCTGCCATCGCATGGGCAGCCCGCTCACCGACCGCGCTGCATGGCGCCGTCGAGGTGCGTCCACTCCGTGAGGGCACTCTGTTGACCACTGACATTGACGAATTCATCAAAGCCACCGGCAAACAGGGAACCGTGCGTCACTGAATTAGACAAACCAGGAGAAGAAATGCGGAAATTAATCGTCTTCAATCATGTAACGCTGGATGGTTACTTCGTCGACGCGAACGGCGCTTTCGGCTGGGCGCGAAACGGTAATGACGAGCCGGAGTATGCGGCGTTTGTAGCCGAGAACGCGAGCGGTGGTGGCGAACTGTTGTTCGGCCGGGTCACCTATGCTCTCATGGCCAGTTATTGGCCGACGCCCATTGCCGACCAGCATAGTCCCGCTGTCGCCGCAGGAATGAACAGCATGCGCAAGGTTGTATTTTCCCGAACGCTCGATCAGGCGTCGTGGAACAACACAAAGCTGGTGAAGGGCGACCTCGTCTCCGAAATTCGCAAGATGAAGGAGGAAGAAGGCCCGGGCATGGCGATTTTGGGCAGCGGCAGCATCGTCGCACAGCTGGCGCCGGAGGGCCTGATCGACGAGTACCAGATGATGGTTGACCCGATAGCATTGGGCCAGGGACGGTCGATGTTTGACGGCATCAAAGAGCAACTGACCTTGAAGCTGTCAAAGACAATGACTTTCAAAAACGGGAAGGTCTTCCTGTGCTACCAGCCGGCAGCCTGAGCCTCGGCGAACATAACGCGCAAGCCCACCTGACCGCCGAAGAGGTCGCGCGCCGCAGCTATGGCAAGCTCATCGCCTTTCTCGCGGCGCGCACGCGGGACGTCGCCTCCGCCGAGGATGCGCTCTCCGAGGCATTCGCGGCGGCATTGGCCGATTGGCCGAAGAACGGCTGCCCCGCAAACCCGGAAGCGTGGCTGATGACCGCTGCGCGGCGAAGGTTCATCGATATGACCCGCCGTCGCCACAGCAACATCATGGTCGATGAAGACTTGGACCAGATCGCCGCAGTCCTGAGCGATTCTCCCACTGATACGGAAATCCCCGACCGCCGTCTCGCGCTGATGTTCGCCTGCGCGCATCCTGCCATCGACGCCGGCATCCGCGCACCGTTGATCCTCCAGACCGTGCTCGGCCTCGATGCGGCGAGAATCGCCTCCGCCTTCCTCATGGCTCCGGCAACGATGGGCAAGCGCCTGGTGCGCGCCAAGAGCAAGATCCGGCAGGCGGGCATCCCATTCCGCATCCCTGATCACGAAGAGATTCCCGGCAGGCTCGACACCGTGCTCGACGCTATTTACGCCGCCTTTGCCGAAGGCTGGATCGACGCCGCCGGCACCGACATGGCTCGCCGCGATCTCGCCGAAGAAGCCATTTTTCTCTGCCGGCTGGTCACCGAGCTGCTACCCACGGAGCCGGAAGCGCTCGGCCTGCTCGCTCTCATGCTCCACGCGGAAGCCAGGCGTCGCGCCCGCCGCAACGCCGACGGCGAATACATCCCCCTGGCCGAACAGGATGCGGGATTGTGGAACTGGCAGATGATCGACGACGCCGAGGACCTGCTCAGGCGCGCCTGTGCATTTGGATCTCTCGGCCGCTACCAGATCGAAGGCGCGATCCAGTCAGCGCATGCCGAGCGCCGTCGCACAGGTCGGGATAACTGGGAAGCGGTGCTGCAGCTCTACGATGCTCTCTTCGCGATGACCCACTCCCCCGTGGTCGCGATCAACCGCGCCCTGGTGATCGCCGAGCTGCATGGAGCCGCCGCCGCTCTGAATGCAATCGAAGCGCTGGCCGCCGATCCGCGTCTCGCCACCTATCAACCGTGGTGGGCCGCTCGCGCAGAACTACTGGCCAGAACCGGCGCCCACGAAGAAGCGCGCCACGCCTACGAAATCGCCATTGGACTCGAGCGCGACACTGCCGTGCGCGGCTTCCTCGCGCGTCGCCAATCGGCGTTGTCATCCTGAATTGATGTCTTCAATAAACATACTCACCATCGAGTTGACTTTTCCTCCAACTGAAGCATCTCCTTGAAGGAGGGGCGAAAGGCAGATGAGAGCAATAGCCGCTGTCGCGTTCACTCTCACATTCGCGCTCGCATGGAGTGCGTGGGCATTTCAAAGCTCGCCTTCTGTCGCAGCTCGACCTCCTTACGCCGCGGCTCCGCAGGGCAATACCAAAGTAGGAATTGCGTGGTTGGATAAGGTCGCTGGCCAGGTAGAACTCGCAAATAGCGTTGGCCAGGACTTTCACCCGGCTATGGGGCAAACGGCCCTTATCCAGGGAAACATTCTTCGAACAGGCCGGGGCGGAGCGGAGGTGCAGCTTCAAGACCAAAGCACCCTTCGCGTTGGTCCTGGTTCAGTGATTGCATTTCCCCGCCTGGAACTGCTTCCTTCCGGTAACAAAGTTTACGTTATGCAAGGCTTGCGGGGAACGATTTATGTCAGTTTGATGCCCAACTACATCATCGATACCAGGGGCAATGACTTTCAACTGACGTTTGGACAGCAGCAAGTGTATTTGCAACCCTCCGGCCATATCAGACTGGAAATTGATCCCAAAGAAGCGCGGCTTGCCATGCTCGATGGCAAAGGCCGAGTTGAAGGGCCGTTTGGCTCCATGGAACTTACCAAAAAGAAAACCTTCACTTTCGATCTCAGCGGGAAGTCGCAACCTGTCGTGTCTAATAAAGTGGCTGCCAACCCCATGGATAAATGGGACACGTCGGCGGTCGCTTATCATCAGCACACCATCACCAGATTTGACCGTGGGCTTTTGACCGTGCCATAAACCTTTGTGGCGAGAACAGCATCGATTGACAGACAATAGATGACATGACCGCCAAGGCTCCCTTTGTTGATGTTCCTGGTGCGCTCGAAGAGTTCAAGGCCGGGCGCATGATCATTGTCGTCGACGACGAAGACCGCGAGAACGAAGGCGACCTCACCCTCGCCGCCGAGTTCGTCACGCCCGAAGCCATCAACTTCATGGCCAAGCACGGACGCGGACTCATCTGCCTCACCCTGACCGAGGAGCGCGCCGACTATCTTCGCCTCGGGCCGATGACGCAGCAGAACTCATCTCGCTTCGGCACCGCATTCACGGAGACGATCGAAGCGCGCGAAGGAGTGACCACCGGCATCTCCGCGCACGACCGCTCCCACACCATTAAAGTAGCCATCGATTCCGTCTCAACCGCCAACGATCTCGCCCGCCCCGGACATATCTTTCCGTTGCGCGCCCGCAAAGGCGGCGTGCTCGTCCGCGCAGGGCAGACCGAAGCCTCCGTCGATCTCGCCCGCATGGCCGGACTTATTCCCGCCGGCGTGATCTGCGAAATCATGAAGGACGACGGCACCATGGCCCGCGTCCCTGATTTGACCGAATTCTGCAACCAGCACGACATGAAAATGCTCACCGTTGCCGAGCTCATCCGCTACCGCCTGCAGAACGAGCGCTACATCGTCCGCGTCGCCGAGAGCGAAGTTCCCACCCCCTACGGCGACTTCCGCATGATCGCTTACGAGAGCGAAGTGAACGGCGGCGAGAGCCACATGGCACTCGTCAAAGGCAACGTAGATCAGGATGACGAGTCCGTCCTAGTGCGCGTGCACTCGCACTGTCTCGCAGGAGACGTCTTTGGCACCACGCTCTGTGACTGCCACAGCATCATGCAGCGCTCGCTCAAAGCCATCGCCGACGAAGGCCGAGGCGCGCTCATCTATCTGCATAACACCAGCCGAGGCTTCGACATCGATCGCACCGTCGTGCCGCACCGCATCATCCTGCACCGCGAAGCGCGCGTCCGCGAAGGCCACCACGATGACCGCCACCAGCGAACGCTAAGGCAAGTGGGATTAGGCGGCCAGATCCTCGCCGACTTAGGAATTCATAAAGTCCGCCTGCTCTCGAACACCCCAACCCACGTTCCCGCGTTGCAGGGCTTCGATGTCGAGATCATTGAGCAAATCCCGATCCCTGAAAACGAAACAGCCGAGCTGAGTCGCGACTGATCAGGACTGAACCTGTACGGGAATCTGAACGTATTCCACCATTCTTCCCGCAAGTTCTGCGGCAGGCAGCGTTTCGCCTCGCGAGCGTTTCCCTTTGAATGCGAACACGATCTGATTCTCGCCGTCCTCTGGAATAGCAATGACCGTGCGCCGGCCAAAAGCCCCGCGAATGCTGTCTATAGATGCCTGATCGTCGGGACCGCAAAGATTGGCGACCATCAGCCCGTCACGCGCGAGCGCTCGATAGCAGTTCCTGTAAAACTGCGGCGAGCACAGTTGCGGAGCTTGTCCGTTCACGTCGAAGCCATCGATTAGCAGTACTTCCGGCGAATCCACCGCGCCGGCCACATAGTCGGCTCCATCCCCGTGAATCACGCGAAGCCGGTGGTCATCGGCCGGAATATGGAACTCTTCTCTCAGAGAAATGACATGCGGATTGATCTCAACGACAGTGATCTCCGTGGCAGGAAGCTGGTGGTAGCACCATTTCACCATGGAGCCGCCGCCCAAACCGATGATGGCTATGCGCGCGGGCTCCGGATAAAACAACGGAAAGGCAATCATGGCGCGGGTATAGGAAAGCGCCAGGTGATTCGGGTCGCCGGTCAGCATCTGGCTCTGGACATAGCCATTCGGGAACTCCATGCTGATCGAGTCGCTGTCCCGATAAATATGCGGACGAATTTCAGTTGTTTCCCGCCGCTGCCGGTTGTCTGTTTTACGGATCAACTTCAATTTGTGCATCGGTCCCGGAATTTATTATTCACTGAAATTCACGGGAGAAGAGCATCCGCGTATCGTTGATCCTGAAGAAGCCGTTTTTTAACAGCCAGAGCGAGATCATTCCGCGCGAAAGGCAATGACAGAAAGCATGTTGCTGGCGCTATCCGGAGGAGTCGCGGGACTGCTGCTGGCGACGCGCCTTGTGCGCCGCATCCTCGCGGCTCGTGCCGTCAGCCATCAACGCTTCTACGCGCTCCCCCAGATGTTGACGAATTTCTTCCGTAAGGTCGTCATAGATGCGGCTGCGTGAAAATAAACGCATCACTCGCTCCGTAGTGCAACCATCGGATCAATCGAAGCCGCCCGTCGTGCCGGTACCCATGCAGCAACGAGCGCCAGCAAAATCATCAGAAGCGGAACAACACAAAACGTCAGCGGATCAAAAGGCCGCACCTCAAAGAGAAACTGCCGCAGCAGGTTCGCGCACACAATAGCGCCTGCAAGTCCCGCAACAGAGCCCGCAACCGCCAGCACCAGACTCTGTCTGACCACCGAGCGCACAATCTGCCAGCGAGGCGCGCCCAGGGCCAGACGAATCCCAATCTCCCGCGTGCGCCAGCTCACAACATAAGTGATCAGGCTGTAGACCCCAACCGAACCAACCCCAACCGCCAGCGCCCCAAAGCCAAGCAGCAGAATCGCCAGCGACCGCGACGTAGAAGCCGATGCCGCAACAACTTCATCCAGTGTCCGCACATGCGTCACCGGCACCAGAGGGTCGATCTCCACGACCGCCCTGCGCAATCCATCCGCCGCCTGCGATGCGGGAAGACGCGAATGCAGCAGCACCATCGCCTGCGGCTGTTCATTTGCAGGCGTCATCGGCAGGTAGACTTCCTGGTCGAAGCTGCCCGCCAGGCTCTCATGGTGCGTGTTGCTCACCACCCCCACCACAATCGAAGCGACATCGGAACTCAGCTGCCCTGGAGACGGTTCATCCGCAACTTCCTCAATGTGCTTCCCAATCGGGTCTTGCCCAGGCCAGAGCGACTCGGCCATTTTCTGATTGATCACCGCAGCGCGGCTCGCGCCCGACTGGTCCGAATCCGTCAGCAGCCGCCCGCGCAGCAGCTTCAATCCAACCGTCTCAAAATATCCTGTCGAAACGGTTCTTCCCGCCGCCTGCTGCGCCACTTGCCTCGCACCACGCGGATGCCCTTCCGCGTCGTAAATGTAGTTCAGGTCCCATCCCGTCATGGGCAGCGTGTCGACAAGAGCCACATCGTCTACTCCGGGAATTGTGCGCGCCTTCTGCTCCACTTGCTGAAAGAATTCACTGCAATACCCTTTCTGCTTACACGCCGAAGCATCGAGCGACACCCCCGCCGTGACAATCCGCTCCGTGCGGAACCCCGGATTCACCCGCGACAAACCGTAGAGGCTGTGCAGCATCAGCCCCGCTGCCGTAATCACTACCACTGACAAGCCAATCTGCCCAACAACCAGCAGCATCGAAAGCCTGAACTGTGATCCCTTTCCCGCCACGCTGAGCCCGCCCGCCCTCAGCGATTTTTGCAGATGTGGTGACGCCATCCGCATCGCCGGAACCAGCCCGAAGAGCACCCCTGTCAGCACCGACGCAATCGCGGCAAACAGAAACACATCCCAATGCAAACCAACATCCGCAATCCGTGGTGTATCCGCGGGAAGCAGACGTGTCAACGCCCGCAGGCTGACCGCAGCTGCCGACAGCCCGGCAACGCCCGCAAGCAGCCCCAGCAGAACGCTCTCCACCAGCAATTGCCGGATAATCCGCCATCCTGAGGCCCCAAGCGCGCCGCGAATCGCCATCTCCCGCTCCCGCGACGCCGCCCGCGCCAGCGAAAGGTTCGCGACATTCGCGCAGGCGATGAGCAGGATCAGTCCAACCGCGCCCAGCAGCAAAAGCAGCTGCGGCCCCGTGTCGCCCACGATGGAATTGAGCAGCGGAGTCACCGTCGTGTCTGCCTCCCAGTTGTCTGGCATCACCCACGGAAACAGCGGCAGAAGCAACGGATGCAGTCGCCGCAGCTCAGCCTGCGCAGTTGCCGCCGTGACTCCATCTTTAAGGCGTCCTAAAGCGCGATAGTTGAATGGAACTCCTCCCCATGTATCGACCGGGTCTCCGCCTTTGAAAGCGATGGGAATGAGAAACTGTGTATCCGCGTATGGGAAGCGGATTCCGCCGGGCATCACGCCGATGATTTTGCGCGAAATGCCGTCAATGCGAATGCTTTGACCCACGACTAGCGGATTCCCGGCAAAGCGTTGCTGCCAGTATCCGTAATTGAGAACGACGACGAAGTCTTGTCCCGCGACGGCATTTTCCTGGGCAAAGAAGCTGCCTGCTGCCGGATGAATGCGCAGCGTGTCCAACATATTGACCGTCACTGCCGACCCGAAAACGCGCTCCGCCGTGCCCGTCGTTTCGACATTCGATTCTGCATCCGCTCCATAGCCTGAGATGGATGCGAACGATAGGGAATGGTTCTGCAGCTCACGAACCCATCCTTTGGGAAAGTAGCCGGAGATGCGCATCAGCCGTTCCTGCTGCGGATAGGGAAGCGGCCGCAACATGATCGAATCAATCAGCGTAAAGATGGCTGTATTCGCGCCAATCCCCAGCGCCAGCGTCGACACCGCCATGATCGTGAATGCGCGATAGCGCAAAATCTGCCGCAGCCCGAAGCGCACATCCGGCCACAGCGAATCGAGCGTCGGCCACTGCCATGCCTCGCGCCCGCGCTCCTCAAGCAGCGTCACATTGCCGAACTCGCGCCGCGCCGCATGCCCCGCCTCGTCGCGGCTCATGCCATCGGCCATCAGCGCCTCGACCCGTTCATCGAGATGCTGCCGAATCTCCTCCGCAAGATCGTTGTAAGCCTTATCGCGCGAAAACAAGTGACGAAGCCGGCGCATACATGTCTCCTGCCTTGCTGCTGGTGTGTAGTTGTTCATTCACCACACAATTTGTTTTGTCATCCTGAGCGAAGCGACCGAAAGAAGCGCAGTCGAAAGGACCTGCGGTTTCTTCGCATCGGCATCTCCACGGATGGAATACTTCATGCACTTGCGACCTCTGAACGATCTCAACTAAGACTCAGCCGGTGAAAGCACGAGATGAATCCCCGCCAGCATCTGCTCGAAGCGCGAAACTTCGCGATCGAGATGCCTGATGCCATCCGGCGTAATGTCGTAAACCCGCACGCGCCGGTTCGTGGCCGAAATCTTCCACTCCGCCTTCACCAGCTTGTCGCGGAGCATGCGCTGCAGCGCCGGGTAGAGCGACCCCTCTTCCACCTGCAGCAGCTCATTCGACCGCTGCTTGATGTGCTGCACCAGCGCATATCCGTGCATGGGCTGACGCCGCAGCGACTGCAGCACCATCATCTCCAACGCCCCGGGAAAGAGATCGCGAGCTTCGGCTTTTCCAGGTTCCGTCATAGGCTAGTTCTCAGCAGGCATAGACTAAAATAGTATAAGAACGCTGTCAATGGGCCAAGTTTTCGTCCGCATGCACAGGGCACTCATCGGCACCTAAGCGCCTGTAAAATCAGCGCGTGGGAATCAGGTAATGCACGCAACTATATGTAAAATGATGAATTTAGCAGATCTACCCCAGGGGGAGGGGGGCTTCTGCCAGCAGTCCGCGTGACTCCAGATCGCGCTGCAGCTGTTCCACATCCCGGAACTGAATCCCTGCTAGTCCAACCTCTTCGGCCGCGCGAATATTCTCAGCCTTGTCATCCAGAAACAATGCTTCCGGCGGCGCAACGCCGAGCTTCTCGCAGGTGTAGGTGTAGATCGTCGGATCGGGCTTCGCGATCCCCAACTCACACGACCAGGTGTGGTGGTGAAAATCGCCGAGCCACGAGAACTCCTGCCGCATGTAGCTGAGCGTGTCCTCTCCCATGTTGGAGAGGATGCCTATGCGCATCCCCGACTCCGCCAGTGACTTGGCCCACTTGACCATCGGCTCATTGATCGTGCACCACATCAGCACGTCGTTCTCGATCAGCCGCTCAACCTCGGTAGACGTCAGCTCGATCGCCGTGTCGGCAGCAAACTGCTGCCAATAAGTACGGCCATTCAGCTTGCCCATGTCATAGGCATGCCGGTGCGTCCAGTAATGGCTGTCAAACGTCTCGCGATCGAGCCCGGTGATGGTCAGCAGGTTGCCGAGCGCAACCGGTTCCTGTGGCTGGCTCAACACCATTCCATAATCGAAGATGACCGCGCGAATCGCCATCAGAAATCACCTCTCTATTCCATTATGCGCGATTGTCAATAAAGAAAAAACAAAAGCGATGAAAACGAAAACGCCAATCGACCGGTGTCATCCTGAGCAGAGCGCAGCGAAGTCGAAGGACCCGTGGTTTCTAAGCACCAGCACGAAAATGGGTGGCCCATTCTTTGCAAAGCTAAGGGTGGGAAAGCAAGAACACAACCCGACCTCACACAACAAACATGAAAAGATAACCCCATGCGATTCTCCGCGCGCACCAACTGGGAAACAACCGAAACAGAACTCGCCCGCGCGCTCCGTGAACGCAAGGAATCAGGACAGCCCATCCGCGACATCACCGCCTCCAACCCGACCCAATGCGGTTTCACCTACGACGAGGCTGCGATCCTCTCCCCGCTGGCCGCGAGAGAAGCTCTGATCTACGACCCCAATCCGCAAGGCATGCTCAAAGCGAGAGAAGCCGTATGCTCTTACTACCGCAGCCACGGAGCCACCGTCGATCCGGTACAGATCTTCTTGACCACGAGCACCAGCGAAGCCTATAGCTACGTCTTCCGCCTGCTCTGCGATCCCGGCGACGAGGTGCTGATCGCGCAGCCCAGTTACCCGCTCTTCGATTTTCTTGCCGCGTTAGACGATGTGAAACTCGTCCCCTACGCGCTCTTCTACGACCATGGCTGGCACCTCGACATCGAAGCCGTCCGCAGCCGCATCACGCCGCGCACGCGTGCCATCGCGCTCGTGCACCCCAACAACCCGACCGGACATTTCACCAAAGCAAACGAGCGCACCCAGCTCGAAGCCCTCTGCGCGGAACACAATCTCGCCCTCATCGTTGACGAAGTCTTCCTTGACTACCCGCTCACGGAAACAGGTCGCAGCTTCGCCACCGGACCGCATCCGGCCCCGACCTTCGTCCTGAGCGGCCTGAGCAAAATCGCCGGGCTCCCGCAGATGAAGGCAGCCTGGATCTCCGTCTTCGGCCCCGACACAGTGTTGAAGCAATCCCTCACGCGCCTCGAAGTCATCGCTGACACGTTCCTCTCGATGAACGCGCCCATCCAGCACGCCGTGCCGCACTGGCTTGCCCAACGCCACGCGATTCAGCATCAGATCAGCCGGCGCACCGCCGCCAACCTCGAAGCCCTCGACGCGCTGCTCGCCCAACAGACCATGGTCATGCGCCTAGAAGTCGAAGCTGGATGGTACGCTATCCTCCGCATCCCGGCACTTCGGCTTGACGAAGAAACAGCGGTTCATCTGATCCGCGAAGTCGGAGTCTCCACGCACCCCGGCTACTTCTTCGGCTTCGCCGGAGACGGCTGGCTGATCGTAAGTCTCTTGACGCCGGGAGAAGATTTTATGCATGGCTCACAGGCCATCCTTCGCATGTTTAAAGAGCCATAATCACAGGTTCATCATTGAATGCGGAGAGCAGTTAACGGATCCACCCGCGAAGCCCTTCGCGCAGGTAAGTATCCTGACAGCAAAGCCACTGCAAGAATCGCCAGTATCATGACCGAGTATGTGGTCATGTCCCATTGCGAAGTGCCGAAAAGCAGCGATGCAATGAGCCGCGATGATGCGAAAGAGACGATGGTTCCAACCACAATCCCAATGGTCGCAAGGCGTAGTGTGCTGAAAATGACGTCGCGCAGCACGCGGCCGGTGCTTGCTCCAAGCGCCATGCGAACT
>Ga0206829_10224_pt1 | contig 19135 bp, 22 predicted proteins | sample Alteio_BWOrgCont_75_FD_152862 | JGI IMG/M metagenome (GOLD analysis project Ga0206829, IMG submission 152862) | Enriched cells from forest soil in Barre Woods Harvard Forest LTER site, Petersham, Massachusetts, United States -... | ecosystem: Environmental > Terrestrial > Soil > Temperate forest >... | reverse complement strand
GATGCGCAACAGCCCCATTTTATTGGGTTCCCGAGCGGGAACGGTGCATCCTGCCTGACATAGCTTCAATCCGCGAAAGCATTGTCAAATCGGTAAAGGCAGGTCTCCTGACTTGTAACTTTTTGCCGTCCTTCCCGCCGAGGCAGTGGACATTTGAGATGGCAAAAATTTTGTTGTTACTTACAGTTGCGCGACAGCTTGTGATTCTCACACAATTCCCTATTATTCTGCGTTGTGAAGCAAAACCTTTTCCTAAATGAAGAAGATATATAAAGAACGAGGATGCAAATATAAAAATCAAACTGGAATTTGGAATAAGAGTTTAATATTATCTATTCATTGTTGAAAATATCCATACAGTTATTCATCTCCTTACAATTTCGCTACAAGGATACAAGTCTTTTTAAAAGTATTGGTATTGCCTTTTAAATCGAAAACTGAAAGATAAGCAATATAGATTCCTATCAATGCTTTTGAGTTTTGATCGTTGATTCCATCCCAGCTAAATTCACCGTCAGTACCCAATAATTCATTCGCAACAAGGCTCCTTATCACCCTTCCTTTAGCATCAAAAATAATGATAGTTCCTACATTTCCTGCAAGATTAAAGTGGTAATGGAAGTTCACAACGTCATTATGTCCGTCATTGTCAGGAGAAAAAATAGCTGGCTCACAAAAGAAAGTATTATTGGTATTTTGGGTGGATTCAAATTGAGAGTTTTTATATCCCGGAGTTCCAAAACCATTACCTTGCGATGCCGAATGCCAATTGGTATTGTCTTGAGTAGCCCGATCAAAATTCAAACGCTCTAAACTCACTCCATGAAAGTCTGTCAATAAAGGAAATTGCATGGCATCTGAAAATTGAAACTGATCAATGATTTTGGAATTGGCACCAATTACCGCAACGCCCCCGCTATCAACATAAAACATAGGCATAGATGGCAATTGAATAAAGCCATTGGGGTTAGAAGTATAGAATTGATTTTTTACCTCTGAAATGCTCCCGGTAAGAACAATATAATCACCAGGGAGAAACAAATAACTTGCAGCAATAATTGGTTTTGTATCAATGACCATGCCCGAAGTAAATCCCATATTCGCCAGTGATAAATCTTTCAAATCAAAGATTTTATTGGAACGATTATAAAGTTCTACATAATCACTGCCACCTGCCAATGGAGCATAAAGAATTTCATTGATAACAATATCGAAGCTGTCGGCAACATTGGGGATTCCAAATAGCGCATCTCCTGAAATAAGAATATTATTCGATAAATCATAGATGTCGGTTGCTGTCAAATTATAGATAATTCCATCCGCAAAGGGATTAGTAAAAGTAAGATGAACAAGATTCCAATTAAACCCGTCCCTTATAGCAATTGAAGGGTTTCCTAAAGAATAATCCACAGAATAATTTGACAGGTTTTCAGAGGAAACAGGATCAACAGCTTCATTGAAATGGACATCTAAAGTGGTAGCGGAAATCACTGACAAGTTAGTGATAGCAGGTGGGATGGTATCATGCAAAACAGATCCGACATAGAAGTTATCAAAATAGAACTTGGTCGCATCACTGATGGTATATTGACAATAAATCCCAAAATAATTGGTAGATATAAAAGAATTATCAGTAAAAGAATTTCCTTCCGGAACATAGTTCATTCCTCCTGTAGTATCAGTCAATACCGTCCATAAACCCACACTGTCTCGTGTAATTTTGAAGCTAATATTATTAACTGAATTACTGACATGATGTGGAATGCCGCTGAATAAAACTGTTGTTGAAATACCTGTTTGCTTAACTAATTCAACATCTTTATTAGTCCCGAGAAAAATATAATACCCATTTAGATTTCCCTTTAGATTTGCTTGATCAGAGACTAAATAAATGCGAGTATTATTGCCTGTAGTTGGGGCTAATGAAATCTTTACAAAGAAATCCCACTCAACATTATTTAAAACTGAGCTTGGAGTAGAAAGATAAGAAGTAGCGGCAACAGTTCCATTTAATTGTAGCTGAAAAGAAGAGTTGATTTTATAGTTAATTGCATCACCGCTCCAGGTAGGATTTGATGTAAAATCTCCATCAGAAAAATCTTCAGAAAACTGTCCTTTTGAAGATAAAGAAATAATCAATAGATAAAGAAATAACAGAGTTTGTTTCGGCTTTATGGCAACAAAACTTTTGAATTTATAAATTTGCATTTTCCTAGAATAAATTTGTTGTATGAAAAGAAATATATGGTTTGAAAATTTAAAAGTACATATAATAAAGGACGTTAATTTTAGTTTTGTTGAAATATATTAATAAAAGAAGAATATGAAAATTGCTGTAGTCGGTGCCACAGGCTTAGTTGGAGGCATTATGTTGAAAGTTTTGGAGGAAAGAAAGTTTCCTGTTTCATTATTAATTCCTGTGGCTTCTGAGAAATCTGTGGGCAAAAGTTTTGTCTTTAACTCTAAAGAATATAATATAGTTAGTATGGAAGATGCAATCATTCAAAAACCTGACATTGCATTATTTTCTGCTGGAGGAAATACATCGTTTGAATATGCTCCCAATTTTGCTGAAGTTGGAACAGTTGTTATTGATAATTCTTCGGCTTGGAGGATGGATGAAAATAAGAAATTAATAGTACCTGAAATCAACGCGAATTTATTAACAATAGATGATAAAATTATTGCCAATCCAAATTGTTCAACAATTCAAATGGTGATGGTTTTGAACCCTCTGCATAAAAAGTATAAGATTAAAAGGTTGGTCATTTCTACCTATCAATCGGTAAGCGGAACTGGTGCAAAGGCTGTGAAACAAATGGAGAATGAAAGGAACGGAATCATTGGTGATATGGCTTATCATTATCAGATAGACAGAAATTGCATTCCGCAATGTGATGTTTTTATAGAAAATGGTTACACTAAAGAGGAAATGAAAATGGTGAATGAAACCCGCAAAATAATTGGTGACAATTCAATCATGATAACTGCAACGGCAGTTCGGGTTCCTGTTACCGGTGGACATTCTGAAGCTGTTAATATCGAATTTGAGAATGACTTTAATATTGATGATATCAGAAATTTACTTTCTTCTACCGACGGAATTATTGTAGAAGATGATCCGAAAAATTATAAATATCCTATGCCTCTTTTTGCTTTTGGAAAAGATGAAGTTTTTGTTGGTAGAATTAGAAGGGATGATTCAAATCCTAAAACTCTAAATCTATGGATTGTTGCTGATAATTTACGCAAGGGAGCGGCGACAAATGCGATACAGATTGCAGAGTATTTAATCGCAAATAAATTAGTCCGTTGATTAAAATAATTGCTTTTGTTAAATGTTTTATCAAGTTTAAATTGCGTTGAAATGAAGTACAATAAACAAGGTTTTGGAATTAAGAAATCACTCTCTAAACTAAATTTTCTCTAAAAAGTTTGCTCGTATCCGTAAATATTTGTTTCTTTGCGGCTCAAATAATAAATAATTAAACAATGTCAGACATTGCAACAAGAGTAAAAGCTATCATAGTTGATAAGCTCGGTGTGGATGAAAAAGAAGTTACACCAGAAGCGAGTTTCACCAATGATTTAGGAGCGGATTCCCTCGACACAGTCGAACTAATCATGGAATTCGAAAAAGAATTTAACATCGCTATTCCTGACGACCAGGCAGAGAAGATTGCTACTGTAGGTCAAGCGGTAGATTACATCGAAAAGAACGCTAAGTAATTTTCGCCAAAGCTGATGAAGCTAAGGAGAGTTGTAATAACAGGTCTTGGTGCCCTTACCCCTTTAGGCAATACCGTTTCGGAATATTGGAACGGATTAACTAATGGGGTAAGTGGTGCCAATTTTATCACCAAATTTGATAATTCAAAATTCAAAACTAAGTTTGCCTGCGAGGTAAAAGGTTTTGATGTTAATAATCATTTTGATCGTAAGGAAGGACGACGTTTGGATCCATTTTCTCAATACGCTTTGGTAACTGCTCAACAAGCAGTAACTGATGCAGGAATTGACAAGAATCCATCTATTAATCCTGATAGGGTTGGAGTTGTTTGGGGCTCTGGAATAGGAGGATTATTGACTTTTCAAGAAGAAGTTATGGGTTTTGCAAAAGGTGATGGTACACCTCGCTTTAATCCTTTCTTTATCCCTAAAATGATTGCAGACATTGCTTCTGGTCATATTTCTATTAAGTATGGTTTCCGCGGTCCCAATTTCACTACAGTTTCAGCATGTGCTTCCTCAACCAATGCCATGATTGATGCCTTTAATTATATCCGTTTGAATAAAGCAGATATTATTATTTCCGGAGGTTCAGAGGCTGCGGTTAATGAAGCAGGTGTGGGTGGATTCAATGCCTTACAAGCTCTTTCTGAACGCAATGATTCACCACAGACAGCCTCCCGTCCGTTTGATTTGGATAGGGATGGTTTTGTTTTGGGCGAAGGTTCTGGTTGTGTTATTTTGGAAGAATATGAACATGCCATTGCTCGTGGTGCAAAGATTTATTGTGAGATCGTCGGTGGTGGAATGTCTGCCGATGCGCATCATATTACTGCCCCTCATCCAGAAGGATTGGGCGCAATAAATGTGATGAAGAATGCTTTGCAAGATGCCGAAATGAATCCTTCAGATATTGATTATATTAATGTTCATGGAACCTCTACGCCGCTCGGAGACATCAGTGAAACCAAAGCTATCTTAAATGTTTTCGGAGAACATGCTTTCAATCTGAATATCAGTTCTACAAAGTCAATGACTGGTCATTTATTAGGTGCGGCAGGTGCTATTGAAGCTATTGCTTCTATCCTTGCCGTTCAGAACGATATTGTTCCCCCAACGATAAATCATTTTACAGATGATCCAAGTTTTGATCCAAGATTAAACTTCACTTTTAATAAAGCCCAACAGAGGACCATCCGTGCTGCATTGAGCAACACTTTTGGTTTTGGAGGACATAATGCCTCTGTTATTTTCAAGAAATTTTCCTCTTAATCTATTTTGAATTTCCTTTCCCGTTTTTACTTAGCTAATTTTTCTGAAGATAAGGATTTGTATAAAGTCCTTTGCCAGATTCTTGGCTTTCGTCCTCGAAATTTCAGTGTTTATAAAATGGCACTAAGGCATAAATCAGCCGCCACGGAAATGAAGAATGGAATTAAGAACAGTAATGAACGCCTGGAATATCTTGGTGATGCAATTCTCGGTGCTGTGGTTGCGGATTACCTCTTCAAGAAATTCCCATACAAAGAGGAAGGATTCCTGACCGAGATGCGTAGCAAGATGGTGAGCCGGGTATCATTAAATAATTTATCACAAAAGATAGGTTTGGATGTATTACTTGAAACTCCCGATTTGGGTTCTGCCGGCAAGTCTGTTTTCGGGAATGCTTTTGAGGCATTGGTAGGAGCTATTTATTTGGATAAGGGATATAATGCTGCCAAGAAATTCGTCATCCAAAGAATAATAAAATATCATATAGATATGGATTTATTAGAATCCACAGAAACTAATTTCAAGAGCAAATTAATCAACTGGGGTCAGCGTGAACGCAAAGTCGTAGCCTTTGAATTAATGGAAGAGGTACAGGAACGCGGCAGGAAATTAATGAAGGTGAGAGTAACCATAGATGGCGAAGAATATGCCTCTGCATCTGACTTCAACAAAAGAAAAGCCGAGCAGACAGTGGCTGAAGAAACCTGTAAGTTGTTAAGACTATAAAGATTTCACATTCCCAATGAATTCTTCAGAAGAATTCACCTTAGGAAAGGGAGTGGAAGGAACGGGTACATTAAGGAATTTACACAGAGGCTCCCAGCCGCTCTTCACATCATAAACCAATAGTTTTTCTTTCGGAATGAAGGTCAGGACATCGGCATTCCATTGATGAAATACTTCGAGGACTTTTGCCTTATCGTTCAGGTTATTCCCAAAGACTTTCCTGATCATCATTCCATTAAATTTTAAGACTCGAAACTGTTTCCTTAACATGGGTGAGAATGGCAGCCTGACCATCATCTTCAACATTCTGCCAGGACTCGGTTGTGTAGCCCAGAAGATAGTTTTCCGCATACTTTCGTACCACGATTCCGCATCTCGAGTGGTATGAATAATTTTTGCATCAGGATATTTTGCCATGATGTCTTTGTAATATCTGATGACCGGAAAATCCACGGCAGACTTGTATCCTGTGAATAATTTATCCCAATCCACCGGCTCGCCATGCTCGGCTTTCTCGAAGTATTCGATTTCTTCGGGATGTTCCTGAATCAAGACATACATGTGATAGCATTTGCCGAAGCCCAATTCCTCAAGGGCTAATCTTAGTGATGAAGTGCCGGTGCGTCCCTGACCGGTTCCGATTATTTGTAGAGACATATTGTTTTGTATTAATTTGAAGGCAAAAGTAAGAAATTAATCTTTTATCACTATCACTTTCCCTTTCCCGATGATGTTTGGATGGATTTGTAATCCGTCATCCGACAGCAGTTGCCAGAAGTAAATGCCGCTGGCGAGGGGAATTGACAATTGATAATTGACAATTGACATATTGCGGATGCTGGTTTCGTACATGGTCCTTCCACAGACATCCATAATCTTGAATAGACAATTGTCAATTGTCAATTGACAATTGAGCATGAAGGTGCCGTTGTTGGGATTGGGGTAGAGGGAGATGGCGGGGGGAATGGGATTTGGTTCTTTTATTCCAACATCCAAATTGCAATCATAAGTAGAATCAGTAGTTATTTGGAAGTAAGTACTGATGGAATCATTATTTAAATAAACTTGGTTATCCCAGTGGAAACAATTAAGGGATGCATTCCAATCAATCCCATTATAATTATTTAATGGATAAAGAAGTCCGAAACTCCCTCCTATTCCTTCGATGAGGACACAATTTGTTGAATATTGCGGGTTACTGATTTTATACATTTTCCTATAATTATTCCCAACATGAATGGAATCTATTCTTGTGACATAATTATTGGAATATCCATTATTATAGGATACAGGCAAGGAATCACCTAAAGATAAACTAAAATCATAAAGCAACCTTTCCATTGAACTGTCTGGTGGAATAAAATAAATTGTTTTTAATAAAGTATCTTGTCTGATCGCACCTTCGTATGTATTGAAATAATAATCCGAATAGTATTGTAAAGTATGTGGATCGCTATAGGATAATAAGCCTGATTGAGCAAGTTTTTGATAATGGTAAGAACCTATGATAGTATCACCCGCCATAAACAGTTTATTTTTGTCATCATAGATTGGTGGGAATGGCAATTGATTAATATCAATCCATGCTATTTCCTCTCCCCACCAGGCATTGGAATCAGGGAAAGCATGATAGACGTTAGTTTGTCCGTAACTTTTAATCCCTATCAGAGCAATCATAATCACTAAAAGTACCTTTCTCATCATCACATTATTTTATTCATGGGCAAAAATAGAAAATCTGTTTGCAATGAGCAAAACAGGGGATTAAGCTTGGCGTGAGGAAAGTCGTCAGGGATGGCTGGAAGTCCCTGAAATTAGGGGTTTCAGATGATTGTGAAAAATCGGATTGTGAAAAATTACCCTAAAACAACCCCAATTCTTACCGGTAAAACTTGAAAAACTACTGGCAATTCCTTAAAAACTACCGGTAGTTTCCAGAATTTTACCAGTCCTTTTTACAAAAAGGCAGGTAGGGTTTTTTGGCTTCGTATAGAAATCACTCGGAGGCTTTTTTTTGTTTATACCTAATTTCTAATTGAATTAATACGCCCTTTCATTAGAGTTCTTCGGAAAATAGGACAAGGATTAACAATAGGAACGCAGAGGACGCAGATTAATATGATAAGATATGATTTCATAAGGAAAAAATCATATCTTATCATATTAATCTGCGTCCTCTGCGTTCCTATTTTTCGAAGGAGTTTATTGATAAATGCGGTCGGATTCTTTCAAGTTCTTAACTGGTTTTATTGTCATTTAACCTTAAAGTTCTTGTGGAATTTTTCTTCCAATTTCTGCTCTTACGTAAGGTCGGGGAGTATCTGCCCGTCCCCCGCAAATCCAAGCCCGACCTCCGGCTGCCTCTCCCTGTCTTCGGGCAGGTACTCCCTGTCTTCGGGCAGGCACTCCCCGTCCTCCGGCAGGCACTCCCCGTCCTCCGGCAGGCACTCCCCGTCTTCCGGCAGGCACTCCCCGACCTTGCGAAATAGCAGAAATTAGAAGATAAATTCCTCTGAAAGCATACATTAGACTTACTTTACTATTTTCCGAAGAGGTCTATTCTTCCCTTCATAGAAATTAATGAAGGCTTTGTTGACGCCTGAAAAGTGGTAAATTATTTATTTCTTTTATATCCAACAGGATTTCTTGGTTCCTCTTTTTGCTCCATCAATTGCCTGATGGCTTCAAATATCAAGGATATTTTTTCATCCTGCTCTTCAAATTTCTGCTCGATAAGTTTTTATAATTCCAGAATTTTTTGAGATAATTCTTTATTATGAGAAATTAATTCCCGAAGCCTTACAAATGCCCGAACTACCTGAATACTCGCTGATACAGCAACATTACTATTCAAGATACTTGCCAGCATTACAGCACCATGTTCAGTGAATACAAAAGGCATTGTTCTACGACCTCCCCAACTTGAAGTCGCAAATTGCGACTTCAAGATTTCCTAATTTTAAATTCCTAATTGATTTAATACGCCCTCTCATTCTTCCCTTCATAGAAATTAATGAAGGCTTTGTTGACGACTTTATTGCCGCCGGGAGTGGGGTAATCGCCCGTGAAGTACCAGTCGCCAAGATGATTTGGAATGGCGGCATGAAGGTCTTCTATCGTTTGGAATATGATTTCTACTTCGGCTTTGGTATCCTTTGGTTTAAGTTGTTGAGCCATCTTTGCAGAAATTTCTTCTGGGGAGAATGGTTTGTAAATTTGCTTGACATGATTGACGACTTTATCGGCAGAGAGATAAATCTGTTCGATGCATTTGAAATAAACTTCTTCGATTAATTCATCCATATTCCTTTCGTGTAGCAATGCGATGGCTGCTCGGAAGGCCGCGAAATCATTGATCTTAGCCATATCAATTCCATAACAATCAGGATAACGAATTTGAGGGGCGGAGGAGACAATGACAATCTTTTTAGGACCCAATCTATCCAGCATCTTGATGATGCTTTTCTTCAAAGTAGTGCCGCGAACAATCGAATCATCAATGATGACTAAGTTATCAAGACCCCTGCGAATAGTGCCATACGTGATGTCATAGACATGCGCCACCAAGTCATCGCGAGAAATATCATCGGTGATGAAAGTACGAAGTTTTGCATCCTTAATCGCAATCTTTTCGACACGGGGGCGGATGGAAAGAATCTCGGTTAATTTATCATTGCTAATGTCGGTGCCGAGTTTGAGAATCTTGTTGCGCTTGACTTCATTGAGATAATCCTCAACGCCTTTCACCATGCCATAGAAGGCTATCTCGGCAGTGTTTGGAATGAAAGAAAATACAGTGTTCTTGCAATCATAATCCACAGACTTCAGGATGGAAGGAACCAGGTAATTCCCCAATTTAATTCTCTCTTTGTAAATATCCTGATCGCTTCCACGAGAGAAATAGATGCGCTCGAAAGAACAGGATTTTCTTTCAACAGGTTCCTTGCATAAAAGCTCTTTTATTAAGCCATTTTTCTTAATCACCAAAGCATATCCCGGTTGAATTTCTTTGATGTTTTCGACAGGAACATTGAAGGCAGTTTGGATGGCAGGACGCTCGGAAGTAACGACAACCACTTCATCATCCATGTAATAAAATACCGGACGAATTCCGGCAGGATCGCGAAGAACAAAAGCATCGCCATGTCCTATCAATCCTGCGATTACATAGCCACCATCCCATTCGCGGGAAGAGCGTTGAAGTATTCGCTGAATGTCTAAATTATCTGCAATCTGATGGCTGATTTCTTTATTCGAGAAACCTTCTTCTTTAAATTTTCGGAATTGAATTTCATTCTCTTCATCAAGAAAGTGACCTATCTTCTCAAGGACTGTTACGGTATCTGCTTTCTCCTTTGGATGCTGCCCAAGATCAACCAAAACCTGAAACATTTCATCCACATTGGTGAGATTAAAATTCCCGGCAAGAACAAGATTCCGGGTCATCCAATTATTCTGACGAAGGAAGGGATGGCAGCTATCAATACTGTTTGCCCCATAAGTTCCATAGCGAAGATGCCCAAGAAATAATTCCCCGATAAATGGCACATGTTTCTTCATCCATTCCAAATCATCGAGCTTGGCAGGATGGCTTTTCTTGACTTCCGCAAACTTGGAATTTATCTTGTGAATGACATCATCCAAAGCCTGTGGCGCATTCGAGCGGCAACGATTGATATAAGGATTTCCAGGCTCGACATCCAACTTTATGCACGCGGCACCGGCACCATCCTGCCCGCGATTATGTTGCTTTTCCATGAGCAAAGCAAGTTTGTTGGTGCCATAAAAAGGAGTTTTATATTTCTCCTTGTAATATTCCAGCGGCTTCAGCAACCTGATTACCGCAATGCCACATTCATGATTGATTTTATCAGTCATCGTTATTAATTTATCATTAAATTAAAGAAGAATTCCATGCTGCAAAATTACGAAATTTTGCGATTGTTTGGAAAAAGGGTAAGACTAAAGAAAGATGATGTCTCATCATTTTGTCCAATCTTCCAAATGGATTCCTTTTATTCTTTTGAAGTGCTCGGTATTATTGGTTACCATGATTAAGTTTTGAGTAACAGAAGTACAGCCGATTAGCAAATCAAATTCTTCAATGGTAATTCCAAGCTTTCTTAGCCTTGCCTTTTCTTTAGCATAAAAGTCTATCACATCAAAAATGGGTATAATTTTTATCCCAGATAAAAAATCATCCAATGCTTTTTGGTTTTTAATTCGATGGTCGCTATTCTCAACTCCAAACTTTAATTCGGCAAGAGTTATTTCGGAAATGAAGCAATTCTCACGACCCAATTTCTCAAACTTATTATTGAGTCCGAACTTTCCATTCATGCTGTGGATACAGATATTGGTATCCAAAAGATACTTAATCAAAGCTCTCTTTATCGCTGTTGACTGTTCGGCTGTCTCTGATTTCTTTACAGAGGTCTTCTACGGTTTGTCCTTTATCCAATTTCCATTCAGTCTTCTTTCGAACAGGTACCTTCTTTGTCGCTTCTGCATTCAGAGATTTCGTGATGCGAGCAATCAATTCACGCTTCACATCGGCACTATAATTTTCGACGAATTTCATAATGCCATTCACAAGGCTCATATTTATATCTTTATTTTTCATGCAGCAAAATTACGAAATTCCATGATTGTTTGGGAGGGTGGGATTAATAATAGATGATTTCTCGCTCGGTAACGGTTTCAGGAGTTTTACCTTTACCTTCATCATTGTATAAAATTTGCTTTATCCAATTACCATAACTATCGTATTCATATTTGATAAATCCTTCCACATCATGTTTTGTACCATCCTGATCTATTCCGTAACCCTTTTCTTCTAAAACATTTCCATACTCATCATATTTTTTTTCAGTTTTATAAATGATACTACTGTCCGATTTATAATTGATTACTTGAATCTGATTTCCTTTTTCATCATTTTTGGATGTTTGTTTATTATCCAGACTGCCGTCTAATTTGTAACGGTTTCGTTCAATCTTATTTCCTTTGTCATCATATTTAAAAGTAGTTTTAAAAGCAAAGCTGCCATCTGCTTTGTAATGGTTCTCTTCAATGTCGTTTCCTTTGTAGTCATATTTATAAGTATGTTTATATGCAAGCTTGTCTGCTGGTTTGTAATTGTTAATTTCAATTTTATTTCCCATGCTATCATTTTTGATTGTGGCTTTTGATTCAAGACTACCGTCAGTATTATATACATTTGATTCAATCAAATAGTCATTATTATCCCTTTTGAAAATAGTTTTAGTATTAACACTACCGTTTAAATAATTGAAGTCCTCTTCGATTTTATTTCCCTTTTCATTAAAAATTTCTTCTTTATAGGAATATATTTTGCCTTTTTGTACTTCTCCATCTTTATCAATTGCTTCGTAGCTATGTTCTTTGACAGATTTGACCTTACCTTTCAAGCCTTCTTTTTGAACATCGTTCAATTTTGTTTTGATTCCGTCATTAGATTTAACCTCATGACAAGAATAAAACAACACCATTACAGCTACCAGCCGGATAGCAAATTTTCTATTCATCGTAGATTACCTTTTATTAATAGTGGCAAAATTAGGAAAAATGAATCATTCCAAGAATTGTCATTTTGAGAAAAATTCCTTTTTTACACCTGAAAACCCCGTTTTTATACCTGAAAATCTTCACGGGAGCAATTCATGTAACGAAGGTTGCTACCGTGGACATGGCGTTTGCTACCGTCATGTCCACGGTAGCTAATGTCATGCTGACGGTTGCTATCGTGGACGTGGCGGTTGCTAACGTCGTGACCAAGGTAGCTAATGTCATGCTGACGGTTGCTATCGTGGACATGACGGCTGCTACAGTCATGACAAAGGTAGCTATTGTCATCATCACGGTTGCTACCGTAAGACCGAAGATTGCGAACTTGATTTCCTAATTCAATTACTATCTCAAGACAAAATCCTGCTTCACCTGCCTCTTGCAGAAGAATATCAAGGTTAAATCTCTTGCACAAAATGTAAGATTTCTTTCGATTACCAAAACTTTCCTTATTTTTGCGCCATGAGTACAGAAGAAAAGATGTCTTCGGAAGAAGAAAATAACAAGATTGAAAACATGGAAGCAAGTACAGAAACTACCTCCAATGAAATTAATTCGCCTAAAGAGGAAGTAGTTAATCCGACGCCAACAGATTCAACGCAGCAAGAAGTTGCGGATGTTGAAGCCCCTGTTGTCGTTCAGCAAGCCGAGCCCGTTATTAACCAGGAGGAGCCTAATCAGCAGGAGGAAAAAGATTTCGTAGAACCTGCCGAAATAAAGGAACATGCGGAGGTTGAAGCGAAGTTGGAAGAGGTGCATCTGGAGGATTATTCGCTGTTTAATAAAACAGAATTGATTAAGAAATTGGAGGAAGTGCTTACTACTGACGATGTGGAATCTGTCAAGAAAAATGTAAAGAATATAAAGTCTGCTTATCAGCTTCTGTTAAAGGAAGAATATGATGCGAAGTTAAGGGCATTTTTTGAAAGCGGTGGGAAGAAAGAAGAATTTTCTTTGGCGAAGGATGCTAATGATGAGCAGTTTGAAACGTTGATGTCTCTTTTTAATCATAAAAGGATTGAGCAACGGAAGCTTATGGAGAAGCAATTGGAGGAAAATCATGAGGAAAAGAAAAGGATTATTGACGAGCTGAAAACATTATTGGAGAATGAACCTAATGTTTCTCTTTCTGTAAAGAAGCTTCATGAATTGCAGAACAGATGGCGCGCTGTGGGCTATGTTCCGCAACAGTATGTTGAAGATCTCTGGAGGAATTATCAATATTATATCAATAAGTTTTATGATATTCTCAAGATAAATTTTGAGTTCCGCGACCTGGATAATAAAAAGAATCTTGAATTAAAGACAGAGCTTTGCGAGAAGGCTGAAGATCTTTTATTGGAACCTTCCATCAATAAATCACTCAAGAGTTTAAGAGTTCTTCAGGAGAAATGGAGGACTATAGGTCCTGTCAAGAGAGATCAACAGGAAGTTCTTTGGGAACGGTTTAAGACGGTTTGTGATAAAGTTTATGATCGTGCCAAGGAATATCTTGCCGGAAAGGAAGAAGAATTCAAGGTTAATCTGGACGCTAAGACCGCTATTGTTGAGAAGTTGGAAGGAATTGCAAATGGTATCTACCACAAGGCTAATGAATGGAAGACAGCCCAGGAAGAATCTGAAAAATGTCTTGATGAATGGAAGAAAACAGGTCATGCTCCAAAAGAAAAGGCTGATCTGGTTTGGAAGAGATTCAGGGCTGCCATGGATAAATTCTATGATGAGAAAGGTTTATTCTTCAAAGGACTGAAGCAGAACATGAATCATAATGTTCAGCTAAAAACAGACATTGTTAATGAAGCCGAAGCTATGAAGGACAGCACCAACTGGAAGGATACCGGCGAAATCATGAAGAAGCTTCAGGAGAAATGGAAAACCATCGGTCCGGTGCCGGAGAATGTCAGTGAGAAATTGTGGAAACGTTTCCGAAAGGCTTGTGATACTTTCTTTGAAAACAGGCAGAAACATTTTGGTGGTCAGGATGAAAAACAGCAGGAGAATCTTAAGCTGAAACAAGAATTGGTCACAAGGATTGAGAACTATCAGATCAGCAAGGATAATGCTGATAACATCGCTGCCTTGAAGGAATTCCAGAATGAATGGATGTCCATAGAATTCGTGCCATTCAAGGAAAAGGAAAAGATTAATAAGGCTTATAGAGAAGCTGTGGATAAGAAGTTTGAAGGGATTGTGCAATATACCAATGAAGGCAACAGGAATTTTAAATCTAATAATCGTGGTCCGATAGGGAGTGGCGGCAGGGATAATTCATTCAAGGGTGGCGGCGGAAACAAAGGAAATTATTCAAGAAATGAAGACCGATATGAACCAAAGCCTTATGGTGTCAGTGATAAAATCAAGGATATAGAAAAGGAACTTGCGGTCTTGGAGAATAACATTCTTTTCTTTGGCAAATCAAAGAATGCTGATAAATTAAAAGAAGAGATTCAACAGAAGATTGATAAATTCAAATCTGAAATTGACGGTCTGAAGAAAGCCGCCAAGAAGAAGAAGGAGGAAAAGGAAAAGCAGGTGGAATAACCTTTCTTTTTCTTCCAGAAGAGAGTTCACTAAAAGGAGCTTCGCAAAGATTTGTGAAGCTCCTTTTTCCTTTTGGAGAAGAATAGCTAAAACATACCTCCATAAAAAAAGGCGACCCCACCGTTGTGGAGCCGCCCAACCTTTTTATGAAAAAACTTTTTTACTACTCGGGGCAAAATAACTAAAACTTTTTTTACTGACCAAATTTATATTGGAAATTTTTATTTGTCCCTTAGCTTTTAACTGTCTCTAACTTGATTTTAGAGTTTTTAGTTCATTCGTCTGGTTGTACTTCCTTGAATTTTTCTCAATGGGTAGTCTTGTCTTTACTTGCATTCTCTGTAATTTTAACTAATTTAGCCCCCGTATTAAAAAATTATTCTAAAAATTAATTATTCATTATGAAACCACTTACCAAAACCTTAATGATCATCATTCCATTAGTAACAGGACTTACACTTCTCTTCGGATGTGCCAAACAAAAGGGTTGCATGGATAAAAAAGCCTTAAACTACAATAACACTGCCGATGTGGATGATGGCTCCTGCATCTATTGCAAGACGCAGTCCACGCTGGGAGATTCCATACAAAACACCGTTCAGGATTTTAATAATAATAATGGGCATAATCCCTATTATAGCCAGACCATAGTCCAGTTGACTTTTACATCGGGCTTCATGAGTTATAATAGTGTCCAGTGTGGCACTAATTCCTGCATTGTTAATTTAAGTATTCAAAACTTCATTAACAAGACTGTTACCTTTGGTGGCATTTTCGAAAATAATTCTTTTGGCAAGGATACCGTCATCAATACTATTTCTGTGCCGCCATTAGGGAGAATCAGCCTCGGAGCAATTTTTACTATGCCCTTCTCTTCTAATTGCGGAACTTCTTTTGTGAACTTCAACCAGCAAGGTACTTTCACTTACAATTAATAAATTATATACATGAAACCACTAACAAAAACCTTCATTCTTTCCCTTCTGCTACTGTCGTTAGTAAGCCTTCTGGCGGGCGGTTGCGCACATGAGGGATGTACAGATAAATCTGCCTTGAATTTTGATAATGAAGCCACAAAGGACAATGGTTCCTGCCTTTATTGCAAAACGAATATGCAACCTGGTGATTCAACACAACTGTTTCTTACAGATACTAACGGAAGAAATGGTTTCAATTTCTATCTCGGCGATACTATTGTCAGGATCACGATAAACACCAGTTATATGAGTTATAATAACAGTCAATGCGGCACCAATTCCTGTGTAGTATCTGCAAAAGTTCAAAATCTCGTGAACCGGACTATTGACTTTAGCTGTGAATTTATTACTACCTCGATATTGCTTGATACTGCTTATTTGAATTTTACAGTGCCGCCGAATGGAAGTCTCACCGCTAATGAAATTTTCAGCAAGCCATCATCCTCCGCCTGCGCCCTGCCTGCGATAGAGGTGATTCAAGAGACCAATTTTAATTATCACTAATCAATACTTACCATGAAGACACCTCTCCTTTCTTCCATCGTCATAATTATCTTAGTGTCGTTACTTGTCATTCCCTTTAATGCCTGCAAAAACCCGGGATGCACGGATATGAATGCCTTGAATTATAACAGTACTGCCGATGAGGACGATGGCACTTGTATTTCTTGCCAGACAAAATCTACAGAGGAGCCTAAAAGTAACGGACTTATTGGGGATAATAATTATAATGGTGGCACCAATCCTTATTATGATTCCATAATCGTCCAATATTCTATGTACACCTATTTCATAAGCTATAATAGTCCGAAATGCGGAACCAGCAATTGCTCCGTTACTGTGGTGGCTCATAATTTAGTTGGTAAGACGATCACCTTTAGTGGTAATTTCGCCAGTGGATTGAAAGATACCTTTTTCAATTCCATTACTATCCCACCTTATGGGGAAGCTAATCTGGGTGTTCTTTTTTCTATTCCCAGTACCACTGCATGCAGTAATACTTTTATTAACTTTAATCAATTAGGTTATTTCACCTATCATTAAATCCTGTTTCCAAACCCAATGAAGACACCTGCCTGTTCCTTAATCCCTGCTATTCTTCTAATGTCGTTAGCAGGTCTTCTTTCTGTTGGTTGCAAACAAAAGGGATATGCAGATAACAGTGTCTTAAATAATACCAGCAGCATCGAGGCGAGTGATGACTCCTCGCAGAATTGCCCGACAAGATCCATCAAAGGAGATTCAACTGCAAATTTTTTAATAGATAATAACTATGCCAATGGTACCAATCCTTATTATAAAAAAGATGTCGCCATGATCTATTATACCACTAACTTTATTAGTTATAATAATCCGAAATGCGGCAGCAACTTCTGCACTGTTTCTTTAATGATTCAAAACCTGATTGGCAAGACATTTTCATTCAGCGCCAATTTCAATTATGGCGGCAATGATACGACTATCAAAACCATTACAGTAGAGCCAAACGGGAATACTGACCTCGGAAAAATCTTCGCCATTCATTCCATGTCCAGTTGCGAATCTCCCTTTGTCAGCCTTAATCTCCAGGGCACTATCTCTTATCATTAATAAATTAATACACTTACCATGAAGCCACCTCTCTCCACCGCCCTCCTCACGATTTTTTCAATTATACTATTAACTATTTCCTTATCCGGCTGCAAACAAAAGGGATGTACAGATAAGAATGCTTTGAATTATAATAGTGTCGCGGGGGAGGATGATGGGAGTTGTTTGTATTGCCAAACACAAGTAACCAAGGCTGATACAAATGAATATAGTTTTTTAGATGGTAATTATGATAATGGTAATAATCCTTATTACAATAATTACATCGGTAAAGTTTATTCAGTAACAAGATTTATTAGTTATAATGATATTAAATGTGGAAATAATCTTTGTACTACTTCAGTAATAATTCAAAACTTAATAGGCAGAACATTTTCTTTTAGTGCACGTTTCCAGTTATACGGAATAGACACATTAATCAATAATATTTCAGTGCCTGCCTTTGGGAATATTAATATTGGTAAAACCTTTTCTTTGCCTTCATTAACTAATTGTGGTGCTAATAATGTTGATTTTTTTATATCAGGGACATTTATTTATCATTAATTTATTATACAACTTACCATGAAACCACCACTCTCCACGTCCCTCCTCACCATTACCTTCCTGCTTCTTACTGTCCTTATTCCAAGTGGCTGCAAACAAAAGGGATGTACGGATAAGAATGCTTTGAATTATGATAATGCTGCCGTAGAGAATGACGGGAGTTGTATTTATTGTGAGACCCAGGTAACGACGTTACTTTATTTCAGAACAGATATTTATGATAATAATAGTAACAGTCAATATTATAATGTAGAAATTGTTAGTGCTGCTTTTTCATCAGATAATCTTAGCTACAATTATAAAACATGTGGTACAGATACTTGCCGGGCTTATTTAACAATGGAGAATTTTATTAATAAGACTATTGATTTTGATTGCGAAATCCATTTAGATAGTCCGATGTATTATACTTATACCACACATATTACGATTCCTCCTAATAGTACGCTAAACTTAGGAGAGATTAATTCGGTTCAATCACCTATAAATTGTGGTGCACCGAGTGGATACATTGCGTTAAGAGATACTATTACCTATCATTAATCAAATTATAATATCCTTACGATGAAGCCACTCCATACCGCCGCCCTCCTTGCCATTGCCATAATGACCTTACTTGCCCTGCTCTGCGGAAGCTGCAAACAAAAGGGATGTACAGATAAGAATGCCTATAATTATAATAGCACGGCTGACGAGGATGACGGGACTTGCTTATATTGCAAGACGACTTCTACCCCTTGGGGCTCGACAGAAGAAACTCTTAATGATATGAATTATGATAATGGTAATAATCCTTTTTATAATGACAGTATAGTCCGACTGACTTTTGTTATAACTTCTACAACTTTTAACGACCCACAATGTGGAATTAATTCTCACAAGAAAAATTAATTGTTTTACTTGTTAAATTTTGAATAATTACGGAAGTCTTGCAAAAATCAGATCCACATTGTTTAATATTAAAGGATATGTAGTAATTGGTATATGTAAACTTTACAACATTCATATTATAATATTGACTTGAAGTATTGTAATCTTTCGAATTATAAGATTGATTTCCTTCAAATATTGATTCTGTATGGCAATACACACAACTCCCATCATCTTCATTGACAGCACTATTATAATTCAAAGCATTCTTATCCGTACATCCCTTTTGTTTGCAG
>Ga0206829_10221_pt1 | contig 19258 bp, 20 predicted proteins | sample Alteio_BWOrgCont_75_FD_152862 | JGI IMG/M metagenome (GOLD analysis project Ga0206829, IMG submission 152862) | Enriched cells from forest soil in Barre Woods Harvard Forest LTER site, Petersham, Massachusetts, United States -... | ecosystem: Environmental > Terrestrial > Soil > Temperate forest >... | reverse complement strand
GCGCGAATCTCTCTGTACTCAGGCATGAAACGACCAGCCTGACGCATCAGCCAGATCGGCGTCTTATCTACCGGTTCGCGCCGGCACGCCCTGAGGAAGCGCGATTGTTGCAGCGCCGTATCGACAGGGATGTTCGTCGCCGCTGAAGAGTGATGACCGCTCATGGCCCACAGTGCTTATCGGATGGAAAACGAAACTATCGCACGGACAGAAGGCAAATTCAATGCCGGAGCGCCAACGGGCCCAGTTCGTGAACTTTGTTAAGAATCACTCATAAATTTTCGACTGGAGCCCAATTTCCTCTTTCACACACCTTTCCCCGGAAACGGTGGATCTGTGCGGATGTCGGCCAATTGGGCGTTCCGCCAAGATTCTCCCGGGCGTGGTCATTAGGAATTTCCCCATTACGGCCTGTTAATCTAAGCGGTAGCATCGCCGCAACACCGAGAACAGGAGTTCAAGGAAAAGATCATGGCAGACGTTCCCAATCCAAATGCGGACAAGATCCTTCTCGTTGACCCAACTGCGGACGTCAGAACCAGCGTCAACCAGAAGTGCGTGCAAGAAGCCTACGACAGCATGAAGATCGATGCAGGCAAGCTGAACGAGCACCCCGAATTGACCGGTCCTTTCAATATGCGCAGAAGTGTCTGCAACAGAAATCAGCTGGCCCAGGATATCTGGACAAAGCAGGTTGAGCCAGCCTTGGACAACGCCACCAACTCTGGTAAGCCCACACTAATTCTGGACTATTCGAAGGCTTCAGTAGGCGGCTTAGACAATTTCCTCGCCAATCAGTTGACGCTCCGTGGTTATGTGAATGAGCCCCGTTCCTGGTCGAAAGACATCCAGGTGAAGTTCTAATCGGTGGATGAGCATCCGCCTGTTCGCCTCTTTGTGTGAAGCTTTTTTGGGCACCGCCAGCCGGCGTGCCCCGCACCAGTACCGAGGTTTGAGCCAACCGGCAATTAGGCTTTGTTCATCTGGAATCTGATTGGGAGTTTCCCCATTTGCCGCTACTACAGCCACGATTAACATGCACCGGTGTTCACCTGGAGTAACCAACGATGGTACAGAGTTCTGACTTGAACAGCGATCGCTATACGCTCAAACTAGCCGACATTCCCGCCGCAACCAAGTCAGAGGCAGAGTCGAAGTGCCTCCAGGATGCTTACCGGAACCTGCACACCACTGCCAATCAGCTGACAAACGATCCGGCCCTTCGCAATCAATTCAAATACCAAAAGGATCAGTGCATCGGCAAAACCCTGAGCGACAAAGTGTGGAACGAACAGGTAGCACCAGGCATCGACACCATGATCAACGACGGCAAGGAAGCGGTGCGAATCGACTATTCGAAAGTGGCTGTGGATAAAATCGGCATGTACATCGCCAATAAGTTGTCGGAGAGAAACTACGTCAACGAGCCGCGCGATTGGATCAAGGACATCGTGGTCAAGTTCTAGTGTTTCAGGTCACGCGCGAGATTCCATTCTGTTACGGGCATCGGCTGCTCAACTACGACGGCAAATGCAAGAATTTGCACGGCCATAATGGGGTGGCGGTCATAACCATCGCCTCAGAGAAGCTCGACAAACTCGGCATGGTCATGGACTTCTCAGACATCAAAAAAGTAGTGTCGAAGTGGATCGATGAAAATCTCGATCACCGAATGTTGTTGCATAAAGACGATCCGGTTTTGAACTATCTGCTCAGCCAGGGGGAACCGGTCTTTAAGTTGGACGTGAATCCCACAGCCGAGAACATCGCCAAAGTCATTTTCGACTTCGTCAAAGGGCAGCGCTTTCCGGTCACCGAAGTGAAGTTGTGGGAAACGCCGAGCTGTTATGCGACCTACCATGATTAGGGGCAGGACCCCGCCACATCTGGTTTCCCACTAAAGAAACTGGTCTATGCCGGCGACAACCTCTGACTGTGCACTGCGAAAATTCTCTCGAGCACCTGCTCCACCACCTGGTCAGGGGTGGAGGCACCGGATGTGACACCAATGATGGCCTCGGTTTTGGGCAGCCAATCATGAGTCAAAACTTGACCGTTGCCTTTGAGCGGCTTGTGGCGGATGACGTTGCCGGAACCGATGCAGTCGGGGCCGTCGATGTGGAACGACGGCAAACCGCTCGTCTGAGCGATCTCTTGCAGGTGAGAGGTGTTGCTTGAATTGAAGCCGCCTATGACGAGAAGCAGATCAAGCTTCTCTTCCACCAGACTCAACATGGCGTCCTGACGCTCCTGCGTCGCATCGCAAATGGTGTCACCGGGACTGAGGAAGTGTTTGTCGAGTTCGTCCGGACCGTACTTCGTAAGCATAGTGCGCTCGAACAACTTTCCGATCTGTTCGGTTTCACCTTTGAGCATCGTCGTCTGATTGGCGATACCGACCCGAATCAGGTGCTTGCCGGGCGAGAAGTTCTGGGAGTGAGCGTTTTGGAACTTGGCCAGAAACTCCTCCTCCGTTCCACCTTCTAGAATGTAGCGGCAAACCCATTCGGCCTCCGCCAGGTTGTGGACGATCAGATGATGTTTCGAGCGGGAAGAGGTGGCGACCGTCTCCTCGTGGTTGTATTTTCCGTGAATGATCGCCGTGAACTCGCTCGCTTCGTACTTCGCCACTCGGTTCCACACGCGGGAGACCCACGGGCAGGTGGTGTCGACGATCTCGCACCGGAGCTGCTCGAGCAGTTGCATCTCTTGAATGCTGGCACCGAATGCCGGCAGAATAACAACATCGCCCCGGCCAATGCCGCTGAAATCCTTAGTTCCATCGGCGTCCGAAGGAACCGACTTAATCTCCATTTCTCGCAGATGGCTGTTCACCACTGGATTGTGGATGATCTCGTTGGTGATCCAGATCTGTCGGTCCGGGAAATAACGGCGCGTCTCATAGGCCATCGACACGGCCCGGTCCACTCCCCAGCAAAACCCGAACGCCTGGGCGAGCCTGATTGTAATGCCGTCGCGCTGGAGAGTATTGCCGTTGCGGCGCAGCTCAGCGATCAAATCCGACTCGTAGGCAGACTTAAGGTCGAACTGCACCTCTTCCTTCAGTCCGAAACCTTTGCGGTGATAACTCGGATTTTTCATCTGGTTCCCTTGTCAAAACGCTCGAATTGTATGCCACCCGACCCGCCGCTTGCCATGAATATGTCTAATTAAGCGACCTGGCGGGAAGTTTCGTCGCCGGTTATGTGGGGCAAAACAGTCATATAGCCACGTCTTACTATGGATTAGGCGCGGTCATTCGTTTCTCATGCTCAGCCATTCCACCGCTTGGCAACTGCTAATTAGCAATTGTTTTCGTAAAGTGGATTGAGACTGGGTATAAGTTCAACGGGTCCAATAAACGTTTTGATGGAAGGTACAAATATGAGCGTGATTCCCAGTGAGCAGATTCTACGGCTGAACTGCCCGGGCTATGGAGAAGAGAACTTCCTAACGTTGGGAAGAGCGAGACCGCTGGATGCTTATTCAGTGATAGTTGCCAACCCGGTCAGCATCCTCCATCTCTTTGACAAGGATCCAGATAATCTCAAAGAGATTGAGAACAAGATTGCTGAAGGCGGGAGTTCCTTTTTACTGCGAACCGACACCACCCTGCAGGATATCGAGAGCGACCTGAAGCAAAGAATCTTCGAGCTTGTCAGCTTCCTGGAGAAGGGTGGACTGCTTATATACTTCTTGTGTCGCCCATTCATGGTCCAGGGACCGGCGACAGCGATGGACAATTATTATTGGCTCGAAAGTCTGGCGCCAGATTCGCCGGCAGAGCTCAACGTGCGCCATATGAGCGCCGTGTCTCACGGGCGCATCGTCGAACCGACAGAGCAAGCGCAAAAGTCCGAGTTCGCCAAGTACTTCGCCCAGACCGGGCTCGAGTGGAGCACGATCATCCGTTCCGACTTCTTAACGGAAGGATACATCGTACTCGCCACCGCCGGTCCGCGAAAATGCATCGCCGCCCATTTAATCGCCGGCGACAACGGCGGACGCATCTTATTTTTACCGGCACCATATTCGCCGGATTTCGACCGGCCGCTCATGGAGTGCGTCGACAACTGGTCCAAATCCAAACAAGCCGGCAGCGCCGCCGGCATGGCTGGAGAAGGTGCAGCCACCGAAGGACCGGCTCCATATTTATCAGTACCAACCGGTCCTTTAACTATGTTTGCCGGATTGGATGGAACGGCCTATTACAGTGGATCGCCAACGGCAGCCGAGCCGGCCAAACCGGCGAACACGATGCCGCCTGTACCGAAGTTCAACCCCGAGCCGGTGGAAGAGCCGAAGCCCCAAACGCCGCCGCCGCCTCCGCCGGAACCGCCGCGCCCGACAGAGATGTTGCGCCCGCAGTTCGAGACGAGGGAGCTCAATCTAAAAGACCTACAGTCAGCCCAAAATGCAGCCGCAGCCCACGCCGCCGCTGGCGACTCTCAGTCAGACCCCAACCGCAGCAATGGCCAGCCGCGCAATCTGCTCAAAGAGATGGAAGAGATGGCCTCGGAGGAGTCGCCGCAAACCAGACTGCATACTGATGATAAGCCGGACGTACCCGAGCTTTTGTCAGGCAGCAAGCTCTCAGCAGCCGAGCTGTTCGCCCCTCCGGAAAAAGCGCCGGAGCGGAATAACAATAATGAACCGCCCCGTTCACCGGAGCCGGCCCAAAATCAAGTTGAAAAACACCAAGAAGTTCCCGCGAAAGAACGTATCCCGGAGCCACCGGCGAGCGATCTGAGCACCGACAAGACCACGGACCACAGCGCGGAGTCAAATGGCGACGCCCCCATCCCTGAAGCAAAGGATTTGATAAAGAAGATGGAAGAAATGACAAAAACCGTCGCACCAGACTGGTGCACAACGTTCTCGTTCCCAGATTTGGACGACCTTAGAAAGGAAAGGGATTCGCTTGCGGAAACGATCCGCCAGACTCAAGCTAAGATTTCGGCTATCGACAATAAGTTGGCCTCTCTCGACGGACTTAAGAACGCCTTGCTGGCAGCGGACGGTGAAGAGCTGAAAACCGCTTGCTCGCGCGTGTTCAAACGTTTAGGTTGGACGGCGAAGCAATCGGAAGCGGAAGGTAAAGAGCTCGTACTGGTCGGCGCCAAAAAACGCGGAAGTAATTTCCCGCATCGTTCGCAGTCCGGAAGGCGCGCCGAGACCTGATATCGCTCAACTCGCCCAATCCGTTCTCACATTCTGGGGAGAAACTGAAATCGAACCGAAGGGTGTAATGATCGCGTGCACATACGTGAACACGGCACCTAAAGACCGTCGCGAACCTGATTTCACCGATGCCCAGGCAGATTTTGCCCAAAAGAAATCTCTATGCTTAATGACAACGATGCAGTTGCTGTGCATGTATAGAGATCTGGAACTGGGTAAATTGGAGCCGGATCAACTGCGAAATAGGATCATCGAAACCAACGGAAGACTGCCTGGCTTCGAACTCGAACCGGCCAGAGCCAAGGTTTAGTCCGCTCACAATAGCACCGTATTTGGTATCACACCCGATGCCAGAGCGTTCGCTTGCACTGGTGAGAATGTGATGTCAGAAGCGGTTTTTTGCTAGGATCGTCTTGGAAGCATGGAGATGATTTGCTGTGACTATTTCCACTCTACTTGTGTGCGACGACACATCCAAGGCGGATTCACTACAAGCATTGATCGGGTCTCGCCCGGAGTTGCGACTGACAAGCTCAGTCGATCAAGCGACAGCTCAGGGCCGCATATCAACAGAAAGTCCGAGCCTGGTATGGATCGAACTTTCGCCGGAGCCGGTGAAAGGGCTTTCCCTTTTGGGAGAACTGCGAGAAAAGTTTCCCGCTGTTCAGTTTCTGGTTAGCTATCAGACTCTCAAAGCCGATCTCGTCAAGAGCGCTATGCAACTTGGAGCCGTTGAGTACATCGATCCGGAAAGTGCGGAGCAGCTGCTTCCAGACGCGATCGAGCGAGTGATTCATAAGCTGAACGAAGCGGTGCTCGGCTCATCAGTTAATCGCGCCAGAGTAGTGGCAGCACCTACGGCGCCAGAGACGCCGGCCGTGCCTGATGAAACCTACGTTCCCGGCGCCCAAGCCTCAACTCGGTCGGTGACAGGAGTGCGCGGCAAAGCGGCCGAGCTTTCGGGAGCGCCCGGTTCGATGCCGTGGTGGCTTGGTCCGTTGCTCATCCTCTGCCTTGTAGCAGCGATTGTCTACCTGGCCATGTCGCAGGTGCATCAATAGATAGTAAAACCTAAGCGAACCGTGTTCCGATGGCACGTGTTCCCGTGCAGCCTTAGAGACGACTTGCCTTATTTGATGTAAACAAGAGGAGTTCCAATTGGTCCGAATACTCTTGAGCCACAGGGGCAATCTGAGTTGCAGCCTGCATTTTTTACATCATTGGCGATAAGTCACTTGTAAGAGAAGTTTGGGGCGAGCATTAGTGATTTTCTTGTGGAAAAACACCACACCGCCAACCCCTTAGGGCATGGTTGTGAACTCAATCACTAGATAGCCCGATGCGCCTAGCGAGCGCAGTCGTCGACTTTGGCCGCGAGAATGAAGTCGGATTCGGTGAGACCGTCAATTTTGTGGGTCCAGATCTCGACCTTCAATTCGCCCCAGCGCACCAGGAGATCAGGGTGATGCCCCTGCTGCTCAGCGATGGCAGCGACTTTGTCGGCCATGACCATCGCCTGCTTAAAATCGTCAAACTTAAAATGCTTCACCAGGCGTTTGCTGTCGTTGACCTGCCACCCTGAGATTTGCGAATTGAGGCGAGCAATCTCCTCGGCGCCCAATGGCGGCACTCCACCCTTGCAGGGAACACAGCTCCTTTCAGAAAGTTTCATAAAACACAGCTCCTACGAATAGCCAGAAAAGCAGCAATAGGTGTTAGTTTTACCACAGCTATTACGGGATTGAAGAAGTGAGTAACGTTCTTGAAGCGCCTCGAGCGCGAAAAGCCGCCCGGCCAGCCACGTCCACCCCTGAGACCGGTTGGAAGATCACGGCTAAAGCGCTGCTTTCCGGCTGGAACCCGGTGCTGCTATTGGTTTCGTTTGCCTGCCTCATCTTCTGGAGACTGTCCGGAGTGACGCAGTACGACTCGGACGACTACACCAACACTCAGCTCATTCCTCAACTTTCACTGCCGACAACAATCCCTGCGTACTCCACCTTCATGGCCGGGCGCAACTACCTGCTCTGGTTCTACAAGTCGCTTTATCTTGCCAGCAACCACAATCTCGATCTTTTAGTCCTGGCGTTCGTCGGACTGTATGCAGCTTCGGCAATACTTCTGTTCGCCTGCTTGAGGCGCGTATTCTCAGTGCCGGCAGCGATGATCGGCGCCGCTCTCTATCTGGCTCACGGTGCCAAATGGCACGCTGTGTTGGCGTACAACGCTCAAGCATATATTCTGGTTTCTCTGGCAGGAATAGGCATTCTCTGGGCCTTGACCAGCAACTGGAAGCGAGGCATACAGTGCCTCTTCGTCGTACCGTTGTACTGGGCGAGCATTCACTTATATGAGGTGTTAATCGCCACTCTCCCCATCTATCCGCTGTTTTGGCTGGGACCATCTCTGGTGAAGAAACGATTGCCGCGCCGGCAAGATCTTGTTTACTCAGCCATTCCGTTTGCTATAACCGCCTTGCACGTTCACTTGCTCAGCCTCAGTCCGGCGCCACTTTATCGTCGCTACAATCCGGCTCTGGGGGAAGAGGGTTGGCAAAGCGTTGCCGCCCACGCCCAAGATCTGATCGCTTCCGGGGCCAGCAAGCTCATTGGACCCGATCATGTTCAATTGGTACAACAGTGCGTGCAAAGCTTTTTCCGATACGATCTGAGAGCCGATCACTCGCTGTGGATCCCATTGGTTCTGGCATGCGCCGCCACCGGAGTTCTCTGCGGACGGTTGTGCGTCTGCCAGGTTGTACCTGCTTCGGGGTCTAGATTTACACACTGGTGCGTTCTCATCTCCGGTCTCATCCTCGCTTTTGCCGGACCGCTGATTGCCCTGCCTCTTAACGATATACCTTCGCGAATAATGATCTTGCCTACTCTGGGATTCGCCTTTGCTCTGGCAGCGGTGGCAGATCTGGTGCCGTGGAAGCCGGCCTTTCGCGCCATGGTCATAGTCATTCCCATCCTCTGCCTGGTGGAAGCCGTAGCCTTCTCGGATATCGTGCGCCAACTCATGTCTGGAGCCGAGGTGGACAAAAAGATCACCCAAGGTTTTCTGAACATGCGATCGCTGCACCTGGTGCCGGGAGCGCGAGTGTTTGTCAGTTTGCCGTTCAATGAAAAACGGATGAACTATTGGCGCGTGGAGCCACCGGTTTATTACAACACAGCCTTTCCCACACGACTGTGGGCGGCTTACTCGCTGGGCACGAAAGCTGTAACCTATGCCAGCGTAATGCGTTACCCGACGATGTCTCAGCCATGGGGAGTGTACACCTGGACCAAGGCACAACTGCAGTCGGCGCCACCACGAATGGTGTACCCGTTCTATCTTGACGAAACCGGAAAGATGCGCGGCATCACTCAGGTTTCTTTCTTGAACAAACAGGGGCGACCGGAAGAGGTGTTTTGCACCGGATTGAACGGGCAACTGTCGAAAGAAGATTCGTTGGTGGTGGCGACGCGACCGGACGTGGCAACGCAGCCATGGTGCTGGTTGAACTGCTCCGACCGCCCGTAAGCGGAACTCCAACTAATGCTCGATCGCCTCAACCAGAGAGCGCGCCAGACCTGCGCGCACGACTTCAGGAAACGGTTTAGTTTCAACAATGTCAAACCTCGCTCCTTCGTGAGTGAGGAAGTTGTCCAGTTCGTTCAACTCCTCGAATCCCTTACGCTCTGTCCCAATCTGAAGGAATGTAATTCGTATCTCGTGCGGATTTTGCATGTGGTGTGTGGTCTCGATGATCAACCTCTTCAATGAGTCCGGATTCGTCGGCATGCCGTCTGTCACTATTGCTATCGCCAGCGGTTTTAGATGTCCTCTCGTGGCCTGGCGTCGAGCGAAGTAGTCGTCGATCTGCGTCTCCAGCGCTTCGGCTGTGTTCGTCGATCCCCAGGGATGGTTCATGGCGAAGATCTGGGGAAGCTGGTTGACCGCCACGTTCTTAAACACCCGGCAGTGACTGGAGAAAAGAACAAGAGTAATTCCATGAGGAAAGATCTGAGATGTTTGCTGAGCCAGAGCCATCGTCTGACTGAGGACGAAATCCCATCTGCTCATGCCGGTGCCGCCGGCGGAGAACTGATAGCCGGGCATCTGCTGGGAAAGAAGACCGCCTAATGCAGCTTGCCAGCCACCTTGATCGGGCGACACTCCCGGACAGTCTCTCGTCGTCATCGACAGCGATCGATCGACGATTACCGCCACGTCATGCTGCTCGAGAACGTGCAGGTCGCGCTCTGTGATCCCCCCTATCATGGCCGGTTGGTTCACGGGAGCGGCCTGGTGAATACGAACTGTAGTCGGATCCTGTCTGAAGGACGCACCGCCATCAGGTGGAGTGTTGAAAGAATCAACCCAGTTGCCGCCGGTACCGGGAGAAGAACCGTTCGATTGATAGACTGGAGCGCCGTTCGTCCACTGCGCCTGCTGCATTGGCGACGGCACCATCGGCGGCACCATCTGCATAGCGGGCTGTTGCTGTCCATAGGCGGACGGCGTATATGAATTAGGGAATGAGCCGTAGTTGCCGGCAAAAGCCTGCTGCGCAGGCGTGAAGTCGCCCGGCTGCATTTGTAACCCTTCCTGAGACTGGGCTCCCAGAAATGGGAAATTGAGCGCAATCATAGCGACCAGCGCCGGCAAAAATCGCGAGTATTTCATCATCGCTCAACTAATCTGGAAAAGGACATCTGGGTCTTACGACGATCACCTTCAAACAGTGTTCCTGACAGGCTTTCGAAAGATCAGTTGTGGATATTTTGTGAAGTCAGGCACCTGGTTCCGTTTTGGGGAAAGCCCCACGGAGATTGTTGATAGAGAACTCCACCTGTGCTATTTTCTTGAAGCTACTAATAGGGGCTCAGCTATGCTTGTCAAATCTCGCCCGATCACATCGAGCTTGCGACGGATGGAAGCCAAAAAAGACGGCGCTGTAGCGCCCACATTTTTCATTGTCGCCGCCGCAGTCGTCACACTGTTTGCAACAGCATTCGCCATTCAAAACAACTGGCTCTCGTCTGTGCCCGAATCAATCTTCAACAACATCCGCCTCATCGCATCGAATTCGAAATAGCAGCCGTCACTTCCGACTTGGGCAGCGTGAAAATGAATGTGCTGCCTTCGTTCTCGGTGCTCTCGGCCCGAATTTTGCCGCCGTGAAGCTCGACCAGGGCCTTGCAGATGGCGAGCCCGAGGCCGGAACCACCTTTCTCAGTGGCGTCTGAAGCCTTCACCTGACTGAACCGGTCGAAGATGTAGTCTACTTTTTCTGCCGGTATTCCACGCCCGCGATCGCGAACTCTCACCTCGATGCGTCCGTCGATCTCCTGGGCAGAAAGCGCCACCGCTGCTCCTTTCGGTGAGAACTTGATGGCGTTGGAGAGCAAATTGGTGAGAACTTGGATAACTCGATCGGGATCGACGCGAACGGTGTACGCACACGGTCCGCAGACCAACTGGACGCCGTACTCCAAAGCTTGTGATGCCACGCTGCCCGCCGCCTGCTCGAAAAGTTCGGCCAACTGCTGATCGCTCACTTGCAGCTGGAGCATGCCGGCTTCCATTCTTTCGATTTCGAGCAGATCTCTGATCAGAGTCAGCATGCGCGATGTACTGTTGTCGGCGAGCTTCATCAATCTGCGCCCTCGGTCATTGATCTCGCCGAACATTCCTTCATTCAGCATCTCTAGGAAACTGCGCACCGTGGACAGTGGCGTCTTGAGATCGTGACTGACCATTTGCAGGATCTCTTGACGCAGGCGCTCAGCCTGCTTGCTCTCCGTTATGTCGTACGCCTGGCAGAAAATTGTCTGTTCAACTCTTACCCAGTGCACGGAACAGCGCATATCGATATCCCGGCCGTCACGGCGCTGGACGCGGCACTCGAACACATGCTGATCGCCGCCGTCCATCACATGTCTTAGCGATTCCAGAACATGTTTGCTATCAGCTTTGACGACGATACCGATCATCTTGCTGCCGATCAGATCATCGGGAGCGAAGCCGAGAACCGATTGAGATGCAGGGCTGACGGAAAGGAACGTACCATGCTTGTCCAGGGAGAACATGACGTCTCGAGCGTTCTCGATCATGGCTCGGTTTTTGCTCGATACTTCCTCGAGCGCCTCGGCCATGGAATGGAAATTTTGATCGAGAATAGCAATTTCGTCATGCCCACGTAGAATTGGGTGCAGAGGCTTGCCGGCCGCTAGGCTGAAAGTGTTATCGAGCATCAGGTCGAGCCGTTTTGCCACTCGAAGGCTGAATATGGCAAACGTAGCAATGCCCAGGGCAAAAGTCATGATCGCTCCACCCACCAGGACGCCAAGGAACTGTTCGCGCAGCCGCTCTTCTGCCGGCGGGGCAATCTTATCTAAGAAGACCGCCTCCTTGTCTCCCAGCGCGGGCATTTCCTTGAACTCCGCCAACTTCGCCCGGAAACTCTTCATGAACTGTTTCCGGGTTTCATTGTCATGCAAAGATCCAGCTTCAATGAGGAGGTTGACATTCCCGAACTCTTTAAGCACCGTACTAAAAGCGCTGCCAGCGCGGTTAACGATCGCCTCTTCTTCCGGCTTCCCTTTCACCAGACTCTTGAGTCTGCTCAGTATGTCGCCAACGTTCTTTTTCCGCACAGCGAGTTCGTGAAAGTCATCTTTCAACTTGTACGGTGGGTCTTTGGGCGCGGAGTCTACCAGGTCATAGACAAACATGACTTCACGCTCTACCGAAGCCAGTTCCGCCAGGACCTTCCGGGAATCATCTTTCTGTCTTACCAGCGTCTTCTCGGCAAAGTAGAGTTGAGCCAACATGCCAACCATAACGAACTGAAACGTCAGTGGCACCGCAATTAGTATCAGCCCTTTTTTGCCTAACGATAGATGGAACTTCATGTGAAGCTCGCTTGCATAAAAGCGTCCGGTAATGTCGATGGGGCGGACAAGAAACAGTTCCGAAGAGGATGCGCAGATTTAATATCCCCATTGAGAACGCCTATGAAACCCACCCAGTGCGGTCATAGCTATTTTGCATGCGGCGGCTCGGTCTAGAGTGTATATTTATGGTACGGTTAAGCTCTCCGGGAGCGATATGTCCAAGATACTGCTGGTTGAAGACGACGCTGAGCTGACGGCAATGATTGCCGAGTGGCTCTCTTTTGAGCGGCACATGGTCGAGATCGTGCACAACGGACGAGATGCTACCGACCGGCTGCGCAACTGCCATTACGACATAATTATTCTGGATTGGTCTTTGCCTGATGCAAACGGTCTGGAGATATGCCGCTCTTATCGGTCCGAGCAAGGCACTACGCCTATCATCATGTTGACCGGCCGCGGCTCGATTACGGACAAGGAAGCGGGATTGGATTCGGGAGCCGACGACTACCTGACCAAGCCGTTTAACATGAAAGAGCTTTCGGCGCGCATAAGGGCGCTTCTGCGACGGGCGACGGCTCAGCCTTCCAACGTCTTAAAAGCGGGCGAACTGACGGTAGACCCGGGCAAATACAAAGTGCTCAAAAGCGGCGTCGAGATCCAGCTTCTACCACGAGAGTTCGCCTTGCTCGAGTTTTTCATGCGGCATCCCGACGAGGTCTTCAGCGCCGAAGCTCTGCTGCAGCGAGTCTGGCACTCGGAAAGCGAAGCAACCTCCGACGCTCTGAGAACGTGCATCAAACGTCTTCGCCAGAAGATAGACGCCAGCGAAGACGACTCGATCATCCAGACCATCCCGCGCGTGGGCTACAGACTAAAGACATAGCCATTAAAGGATGTAGGACCTTCTCAGAGAGAAGGTCCCATCCGCCCACAAAATTGTTTGAATAGCCGGCTGATGCCTTGTGTTGCTTGCTGCCAGGGAAGTGCGCCGCTTTCAATAAATACACTCTAAATCCGTTCTGTGTCAGGACGGTGACATGCTCGTGACATACCTACGTCACGGCTGATTCTGTCTTCGTAAATTTCCCCCAATGCCGCACAAAAAGTCGCATGCTACCATATGACGCTCACCGGTTCCCGCCTGTGGAGTACGAAGCGGAGAAGCCGAGCGTTAGCGAGGCGCCGGAGCGCTATATACAAATGAAGCCGAGCGTTAGCGAGGCGCCGGAGCGCTATATACAAATGAAGCCGAGCGTTAGCGAGGCGCCGGAGCGCTATATTAGAGGTCGAGCGAGTGGAAAACGAAGCGGAGAAGCCGAGCGTTAGCGAGGCGCCGGAGCGCCATATAAGCGAGGCGCCGGAGCGCCATATAAGCGAGGCGCCGGAGCGCCATATACAAGAAAAAGCTAAAAAGCAGAGGATGATCAAGTACGCCTTGATCGCTTTCACGATTGTCGCGACCTTCCTGTTCATCGGAATATTTTTGGTCTTCGCCGCCTCAGTCAAGAATATGAACTGAGGCGGACCGGCCTCGAAACCAAGCCAGTATAAAAGTCAGAAGGCACTATCAGAGAACGAGACTTTCGGGCCGAGTTACATGATGCCTTGTTTCATAGCCTTGACGGCCGCTTCTGTACGATCGGAAACGGCAAGCTTCTCCATAATGTGGCGCATGTGCGTTTTGACTGTCTCCAACCCCAACCCCAACCGCTGGGCGATCTTTTGATTGCTCAACCCGTCAGCAACAAGCCGCAAGACTTCAGTTTCTCTTGGAGATAAAGTGACGGCAGTCTTGGGTTTGCCGGGCTGCCCGCCTGCCGAAGATGCGCGCGTAGCCTGCGTGGGCGCTTGTCCGTCGTTAACGGAGTAAGCGCTCAAAACTCGGTTGGCAATACCGGGATCGAGCCATACTGCCCCTTCAGCCACCATTCTGATCACCGATGCGAGTTGATCGGCCGAGATGTTCTTCAAGCAGTATCCGTTGGCGCCGGCGCTTAGTGCGGCAAAAATAGTCTGGTCGCTCTTGTGCGAAGTCAACATCACAACCTTGACGTCGCCGGCGCGCTCCTTGATCTGTCTGGTCGCCTCGATACCGTCCATGACCGGCATCTCAACGTCCATCAGCACGACGTCGGGCTTGAGATTGAAGGTCATATCCACCCCCTGCTTTCCGTCGGCAGCTTCGCCTATGATTTTCAATCCCTCAAGCTGCTCCAGACTCATTTTGAGGCCGATGCGCGTGAATTCATGATCTTCAACGAGCACAATACTGATTGAAGACTGTTCTGACATATGCCTCAACTCTTATTGACTGAACTCTGGACCACAGTATCTTTGACATGGTCTGTTTGCACGATCGGCAAATAGACCTTGAATGATGTCATTTTACCAAGCTCGCTGACACATTCAATACGCCCGCCGTGTGCGTCGACAATCTGTTTGCAAAGATACAACCCCAGCCCGCGGCTGGCCTTGTAAGGCGTATGGCTTCGTCCGTGCCAGTACCGCTCGAACAGTCGCTGCGCGTCCTGCGGCGCCACGCCCACTCCGGTGTCCGCCACTTCAAGCACGGCGCAGTCCTTATCTGTCGAAAGGAGCACCTCGATCTTGCCACGGGCAGGGGTGAACTTGATCGCGTTGTCGAGGAGATTGGTCAACACTCTTCTTATGGCGGTGCGATCGGTTCGCGCCACAACCGGTTTATCAGGCAGGTTGGAACTAAGCTCGAGCTCCTGTTGCTCGGCAAGCGGAGTGAGCTCATCAATGCAGGTCTGGACCAGAATATTTAGGTCCACATCGTCGAAGTAGAGAGAGCGCGCTCCCTCTTCGTAATGATAAACATCGAGCAAGCTCTCAATCATGTGCAGAAGATTCTGATTGTTCTTCTTCAGCATGCTCACGAGGTTGAGCAGCTCGGGGGCAAGAGTATCGCTGGTTTTGCCCAGAAGGAGAGAAAGCGCGCGATCGGAGGCAATTACCGGTGTTTGAAGATCGTGAGCGAGTGTGGCAACAAAGTCGTTGCGCTGTTGATCAAATCTCACACGTTCAGTAATGTCCACCGAAAGAATGATCATGCCGTTGTTGGTGCCGTTGGCGTTGATGATGGGCCACGTGGCAAGGTCACAGTACCGCTCATTGTCATGAGATTCCAGTCTTAGCTCTTTGAAGTGAGACGGCTCATTCTTATCGATCGCGGTCAAGAAGGAAGCTGGGAGCCACGGAACCAGCTCTCGCAAATGTCTACCGATCATGTCGTCTTCCGGCAGCCGGTACTGCTCGGCAAAGATCGGATTGAAGTCGGTGAGAATCTTGTTTGAGCGCAACAAGGCGAATCCCATCGGTGCTTGTTGAACCATATTGCGAATGGCACGATGCTCGGCCCGCACCTGGTCGGTCTCTGCTTGCATGCGAGCGGTGGTTTCATCGAGCTTTCTCTCGTATTCGCGCTGCTGAATCTGGCGAATGACCTCAGCCTGCTGTTTTATCTCCTCAGACTTGTTGAACAGCTCGACAAACACCGAAACCTTCGATCGGATTATCTCCGGGAAGAACGGCTTCATGATGTAATCGACGGCACCGACCGAATATCCCTTGAAGGCATCAGCATCACCGAGGAACATCGCGGTTATGAAAATGATGGGGGTGTGGCGGGATTTTTCGCGCTCTCTTATCAGCCGAGCAGTTTCGAACCCATCCATTTCCGGCATCATCACATCGAGCAAGATCACGGCGAAATCCTGCTCAAGCAGGAACTTGAGCGCTTCTTTACCGGAGAAAGCCTCTACTAAATTGAGATTCAACGGCGCCAAAGTGGCTTTGAGAACCATAATGTTCTCAGGATGATCGTCTACAAGGAGGACGTTAACATTGCCCTTCGCCACGGAAGCGGCACCCCTTAAGTCAGTGAGAAAACCAGTATAACTGGTGCGCAGTGCTACCAACACTCCACAGGAAAAAGAAGAAGCACAAATAAGTTTTTCCAGCCGCCCGCTCAGAAACCGAAGATGATTGAGACCGATCCGTCCAGCTTCCTCTCCACGCGGACCGTTTCGAATTTGAAGCCGTCGCCCACCTCGAGCTCTTGTTCAGCTCGATGTCTAATCGTATTCATAAGCACATTCAGATCGTCTTGCGTTGCTATTGCTCTTTCTACGTGAAGTTTAGATGCAAGAGCGAGAAGCTCATGCATGGTCATCGATTCGGTCTGCCCGTCAAGCAGCCACGGTAGCGGGTCACTACGTATATCTCTATTTTGATCAGTTGCCATTGTTGGTTCTAGGCTCATTTTAAGTTCTCAACAGTGGGCGAGAATACTGGCTAACTAGTTCCCGATTGGCTGCCAAAACGAGTTTTCAAAAACCCCGGAACTTTACTCATATTTCAACGCCTGCACGAGAACTACAGTGGAGGTAGAGCGCGTGCACAAACGTTTGCTTCCGGTTGTCGCTGCGGCAACCGTATACATGCTCAGCGCAAGCGTTGCAATGGCTGAGTTCAAGTCAGAGCCGAAGATTACCAGAGAGTTCGACATAGCTCACACTCTAGCTACCGTACCTGCCGGAAGGGCCAGACACGCAGGCACAGCTGCGGTCAAAGCCGATCGAACCGAGCCCGAGAAGAAGCAAGAGAGCGACTCTAACTCTGACGCGAAACAAGCAGGGAACGAAGCTCCTTTTGTCCACAATCATTATGTATTGACCGGCATGCTCCCGATGAACGGATTTCATAAGGGAGATCCGACGGTGGTTATCGTCGATAAGGGCAGTCACAGCAGCTTCGCTCTCCAACTTCAAGGCGAGAGAATCGTTCGAACCCTGACGATCTCCAACGCCATCGGCACGACGGAGAAACCGACTCCGCCAGGTCGATACACTGTAGTGAAGAAAGAGATGTATCCGAAGTGGTTGCCCCCCAAATCAATTGATCCAAAACAGAAGGTGGTACCCCCATACAATCAAACCCACAAAAATCCCCTGGGAGTAGCGGCCATCTATCTCAACAAGTTCGAGATCGATCTGCATGGCACCAACACCCCGGGACAGATTCGGAAAAGCGCCAGCCATGGTTGTATACGACACTCTAATTCGGACATGCTGAAACTGTACGGAATGGTGGCGGACGGTGATGTTGTCTATATAGTCAACAAGTTTAGAGGTAAAGTTCTAAGCCGAGCCGATTTTCCCAAGCGATCCAACCCTTCATCGATGAGGTCGGAGTCGGTTCCGGATTCTCAGCCACCTCGCAGGCATAAAGGAATGTCGCTGGTCTGGTATACGGTTGACACATAAGCACAGTTGCTCAGGCGATCTCGCGAAACTGTTGCTTGTATAAACTGGCATAGGCACCGTTTTTGACAATGAGGTCGGAGTGCCGTCCGCTTTCGATCACCCGGCCTGCTTCAACGACGAAGATGACATCCGCTTTGAGGATGGTGGACAGCCGATGGGCAATAACCAGACTGGTGCGGCCGGACATGAGCGGCACAAGCGCGTCTTGAATGAGCGATTCGTTGTGAGAATCAAGCGAACTCGTCGCTTCGTCCAGGATCAATATTTTGGGATTCTTCAACAGCACGCGCGCGATCGCCAATCTTTGCCGCTCGCCACCACTGAGCTTGTGTCCGCGTTCCCCCACCACTGTTTTGTAGCCCAGAGGAAGAGCGGCGATAAAATCGTGAATGTTGGCGGCTCTGCAGGCGGCGTGTACGTCCTCTTCCGTGGCGTCAGGCTGAGCGTAGAGCAGATTGCTCTCGATCGTGTCGTGAAAAAGATACGTCTCTTGGGTGACAACACCGATGTGCGATCGCAAAGAAGAAAGTTTGACCTCGCGTATATCGGTTCCATCAACAGCGATTAGCCCGCTTTGTGGATCATAGAATCGGGGAAGCAGGTGCGAGATGGTTGTATTACCGGCGCCGGACGGACCTACGAACGCAGCCATCTTTCCAGGCTCGATGTCGAAAGAGATATCACTTAGCGCCGGCCGATCGGCAGAGTATGCAAAACTGACGTGTTCGAATCGAACCTTTCCGGCGATTGTATCGAACACTCTTCCATTTTCACTGGCAGTGCCTTCCGCTTTCATATCGAGATAGTCGAAGATGCGCTCGAATACAGCCAGGGCGCTCACTACCTGTACCTGCACACCGGCCAGCGCCGACGCGGGTGTGTACAGCCGCCCGAGCAGTGCCACCAATGTCACCACCACGCCTATCGTAACGCTCTTGTTGATGGCGAGCCATCCTCCGTACAGCCAGACAAGCGCGGGACCGACTGTAACCATGGCTGTGATGACGGCGAGAAACCATCGCCCGATCATGGCCAAGCGAATCTCTTGCTGCATCAAAACCGTTCCCACCCCGTAAAATCTCGATTTTTCGTAAGGCTCTCGCACAAACGACTTGATCAAGGTGATACCGGATATGGAGAGGGTCTCCTGAGTGAGAGAGTTAATCTCGTCACGCTTCTCGCGCGTCATCTTGCGCACCTGGTACATGCGACGCCCCACCGGCCAGATGGGAAGAATCATGGCGGGAACCACGATCAAGGAAAGAAGAGCAAGCCGCCAGTCGAGAACAAAAATGGTTACACTAGTGGTGATTAGAACAAAGATGTTCGATATCACCGGCACCAGAGTGTTCGTCAATACTGTGTCAATGCTTTCAACGTCGTTACCGACGCGATTCATGATTTCCCCGGTTTTAGTGCTGGTGAAAAAATCGAGCGGCATGTGGTGCAGATGCGATACCAGGCTGCACCTGATATCACGGACGATGCCTTCGCCCATGACCGAGCTGAGGTACCCCTGGCCGACCGAGATGAGCGCCACAACCATGGATGCCACAACCATGCCGACGACATACATGGTGAGCAGATTCATGTTGCCGCTTGGAATGGCTTTGTCGATAATCGCCATCGTAAACAATGGCGGCAACAACCCGAGAATGGAAGAGGCAAGAATGCAGACTACGACGAGCCCCTCTTCCTTCCAATACGGTCTGAACAGGTCGGCGATTCTTCTCCAGTTGACCGGTTTCCGAACCTTCGGCCTGTCCGGATTGAAAACATTGGACCACATCAAGTGGACTGGTGGACCACCGCCGAACATATGCCTCCTATATATAGCGCTCCGGCGCCTCGCTGCGCTCGGCTTCTCCGCTTTGTATTGAACATGCTCGACTCTTAATA
>Ga0206829_10220_pt1 | contig 19315 bp, 18 predicted proteins | sample Alteio_BWOrgCont_75_FD_152862 | JGI IMG/M metagenome (GOLD analysis project Ga0206829, IMG submission 152862) | Enriched cells from forest soil in Barre Woods Harvard Forest LTER site, Petersham, Massachusetts, United States -... | ecosystem: Environmental > Terrestrial > Soil > Temperate forest >... | reverse complement strand
CAATTGACAACGCCCAGAATGTCAATTGTACATTATCAATTGTCAATTATTTTGTATTTTTGCGGCATGGAAACACATACCTATAAGTTGTTATTAAACAAAGAACCGGAGGGCGGATACACCGTAAGGGTGCCTTCTTTGCCCGGCTGCGTAACATGCGGCGATAATGTAGAAGAAGCTATCGAACATGCAAAGGAGGCAATTGAATTGTTCCTGGAATGCCTGATTGAAGACGGCGAACCGATTCCTGATGATCAGAATACATTGGAATATTCGATCACAGTTACGGCATGAGCGATGTCCACTCCTACACGCCAAAGGAACTCATTAAACTTTTAGAACGAAAAGGATTTGTTTTGAAACGTAGTAAAGGAAGTCATCATATCTATAAGCATCCTTTTACTAAGCATCAGGCAGTAATCCCTATGCACAAAAAGGATTTGTCAAAAGGAATATTCTATGAAATCCTTAAACAGGCTGGCATTGATAAAGATGATTTGTAAATGGATTTCTTTAAGGTAAGAAGCAATACCGAGATTGCAAGAGGGAAGTTCTTGAAGGAGTTATGAGTTATGAAGTATGTCTATGAGTTTGGGGACAACTCATAAACATACTTCATAACTAAACAGTTTGTCTAATAAGCCAATAATTCCTTCATCCTGACAGCAACCTTATCGGCATTCGGAAGCATGGTGAATTCCAATAAAGAATTCAAAGGAACAGCCGGCATATTCCCCGAACCAATTATAAAAACTGGTGCATCAAGGTGATGGAAACATTCTTTCTGTATGCGTCCTGCAAGACTTTGAGCAAAGGTATTGAATATAGGTTCTTCGGTAACTACCAAACACTTGTTATGCTTCTTGACTGAAGTAAATATCGCAACTTCATCAATAGGATGGATAGTGCGAAGATCAATGATTTCAACTTGCCCCTGGAACTTCTTGGATGCATTCTTTGCCCAATAGACACCCATACCATAAGTGATAACAGTCATGGTTTGTAAACCCTTTACCTGCGCCTCTTTTGGATTAATTTCCTGAACCATTCTTGCTTTACCAAAGGGAATAACGTAATTCTCATCAGGCTCAATTGTTTTAGCTTCTTCAGTACCTTTAATCTTTGACCAATAAAGACCTTTATGCTCAAATATTACACATGGATTTGGATCATAGTAAGCAGATTTTATCAAGCCCTTTAGATCAGCTCCGGTGGAGGGATAAGCAATCTTGATACCACGAATATTTGCAAGGACGGACTCTACACTTGACGAATGATAAGGACCACCACTGCCATAAGCACCGATAGGCACCCGAATGATACAACTCACAGGGTATTTGCCATTCGATAAATAGCAAGAACGGCTGACTTCTGTAAACAATTGATTCAAGCCGGGCCAGATATAATCCGCAAACTGAACCTCTACAATAGGCTTACATCCGGCAGCAGACATACCAACAGTACTTCCTATGATATAAGCTTCCTGGATAGGAGTATTAAATACACGATCATCACCAAAAGTCTTGGCGAGAGTAGCAGCCTCACGAAAGACTCCACCTAATCTTCCGCCGACATCCTGTCCATAAAGCAGGCATTCAGGATGCTTTGCCATCAATTCTTTTATAGCAAAGAGGGCACAATCAACCATCACCGTTGGTTCCTTATTAGAGGGGCTTCTCTCACCTTTTTCTTCGGTGATAGGGGTAGGGGCGAAATCATGTGTGAATAAATCTTCGGGTCGCGGGTCTTCTGAATTATAAGCCTTCTCAAAATCTTCGAGAACAATCTTTTTTGATAAGGCTTCAATATCTTCCAAAACATTTTCATCAAAGCCCAAATCAATTAATTGTTTCTTAAATATAGGGAGCGGATCTTTCTTTAAAGCTTCCTCCAAATCATCACGATACCATTCCTTTCTCACGCCGGAGGTATGATGTCCAAGCAAAGGTACTTTGGCATGAATCAAAAATGGTCGCCGTTCTTTACGAACTATTTGAATAACCTCATAAAGTGTTTTATAGGATTCGAAGAAGTTGTTGCCTTCAATCGAACGAACCTCCAAACCTTTGAAGCCTTTTGCGTATTCGGCAGCATTCATTGCTCTTGTTTCCTTTGCATTTGCGGAAATATCCCATTCATTATCCTGAATAAAATAGATGATGGGGTATTGATGCAAAACTGCCATCTGAAAAGCTTCTGACACTTCCCCTTCCGTAACAGAGGCATCGCCCATCGAACAAATCACCACTGGTTTATCGTCGCCTTTGTAGGGAGAAATATTCTGACTTTCCAGGTAATGAATGCCCATTGCTATGCCAGTTGTTGGGATGGCTTGCATACCTGTAGCGGATGACTGATGCGGAATCTTTGGCATATCATCGCGCTTTAGACTTGGGTGGCAATAGTAAGTTCGACCGCCTGAAAAAGGATCATCTCGCTTTGCCATCAACTGCAACATCAATTCAAAAGGCTTCATGCCGATGCCTAACAGAATGCTGTCATCACGATAATAAGCTGATAGGTAATCCTGGGGTTTTAATTGCAAGCCCAGAGCCAACTGCACGGCTTCATGACCACGGGAGCAGGCATGCACATACTTGGCTGTGATGGCAGAACGCTCTTCATATAAATCAGACATCGCTCTTGCGGTCGTCATCAAATTATAAGCCTTTAGCAAGATTTTTTCAGGAATGATAATCTCTTGTTTCCTGTCCTCTTTAGCAGGGTTTGGAATCTTTGTTTCTGTTAGCATGGTGCGAAATTAGGAATTCCAATGGAAAGATTATCAGATAAGGGGAATAATGGTATAGAGGTATATGGTATAAAGGTTTATTCAGAAGTTACAGAAAAGTATATCGGTTGCAATCAATAATGAGAAAATAAATATGGAATGGGAAGTACGAAAAATGAGGCATAATTTATTATTTATAAAACAGGATGGTAGTACAACCAAACATGACGCAACAACAACCAACGCGGATGCTTGAACAATGAAACTGGACGCAATAACAATCAACCCGGATGCTTAAACAATGCCCGCAGGTGCTTAAACAATGAAACCGGATGCTTAACCAATGCCCGCGAGTGCTTAAACAATGAAACCGGATGCTTAAACAACCGCCGCGACTGCGAAAACAACCGCTGCGGGTGCTCCACCAACTGACCCGGATGCAAGAACAACGAAACAGGATGCTCCACCAAGCGCCGCGACTGCAAGAACAAGCGCCGCGACTGCAAGAACAATCAAAAATCCTGAAATGAAAACAGTGATTATAACTTGTTGATATACAATTAAAACACTTATTTTCAGAGGGCAAATACCGGTGATTTTTGTGTTTTTTATTTTGTAATTTTTTTCGGTGGGGTTTTCTGGAATTTTTGGGAAATAGTTCTTGAGAAAAGTTATTTGGAGGAAATTTTACAACAGATTTCTTGGGTTTATACAGATGATATTCGATGAGGATTAAATTTACGTATACTTGTTTTGACGTTAATTTATTTGTGTATTTTTGTCGCTTGAAAATAAAACCGAATTATTGATGAATGAAATGAATTGCTCACATGCCTAAAATAGCTGTCTTTAAATTTTTTACCTTTTATATCTTTGCTTATGATGCTATGAATGAACCTCCCCATCTTCATGTTGCTAAAGAAAAAGGTAACAGACAAAGGTCTGCAAAAATTTGGTTAAAGACATTGGAAGTGGCGGAAAAAGGCAGTTTGACTGACGCTGAACTTAAACAAGCAATTAGACTTATAAAAGAAAATCAGAAACTGTTAATTGACACATTTAACAAAGTAAAAGCAGGTAAAAAAGTAACAACAATAAAATTAAAATAAAAATGAAAAGCGTATTAAAAAATAAGACTATGAGTATCGAAAAAATACTCTTCGACATACCAGGAAAAATTACCATAAAATTGGAGGATGGCAGAATCATTATTACTCCATTAAAGTATTTTCCCGAATTGCAAAAACTTTCTGTGGAGAAAAGGAAAAAACATACCATTGTAGATGACAGAACTATTTTATTTTCTTTTGCAGATTCTATCTATCATCTCGAAGATTTTATCGGCTTGGAAAGCAATTGGAAGCAACGGTAATTATGTACAGGGCAATACGAAAAATGAATTGCAAATTCAAAACTCTTGGGACGGGATTAAAAATCCCGACCAGCGCATACGTCAAAGAATCCCCGAATGTCGAGGGTTTCGGAACATCCCGACCAGCGGGAGATAAAATAATGTATATTCGCCCTTTAGTAGCTGAAAAAATGTGTATGGATAGGAGACAAAAGGAAAACGAAATAAAAGGATTGAAAATCCTTAGTGAGAAGGCAACGGATTGCAAATCCGTCGGAGCAATACGTTATGCATATCCTGCGGCTCTGGGATGAAAGAAAAGAAAGATCGTGTTGATGATGCATTGCATGCCACCCGCGCTGCCGTTGAAGAAGGCATCGTACCAGGAGGAGGCGTTGCATACATCCGTGCGATCTCTGCGATTGATAAATTAGAAGGCGAAAACGCTGACGAAACTACAGGCGTAGCTATCGTGAAGAGAGCTTTAGAAGAGCCTCTTCGTCAGATAGTTATCAATGCCGGTGTTGAAGGTTCTATCGTGGTTCAGAAAGTGAAAGAAGGTAAAAATGATTTCGGTTTCAATGCCCGCACAGAGGTTTATGAAAACCTTTTTGCAGCAGGCGTTATAGACCCAACTAAAGTAACCCGTGTTGCTTTAGAAAATGCAGCTTCAATCGCAGGAATGTTACTAACGACAGTCCCGCACATGCGGGATCGTCAGACATTAAAGAAGAAAAAGGTGGAGGCGGAATGCCAGATATGAGCGGCATGGGCGGAGGAATGGGCGGAATGATGTAATTCTTAGTTCTGCTTAAAAATAAGGAAGAAAGCCCGACAGAGATGTTGGGCTTTTTTAGTTGTTGGAGATTGTTATCAAATTTTATGTAATTTTGGCGCATGGAAGAAAAAATAGAAGGTACGCAAAAAGAATTAAAACTTATCATTCAGCCGAAGGTCATAGATCATCTTGGAATAAAGATGTATCAAAAACCTGTTGATGTAATTTCAGAATTTGTTGCCAATTCTTGGGATGCAGATTCGGAAATTGTAGAGATTTTAATAAAGGATGGAAACATCAAAATTACAGACAGAGGTGTTGGAATGAACTTCTCGCAATGTCAAGATTTTTTTTTGACAGTTGGCAGGGATAGAAGAAAAGATACTGGGAAAGAAGTTTCAGAAGAAAAAGGGCGACCTATTTTAGGGCGAAAAGGTATTGGAAAGTTCTCTGGTTTTGGCATTGCTAAAACCATTGAGATAACAACAATTTCAAAAGCTAATGGTGAATTAACTTCCTTTGAAATGGACATTGTTGAGATTCTTGAATACGATGTAAAGGACAATCCAAATAAACCAATTAAGGTTTTAAATTATCAGAAACCCGATCCCGAAAGGACAAAAAATTATGGAACTATAGTCACTCTTAAAGGACTTGATACATCTTCAATTGACATTGATATTTTCAAAGAAGAATTAGCAAGACGTTTTTTACTTACACAAATTGCAGATGACTTTACTATAACGGTAAACGGAAATACATTGCCTGATAACTTCTCAAAAGAGTTAGAATTCGTTTTCCCAAGAGACCTTTCAAAAGAGGATAAAATAAAAATAATTAATCAAACTGGAACTGATGAAAAAGGGTGGGCAATAGAAACATTTCAAACCTATGAGATTAAATGGAGAATTGGTTTTTATGAAGAACCCATTGAAACGGAAGAGTTAAGAGGAATTTCCATTTTTGCGAAAGGTAAAATGGCTCAAAAGCCATTCTTCTTTGATATCGCTGGTGGCATTTCAGGGCAAATGGGATTAGAATATATTACAGGGCAAGTGATTATGGATTTTATTGATACAGGTAGTAACGACTTAATTGCAACTGAAAGACAAAGAATAAATCTACAAGGTGAATTAGGAAAACATATTAAAGAATGGGGAATTGAAAGGATAAAACTTTTAAGTTCAATTTGGAAACAAAGGCGTTCTGAAAAAAGATTACAGGAATTAGAAGAGAAGTTAGGTGAGTTTAAAGAAAGATTAGGTAATTTACCGGCAAGTGAAAGAGCGGTTGTAAGATCAGTTTTATTGAAAATTGCTTCCTTTGAAAGATTAGGACAAAAAAGGTTCAAAGATTGGTGTAATGATATTTTGAACTTTTGGGAGAAGGGAAGATTAAGAGAATTAATAACCCAAATTTCTCAAACCCCAAATATTGATGAGATGAAATTATTAGAAATGTTATCTGAAGCTGACTTTCTAACTGCACTTAATATTGCTGAATCTGTTAAAACAAAAATCCTTGCAATTGGGGAGCTTAAACAAAGGATAAATCACAAGCAATTAGAAAACAAAGTAAGGGACTATATTTACGAGCACCCTTGGATTATTCATCCAAAATGGGAAAGTTTTAAAAAAGAAAGAGGTGTCGAAAATATAATTAAAGATTCTGGAGTTAAAAATCTAAATTATGAACCTTTCAATGGAAGAGTTGATATGGCATTATCCTCTGGATCTAATTTATTGCTTGTAGAATTTTTAAGACCAGGTGTGCCTATTGATAGAGATCATTTGGATAGGATAAACTATTATGTTATGGATATTAGAGATGCTCTACATAAGGAAACGGGTAATACTCTTAGAACCGTTGAAACAGCATATGTAATAGGAGATAATTTTAAAGATATTAATGCTATTAGAGAAAGAATTTCGCAATTAGAAAGAGACCATATTTTGGTTCTTACTTGGGATGGGCTAATTTCTCAAGCTTTGAAACAATGGGAAGATTATTTAGACTTATTGAAAGACCGCAATCCTAATGATAAACGAATTCAAGATTTATAAGTGATGGAACTTTTATCAATTGATATTTTCAGCGGTGTAGGAGGACTAAGTGAGGGGATGCATCAAGCCGATTTCAAAACGAAAATTGCTTTTGAGATTGATGAGATTGCTTCTAAGGCTTACCGATTAAATCATCCTGATACTACTGTTATTACAAGGGATATTCGTAAAGTATCTATTGCTGAAATTAAGAGAGAACTTAATGGAAAAACAATTCATCTATTAGCCGGTTGTCCGCCATGTCAAGGGTTTTCATCCATGAGAAGATTGAATAGAGTTGAGCCAGTTGAGGATGACAGGAATGATTTGGTGATGGAGTTTGTTCGGTTAGTAAAAGGTTTGAAGCCTTATACTATCATGATGGAGAATGTGCCTGCTCTTATTAAATATGATTTGTTTTTAAAGGCAGTTGATATTTTGAGAAATGAACTTCATTATAAAGTTGATTATAAAGTTGTGAATGTAAAGGATTACGGAGTTCCACAAAGTAGAAGAAGGTTGGTATTAGTTGGTTCTCGAATTGGCGAAATAAAAGTTGCTGAATCTTTAAATGTAAAAGCAACAGTTAGGCAAGCTATAGGTAAATTACCATTGCCGGAAAATTCTAAAGATCCGATTCATAAGATATTTCCAACACATAATTCAATGGTTCAAAAAAGAATTGAGCTTACACCAAAAGATGGAGGAAGTCGAAAGGATTTGCCTAAGAAATATTTATTGAAATGTCATGAAGGTTTGAATGTCGGATTTAATGATGTTTATGGTCGTTTGCGTTGGGATGTTCATTCAACAACAATTACTGGTGGTTGTTTGAATCCTTCCAAAGGAAGATTTTTACATCCAGAACAAAACCGTTGTATTTCCGCAAGGGAAGCGGCATTGCTTCAATCATTTCCTGCTAAATATAAATTTCCAAAGGATATTCCAATTACAAAACTCGCCTTGTTAATTGGCAATGCTTTGCCTCCAAGATTCAGTTATATTCAATCCCAGAATATCAAAGAACATTTAGTCAAATATCTTGGCTGATATTTTTTCAAACGAGAAACGAAGCGAAATCATGTCGAAGATTTCAGGGAAAGAAACCAAGCCTGAAATTCTAGTTAGAAAGTTTCTTTTTTCAAAAGGGTTTCGTTATAGAAAAAATCAAAAGTCATTACCAGGATCACCTGATATTGTTTTGAAGAAATACAACACAATAATCTTTATACAAGGTTGCTTTTGGCATGGACATAAGAATTGTAAAAAAGCAAGTATGCCTTCTACCAACAAAGAATTTTGGGAAGTGAAAATTCATAAGAATATTGAAAGGGATAAAAGAGTGAATGAAGAATTACGAAAGTCAAAATGGAAAGTAATAACCGTTTGGGAATGTAAAATCAATAATAAAAAGTCTTTTGAGAAAACCATGAATAAGATTGTTGCAAAATTGAATTAAGCCATCAATTTTTTGAGTTATTCTTTAATCGTGTTATGACATTACCTTTTTGGGGCAATGCAATAAAAAGATTATTAGTAAGATTAATATTATTGAAAGATTTGAAAAATGAAACCGTTAGCAGCCAAAAAGGCAGCACGAGGATTCGTTTCTAAATCGTACCTTTCTTAGGTCTTGTAAATGCAATACCGCTCACTCCTTTATATTCAGCAGTTTTTGGTCCGTAAGCAGAACCTATCACGGCTTTGGCTGCCAATGCCGTATCTACTACACCTGTGGTAGCATCATAAAGAATATGGTTTCTGGCGATGCGGGCAGCAGTAACAGCGGGTTGGAGATTTATGACCGCTTGATTTTGTTCGAGCATGACAGCAAGGAGGGTCTGGAGAGCAGTTAGTTTCACATCAGATATATTGGTAACATAAATGGAAGTGCCGGCAATAAAGGAAACCAAATCCTGAAAATGATCATAGAGATTGTCAAAAGATTGCTGCGACACAGAGATATAGTTAGGGTCTTCGATAGTAGGGTCTATCGCCACAACCCGCACACTGCGCACTTTTCTTATTAAAGATGCACATTTTTCTTTTTGAGCAGGAGTAACACCATTAGATGAGGCAAGGGCTTTTGCTATTCTTGTCAAAAGTTTTTTCATACCTGCATTAGTTTCTTTACGGGCTTGTTGAGCAGGAGTATAAGGTCCTAAGGCAGTTCCTACAGCGGCTACAGCATCAAGTGCGTCATTGTATAATATCGTCATTGCTGCTACAAACAACATAATGTTTGCCGGATTGTATTTTATACCAAGAGAAATACAATACTGAATGACCCGATATAAGTTGGCGACATTCTTTCCAATGCCGGTGTCGGAGGTGGAAATCTTTTTAGTTAAAACTTTGACAGCGACATTATTTGTGGCTTTTTTGGCAGCAACCTTCTTGGAAGAACCTTTTCGGCTTCCACCTTATACAGGAGCGGATACTCTTGATTTAGAAACTTTCTTGGCAGGAGTGTTACCTATAGAAGGCACTGTGGCGGGCTTGTTAGCGTTTTACTTTGCTTTTCTGTTGGACATAATTTGATGTATTTATTTTGCTTTTGAAAGTGACATTATTGCCTTAGCGGACAAAGATAGCAAATAGTTTCGTTAAAGTCAATATTTCGTTTGATGATATTTGTTAATTTCAATCTTTTTAGAAAACTATAATTGCTATATTTGTTTTAACCAAAATTTTTTATGTATTTTTGTCCCCACAAAAGAAAATTATTCCCCTCCTGATTTTATTCAAAAGCACCTATTCCTTTCCTTCCATTAGGACAAATGATTTTACAAAATATTAAAAAATGAAAAAACTCTTTTTATTGACCATTTCAATTTTAATGTTCAATTTTATTTTTGCTCAAAACGAAGAATTTGAGTTAGGAAAAATTGATATTAAAGAACTTCAAAATAATGTTTGTCCTATAGATTCTAATGCCGGAGCTTATATCATTGCAGAATATGGAAACACCTATTCTGAAAAAGAATCAATGGATAATTATAGTTTGGTTTTTAACAAAAAAATCAGAATTAAAATTATCAAAAACTCTGAGGTAAATCAAGGAACTTTTCGGTTTCAACTTATTTCATCCTATAGCGGTTTTGAAAAATTAGAATACATTTCGGGATATACTTATAATCTTGAAAATGGAACAATAGTCAAATCAAAATTAAAAAATGAATCTCAATTTGAGGAACTCCTGAATGCGAACAGAAAAGAGATAAAAATAAGTATGCCAAATGTTAAGGAAGGGAGCGTGATAGACCTTGAATACACCATTCGTTCCCCATACCTTTGGAATGTTCGAAATTGGCAATTTCAACATGATATTCCAGTACTTTTATCACATTATAATTTTAAAGCTTCTTCTTATTGTACCTATAAAGGAATGTTGCATGGTTTAATAAAAGTCGAGACTCCGGAAAATGAAAATAATTCTAAGAAAAACGGTAAGAGCTCATCCGGTACTCATGATCAAAAAACTTATATTGCTACAAATGTCCCTGCATATAAAGAAGAGCCTTTTATGTTGTCTCCAAAAAATTATATCTCTTATGTTGAATACGAATTGGAATCAGTGAGTTTCCCAGGTCGTTCAACAAAAAACTATTCAAAAGACTGGGTCACGATTCGTAAAGACTTACTTGATAATAAAGATTTTGGAGATCTGTTAAATGATGCATCATTTTTGAAAGATACTCTTGAAAGAATTAATTTCGGAATTTATGATCCAAAAGAAAAAGCAAAAACCATTTACAATTATGTTCGAACCAATTTTAAATGGAATGGAAGGGAGGGAATTTACGCTCATAAAAAACTGAAGACAATTGTAAAAGATAAGACGGGAAGTATAGCGGAAATCAATCTTTTATTAACAGCAATGCTAAAGCAGGTTGGGTTCAAATCTTATCCTGCAATATTGAGTACAAGAAACAATGGTGTTATTCTTATGTCATATCCTTTGATAGATAAATTTAATTACGTTATTTCTACTTTAGTAGTGGCAAATGACACAATATTGCTGGATGCTACAAGTCGCAATTGTCCTTTCGGAAAGGTGCCTTTCAGATGCTTAAATTTTCAGGCAGAAATGTTAGGAGAAAAGGAAGCAGTAACGATTGACATTAATCCTAATACGGAAAACTCAGAATTTAAAATTGTTGATTTGAAAATGAACCCTGCAACATTAGCATTATCAGGTAAAATCCAATCGAAGAGTAAAGGATATAAAGCCTTGTCAAAAAGAAATGACTTTTTTGATACCTCCAATAAAGATGAATATGAAAAGAAAATATTGAATAAATATCCAGGCTTAACTATCGGGTCTTATGAATTCAAAGATTTTGATTCAGTTGAAAAACCTGCAATATCCATATTTGATGATGTTGAAATTACCGGCAAGGTAGAATCGAATGGTGATATTTTAACCATAAACCCTTTGTTGTATGACCTTTCAAAAAAAAATCCATTTAAAGATGAAGATAGGAAATATCCCGTTGATTATGGGTATCCGGAAACAATTTCGTATATTTTTAATTTTGAAATCCCCAAAGGATATATGGTGGATGAACTTCCTAAATCAGCAAAGATTTTATTGCCCGATAATGGAGGCAGCTATGAATATAATATTGAAGAAGCAAATGGGAAAATTCAATTATTATCTAAATTTATTTTGTCAAAAACTTTTTTTGTTGGTGATGCTTTCAAAGAACTACGAGAATTTTACAATCAAATTATAACCAAAGAAAATCAATTGATAGTTTTAAAAAAAGGTAATACAGCCAATCTTATAAATAAATAAAACATGAGGTATTTTAAAATTTATTTAATTCTAATAGTCTTGCTTTTTTTTAATCCAGGAAAGGGATTTTCCGGTGAAGACTTAAAATATTCTGCTTTTTTAATCCCTGAAGAATTAAAAAAAGATGCTGATTATGTAGTTCGGCAAAGCGACATAACTTTTAAAATTATAAATAAAGGACATGCCTTATACAAAAAGCATTTTGTAATAACTATTCTAAATAAAAACGCGGATATGGAAGCTGCTTTTGAACAAAATTATTCTAAGCTGTTAAAGATTAAAGATTACAATATGTCCATTTATGATGGTTCAGGAAAGCTTTTCAAAAAGGTAAGTAAATCGGATTTTAAAGATGAAGGTGCCGTTTCCAACATGCACCTTTATTCTGATGACAGAGTAATTAAATATGAGCCATCTATGTCAAAATATCCATATACGGTGGAATATAATATTGAGGAAGATGATTATTTGTTGATGGTCTATCCCTCATGGGTTTCGCAAAATAATTGGAAAGAAGCTGTTGAAAATTCTACATTCAAGTTCATTGTTCCAACAGGATTTGCTTTCCAAAAAAAGGAAAGAAATCTGAAAGATTCTTTAGTGATAACTAACAAGAAAAAAGAAGTTGAATACCTTTGGAAAGCCTCTAATTTGCTTGCTAATGAATACGAACCATACAGCAATGGTATTATGGAAATTGTACCGAATGTAATTTTAGCTCCATATCAGTTTGAAATAGCAGGTTATGAAGGCAACCTGGATTCCTGGAAATCTTTTGGACAATTTATTTTTAATCTTAATTCTTCAAAAAATATTCTTTCTGAAAAAACAGTAAATGAAATAAAAGATATCGTTAAAACAACATCAGATCAAAAAGAACAGGTGAAATTGCTCTATCAATACATGCAAAATAAAACAAGATATATCAACATTAAAATAGGCATTGGTGGATGGAAGCCATTTGATGCATCCATTGTTGATAAATTGGGTTATGGTGATTGTAAGGCTTTGAGTAATTATATGAAAACTATTTTGGATGCTGCCGGAATTAATTCATTTTATACCTTAATATATGCTGGAGAAAATGTAAGAGATATAGCGACAACCTTCCCAAGAAATTACTTTAATCATGCTATTTTATGTGTGCCATTTTCAAATGATACACTGTGGCTGGAATGTACAAGTCAGAAAATACCTTTTGGATATTTAGGGGGATTCACATCAAACAGACATGCCTTAGTAATTACTCCTAATGGTGGATTGTTACTGGAAACGCCCAAATTAAATGTAAATGATAATTTGCAGATTAGAACGGCAGAGGTAAATTTGGATTCCTCAGGTGGTGGAACAATATTATCAAAAACAAAATATACAGGTGTTCAATTTGATGAAAGAGAAAGGTTTTATTTTGCCAATGCCGATGATCAGAAAAAACTTTTATATCAAAATTTAGATCTGACAGATATAAAAATAGATAACATGAATTATGAAATGGATAAAGGTGAACATCCCTCCATTTCAGAATCATTAAATCTGTCTATTAAAAATTATGCAACCCTAACGGGCAAAAGAATGTTCTTGAATTTGAATTTGTTGAATAAGGCGACTCGCTTGCCATCGGCAGTTAAAGAAAGGAAAACAAGCATGAATTTAAATTGGGCATTTAATGATATTGATACCGTAATCTATCATATTCCTGATGGCATGAAAGTAGAATATTTGCCCGAATCCAAGGAACTGAAATCAGATTTTGGATATTATAAAACAGAGATCAAAATAGAAGGAAAAAAAATAACTTATATCAGAACATTCATTCAAAACCGGGGAAATTTTCATGCCAACAGATATAAGGATTTTATTGATTTTAGAAAACAAATTTTAAACTTTGATGGCGTGAAAGTTTCATTAATTAAAAGCGATGGTTAGGATTTTATTTAGAAACTTTCCTGGCAAGTGTATTACTTTTTCACGTAGTGAAAATACCTAAAATCAATACCTCTCACCCCTTTATATCCAGCAGTTTTTGGTCCTAAAACAGAACAATTAATTAAGGCTTGTTCGTCTTAATTATCCGAAGAATAGTCTCCTAAACTCAACTCCTTTATATTACCATTTATCCTGACATGATTGCCAAGCATGGAGTTGTGAAGAACAGAATTTGAAACCTCTGTATGCTCTTGAATGATACTGTTGCTGATGACGGAGTTCTTGATTTTACAATGTTCTGAAATAGAAACATGCGGACCGATGACAGAGTTTCTGATCTCTGCATGTGCACCAATGAAACAAGGTTCTATGATGATCGAATTTTCATAATGAACCTTGTCCCTGTTATTCACAGTGATGGTTTTATTAAGTTCCAAAATCCTTTTGTTGGTATCAACAGTAGCGTCTTTGTTGCCGCAATCCATCCATTCGGTTACCTTTCCTGGAAGAATGACTTTTCCTTTCTTCATCATATTCTCCAAAGCAACTGTCAGTTGAAATTCACCTTTGTCTTTGATATTATTATCCAAAAGAAATTTTATTTCCTGCCGTAGGTTTTCACCATCTTTGAAATAATAAATTCCGATAATTGCAAGATCAGAAATGAATGTATCAGGCTTCTCTACAAAGGCGATGATTTCATTCTTATCATTCAATTTCACAACCCCGAAAGACCTTGGATCTTCCACTTTATTAACCCAAACAATTCCATCAAGAACGTTCCCATCATAATTATTCGGATTAAAATCTCCACGAAACAAAGTATCTGCAAAAGCCACTATCACCTTGCCTTTCAAAGAATCCTTAGCGCAATAAATAGCATGAGCCGTGCCCAGAGGTTCGTCCTGATAATAGATACTTCCCTTCGCTCCCAGGTGCTCTGCTATCTTAATAAGTTTGTTCTCTGTCTCACTTCCGAAATCCCCAATGATGTAAGCCACTTCATCCACCTTTTCATCACAGGCGGCTACAATATCTTCCACCAGCCTTTGAACAATTGATTTGCCTGCAATCGGCAATAAAGGTTTAGGAGTAACTAAGGTATGCGGGCGCATTCTTTTGCCCATTCCAGCCATCGGCACTATAATCTTCATATTTTATTTAGTTTTTTGATTAATTCCATGTTACATTAGATGCAAGGAAAATACCTTGAAGCTATGTTTGTTAATAAGAAAAATTTACTTCAGAAAATTTTGTTTAAATATCATCGTCTCGTTTCATAATTAAGGCTGCAAATATAGGATAAAATTAGTCGAGGATAAGGCTGTTTACCGAATGGAATTTCCAAAAAAAAGATGGAAACCTGCTTTCGTTTATTATTTACAAAAGTGATTTAGAATTTTAATTCCTTGAAGATACATGCTTTATTGATTCAAATTCCATAAAATCCCAAAAGCAGGGTTTTGTAGGGATTAACTTTACTAAAGCTTTTAGCTTTTGTAAAGTTAGGAAAAATGCTGCCTATATAATAGGAGTGTTTTGTGGCATCGGATAAATGACTTTTGGAAAACTGATTAAAATTCCACAAAATCGCAAAAACAGGGTTTTATAGAAACAACTGTTTTGGAACATAAGTAATACTGATAAACCTTCCAGACACTTGTTTTGGAGCTTTAGCAATAATAGCTAACTCTCAAAACACTTGTTTTGGAGCTTTAGCAATAGTGGGAAGTTTCAGAACAAGTGTTTTGAATACTTTCCACTATTGCTAAAGCTCCAAAACAAGTGTCTGGAAGGTTTATCAGTATTACTTATGTTCCAAAACAAAATTTGCCCCACAAAAGCATTGGAAATATATTAAGCATTATTATATACTTCCCAAATCTGTACTTCAATAATCCTGCTTCAATAGCAAATCATAATAGCTAATACATTCGCTCCATAAGATGTCGCTAAGGCTATGAATAAGAGGAAAAATATCCTTTGTGCTTCCTGCAATCCGCCGCGGTAGCTTGCCAGAAAACCGATAATCATTAATAAAGGAAGGATGTAAAATAGCACCGAATTTAAGAAAAGCCATGTGTAAATAAAAATTAAGAAAACGGTCAGGAGATAAATCAATATACTGACCCTGGTCTCTTTCTTTGCCTTAGGAATCAGGAAATAAATTACAAACCCGATAACGAATAGTACCGGATAAAATAGCAGGGAAAACCATTGAAGGGTGTCGAAGACCCCAGAAACTCCATTGTAGTTGTTTTTTAATGCCATGTCGAAGTCATTGCCATATTTGTGAATCAGGAAATACTTCAAAATAAGAGTCGTGAATAACGAATTAATCAAGGTAGTGAATAAACCCGCAAACAGATATAAATATCTTTTCTTATAAAAGGATTTTAAAGGAGGGAAGAATGGCATGGAGCTACTTGACGATTTCGGCATCACCCATAAGAACAGGGGTGTGATGATGCCCTGTTTCTGCCGGAAACAGCTTACCCTTTACCTTTACCGCCTTGCCAATATCATGCTTGAATTTAGAAGTTTTCTTATCAATGATTAATGTGATTTCATCCACCTTGGTTTTTGTTTCCAAGGCTTCATCACTACCCTTTCCGGGCTTCACATTTATCGGATTGTCAAGATGAAGAATAAACTGCTTTTCCCTTGAATCTTTATCAGGAGTAGCACCAAAGCCTGGTGCACCATAGAATTCATCCTCCATCAACTTGCCGGATAAAATCGAAACCGCAGGCTCATAATAAAAGGTGGAATCTTTGTTTGAAATTTCTTCCTTTTTATTTTTGTGATGAGGTTTTTGAAGAATGGATGCTGTATCTTTTAATTGAGGAATAGAATCTTTGTAAGTCGAGCCTTCCTTGTTTTCATCCTGGTTATTACAGGCAATAATGATTGTGAATATGGCAATAAAGTAAAGTAATTTCTTCATAAGACAGAGGGAATAGTTGACTAAACTTTTTGAGGAAGAGCAAACAAATTACTGTGCCAGCTATCTCTGAAAGGAACCTCCCAATTAGTTCCCAGTTCCTTTTTATTCGCAACAAGATTATTAAATACAATAGTATCCTCAGTGATTAATCCTTCTGAAATCAAATGCTCAAACTCACTTCTGTTGCAGGACTTAACAACATTAATCTCCTTGTAAGCAAAGTTCATCCTGTCAAAGAATGCCACTTGGAATTCATGCTCAAGACCTTTAATAAATCGCGTAGATTTATCTAAAGAACATCCGGAAACAGATTCAAAAGTTTCATCAATAATAATAATCACAAAACGATTGTAACGCACATCAATAGTTGCTTTCAAATCCTTTTCATGAGATTTCCAAGTATCAATAAATTCATTAGAACGTTGAATAATTCCGCTCACTTCATCATTGTTAAGTTCCCTTGTTGCCTGATAAATCAATACTCTTGAGGAATCGGGCATATTTTTAAATTCTGTTATCATATTCTTATTTTTCTTAATTTATAATTCAAGCGCATTAGCGATCAACTCTGCTACATCAAGGACTTTTACTTCCTCCTCTTTGTTTTTGTTTTTGATTCCATCCGTCATCATCGTCATACAAAACGGACAACCTGTGGCAATTATTTTCGGATTCAATTCCAATGCTTCTTCTGTCCGTTCAATATTGATGTCTTTGTTGCCTTTTTCAGGTTCTTTAAACATTTGTCCGCCACCGGCACCGCAACAGAGTCCTTTACTTCTGGAACGTTTCATTTCCATAAGCTCCCCATCCAGCTTCTTGATGACTTCTCTTGGAGCTTCGTAAATATCATTAGCTCTACCCAGATAACAAGGATCATGGAATGTAATTTTCTTTCCTTTGAAATCACCACCTTGAACTTTTATCTTGCCTTCATTCAATAATTTTTGAATTAACTCGGTATGATGAAGCACCTCATAATTACCACCTAATTCAGGATATTCATTCTTTAAAGTATTGAAGCAATGAGGACAGGCAGTCACTATTTTTTTTACTTCATAACCATTTAAAACAGCAATATTATTCATTGCCATCATCTGAAAAAGAAATTCATTCCCGGCTCGTTTTGCAGGATCTCCGGTACAACTTTCCTCTGTCCCTAAAACTGCAAAAGATATTCTGGCATGATGAAGAATCTTAACCACAGCTTTTGTAATCTTTTGTGCTCTTTCATCAAAGCTCCCCATACATCCTACCCAAAAGAGGACATCCGGAACTTGACTATTGGCAAGCATTTCAGCCATTGTAGGAACTTTAAATTGTGTTTCCATTACTATAAATCTTTTGCCCAATTCAACCTGTCTGCAGGAGAAAACTTCCAAGCAGCCTGGTTGTTTTCGATATTAGTAAACATTACGTTCAATTCAGATGGAGCCGCAGATTGTTCCATGACCAAATACCTTCTCAATTCTACGATAATATTTAAGGGGTCAATGTTCACAGGACAGGCCTCAACACAGGCATTGCAGGTAGTACATGCCCAAAGCTCTTCGGGAGTTATGTAGTCATTCAATAAGGATTTATTATCCAATGATGTTGGTTGGGATTTGTAATCCCGTATTTTATTTTTATCAATATTCCTTCCTACTTCTTCCAATCTGTCGCGAGTATCCATCATAATCTTTCTTGGTGATAATAGTTTGCCTGTAATATTAGCAGGACAAACAGAAGTACATCGTCCACATTCGGTGCAAGAATAGGCATCCATCAAATTCTTCCAAGTCAAGTCAGTAACATCCTTTGCCCCGAACTTACTCGGCACCGCATTGGGATCAATCGCAGGCGCAACAAAGGAAGGATCAAGCATTATTTTCACTTCGTTAGTAACAGTAGGCATATTGTTGAATCTCCCTTTGGCATTGAGATTTGAATACCAGACATTAGGAAAAGCAAGCAGGATATGAAAGTGCTTTGAATATGGAATATAATTAAGAAAAGCCATAATGCCGATGATATGAAACCACCAGCAAGAGCGTTCAATAACTTCCAGAAAGCTTGTGGAGAATCCATTGAGCATAGGAACTAAAAACATAGCACTTACAGGGAAAGAACCAACGGGTATATAATGTGCTATTCCCCTTCCCTGCAAGATATAATCAGCGGCATTCATCTTCAGGAAAGCAGTCATCAACAGTATCTCAGAAACGAGAATAATATTAGCATCAGAACGGGGAAAACCATCTAAATCCTTACTGATAAATCTTTTCAGATGTACGATATTCCTCCTGATCAGAAATACTACACATCCTATGATTACCCCTAAAGCCAACCATTCAAAGGAAGCAATCAAAACATCATAAAGCCTGCCGAGAATGCTTGACAAGATTCTATGTGTCCCGAAAATTCCATCTATCAATATCTCTATTACTTCAATATTTATAATAATGAAACCTACATAAACCAGGATGTGCATAATGCCAGCTACAGGGCGAACCACCATTTTCGATTGCCCGATAGCAACTCTAAGCATAGTCTTCCAACGCTCACCTTTGCGATCATTTATTTTGAGGTCTCTTCCAAGATTAATGTTCCTTATTATCTTCCTGACATTGAAAGTAAATAATGATGCGCCAGCCAAAAGGATAATCAGGAAAAGAATATTGTATATGGTCATTATGATTATTGAAGGCGCAAAAATAGCAAGAATTCTGTTAATGAATTTATGTTTAATATTATCCT
>Ga0206829_10219_pt1 | contig 19336 bp, 26 predicted proteins | sample Alteio_BWOrgCont_75_FD_152862 | JGI IMG/M metagenome (GOLD analysis project Ga0206829, IMG submission 152862) | Enriched cells from forest soil in Barre Woods Harvard Forest LTER site, Petersham, Massachusetts, United States -... | ecosystem: Environmental > Terrestrial > Soil > Temperate forest >... | reverse complement strand
TATAAATATCGCTGAAGGCGCCGCCACCTAAACCATAATCGTAAGGCGCTGGATAAGGCGGCTGGCGGAAGCCGAAGTAACCATTGGCCGCGAGCGCTTTACGGAAATAAGTGTTTAACTGGTAAGTGAGGTTAAGATAGCCGCCGTTGTAGCTTGCCCTTTCTGTGGCGCCGGTGAAATACTGGTTCACCAGTTCCCAATACAGGGGCGAGGTGAGGGGGTTGTTATTAATATTGCCATCCTGCAGGCTTTCGTAAACAGCATAGTTACACCAAACCCTTGCACCCGTGATGTAGGTATAGGTGGACTGCCAGGCATCGTAGTTGTTACCAAATATATAGTCCTGGAAGATGCCCCATTTGCGGGTGAGCGCAGAAAGGCAGGCCTGTATGAAGACAATGAATTTAGGCAGGCGTTTATTGGGTGGCAGTGCGCCGATGCCGTAAGTTGGTATGTCGAATTGAAAAGGCATTGTTCGTTTTTTATGGCTGATTAATTATTGTGTGATGGTGAGCGGCGTGGTGGTGAAATTGAGATTATAAAGGCCAGAAGAATCTGTTCTGAGATCGGTGAAGGTGTAGCCGGTGGTTTGCTCGGGCACTATATAGCCTGCGCCGCCGTTGAGGCCGCTGTTCCATTCGCTGAGCACCCATGTTTTGGCATTGACCATATTGTTTGATGTGGGAGGAAATGAAATTCCATAAACACGTGCATTTACGTTTTCCAACTGTACATCCACCACCCCTATTACTGCCCTTATTGCGGCAATGAGGTCGGTGAGTTTCATAAGTCCCACGGGACTGTTGAAACTAACAATGCCTGTGGTGGGAATGGAACGCAGGTAAGCGTTGATGGCAGCGATGACTGTACTTGATATGACGGCTGCATAATTGCCATCATAGACTATGGTTGCCTGGATAAAAAGATTGTCGGCAGGATTGCTGACGGCATCTATATTAATGCCAGGTATGCTTAAAGTGTTCAATGTGGTTTGCAGGGCGTTCAAGGGACCGCCTGCACCCGATGCAAGCTGCGCAGGTGTTGCCCCGCCTTGTGCCACCAATACTTTTGTAGTGCCGAATATGCCGGGCACGATGGCGCATTGTGTGACGATGCGGTAAGCGGGATTGACAACGGGGTAATAAGGGTTGATATTTGTGGTGTCGAACTGGATGATCTGCGGCGTGGTGGCGTTGTACTGAAACACATTGAGCACAAAATTCTGCCACCAAAGGTTTGTCTGCGGCGGGGCCGATGCTATCTGTGTCTCGGTGGTTGAAGTATAGTTATCAAATATCTGCTCGAAGATGGCGATAGCGCCGGCTATGATCCAGAATATTGCGCCTTCCATGTTGTACATGCTCCAGTTGGAGGGCAGAAAAGCGGCAGGGTCTATATTCCTGCCAAACATGGCTTGGACCGTTGTCGTGTAGTCCGATACCATTTGGTTCCATATTGTTTGCTGTGTGCGGGCCATTTTTTATAATTGTTAATTGTTAATGATCAATTGATAATTAATCATTAGTCATTATGATTGTGTCGTTTAATCCGAATTGTCCTGTTTCTGTTGGCGGGTCTTCATATATCACTGTGGTTTGGTCTGGGTCAAGTGGGCTGCCTTTCAGGTCGCTGAAGGATGTTTTAAAATCGAGTATATAATGATAGATGCCTTCGTGTTCTGTATCTTCCTTTTCATCGCAGATGCTTAGTGCGCCGCAACTAATCGGAAAGAATAATTGCAATTGCACTTTTACCAGGTCACGCCATTTATATATTTCGAGGTTTTGGTCAAGGCCGCCTATCAATTCATTCGTACCGCTTGTGCCACCTGCTTCGTAAAAACCATCGTCCTGGAAATCTATGATGTGTATGCGGAAAATAAATTCAGGATAAAGTGTAACGCCCAAACCCATTTTTGAGGGTTTGCCAAACACGGGCTGCACATAGCAGCAGGGCCTTGTGGTGGGCATGCCCTTTTTATTTTTCCATTGGCGGGGCTGGTTGTTCCACACCGCAAGGTTTTGAAACAGCGTGGTGGCACTGGGCATATCGGTGTTGGTGATAAGGCCATTGCTGATGGTATTCATATACGCATTCCAATCGAAGGGGATGGCGGCGAGCTTATCCAGCAGGCTGTTGATTGCGTTTATGAGTTGTGATGTTGGCATGTTGTTAATTGAAAAATTTTTTGTGCGAAGACACACCCCTAACCCCTCTCAAGAGGGGAAGTGTGGCGTAACCCACCGTTAGGCAATTCAAAATTGAATACATTTTCATTGATCATTTTACCCTTACATCTAACTTTAAAACACACTCGCGAATGTTGCGTATTGCGTCCCCTCTTGAGAGGGGCTAGGGGTGTGTCTTTCCTAATTCAGTTCCCTCATTTTTAGTTCTTCTCGTTGTTTGCGTTGTTCTTTTTTTGTGCTGGCCCAGGTGTCCAGTTCGAATGGTTGGAACTGTGTTATGGCGCCTTTCTTTATGTGCACATGCATAAAGGTGTAGTCGTTGCCTGCAACTGCTCGCTCGTCTTCATTAAATTGCCGCTTCACTATGTCTTCAAAATGCCGGAACATATCCGGGCGCACATAGAGGTTCTTCACCGGCACGCAGCGGGCCAGCTCCAGCTTGAGCCTTGTTTCTATGGCGTAGAGCAGGGTTTGCTGTATGGTATTGAGGTCTTCCCATTTCAATGCTTTCATGCGGGTTGTTTTTTTATGGTAAAAGGGCCACTAAGGATGCAAAATCCGTGGTATAGCTGCTGCCGTTTGGCGCACTGCCTCCTATCGTATTGATGGATGCAACAGGTATCACCAGCTTGCCTACATTCTGATGCGTTATAATAAAATCATAGGCGGACTCGGAATAATTTTCCACCACCAGGCCAGTACCCGCAGGGAAGGAGTAAATGATATTGTTTGTTCCGTCCACCACTTTCAGAACCTTGCTGGCTGCTGTGCTTACGCTTGATATTGTGTATTGTGCTGACATATTTTTAGTTTATTTTTATTTTTATTAAAAATGTTTTTATCACTCTTTCATATCTGTAATAGTTCCTTTGGGAAAGCCCAGCACATCTTCTATATATTCGTTCTTCACCGATTTTTTTGCTTGTCCTAAAGTCATTATTAAAGTGGCGGCACTTTGCAGGGCTTCTCTCTTTTCGTTTTCTATAGCCCGCTTTTCGCTATCGTTCAGGTAAACGATGTAACCACCTTCTGGCACTGGTATGCCGAGGTTGCGCAGTTTAGGCAGCAACAGATCATTGTAAACAGGCTCACAAAACAATGCGTCTTCGCTCTGCACGTCACGTAGCGCGGCCTGCACAGGGCTTGCGGCCTTATCATCATTCGTTGGGCTGCCACTTGTTTGCGATGCACCCAGCCTGCCGGGCACAGAACTTATAGCATCTTCATGGCCCAGGAATAGCTTACTGATGTCGCCTTTGCATCGGTGATCGAAATCGTTATAACATTTGTAAGCATCGCCTTTGCTGCTGTCTGAAACAAATTCCAGTCGCTCGCCCATATTGTTCAGCATGATGTAGGCCGACGCACCCATGTTGCGTAGTGCATTTTCCCTGCCGTCCTGCTCAGGGCCCTCCATAGCGTCTGTGTACAGCACACGCAAGGGCTGTGCAAACATTTGTATAAAGTCTGCATTATAGCCTGTGTTGGCGCGCTGTAAGATTTCTAAATAGGCTGCGGGATATAACAAACCATAGCCGCAATTGTTTACGCCTGTGGTGCTGATGGTGGTGACAAAAACATGATAATCGTCCGGCAGGCCTTTTTCGAAACTGGTGCCATTAGGGCTGTAAACAAAATTGGCCACCTCTTCCCTATCGGGGCTAACATGAAAGCGTGTGATGATGGTGGGGTTGAGCGGGTAGCAATCCATAATGCCGGGGTTCTTTTTATGACTGCCTATATCGCCCAGGGAGATAAGACTGTAGCCATAAAATTTCGCGTCCAGCACATAGTTCACAACATTGTGTTTGAACCATCGGCGCTGAAAATATTTTGTCCATGCCTCATTGATGCTGCCATCTTCATTCCTGAATTCGTATTCGCGCAGCAGGGTTAAATTTTTGCGGCGCTGCATGCAGGCAAACACATGTGCGTTCTGCTCGGTATCCAGGTAGCCCTGTTGCATCTTTACCCTGAAGGGCCAGAAAGCAAGCTCAGCCTCTGTTACCCAGCTTCGCCATGTTTCGATATCCTGCTTTATGCGCAGTATCTGTATAGGCACACGCTTGTTACTGAGGTTGCGGTTTGCGTTGTCTGAACCGCCCGCATTTACCCGCGCAGCAAGGTTTGTCTTCTGTTTCGGATAGGCCGAAACAGGGAAGAAATTCGTGGCTTTTGTCAGGGTGCTGATGCTCATGGCTCGTTGGTTTGTTCAGGGGTTAATAGTCCGTACAATACATTTTCGTAAGCTGTGGCGTAGGCCTGCGCTTCTTTGCCGGGCAGGGCGCGCCACTTGCTTATCAGTGCCGATAGCTCGGTGATGAACCCGCTTTTATGATCTGCAATTGTTTGCGGCTTTTTCTGCGCTGCTTTTTTCTTTGGTATGTAAGGCATATCTTAATAAGTGTTTTGCTGTTTTACTTTGCTTCCGAATCTTACTCTTGTGCCGCGCTGCGTTACGATGATGGGCATGAGCAAAGTGGCTTCCCCATTGGCATACATGGCCAACAGGCGCAATGCGCTTTCATAGCGTTCGTTCCATTCTGCTTTAGAAAAATTTACAAGGGCCGATAATTTCCATAGGGTGAGGTCTTTTACACATTCCACAATTTCTGGCGTGCGGTTATCGCCAAGTGTCCAGTAAGTGGTGTTGGTGGGTAGTGTGGCAACAGGTATAGTATAGGCTGTTTGGCTACCCCAGAACTGGCTGTTGGCATTGTTTACAGCATCGTCAGGGAAAACATTTAGAAACGGAACATCTTTGTAAGCGATGTACTGTATGAGGTTGGCGTCGCTTATCTGCCGCGTGGCAAAGGTGCATACATAAGTATAGCCCTTCCAGTACACAATATCGCCCAGCGCATACAGGTTCTGCTCCCCTCCCCTCGCTACATTTATCAGTGCAAACTCAGGCGCGAATGGACCGGCTAGTGTTGCGGGGTTGGGCTGCCCGTGATAAGTGCAGGAGGAAGGATAGGAGGCGTAATAAATGGTGTATTGCGCCCCCAATGAAGACCAGTGGCTGGAATTGAATGTCGCATCGCTGTTGGACGTAGTACAAACATACCCAACACCATTATAGACAATGCAGGCATTAAGAGAATAAGAAGTTGAGGCTACCCAGGCAGGGTAATTGATGATGACCCTGTCGCGCACATTATATTGTTTGGCGGGGTCGTAAGGCAGGGTATCGGTGAACTCTTTATTTACATCATACTTCTGCGTGAGCTTGCCCCTTATCATAGATATGGCCCATTGCTCGGCAGCGGTCCTTTTGGCATCGTTGTTCTGCACAAGCTGTATATAGCTCCTGTCCTGGATGCTGATCTTGTAATCGGGATAATTTAAGTACGACACGTCAATAGCCGGTTTAGCTTATGACGCTCGGAGAAACAGAATGGCGTTCGGGAGTAAAATTACACAAAAATACAAAAAAACTACACAAAAACCTATTTTTTTAAAACATTCAGGGTTTTGCACCTTATCTTATTATTTACATTGTTGCACAGTATCTCGCCATCTGCCTTGGTAAAAGTGCCCAGCAAATGATTGCAGTTGCCACACCTTGCCTGCTTGCCCACAAATTTGGCAGAAAGCCTTCGCACAGCGGGTTTTATGGTATAGTGCGGATTCAAGGCCTCGTGTTCTTTCCATAAGGCAGCGAGGTTTTCATCTTTGTTTTCGGTGCTGCTGAGATGCATGGTGTAGGTAATTTTTTAAACTTTTGCGTCTTTTGACCTGCTAAAATTATGATTAATTTTTTAAACAAAAAAATTATTTTGTGGAGGAGGGCTGAATTAGGCTTTACTGCTTTGAATGTCGGTTGCAAACCGGATGGATTACCTAGACACGAGTCGGCGGCGCACACGGCCTTACTACAGACTCGCCAGTGGGGTAAATTCAAACTGAGACACTACCGAAAAAACGGAGGTAAAACGGCGTGAGATTTATTATATTTTAAATATAAATAATGTAATGAAATTAAATATTATAATTTATATATATCAAATAGCATACAAACAAATATTTTACCTGGAACTATTTATTTGATAGTAGCTTATAGAAAGCAATTTACAGGTAAAAATGTTTGTATATTTACAGTCAAACTGTTGTGAAACTGTTGTGAAACTGTTGTGAAACTGTTGTGAAACTGTTGTGAAACTGTTGTGAAACTGTTGTGAAACTGTTGTGAAACTGTTGTGAAACTGTTGTGAAACTGTTGTGAAACTGTTGTGAAACTGTTGTGAAATTGAAAAGAATTATTACCTTTGTGATAACATGCACACCCCGCTTCCCGTTGAACAGCGCGCTCAGGGTGTGCTTTTTATTTTTAGCCCATGGAAGATAAAATACCCTATAAAAAACCATTTCTTACATACAAGGAGCAATTACAACTATTGAAGAATAGGGGATTAATTGTTGAGGATGATAATAGGGCGCTCCACTTATTAGAAAAGATAAGCTATTACAGACTTAGCGGTTATTGGTATCCATTATTAGAGGATAAAGAAAGCCATGTATTTAAAAAAGGTACGACTTTCGATCATGCATTTAAAATATATTGCTTTGACAAGGAATTGCGAAGATTGATTCTTTGTGAACTCGAAAAGATAGAGGTAGCCGTCAGGGCCCACATGATTTACATTATATCCGGATATTTTGGCCCGTTTTGGATAGAGGACAAAGCGATATTTCCAAATCAAACCGGGTATAATGAAATAATAGCCAAAATAACATCTGAATACGAAAGAAGTGATGAGAAATTTATAGAAGCGTTTAAATATAAATATTCAAATCCACTGCCCCCGTCCTGGATGTTATTGGAAATAACATCTTTCGGATCATTGTCTTTAATGTATCAACATCTAAAGCCCGGAAAAACAAAAAGAGAAATTGCTGATAAATTTGGCTTAGACGATGCAACATTTGCTTCATGGTTGCATGTAATGGTATATGTGAGAAATGTTTGCGCACATCATTCCCGGTTGTGGAACAGGAGTTTTTCAATAAGGCCATTGAAATTGCAAAATCCCAAAAATGTTTGGTTGCAAAATCGCGAAACATCCAATGCAAGAGTTTTTTATTTTGCAAGCGCCCTTGTTTACGTGTTAAACATTATAAACCCCAATAACAATTTCAGGGAAAAGTTTATAGACCTAATAAAGTCATTTAAAATTATTGACTTTAATGCAATGGGCTTCTGCGATGAGTGGGAGAAAGAGGCACTGTGGTCTAAATAAATTCATAGGGAGCTGAATGCAGGAGAACGAGCTTAGATCAAAGGGACTTAAATAATACAGGTGAGGAGACCACCTACCTCTGTATAACCACCCTTGCTTCTTTACTTTCCGCAGCAGACCTTACATACATCAGATAAATACCGGCGGACAAATTGTTCTGCATTTTTATATGCATATTCAGCTTGCCGGTAATGCTTGTTGTGGCTGCGCTATACATCGTTCTGCCCAATAAGTCTTTTACTCAATGGTATTTGCTGCAACGGCGCTATTGTTTAAAACGCCCGTGATATTCATTTCACCATTATTCGGGTTGGGGTAAACCCACTGGCTAGTCTGTAGCAAAACCCTTGCATAGCCGCCACAAAATGAATAAATAAAATGTGGGCGGAAAACAATTGTTCCGCTTAAACCAATTTATTTATATTTTGCTGTATATGCCGGGCAAAAAATGAAAAAGCCATGTAGTACTTTACAAAACAATCAGGTATATGGCAAAGGGAATATGGATGCTGATGCTGGCAGCGCTATTATCTGCATCCTGCAAAAGCGCAAAGAATGATGATAAAACAAAAGCAACTGCGAAAGACATTGCTTCTGCCATTAATCATGTAAAGACGCCACTTTTGGTAAAGGTGCTGCCTACAACTGATGGCATAGAGGACGATTCTGTTGTGAAGGCATTTAAATATCCCGACAGCATTTGGGTTGATGATGCGCCAGGCAAAGAATTAGCGGCATTTGGGGCTGCTTATGACGTATGGCTGGGCGCGCAGGGATGGACAGGCAAGGGCGCAATGGGAGCGGATGGAAATGTAGCGGTGGAACTTTTTCCTCCGGGTGCGGAAGACCTGTCGGGGCCGCACATTTCTTACTATTATGTGCCGGCTTGCGTGGGCTGCATTTTATCATCGGCCGCAGAATATTTTCCCGGGGCTATGGAGGAATACAATAAAGAATACAACCAGGACAATAAAAGCCCCATTAAAATTCCCGATAGCATTAAGATCACTCATTTATCGCCTTCCGTCATTATGTATACGCTGCCATCGAAAAACGGATTATTAACACAGGGACTGGCACACTATGAGGGGACGGAAAATTACTTTGAAGCAACATTTGTTTTGCCGACGCAGCAATCGGCCCTGTCGGATTTTCTGATGCACTACTATATTGCAGAGATAAAGGAACAAATAAAAAAGGACGGAACGCCTGATTGAAAATGCGGGCACAAAACAGGCCTTCATTTTTATAAACACATATCCTATATTTGGGCATCGTAAATTATATGCAACATTGACAATGCAAACAAACCTAAAAACACTTCTTATAGTTGTAATATGCCTTTGCACTATTAGCGCCTGCAAAAAAAACAGTTCGGGGCCAAGTGCCAGGTATCAACTGATGGTGGGCACCTGGAAACTTGTAGCAAGGGGAATAGACAGCAATCTGAATAATGTTATAGATTCTAATGAAATGATTGCTTTTAATGCCGAGACTGATGTAGATAATAGTAATGGCACGGGCCTCACAACAGTAGTTGGTTTAATATCAAATTCGCCATGTACATGGTCACTATCTGATAATGATAATTATTTTGACGGCACAAGTTCTTCCGGAAACACAAAGTATTCATATATTGTCAGGTTAGATAGCACCACTAGTCTTTTTAAAGATACAAGCGATATAAACCAACGCGGAGGCCTACCGCAATTATGGCAATATACAAGGCAATAAACCCTTTTATAGTAGCCCGCAGCAGAGCCCTTGCATAGCCGGGACCATACCGGGGGGGCCGTAATTTATAAATTCTGAAAATTGGCTTAATTTATGCATTTCAATACCTCATATGCCCAAATACCTTAGTTATACCCTGTTGTTGTCCCTGTTGCTATGCTTTCATACGGAATGCAAAGCGGCCTTCCTCGTTCACAGCAGTCATCAGGACAGCCACGCAGCAGCAGGCAACAGAAAAACCAAACTGGACATTTTTGCCCGTCATTATGAGCGGAGATTATTCCCTCACAACAGAAAAGCTGACAAATTCGATTGGGATGATGCCGCACGCCAATCCTTCATAAGTCTTATGGTAGACGCAGGTTTAATAGGCATTGGGTTTTTGCTCTATTTATATGCAAACAGTTTCATCCTATTGATATTGGGCGTTATGCTGATAGCCACTGGTTTAGGAGGCCTTGCATTTGCATGCTTGCTTGCTATAATTGCCCTCATCAGGAGAAAGACAAGGCAAAAAGGATTTGCCTGGGCCACACTGGCTATATTGGCCGTCGCAGGTATGATTTACTGGGTGCTGAGTAAATAAAAAAATTGGCATAATTTGTGTATTTCAATATCTCTGATACCTAAAACACCTTAATGATGCCCGGATACCTTAGTCATACCTTATTATTATCCCTGTTGCTGTGCTTTCATACGGAATGCAAAGCAGCTTTTGTAGTTCGTCAGAGCCATGAGCATATTGCTACAGATCGCGGAAAAATGAGACAGGGTATATTTGCCCATCATTATGAAGGGAGATTAAATCATTATCCCTACCGGTCCCGTCCCTTCGACTGGAATGACGCCGCACGCCAGTCGTTTATTTGGCTTATGGTTGCTATTGGGGAGGCAGGGCTTGGCCTCCTGCTCCTATTTTCCAGCAATACCGGATTTGAACTTTTGGGCTTTTTGGCGATAGGAATTGGTATATTTACCGCAGTTGGCACATTCCTGCTGGCTATTGTAGGTCTGGTCACCAGCAGCAAGCATAAAAAAAGATATGCGATTGCTACCCTGGCAATATTGGCAGTTGGCGCTATTATTGGCGCAATAGTAGGTAATAACCAGTAATGAGGTTATCGGGCAGAAACCTAATAAACCGTCAGTAAAACCTTTCTTATTTTTTTCACTTCGTTGGTCTTAAGGTCCAGGCACAGGGCGCTGTCGCCTTCGAAGGAACGTATCTGGTATGCATTCCTCAACCTGCTCTTGTCCTTCAGCACAGATTCGGTATAAACGTGGTCTCCCACTAGTAAGGTTTGAAAACTCATATATGCAAATATACGGCATTCTTAGCAGGAAAAGCCAATATATATAATCGGCCTGTTAGCCAGCCTCACACACTTTTTAGTTAGAGTTATAAATCTCCTTGCGGATATTGTGCTCTATTGTATGCATCACGACGCAGGAAAGGGCTACCAGCAGCATGCTCAGCTCGCCTATACCAACGCAAGGCCAAAAACCGATATAGAAAAGGAGTGGTTTCATGATGAAGCCGATAACATGAAAAATACGCACAACAATTATACCAAAAAATACGGTTAAAGGGTTAATAGGATAAATGGTAAATAGGTTGAGAGAGTGAAGGAGTGAAATTTTGGGGATTTAATAAAAAAACGGGATTTAACGGCGTGAGATTTATGATATTTTAAATATAAATAATTTAATAAACTATAATATGATAAATTTTATAGCCGATTAGTTTAGCTTTCTGATAATATGCACACCTCCGCTTCCCGTTGAACAGCTCGCTCAGTGTGTGCTTTTTTATTTTAAGTCAGTGAATGCCTTATCTCTATTTTACAATATGCCATCTCTGCAATTCCCAGACTTTTTGCGGGGAGTCTGCCTGGCCGTATAGTCTCATTTTAATAATGCCTGTATCCTGGGAAAGGTAAAACCAGTCTGCATGATAAGGGGGCACGGAAGTTGAATCGTTAAAGTATATTTCGGCCACCTGGGAAAAAGCCTGACCATTTACAGAATAAGAAGGGAAAATATTAGTTACAAGGCCGTTTGAATATGCGTTGGGAACAATAATACTGCTACCTACTTCCCCTGTTTGAAATGGATAAGAAACAAAGGAATAATACTGGATATTATAATCTGTTCCATTAGCAATAACATACCTGTCTATTTCTATGATGTTGGACACTAAATACCAGCTCCACTGGGTAGAATCGAGCAAACCGGTGGTATTAAATTCCTCTATTCCTATGTTGATATCATCGGCAGTATGTTGGTCTGCTGTGCTTACGCCGGCTGGTGTGTATTGATTATAAAAAACGGCAAAACTATCCACCCTTCCGCTTGCTGAATCTTTATATATCCAGTAGGTGCCGACATTATAATTAAAATGTGTTTTCAGATCAGCATCTATGGCATAGTTCTTCACCCGTCCACAGCTTGTGAGGGCGAGCAGCATGAATATTTTCAGAGCTGTTCTGTTCATTTATACTTTAAAGATATAAGCTTATAACGGATAATGTAAACTTTGGCAGGCAGGGACTGAATGCCAGCCCTGACAATCCGAACAAGGTAAGCAGGTAGGGTTTGAATTTTAATGATAGCTCATTCCGGAATGAGTGCAAATTGGCTGTTTATCTGTTTCCACATTTCCCTCATTACATCCTCGCTTAAGTTTGTATCTTCTTTTAGTTTGATCGGAAAATACCGTGGGTCGGAACCATCGGCATAAGCAGGCCAAAACATAAAGCCATAAGCTTTGTATATTTCGCAAAAGTCTGCTGTGGGCGTTTTTACAAATACACACATAAACCTGCCTTCGTCATTATCTGAAACGAAAATCTCGCCCCTGACACCATTAATGTTTACGTTGCAATTTGGAAGGCCCTTCATAAAACGACTTTTAAATCACTTTATCAACAAGAGTATTGAATTTGCCTGGTCGTATATGGGCGCGAAAATACAGCGATTTTTCAAACAACATAAAAACGCAGCTAATGCAATTCTTAATTTTTTGTAAATTTTCAAGAGTTTTAAATTCACACCGACATCAAGGGACCAGGTAGCTCAAGGCTATGCTGCCGCTTGCTCACAGCGACTCTTTTTAACATTAATATATTTTGTATTTTTATTCATACTGAAGCATCCATATGAAGCTGGCATTTTGCATTGCTGCTATATTTTTTCTGCCCGATACTCGCCAAGCAGATAATAAAAGCCCCGGCATAATCTAATGCTTTTCTAATCTCGTCTTAATGCTGTCCTAATCCCGGGCTTGTACTTTTGTACCGGCGATCTGTAAGATTTTGTATTTTTTCGCATTCTAAACTATAAGTATGAAGCGGGTATTTTGCATTGCTGTCATAATTTTCCTGCCATTTGGCGCAAAATGCCAGCAGTTACCAAAACAAAGATATTATTACTGGTGGCAGGTATATTCTTTAAGCACTTTTTCAGAGATGTGTGAGATAAAAGGCTGTGCGAAACCAAGAGAAATATTTAAAAACGAGCAAACAAGCGTTTATATAAGTTTTCAGTTTTCTGATAGTTACAGAGCCCGACACACTGTGGGCAATTGTATTTTTTATATTGAACACGCCTATCCAAATCATTATTTAACGCTTAAGTTTGATTCTAATGGCAATATGTTTTCAGGCGTACATACCTCGGAAGTTACACTTGATCTAGGTAAAGAAGGAATATTTGTTAATGGCGGGCGGTTTTCGGGGAATAGTATACGTAAGTGTTGTTATGATGTAGCAGCGAAGGAGTTTTAAAGCAATAGTATTTTCACTCATCCTAAAACATAAATATGAAACTGCTATTTTGCATTGCTCTTATAATTTTCCTGCCATTTGGAGCAAAATGCCGGCAGTTAGCAAAACAACAGTATTACGATTGGTGGCAGGTATATTCAGCAAAGACATTTTCTGAGGTGTGCAAGCTGAAAGAGTGCTCAACACCGAAGGAAATATTTAAAAACGAACAAACGAGTGTTTATATAAGTTTTAAATTTTACGGTTATCATGGCCGCAGAACTCATGACACTACAGGCAATTGCATTTTTTATATCGAGCATGCATATCCGGGCCATTATTTAACTCTTACATTTGATTATTATGATGATAACGGCTATGTGTCTATATCGGAAGTTAAACTTGATCTGAGCAAAGAAGGAGTATTTTATAATGGGGCCCGGTTTTCGGGGAATGGAATACGTACATGTTGTTACAATGTTGTGGCTAAGGAGTTGTAAATAGTTGGCGGTTGGCAATTGGCAGTTACCCGCCGCCGGGCACCAATTACCAGCGTTTATTTGCCAGTTGCTCATTAGTGCCTGCTATTTGGCCTCCCGCGCTTATCTTTATACATAAACACAGATAAATATACGTTTATTTAAATCGGATGATTGCTGTTTGCCCCGGGATATCTACTTTTTATGTGATTGCGGGGGCTTGCAAAGCAATCTGGTTTCGAATAAAAAAAACTACAGGCTATAAAGCAGCTTTATAACAGAGCGGTGACAGTGGTCTTTTTTGCTTTGCAAAGATGCCTCAGCAGCCTGGAACAATTTTTGAAGGTAATGATGTCCGGGGAAAAGACGCTTTGCACTGGTTTTTGTGATATTCGTTTAATAAAATTAAAAATTAAGTCTCTTTAAATGCTTATAATAAATATAATTTTATAACTTTAAACCCGGATAAGAGATAACACAACAAAAAATATTACATTATAACAATGTTTCATGCGGTTATTTCTATTTAGTGTTATCAGCTGGCCGAGTACAGTTATCATAATTGTACTTGTTGTGGTGTGTATGTGGCTCATCTCCCGTTCGCGAAAAAGCAGGCGTAAGGAGCGGTATAATTCGCAATAAAGCCGGCCAATACAGACCAGGAACCAGCAGCACGTTCTCCCCCGGCCCGCTCCCGGCAAAAACCAATTGATACGAAAGAATTTTTGTTTACAGCTTATTATTAAGTGTGCGGATATAATAGGGCAGCAGGCAAACCGGCACCAATATTAAAAAAAGGATAAAAGATATTTTGGCCGCGGTGATGCAATTATAATAACGGAACAAAACGGTAAGCAATGCTGTTAAAAACAAGGCTATAGCAGCTATTATGGTAATACGCCGCAGTTTCCGATCACTTATACGCGATGCCATTGACATGGTAAATGTACGATTTATATGCCTGAAACTATTTTTTGGGGGGGAGCCGGCCCGTTTATTTAAAGAAAATAATTGATGATCTTATTTGCTGTTTCTATGCTGTCTTGCTCATCATATCCAAAAACCAACAGGCTTTTTACCTGGCTATTATGTTCCATTGCTTCGTCATCAAACTCATTATTGCCGGCAACGTTACCTATGTAAGTAGCCGATACAGGCTTGTTGTCTTCAATATCGACTCTATATATGCTCACTGCAACCGTTTTATACTATCCATTCAGAAGCCGCTAAAAAGCGGCTTCCCCACATCCCAATATATTGCATCACGTATCATCCCGATATCGCTGATGATGTGGTTTTAATCAAAAAAAAAACAACGCCATAACCGTCCCTGTAAAGATGGGCATGTCCATTGTTTAAATCTTTACATGTCTGGTTAAAAATCTTACATATTTTACAGGTCATCAAAATGCATCATGCATGCATATGAGCAATTGCATGCACAATAGTGCTGCAGGGAAAGGCTTGAGGTGGCTTCCTGGTTCAGCTCTCGTCCCGGCTTTTTCCGGCCAATATAAAAGTGTCTTTTTCCCGGTCGTAGAAACTAATCATGCCTTCGTTATGCAGAGCCTCCAGGTGGGGGATGATCTCTTCTTTGGTGGAGTGTAATTCTGCCACCAAACTGGGTACATGAATAAAGGGCGTGCCTGCAAGATACTCGTTGCAGATATCCTGAATTCTAAAACGAACATCATTTACTGTGAGCATAATGAAATGATTTTCTTTTTCACAAAAAACAAAGGTTTACAAGGGTGCAGGCAAACATCATTCCGGCATGCTTTGCCATTGCCCGTCCCGGTATACATAACGATCCAATGCCAAAAATATTTTGCTTTGCTTCCCTTTCTATCAGCATCAGCGGGAACCGGCGCTACGGCTATCGGGCCCGGCCTGCATTGCCCGGTTGTCGTCCTGAGCTTTGGCAGACAGGGAAAATATATCGTGCAGTGTGGCATGGTAGCAAATAAACCCTTGTTTTTCCAGCTCATCAAGATGCGACAGAATATCTTCTTTTGTTGCCTTCAATTCGGCCATTAAATGCGAAACATGTATGCGTGGTGCACCACTGTAGTATTTACTACTAATGTCTTGTATTTTAAAATGCACTTCATTCAGTGTGGGCATAAAATATTATTATTAGAAACGTACAATTACAAATTTCGTGCCCGCCGGCGCCGTTAAAAAACAAGCCATCATTAAAGCGATCTGATCAGGCATGGTAGCCGTGGTCGCGGTCATGGTGATGGTGATGGTGGTCGCGGTGCCTGTGAATAAAGCAAGAGCTTAAATTGACGATGACTATTGCAAACAACAAGTAGAGAATAATTTTCTTTTCCATGAAACAAAGGTGCGGCATGTAGCTTTGGCAAGCATTACATCATTGCGGGGAATGTTTGTATAAATCGCAGATGGGCAGCAATAGCTGCATTTGCACATGGCGTTATCAGAAAAAAACGCATCTTAAAAAATCTATAACTTAGCGGGCATAAAATTTCTTCAATCCTGAAACAAGCTTTATTTATATTGGCGATGGGCACTTGTGTATTATTTTGCCATTGCAGTAAAACCAGCAGGTCCGGCCAAAACAATTTTATAAGCGGCTTTGTAGCCTGCAGGTGTTATCTGAGCGCAAAAGACACGCTCTGTACTCTTAATTCTTCCAATACCGCTGCCGCAAACGATAGCGAATGCATGGGCATAAAAAGCAGCGGGCACTACAATAGCTGCGATGTTGCGGTTTATCCTTAACAGCGGCCGGGCATGCCCCTTTCTTATTGATAAGTTAATGCAGCAGCAAGCATGCAATTTTTTATTGCCGGGCTGTAATTTTATATAGAGGGCTTTATTAAATCAATTCCCCAGGGCAAGTATGATCGTCTTATCTCTGATGCTGGTAATAATTATAAGAACTAAAAAGTTGCGCAACAGGATGCCCCCCGGCCAGAAAAGCCGCGCCTAATGTTGCATGGCCTGCAGTAAAAGATAATCAAAAAAACATGAATTTCGCGGGCGGCTTGCGTGTGAACCATTACATTTTTAGCGGGGAGGCTTAATGCTGCGCGAAGTGATCCATACAAAAAGAAAGATCAGCGCAAACAATGCCAGCAAGCTGTAACCAAACCAAGCGAGAATATTAAGAAGCAATAATTTCATTTACTCAGAGTCGAATGTAAAAAAAAATGTTACATTCTCTCCTATCTTTGTACAAACTTACAAAACTTTATTTATTGCAATCATTAAGTTAAAATAAGTTTCAATGTCCTTTAAATTAATATTTGTAAAATAGTATATTTACGATGTATATAATCCATGCTGCAAAACATAAATAAACACCTTATGGCAAACTTAAAGATAGTAAGACCACAGAAATTCCTTGCCAAATATAAAAAGTTCAAAATACTGGTTGACGGGCAAGATATTGGCGATATTGCCGACGGGGAAACAATGGAATTTGACCTGGCGCAAGGAGCACATAAAATGTGTGGAAAATCGCGGTGGCGTGGAAGCAAAGAAATTTATTTTTCGATAACGGGTAATGAAATGGTGACTTATTCACTATCCAGGACAAACTATAATACCATCGCTTTTATAATTGCCATTTTTATAATTTTCCGGCGGCATTTCTTAGATCAATATATCGACAAGGGGATTTTGGTATTCATCCAATGGGCCGGCATTATTTTTATTCTTTTAAATTTCACTGTCTTCAGAAATAAACACCTGGAGTTTACGCGCTTATCATAACGGTAAAACAATACGTCTGTAAGCTTGCCGCATTTATAAATAATGTGGGCAGCAGAGTACGCCTTTTTCGCTATATTTGCATTTTAATTTTTTAAGATGGAAGTAGGATTAACCAAGTTGCAATTTTATTTCCTGGGCAAAGAATTAGAGATGTCCTATTCTGCCAAGTATAGAATAGATAGTGCAGGCCAAAAGAATAACCAAATGGTATGTTACTACGCCACTTTTGACGATGCCACAATGCCCGAATATACTATCAAGGATGAATTGATTTTCATACGGGATAAAAAATCGAGTAATATCATGTTTCCATCGCGCACTGACCACAAATTAATGATCACGCTTTCTATGGCAGTTGCCATAGTGGCGCACGATGAGGCCGTGTTTTAGTATTGGAACTGAAACGGCTCCGGAAAATAATCCCTGTGGCCGGACCTTCAATAAAAAAAAAGATGACTGACAAGCCCGGAAACCGGGTATGGAAGCTGCACCCGCAGTTTTTTTTATTACCTTTCAAAAAAAAAATACGGTATGCGGCAGCTATTTTACATCACTCTTTCGCTAGGTGTTATCCTTGTTTTATTGGCCGTTTTATTTAAAGAAATGGGCTGGCATGGAAATAAAGAATTGAGGATAACCGGTATTTGCGTTTTATTGTTTACCATGTTGCTGTTTCTATATTCTGCGGTTGTAAAGAATAAGAAGATAACAGACTAGATGTTTGTATGATGCCGCATTTAAGTGCCGGGGCTTAATGAAGGCACAGGCACCCGTAAGAAGTAAGCGTTCTTCCTCATTTTTTTGTAGGTTTATAAAAGAATTTATTTGGAATAATCCTTTAAAAAAGCGCGAATGCTTTTTAATTAAAACTATACGATGTATATAGTAAGGATTAAATAACAATAAACTATCCACATTATGGCAAATTTAAAAATAGTAAGGCCAGACAGATAGGTGGCCAGGTTTGCAAGGTTCAAAATAATAATTGACGGGCAAATGGTTTGCGAAATTGCCAGCGGGCAAACAGTGGAACTGGGCCTGCCAGGAGGAGATCATAAAATGATTGCAAAAAGCCTTTGGTGCGGAAGCGAAGAAATTAATTTTTCGATAACAGGCAATGAAACAAAAACCTATTCATTGTCCAAGACCAATAATGATGTAATTGCAATGCTTATTACCTTTTCAATAATACTACGCTTTGATTACCTGAAACAGTATATCAATTTCTGGTTGTTGATAAGTTGCGTGTTTGCCGGGGCCCTTTTTATCTTTTATACCATAAGTATCGACAGAAATAAATACCTGAAGCTTACCCACGTATCTTAACGCACAAAACAGCATTTCTATAAAAGTGTAAGGTGCATTATCCTAAATGTGTTGCGGCCCGGTAGTCCTGATTTGTATTGTTTTTACTATCTTTCAAAAAAAAAATCTGATACATGAAATATTTACCCCTGCTTGTTATAGCGCTGCTGTTTGCCAGCTGTAAAAACCCGGTGATACAAAGAGATGCAAAGATCGCTTCGTCCATCAAAATTTATTTCGACTCTATCGTTCATACCATAAAAATGCAGGGGAATATTGATAGCGTAAAGGTATCGACGGTGGACTCTATTACAGATACCAAAAGGCTGGGCGTGCAAATGGATTGTGTGCGGGCCATAGAAATGAAAATTGGCGCCGACTCGGAACTGGCCAGCAAAAACCAGTATCTCATCCAACTAAATGAAAAAGAACTGGATAGCCTGAAGGCTGTAAAAACAAATAACGAGTTCTGGGGCTATCATGTAAAGGCCACTGTATATAGCCGTGGTTTTGATAAACCAGATGCAGAAGTGGACGAGATGCTTTTGTTTGTAAGCAAAGATTTTAAAGCCTCGGTTGATCCGGCAACTTTTATGGGGACGAGGTGATGGTGAATTATTAATTGTTAATTGTAAATTGTTAATGGTTAATTTAAGCGGAATTTAGGTTTTTCCTGTAAAAGAACGGAACAATGCTGTTGTTAAACTGATACAATAGCAAATCAGGCCCGGGAAGGACAAGCAGCCTGCTTAAAACTGATTTAATATCCTGTTTGCCACTTCCATGCTGTCCTCCTCGTTGTGCCCCAAAACGGCCAGCCATTTTATATCTCCGTCCTCGTCTTCCATCGGGCTGTAATTCATTATCTCATCACTATCGGG